>Ga0207667_10000658_pt1 | contig 44788 bp, 37 predicted proteins | sample KBSCornC52_FD_184301 | JGI IMG/M metagenome (GOLD analysis project Ga0207667, IMG submission 184301) | Corn rhizosphere microbial communities from Kellogg Biological Station, Michigan, USA - KBS Corn C5-2 (SPAdes) (version 2) | ecosystem: Host-associated > Plants > Roots > Rhizosphere > Soil ... | reverse complement strand
GGTTGAAGTACGCCCACACCTCGATCCAGTTCTTGTCCGAACTGGTCCAGGAGCGCGGTAACCCCGATCCCCGGCGCTTATCGATCATGCTCGATGGCATTGCGGCGTTCATCGACATGGGCACCCGCTGCGCAACGCAAGCCCATCTCCGCTTGCAATGGCAACAGGTGCGCGACGAAGCAGAACGCGTAAAAGCAGAACGCGAGAACGCAGAACGCGCTACGTAATCAATCTTGCGACACCGTTCGGACTCCCTCTCCCTTCCGGGGAGAGGGCTGGGGTGAGGGGCCACTCTTGAGGAGACGCTTCTACGAAGCACGGCGTAGGTTGGGGTTCGCCTTTGGCTCGCCCCAACCTACGTCGGATGTCGTCGCCAGATGCATCGCCGGATGCCGTCGTTCTTTTGGGCGAGATGACAAACGTCGCCGCCGCACTGCACTATGATCGCCGTTGCCGATCATGCCGGCGAGGTTGCGCAGATGCCGCCATCCCCCCTTCAACCCGACGTCCGCGCGTTCTTCCACGCCGATACGAACACCTTCACCTACGTCGTCCACGAAGGCCGCTCCGCCGTGGTGATCGACCCGGTGCTGGACTACGACGCCGCCGCTGCCCACGTATCGACCACCTCAGCCGACGCCGTCATCGCCTACGTCCGCGAGCAGCGCCTGACGGTGGAATGGATCCTGGAAACCCACGCCCACGCGGACCACCTCAGCGCCGGCGACCATCTGCGCGATGCTTTCGGCGCGCGGTTGGCCATCGGTGCGGGCATCGTCCACGTGCAGTCGCGCTTCAAGGAGATGTTCGGCCTGGGCGACGAATTCGTGCCGGACGGCCGCCAGTTCGATCGCCTGCTGCGTGATGGCGATGTGCTGCATGCCGGCGTGATGCAGATCCGCGCCATGGCCACGCCCGGCCATACCGACGACGGACTCACCTATCTGATCGGCGACGCGGCCTTCGTAGGCGACACGCTGTTCGCACCGGAGACCGGTACGGCGCGCTGCGATTTCCCCGGCGGCGATGCCACGCGCCTGTACGCATCGATCCAGAGGATCCTCGCCCTGCCGGCGGATACGCGCCTGTTCCTCTGCCACGACTACCCGCCCGCCTCGCGCAGCGCCGAAGCGCAGACCAGCGTCGCCGCGCAGCGGCTGGGCAATGTGCACGTCAAGGATGGCGCTACCGAAGCCTCGTTCGTCGCACTGCGCACCGCGCGCGACGCCACCTTGCCCGTGCCGCGCCTGCTGCTGCCGGCCCTGCAGGTGAACATCCGCGGCGGCCGCCTGCCGCCCCCGGACGAGGAAGGCGTGCGCTATCTGCGCCTGCCGCTCAACCGCTTCCGTAGCTAGCAGCAGCGTTTCAATGTCGTCATTCCAGCGAAAGCTGGAATCCAGTGCCTTCGAGGCGCTGGACCCCAGCTTTCGCTGGGGTGACGGGGTGTGGGGTGACGGAGATCGAGCGGCGAAGCGAGCCGCGCGTTTCAATCCCGTCATTCCAGCGAGGAGCTTCACAACAGCGAAGCTGGTCAAGCTGGAATCCAGTGCCTTTGAGGCGCTGGACCCCAGCTTTCGCTGGGGTGACGGGGTGTGGGGTGACGGATATCGAGCGGCGAAGCGAGCCGCGCGTTTCAATGTCGTCATTCCAGCGAAAGCTGGAATCCAGTGCCTTTGAGGCGCTGGACCCCAGCTTTCGCTGGGGTGACGGGGTGTGGGATGACGGAGATCGAGCGGCGAAGCGAGCCGCGCGTTTCAATGTCGTCATTCCAGCGAGGAGCTTCACAACAGCGAAGCTGGTCAAGCTGGAATCCAGTGCCTTTGAGGCGCTGGACCCCAGCTTTCGCTGGGGTGACGGGGTGTGGGGTGACGGAGATCGGGCGGCGATGCGAGCCGCGCGTTTCAAGGTCGTCATTCCAGCGAAAGCTGGAATCCAGTGCCTTCAAGACGCAGGACCCCAGCTTGACCAGCTTCGCTGTTGTGAAGCTCCTCGCTGGGGTGACGGGAATGCACGGTGATGAGCGGCTCAGCGCCGCCGCGAGCCGCGCAGCGCATCCACCGAGAAGCTGGCGATCTCGCCGCCGCCGGTGGCGCGGCGCGACTGGCCCGGTGGCGGACCCCAGGCATGCGCGGTCACCACTTCCCAGGTGGCGGGAATGCGGCCATTCGCGCGCATGCCTTCGTAGGCGTCCAGCATCTGGCGATAGTGCTTCTTGCCGGTCAGCCCGCGCTCGCGCGTGGTGTCGGCATTGGTCGCGCCCAGGCCTTGCAGTTCCTTCAGCAGCAGGCGCGGCTCGCTGTAGGTGAGCGTGTAGCGGTCCACGTCCAGCACTGGGTCGCGCAGGCCGGCGGCGATCATCGCGTCACCCAGGTCGTGCATGTCCAGGAAGCGGCTGACATGCGGCTGCTGATCCGCCTGCGCCCAGGCCGCGCGCAGTTCCTTCAGCGTGTCCGGCCCGAAGGTGGAGAACAGCAGCAGCCCGCCCGGCTTGAGCACGCGCACGCATTCGCCGAACAGCGCCGGCAGATCGTCGATCCACTGGAAGCACAGGTTGGAATGCAGCACGTCCACGCTGTGGTCGGGCAGTGGCAGCGCGGTGGCTTCCGCGCATACGCGCTGGAACGGCTTCAGCCAGCTCGCATGCTGCTTCGCCGCGCGCAGCATCGGCAGCGCCAGATCGGTGGCCAGCACCTGCGTCTTGGCATAGCGCTTCTTCAGCAGCGCCGCACCGCGGCCGGTGCCGGCGCCGACGTCGACTACCAGGTTCGGCGTTTCCAGATAGAAGTCCAGCCGTTCCAGCAGCAGGTTCTGCACTTCGCGCTGTAAGGCGTCGTGCTGTTCGTAGGTGCGTGCGGCGCGGCCGAAGTTTCGGCGGACCTGGCGCTTGTCGATATGGAAGTCGCTCATCGCCAGCTATCCAGCAGAGGGTTGAGGGCCTGCGCCACGGCTTCGGCGTGGCCGAAGAACGGCGCGTGGCCGGCGCGTTCGATGTCGTCGTAGCGGCCGCCGCATTGCGTGGACGACCACTGCATCACCTGCGGATGCACCAGCCGGTCGCGATGGCCGGAAATCCATGCGCTGGGCACGGCCAGGTCCGGCAATGCGGCGCGGCGGTCGGTTTCTTCCAGGATGCGGATGCCTTCCTGCAGCACGCGCAGATCCGGCTCGCCGCGCTCGAAGGCCAGCGCGCGCAGATGGCGCAGCTCGGCGCGCGGGTCGGCGCTGCCCATGGCTTCGAGCGCGAGAAAGCGTTCCAGCGTGGCGTGGTAATCGGTTTCCAGATCGGTGGCGAGCTGGTGCACCAGGGTGGGATCGCTGCCGTACGGCCAGCTCGCGTCGCGCACGAATTTCGGCGTGGCGCAGACCATGGCCAGCCCGCGCACCTGGCGCGGGCGTTCCAGCGCCGCGGTCAGCGCGATCAGCCCGCCCATCGACCAGCCCAGCCACAGGGCCGGCGGTGTCGCGGCGGCAATCGCCGCGGCGCACTTGACCGGTTCCAGCGGAATGCCGCAGTCGCGCGAATGGCCATGGCCCGGCAGATCGACCACATACACCGTGCAGCGCGCTTCAAGCGCTTCGGCCAGCGGCGCCATCACGCCGCCATGCATGGCCCAGCCGTGCAGCATCACCACCGGCACGGGACCCGTGCCGCGCACTTCCACATGCAGGCTCATGCATCCGCTCCGCTGTCGTCCGCCGCGGACGGCGCCAGTTGCTTGTCCACCGCGCCGCGTTCGTCGAACACGAAGCAGTCGCCGCGCCAATAGGCGCCGTCGGTTTCCTCGAAGTACTTCAGGATGCCGCCTTCGAGCTGGAACACGCGTTCGACACCGAGGTCCTGCATATGCAGCGCGGCCTTCTCGCAGCGGATGCCGCCGGTGCAGTACGACACCACCGTGCGGCCTTCGAAGCGCGCGCGATCGGCGGCGACGGCGGCGGGGAAGGCGGTGAAGTTGGCGAGGCGGTAATCCACCGCGCCTTCGAACAGGCCCACGGCGGTTTCGTAGTCGTTGCGCGTATCCAGCAGCACCAGCTCGCGGCCTTCGTCATCGCGGCCCTGCTGCAGCCAGCGGCGCAGCAGGGCCGGCGCCACCGACGGCGCGCGGCCGCCTTCGGGCCGGATCGTCGGCAGGCGCATGGTGATGATTTCCCGCTTCAGCCGCACGCGCATGCGGCCGAACGGCGTTGTCTCGGACAGCGATTCCTTCGGCACCAGGCCGGCGAAGCGCGCGTCTTCGCGCAGCCAGGCCATGAAGGCATCCGTCGCTTCGCGCGGGCCGGCCAGGAACAGGTTGATCCCCTCGGGCGCCAGCAGGATGGTGCCTTTCAGCGACAACGCCAGGCAGCATTCGAGCACGCGCTCGCGCAGCGCCGGGAGGTCTTCCAGGCTGACGAATTGATAGGCGGAGAGATTGACGATCGGCATGAGGACTACGGCGGGCAGCGCGCCATTATACGGGCGTGCCGTCCGCGCCGCCCGGCACCAGGCCGGACAGGGCTTCCAGCAGCAGGTCCACGTGTTCCTCTTCATGCGCCGCCGACAGCGTGATGCGCAGCCGCGCCTTGCCGGCCGGCACGGTGGGCGAGCGGATCGCGCCGACCAGCAGGCCCACCGCTTCCAGCGCCCCGGCGGCGGCCATCGCCGTGCCGGCCTCGCCCAGCAGCAGCGGCTGGATCGCGGTATCCGACGGCAGCAAGGGCAGGCCCAGCTCGCGCGCGCCGTCGCGGAAGCGGCGGATCAGCGCGGCCAGCTTGTCGCGCCGCCAGCTTTCCTCGCGCGCGATGCGCACCGCGGCCAGCGCCGCGGCGGCGACCGCCGGCGGCATCGCGGTGGTGTAGACGTAGGTGCGGGCCGCCTGCAGCAGGCCCTCGATCAGGTTGGCGGAACCGGCGACAAAGGCGCCATGGCAGCCCAGCGCCTTGCCCAGGGTGGCCATCAGGATCGGCACCTCGCGCGGGCCCAGGTCCAGCATGCTCAGGCTGCCCGCGCCATGCTCGCCGAGCACGCCCAGGCCGTGGGCGTCGTCGACCATCAGCGTCGCGTCTTCGCGTTCGCACAGCGCGGCCAGTTCGCGCAGCGGGGCGAGATCGCCGTCCATGCTGAAGACGCCGTCGGTGGCGAGCAGTGCGCCCGCTTCCGCGCGGCTGGCGAGCTGGCGCGCGGCGCCGTCGACGTCGTTATGCGGATAGCGTTTGAGGTCCGCACCGGCCAGCGTGGCGCCGTCGAGCAGGCAGGCGTGATTGAGCTTGTCCTGCACGCATACGTCGCCCGCGCGCAGCAGCGCCTGCATCACGCCGAGATTGGCCATATAGCCGGTGGAGAACAACGCCACACGCTCGCGGCCGGTCCACTCGGCCAGCGCTTCTTCCAGCGCCGCATGCTCGGCGCGATGGCCGCAGATGAGATGCGCGGCGGTGCTGCCGACGCCTTCGTCGTCGGCGGTGCGCTTGAACGCGGCGATTACCTGCGGATGCTGGGCCAGGCCCAGATAGTCGTTGCCGCAGAAACCGAGCAGGCGCCGCCCGCCGCTTTCCAGCCACGGGCCTTCGGCATGCTCGATGGTGCGCAGCCGGCGCAGCAGGCCGGACTGCGCGCGCTCATGCGTGGCCTGCGCCAGCCGCGCCAGCAGGGAAGGACGGGACATGGCGCGATCGCCTGCGCGCGCTCAAGCCGCCGCGCTGCAACCGCAACCGGTGCCGCAGCTGCCGGCCATCGGCGCTTCTTCGAGGATATCGGCGTGCACCGTGCCGGCTTCTTCCACCACCTGCAGCGGATGCAGGTCCAGCCGCTGGAACAGGCGGCGGTCGTGTTCCACGTCCGGGTTGCCGGTGGTCAGCAGCTTTTCGCCGTAGAAGATCGAATTGGCGCCGGCGAAGAAGCACAGCGCCTGCACCGCATCGTCCATCTCTTGGCGGCCGGCGGACAGGCGCACCATCGAAGCGGGCATCAGGATGCGCGCCACCGCAATGGTGCGCACGAATTCGAACGGGTCCAGCGCCTCGGTGCCTTCCAGCGGCGTACCGGCCACCTGCACCAGCTGGTTGATCGGCACCGACTGCGGATGCTCCGGCAGATTTGCCAGCGTCTGTAGCAGGCCGGCGCGCTGCGCGCGCGTCTCGCCCATGCCGACGATGCCGCCGCAGCAGGTCTTAAGGCCGGCCGAGCGCACGTGTTCGAGCGTATCGAGGCGGTCCTGGTATTCGCGGGTGTGGATGATCTCGCCGTAGAACTCCGGCGCCGTATCCAGGTTGTGGTTGTAGTAGTCCAGGCCGGCGCGCTTGAGCGTCTGGGCCTGGCCGTCGTCGAGCATGCCGAGGGTGGCGCAGGTTTCCAGGCCAAGCGCCTTCACCGCCGAGACGATCTCGGCCACCTTGGCCACGTCGCGGTCCTTCGGGCTGCGCCAGGCCGCGCCCATGCAGAAGCGGCTGGCGCCGGCATCCTTGGCGGCCTGCGCGCGCTCGACCACCGCATCCACGCTCATCAGCTTCTGCGCCTTCACCCCGGTGTCGTAGCGCGCCGCCTGCGGGCAATAGGCGCAGTCTTCCGGACAGCCGCCGGTCTTGATCGACAGCAAGGTGGAGACCTGCACGGCATTCGGGTCGTGGTGCTCGCGATGCAGGCTGTGGGCGCGGTGCAGCAGCTCGTTGAACGGCAGCGCGAACAGCGCGGCGACCTCGTCGCGGGCCCAGTCGTGGCGGAGAGCTTGAGTCATGGGGATGGCTCTGGCGGGGAAGGCCGACAGTCTGGCAGCGCGGCGGCGCCTGTCAACCGGGGAGGTGGCAATGAGGTTGACGATGCGGGAGGGTATGGCTCAACTGAGCCGTCATTCCGGCGCAGGCCGGAATCCAGCAGGGGGGGCGCTGCATGGAGCGACTGAATTCAAAAGCTTGCTCTTGCACGTCCCACCGCCATCAGGCGTTATCGCTACTGGATTCCGGCCTGCGCCGGAATGACGGCTCTGGGCTACGATCCCGCTAATCGACCTTTCCAGGAGCCCAGGCATGACCACCGGACAAGGCAGTACGGGCAATGTGCTTGCCGCCATCTGCAGCTTCTTCATCCCCGGCCTCGGCCAGCTGGTGCAGGGGCGCCTGCTGATCGCCATCGTGATGTTCGTGCTGGCGGGCGTGCTGTGGATCGTGTGGCTGGGGTGGATCATCCACCTGTGGTCGATCCTGGATGCGGCGATGTTCAAGCCCAAGAGCTGAGATGGTGCCGATGCGCATGGAGGCGCCGATGGGTTTTCTTCGAAGGGGATTCGATCGCCTGCATACCGCGCTGCTGCCCTGGCGCTGCCTGCTGTGCGGCGCGCCGGGTGAGGAGGGCATGGATTTATGCGCGCCGTGCGCCAAGGACATGCCGCGCAATCACTCCTGCTGCACCCGCTGCGCCTTGGCGAAGCGCAACGAGTAGAGCGAGCATCGTTGAGCAGTATGCCAAGGATCCTGTCGTCCTCCATTTAGCCCCATTCACTGAAGATGAAGCAACCCGTTACCACTCAGATCAAACGGGGCTCTGATGCTGGCAATCTTCTTTGGCGCGCCATTCCTTGACCAATTGGCGGCGCTGTCCGGGATAACGCTCATCCAGGAAGTCGGCCTTAACGATGCGATCGGCACGAAACAAGCGAAAGTCCTGGCGCAACTCGCACCATCCTGCAACAAAGCGCCGCGACTGGACGAAGCCAAGCATGATCGGCCAGATAACGCGTTCAACATCCTGGCCATCCGCGCCGCGATGGACGATACGCATCTTGCGCTGCTCGCGCATCGCCGCGCGTACTCGGGCCAGATCGAGGCCTGAGGGGTCTTCCTTCTTGCGGGCGATATAGAGCGCGTCGTCTTCGAGGGCGGGCCGCATTTCCGCCGGCAGCACCGCATTGATCTTCGCCAGCGCGTTCTGCGCGGCGAGTGCCAGCGCATCATCGGTCTGGCGACTGATCCAGCGCGTGCCCGCCAGCAGCGCCTGCAACTCGTCTTCCGTGAATGAGAGCGGAGGAAGCAGGAAGCCGGGGCGCAGGACGTAACCCACGCCGGGCGCGCCATCGATGTCCGCGCCCATCGCCTGCAAGGTGGCGATATCGCGACGGATGGTGCGAAGCGAAACGCCGGCTTCGCGCGCGAGCACTTCGCCGGACACCGTGCCGCGGTGCCGGCGAAGCACTTGCAAGAGATCGAAGAGACGGTAGCTTCGCGACACGGTCAGCCCACGGCGATAAGCGCTTTGCCGTCGAGTCGAAGGCCGGCTTCGAGTGCCTTGATCAGCGGGATCGCGTCATCGAGCGGCACGGTCCGGGCGATCGGCAAGCGGAGCTTCCCTTCCTGGGCCGCCTGCGCAAGGCCATCGAGAATCGGGGCTGCCGGCGAACAGACGATCGGTTTCAGGCGACGATCGAACAATGCGCGGAAGAACTTGCCCGGCGTGGGGTGGATATCCAGGAACACGCCGCCCTTGGCGAGCATCCGCACGCCCGTGGCGGTGGCCATCGTCGCGGAGGTGTCGTACACCACGTCGTAACGCTCCTTCAGTTGCGCCAGGTCGGTGACGCGGTAATCGTAGACCGTCTGCACGCCGAGCGAGCTTGCCCTGGCCATGGCGCCGGCACTGCAGGCGCCGGAGATCCTGGCGCCCGTCATGCGCGCGAGCTGCACGGCCATCGCACCCACGGCCCCGGTGCAGCCGTTGATGAAGACATGCTGCCCGGCGGTCAGACCCGCCTTGTCCACCAGGCCGTTCCACGCGGTTACGCCCGGCGTGCCAAGGCAGGCGGCATCTTCGAAGGAGAGCTTGTCCGGCTTCCTGGCCAGGAAGTTGCCGGGCGCGATCACGGCCTGACCGAAGGCGCCGCTCCCCTTGATGCTGGCCAGGCCGAGCACCGCATCGCCGGTCTTGAAGCGCGTCACGCCAGGGCCGACCGCGACGACCTTGCCCGAGAAATCCTGCCCCATACCGCGCGGAAACTGCCTGCCGGTAACCATCCTGAGGTTGCCATGACGCAGCTTCCAGTCGATCGGATTGATGGCAGCGAACTGCACTTCGACTTCGACTTCGCCATCCCCGGGCGCAGCAGGCTCGAAGCTGTCGAGCCGCATCCGTTCGGGGCCGCCGTACTCGCTGTATTGAATGCGCTTCATAGGTCCGCTCAGTGCGCCTGGAGCGAAGCCATATAGGCGGCGAACGGAGTGGCGTCGTAGATGACGTCGGTTGACAGGAGCTTGCCGTCCTTGACCTGGAGCAGTTCGGCGGTGACGGCGTGCGGCACCGGGTGGGTTTCCACGTCGTAGACCACCACAGCCTGCTCGTCGTCCCCGTAGACCGCCAGCACCGTCAGATGCGTGATCATCCGCGCGAAGCCTTCCTGGAAGCCGCGGAAGCGCTCGATGCCGATCAACTGCCCCATGGGCGAAGTGCAGACCACATCGCTGGCGGCCAGCGCCAGAATGGTTTCGACGTCTTTATTGGCGATCGCGTCGACGTAGGTGCGAGCCAGTTCTGCGGCCTTGCCGGTACTGCTGTTCATGGGCTTGGTGTCCTGCCGTTGAGGGAGGACCCAATCTAGATCGGCCTAGGGACAGATTCTGGCACCATAGTTTCAACCCTTCCTGCCGGCTCGAGCGCTGGCAGCCAACGCGGTTGTTCGGCGCCTCCAAACGCGAGTGACGGAGCAAGGGGCACGACGTGAAGTGGTCACCTCCGCCGGATATTTACTGCCTGGCGCGCAGTTCTCGACAACTCAAGTTCGTTATGAGGCTCTGAGGTTCTTGGTAAATTGTCATTAATTTTTGCAAATTGTCATTAACTATTCTTGCTAGACAGGTGGATGCATGGGCGCTGGCGCGGGCGCCCATGCACTGACGTCAGCGCACTAGCCTCCCGCGACGGGCGGCAGCGCCGCGCCGCCGGTCAAGGCACGGGCATCATCCGTGCGATTCAGCACCCCGGAAGACCGATCGAAAAGTCCAAAGGCATTGTTGCCCGAACCGTTATCGCTATCGTCCCAGTACACCGGCCGGATACCCATGCTGTTGGCCTGGCTGACGACGTTCTTGTCGAAGTACGTCCGCGAGGCGAGATGCAGGTTGAGACTGGCGCCGGTCAGGCCGGCCGTGCCGGTGCGGCGGATGGCGCCGAATTCGCCCAGCAGCACGGGGATTCCCTTGCTGGTGAATTGGGTCTTCATCTTCTGCAGTTCCGCCGTCACGTATGACTCCTCGTTGGAGGAGGTCGCGTTGCGGGCTGTCAGAGAAGAAGAGTGGTAATTCTGTCCCCAGAAGTACCACATCGATCCCCATGAGGCATCGGCGGTCATAAGTGCATATTGATAGGGCGCGTAATAGTGCACTTCGACGACCAGATGCTTGGCGGGATCGGAAGGAAGCGACGTCACCCAGCTGTTGGTGTTGTCGATATTTCCGCCGCCCGGCCCCTGCAGCACCAGCCAACGTGTCTGGTTATTGCCGCCGGTGGCGCGGACCGCATTGATGAAGTTCTGGTAGTACTGCAGCAGGACCGTAGTCTGCGCCTGCGAAGTCACCTGCGGCTCGTTGGCGACGGCGAACAGCAGCTTCGAGTTGTAGCCCTTGAAGTTGTTCGCGATCTGCGTCCAGTAAGAGACCAGTTTCGCATTGACGTTCGTATCGAAGCTGTTGAAGTTCGAAGTCTCGAACCAGCCGCCATCCCAGTGATCGTTGATGATCACCGTGAGATTGGCCGCTTGAGCCCATTGCACCACCTGCGTGACCGTCGCCATATAAGACGCATTGATCACATGCGTATTCGGATCGGCGTTGTGGTCCCAGGCGCAGGGGATGCGAATGGTATTGAAGCCGGCGGCCGCGACGTTATTGATCAGCTTCTGCGTGGGCATGACCGCACCCGACCAGGTGGCTTCCAGCGTATTGCCCAGGTTCCAGCCGTAGGTCGGGTTAGCGAGCTGCGTATGTCCGCTTACCGGGAACAGCGATAAGCCGGCGGCCAGGAGCAGCGCGGACGCCACTCCCCGGAACTTAGGCCGGCCTTCAAGCGATGGGACTCGATCTCGGGCAACGATCCAATGGCGTAGATCCATACGGGGAAACCCTCTCGGTTGAGGTGAACGGTAGCGTTCACTCGGCGCGCGGCCATCACCCTGGTGGCCGGTTGCGCATACTGAGAAGGCCCTCGAACGACGCGCAATTGCGAAATCGACGGGCGCGCTTGATGTTTATTCATTTGCTATCGCCGCATTCGCGCTGCCGGATGCATGGGCGCCGGCCCGCGCGCCCATGCACTGACATCATCTTCACGGCGTGATGAGCTGCCCCGCGTTCGGGCCATCGGCAAAGACATTGGTGCTGAATACGTTCCCTTCACCATCGGGGTCGTACGCGCCGAGCGGTCCATAGAAACCGCTGTTCGGGAAATACGCCGTGGAGAAGTAGTTATGGGTCACGCGGATATTCGTGGAATGTCCGGTGCGCCCTCCCGCATAGAGCGCATAGGCGCCGCCGGCCATCCAGTTGTTGTCGATGGTGACATTGGCCAAGGGGCCGAAATCGTCCGTGGCATACACGGCAGCGGTTTCGCCGCGATCGCCGGTGACCTGGTCGAGGAAGGTGTTGTGCCGCAGGATCAGCGGACGCGTGTCATTGCCGCCGTCGTACACATCTTCGAGATGCGCGTAATCCGTGCCGGTGCCGTAGATAAACGCCTGCATGTCGTGCATGTAGTTATCGTGCACATAGCCATTGCTGCCGGCGAAGTTATGCGCGAACTCGGAGATGTCGTTATAGGCGATCTCGACATCGGGGCCCCCATAGTTGGCGATGCCATAGTCTTCGCCGCCATTGTCGGCGCCTTGCCCGACCACGCCGACGATGGTGCAGTTGAGCACTTTCAGGCCGGAAAAACCTTCGGCCAGCATGATGCCCCAGTAGCCGGTGGTGCTGATCCGCGAATTCCTGATCGTCACGTTATTGGCGGTGACATTAATCCAGCCGGTGATGTCCGTGCCGTCGATGACAGTGCCATCCTGGGTGATGTTGATACCGTCGCTGCCGCCGGACATGGGCTTGAGCACGGTGCCTTTCAGCACGCCGGTATTGACGGCGCTGGGAAAGCCGCAGGAAACATAATCGCTGCAGCCCATGGTGAAGGCGGGAACGCGAGCGTGCTTCGGGGCAGCGGATCTGGCGGCGACATTGCCGCCGCTCAGCGCCAGCACCAGGGCGGCGAGCAGCGGAAGGAAGCCAGGCCTGGGTTTGCTTAGTCGTGTGGACATCGTGGCACCGTTGATCGAGTGGGATGTACGGTCGAGGACGGCAGTGGCGCTGCCGCCGCCTGGCGCCGGAATGTCGCCCCCGCGGCGCAGGGCCGCGCAGTAGTACTGCAGGTGCATGGCTCCGTCATGTGCTGGGATACTGCAGCTTCGCCAGGCATCGATGGCGTCACGCTTCCACGATTTCTGGCCGGGGAATTTCGCTCTTTCTGGAGGATCGACATGCTGTATTCGCAGGTGCTCGCCACCGTTCGTCCGCACGATGGCGGCTGGACCGCCGAGGTGCCCGACAGCTGGGCCCAGGGGCGCACCATCTTCGGCGGCCTGCAGGCGGCGCTGGCCGTGCGCGCGATGCGCGACCTGGTGCCGCCGTCGGTGCCGCTGCGCGTATTGCAGGCCAGCTTCATCGCGCCCGTCGCGCCGGGACCGGTACGCATCGAGGCCAGCGTGCTGCGCCGGGGCAAGTCGGCGACCCAGGTCGAAGCGCGCATCTTCGATGGGCAGCAGATCGCCTGCCTGATCTTCGCCGTGTTCGGCGAATCGCGTCCGTCCGTGCTGGATATCCGGCCGCAGCAGCCCGGACTGCCGCCGCCGGAAGCGGCGACGCCGTTCGTCTACCTCGAAGGCATCGCCCCAGCCTTCACGCAGCACGTGGCGACGCGCTGGCTGGGCGGCGTGAATATCTTCCAGGGCGCGAAGGAGCCGCGGACCGGCATCTACGTCGGCTTCCGCGACGAACCCTATGCCGGCCCCGGCGCGCTGGGCGAGTCGCAGATCATCGGCTATGCCGACATCGTGCCGACGCCGGGACTATCCATGCTGAAGCAGCCGGCCATGGCCAGCTCGCTCACCTGGACGCTGGAACTGCTGGCCGACGACTTCGGCGCCGCGCGCGAGGGCTTGTGGCTGATGGATACCGAAGTCATCGCCGGCCGCCACGGCTATCTCAACCAGAGCGCCACGCTGTGGAGTCCCGAGGGGGAGGCGGTGGCGCTGAGCAGGCAGAGCGTGGTGGTGTTCGCCTGAGCGCTTGAGCACGGATGAGTCCTAAAAACCAATCCTGAGTTGGAGCGCGCACGCCGCTCATGAAATTTAATGGGCATGGTCAAGCAAATCACTCCAGTGTCTCTCGAACATCCCGCCGCCAGCCCGGCGCTGCAGGCCCTCGGCAAACGGCTGCGCGCCGCGCGCCGCCGCCGGAAAATCACCCAGGAGGCGATGGCCAGGCGCGTGGGCGTAAGCACCCCCACGCTGTCCAAGCTCGAAAGCGGCGTCCCCACCATCTGCCTGGCCACCATGATCCGCGTGCTTGCCGAGCTGAATCTGCTGGACGACCTGGACAAGCTGGTCGCCGACGACAGGCCCGGGCAGGAAATCCAGGCGGCCAGCGACAAGCTCAAGCGCGAAGTGCTGGATGCGCAGATTGCCGCGCTGTGGGCCGGCGAGCGCCATCCGCGCGCTGCTGCGCCGCCGGTGCGCGGCAAGCAATGACTGGCCTCGCCACGGCGCTGCACGCCGAGGCGAGGACAAGGCCGGATCAGCGCATGGGATTGAGATAGATCGGATTGCCGATCAGCAAGGCCTTGCCGGCGGTATCGCGCACTTCCACGCGCAGCCAGTGCGGTTTGCCGTCGCTGTTCCAGCTGAAGCTGCGATGCAGGTCGTCCGCATCGACGGTCGCATTGACGGCTGGTGCAAACGGCTTGCCGTCGAGCAGCACGGCCAGGCTGGCGCCCTTCGCATGCGCGACGTGCAGCTCGAACGAGGCCGAGGCTTTCACGGGGATCTGCAGCGCATCGCCCATGCTGGCTTTCGCGCCGTTCGCTTCGCCGCTCAACTCCAGCAGCCGGTCGCGGCTGCCTTCGGTATCGATGAACACGTGCCCGGCGCGGATGCCATCCAGGATCGCCGGCATCGACAGCTCCTGCGCATACACCACCGTAGCCGGCACGCCGGTGGGGTTGGTGCCGATGCGCGCCTCGTTCTGGAATGCTTCGTGGTTGTCGCTGCCGCCGATCGCGGTGAGGCGGTAACCCTTGGCGAGCTGCGCTTCCCAGAACGGCAGGCCGGAGATCGGCGTGCCGACGTCGCTGCCGTTCACCGCTTCCACCGCCTGCACCAGGCGCATGTCCACGGGCGGCTGCGCGGTCCAGCCGCAACCCATGCAGACCTCGCCGCTGGGACGGATGGCGTGGTTGATCGAGATCACGCCATGCAGCGGCGCGATCGCCTTCAACAGCGCATTCCAATCCGGCACGTCCTTGCTGCCCACGCGGAAATCCACGGATGCCGTGGTGCCGAACAGGTTGGCGTGGCCGGTAAAGGTGGTGATTTCGCGGCCGGGCATCAGCAGCAGCTTGTCGAAGTACGGCTGCAGCTCGCGCATCGCGTTGGCATGCGACACGGTGTTGTGGTCGGTGATGGCGATAAAGTCCAGCCCGCGCTGCGCCGCGGCCTGCACGGTGAAGAACAGCGGGCAGGGCACGCGTGCGCCGGTCTGGCTCTTGCAGCCGCCGTCGCTGTGCGCGGTGTGCATATGCAGGTCGCCGCGATACCAGGCGGCCTCCTTGCGCAGCGGCGGATTCAGCACCGCCGGTTCCCAGGCCGGATCGCCGGCGTGGCCGAACCAGATGTTGGCGGTGTAGCCGCTATGGCTTTCCTTGCGGATATTCGGCATGCCCAGCAGCAGTTGCCAGCGGCCCGCGCGGATCGCCCCGGGCAGGTAGGACGGCGTGGCATCGGTGGCCGATACGGTGAACAGCTTCTTGGTGCCGCCGCTCCAGCCGCGGAAACCGTCCTGGCCGCGAAACCCATCCGGGCCGAGCAGGCCCAGGTCCACCGTGGTCTTTTCCTCGCGGCCGCTGTAGTCGAACTGCACGGTGATGCGGGTGACGCCGGCCGGCACGTCGAACGGCAGCGCGCGATAGGTCTGGTTGTCCTTGCCGGTCAGTTCACCATGCAGCACCAGGTCGGGCTTCCCGGCGTCCGCCGCGATGGCGGCGAACGGGAGCAGGGCGGCGAGCAGGGCCAGGGAATGCAGCAGACGGGTGCTCATGGCTGGGCGGAACCTTGCGAAGGATGGCAATCGGGTTGGCGGACGGGATTGCAGCGCGCGGCCGCATCGGCGGGCAGGCGCACACGATAGTCGCCGAAGCGTGCATCCGCATGCATATAGTCGGTGGAAACGTACTGCGCGCCGCTGGCGAACGCCGCCTCGCGCCGCGTGCCGTCGTTGCGCCGCGCTTCGGCGGTGTCGGCGTCGGCGCGCGTGCGCACCAGATAGCCCGCCGCGACGTCGCGGCGGATGCGCTCGCCGTCGCGCACGGGGTCGTTGATCGTCAGATAAGCGGCGGCCGGCGAAGCCTCATCCGTATTGACGAACATCGCGCGGCCTTCCAGCGACGGACGGCGGCCGCGATACATGGCGACTTTTTCCGCATCCTCGTCCAGCACGAAGAACACCTTGCCGCGCGCCGCGCTCAGCGTCGGCCACGCGCCGGCCCGCACCGCCTCGCGCAGGTTGCGGTGACGGCCCTGCACCAGATCCGGCGTAATCAGCTCGGCCGGCGTAAACACCGAACGCACTTCGGCATCCAGCGCGTCGAAGGCGCGCTCGTCGAACGGCATCGGCGCGGCGGCGCCGGGGCCGCCCTTACCGTCCTTCGCATTAAGCAGGATCATGATCGGCACATGCCGCCGGTGCGCATGCGACCAGTTGCGGATCTGCACCAGGCAGACCACGAAGGTCTGGCAGCTGCTGCGGAAATCGATATCGGCCAGGTGCATCACCTTGAAGCCGGGATGCCGCATCTGCGCCGCGGCCTCCGGTGACCATGGCGAAGTGGCGTAGCCTTTGCGCAACGCACCGGGCGGGTGCGCAAAATGACCGCCTTTCGGGTCGTAGTACACATCCAGCTCGATGGTGCGCGCGCCTTCGTCGAGCTGCGCGGCCAGCGGCGGATGCGCGTAGTCCAGGCCATCCGCGCCGCCCGGATCGCGCGCATGGTGCGCGGCGAGTTCGGCCGGCGGCATCGCCTGCTTGTAGCTGTTATGGGTTCCGACCGCCTGCAGATCGTTCAGATGCAGCTGCTGATCCAGCACGGTCAGATCGCAACCGGGGCCGGCGCGTTCGAGATCGCACGCGCCGGCGGCGCCCGCCCAGAACAGCAAGGGCAGGGCCGCCAGGGCGAGCCGATGAAACAGGATAGGTTTGGTCATGCGTAGAGGGGCCGGGCTTGCACCCGGCCCCCGGCCCTCAGAAGCGATACATGATTGCCGCACGATACGCGCGGCCCAGGATCGGACGCGCGATAAACGTGTTGGCGCCGGCATCGGCACTGGCCAGCTCACCCGCGCGCGGGTTGCCTTCGGTCAGGCCCAGCGAGTTAGTGATGTTGTCGGCGTAGAAGAACAGCGAGCACATCGAGGAGATGTCGTAGCGCGCGCTGGCGCTCCACACGTCATACGAGGGCAGCTTCACCGAGTTGGCGGTATCCACATAGCGCTGGCCTTCGTACTCGTAGGCGAGCTGCAGGCGCAGCTTGCCGCCCAGCAGGTTCAGGCCCGGCACCACGCGGTAGCTCTGCTTGGGCACTCGGATCAGCTGGTTGTCCTCGAAGTCGCGCAGCACCGGCGCGCCGGAAACCAGTTCGGTGTAGCGCAGGCCCTTGTATTCCGGGTCCTGCAGGGTGGCGGTCACCTGCACGTCGAACCAGTCGACCGGATACCAGGTGCCTTCCAGCTCCAGGCCCTTGGTCTTGGTGTCGGCATAGCCCTGCTGGCTGGTGGAGGTATTGCCGTTGGGATTGAACACGTAGTTGCTGAAGCCGACGTTGTTGTACTTGGTGTAGAACGCGGTCGCATACAGGTCGACCTGGCGGTCGGTGTACTTGTAGCCGACCTCGCCCAGCTTCATGGTCTGGATCACCGGAGTGGCGGTGGGATTGGTGATGTAGGTGCTGAGGTTGGGCAGGCGGAAGGTCGGCGTCCAGCGCGCGAACACGCCCGAGCGCGGCGAGAACTGCCAGTTCGCGCCCAGCGTCCAGCCCAGCTTGTTGAAGGTGTGGTCCCACGGCACGTACTGGCCGGTGCCGGTGATGATCTGCGAGGTGGCCTGGGTGCCCAGGTTCACCGTCTGCTTGGTCTCGGTCTTGCCGCGCGTGTTGACCTGCTCCCAGCGCACGCCGCCGTCGATGCGCAGATCGTCGGTGACCTGCCATTCGTCGGAGAGATAGAACGCATTGGTGGTCGAGGTGCCGCTGGCGTTTTCCCACTCGTAGCCGTAGCGCGAGATGCCATGGTCGGTCAGGGTCGAGACCGGCTGGCCGGCGGCATTCACCGCAACCAGGTCGAGCAGGCGCGCGTTGTTGGTGGCGTCGAGCAGGGCGACCGAGGAGTAGCGGCTGAAATCCTGGTCGAAGCGGGCGTAGTAATAGCCGAAGGTGACGTCGTGGGTCTGGCCGCCGAGATCGAACTTGCGCAGCAGACGCGTATCGTTGATGAACTCCTTCACCGGCATGGTCACGCCGCGCAGGCCGCCGAGCACCACCAGGCCATTGCCGTTCTGGTTGGCGTTGTTGAACACCTGGTTGGGGTTGTCCACATAACGCAGCTGCAGGGCCGAAGCGCCGGCCGGCAGCTGCTTGGCCACCGACTTGAGATAGCTGGTGGCGCTCATCAGCGAGTTGGGGAACACGCCGTTGCGCTGGGTGTGGGTGTCGTCATAGCGCAGCGATTCGGCCAGCTTCCAGCCGCCGCCGAGTTCGTAATCGAACTTCAGGGTGATCTGGTCGCGCTTGACGTGCGTGCCTTCGCTGTTGTCGAAGTTGTACAGGCCGCCATTGCCCATCTTCATCAGCACATGCTCGGTCTCCGGACCGGCCAGCGTGCCGTAGTTGCCGTCGAAGCCCGGCACCGCGCGGATATCGCCATTGGCCGTGGTGCGCATCGGGATGCCCAGGTACAGCGCGACCTTGTCGTCCAGATGCTTGACGTCGGCGCTGAAGCTGCCGCCTTCGAAATCGCGGGCGAGGTTCAGGCGGATCTGGCCGCCGTCGTTGGCGTTGAACTTCGGATCGCGGATACCGCTGTCGGTGCGGTAGAAACCGCCCGCGCTGAGCTTCCAGCCATTGCCCACCGGCGTGCCGACCCAGAAATCGCCGCGGGTCAGGCCGTAATCGCCCACGGTGAACTTGACCAGGCCCTCGGCCTTGTCACCCACCTTGCGCGGAATGAAGTTGATCGCGCCGGCCGGTGCGTTCGAATAGAACACCGAGGACGGACCGCCGCGCACCACTTCGATACGCTCGATCGTCTCGTCCAGGCGGAAAGCCTGGTCGGCGTTGAGATAGCCCAGCGCCGGATCGTGCTGCACCGGCACGCCGTCTTCCAGCAGGTTGACCGAGCCGAAGCCGTCCACCGGAATGCCGCGCGCGCGGATATTGCCGCTGGCTTCGCCGCCGGAGGCTTCCACCCAGAAGCCCGGCACGGACTTCATCGCCTCGGTCACCGAGGTCGGCGCCTGCATGCGCAGGCGGTCTTCGTCGATGGTGGTGATGGAATAGCTGGTCTCGGCCTTGGTGCGCGTCTCCACGCCCGAGCGGGCGGTGACCACGATGCCGTCGAGGTTCTTGGCGCGGTCCGCGGCCGGCTTGCTGCTCTCATTATTAGTGGCGGCGGTACCGCTGCTGTCCTGGGCGAGGGCGTGCGGGGCGGCGGCGTAGAGCAGGCCGCCCAGCAGGGCCAGGCCGATGGCGTGGCTGATCGATGTAGTGCGCAACGTGGTGACTCCGGGGAAAAGGAATGACGGAGCCATGTGCGCGGACAACCGCAACGCGCTCGACACCGCGCGCGGACTCTGGGGAATCGCGCCGGGTGTCGGTGTGAAGGCTTCCCTGGCCCGGACACAGGCTCTGACGCGGCGCAAGTTAAAGCGGCGCTGTGACAGCCCGGCTCAGAGGGGATGACGTGTAGCCGACAGCTTGGGTTTAGACGTCCAAAACTGTCATGAAAATGTTGCGTAACGCGTCATACAGGGGCGGCACGCCGCCCCTGGCGCTATGTACCCGGGTCAATGGGCGGAGCAGGGCTCGCGTGTCGTGGCGGAGACGGCGAGCTTCCGGCGCCGCAGCAGCAGGAACGACGCCGCGGCCAAGGCCAGCGTCAGCGCCGCCAATCCGACCAGCAAACCGCCGAATGCGCTGCTATAGCCATGCAGCAGCGCGTTGCGGCCGATGGCCGGGGCGATGCTTGCCGCATGCGCCATGCTGCCGGTGGCAAGGCTCGCCGCCGCGGCGACCGCCTGCTCGTGCGGCGCCGGCGCCAGTTGCGTTTCGATCAGGCCGGTAAGCGCCGTGCCCACCGCCGCCATCGCGATCGCTTCGCCGGCCACGCGCGTGGTGGTGAAGAAGCCGGTGGCCATGCCGGCGCGTTCCTTCGGCACCACGCTGACGGCGAGGTCGTCCATCAGGCCCCAGGGCAGGCCGGAGCCGGTGCCGATCAGCAGCAGCGGCCACACCAGCGCATTCCAATCGGCGCCCGGCACTGCGGCTGCGCGCAGCCAGAGCAGTCCCGCGGCGGCGAGGCCGAGGCCGAATGCCGACAGCAACCCCGCGGATAGCCAGCGCGTCAGCAGCGCGCCGAGGAACGGCACCACCAGCATCGGCACCGACAGCGGAATCATCAGCAGACCCGCCGCCACCTCGCTGCGCCCTTCCACGCCGACGAAACGCAGCGGCAGGAAGATCAGCAGCACCACGTAGCACAGCGCGGTAGCCAGCGGCAGCGCCTGCGCGCCGAGGAAGCGCGGGTTGCGGAACAGCGACAGGTCTAGCATCGGCCGCGGCACGCGGCGTTCCACATAGACGAACAGCGCGAGCATGGCGGCGGCCGCGCCGACCAGCAGCAAGGGCAGCTGGCCGTTGGCGTGGCGTGGCGCTTCGATGATGCCGAAGGTGAGCAGCACCAGGGCGGCGGTAAAGCTCAGGCTGCCGGGCAGGTCCAGTCCTTGCGCGCCGGGGTCGCGCGTTTCGCGCATGCGTGGCACGCCGACAATCAGCACCAAAGTTCCGATCACCGCAGTGGACAGGAACACCGCGCGCCAACCGAAGCCGGCTATCAGCCACGCCGAAAGCAGCGGACCGAAGGCCAGGCCCAGGCCGAAGGTGGTGCCGAGCAGGCTGTACGCCCGCGTGCGCGCATGGCCTTCGAACTCCTGCGCCAGCGACGCCGCGCCGGCGGACATGGTCAGCCCGGCCGCGATGCCCTGCGCCGCGCGGCCGATATCCAGCCACCACAAGTTGCGTGACAGCGCGAGCAGTATCGACAAGCCGGTAAACAAGCCGATGCCTAAGGTGAAGATGCGCTTGCGACCGTACTGGTCGGCCAGCGCGCCGGCCGCCATCACGCTGCCGCCGAAGGCCAGGATGAAGGCGTTCACCGCCCACGACAGCAGGCGCGGGTCGCTGCCCAGCGCCTGCCCGATCGCCGGCAGCGCGATGGCCGGGCCGGTAAAGCTCAGCGGCATGCCGAGCCCCGCCAGGCACACCGCCGCCAGCACCAGCAGGCGGTCGCGCAGGGTGTGCGGCGGTGTGGAAGCGGTGCCGTCAGGCATTGGCGCCCCCGTCCACGGTGAACGCCGCGCCGGTGGCGAAGCGGCCTTCGTCGCTGGCCAGCCAGGCGACCATGCCGGCGATATTGGAAGCATCGCCGTAGCGCGGAATGGCCATGCGCGAACGCTGGTACTCGGCGTGGTCGCCGTCGGCCGGATTCATATCGGTATTGGTGGAACCGGGCTGCACCACGTTCACGGTGATGCCGCGCGGACCGAGATCGCGCGCCAGGCCCTTGGTGAAAGCGGACAGCGCGGACTTGCTCATCGAATACAGCGTCATGCCCGCGGATGGCACGCGATCGGCCAGGCAGCTGCCGATATTGACGATGCGCCCGCCCTCGCCCATATGCCGCGCCGCGGCCTGCGAGGCGACGAAGACCGCGCGCACGTTCACGGCCATGGTGCGCTCGTAGTCCTCCAGCGTCGTTTCCTCGAACACGCCGCCGAGGAAGATGCCGGCGTTGTTGACCAGGATGTCGAGCTGTCCGAAGTCTGCGGCGACCTGATCCACCGCCGCGCGCAACGCCGCCGGATCGGCCGCATCAGCCTGGTAGGCGCGCGCCTTGCCGCCTGCCGCTTCGATCTGCTTCGCGAGGGCCTGGGCCTTGTCCGGCGAGCTCACATAGGTGAACGCCACCGCCGCGCCGTCCCGCGCCAGCCGCTGCACGATCGCAGCGCCGATCCCGCGCGAACCGCCGGTTACCAGGGCCACCTTGCCGTTGAGAGTGCTCATGCTCGTGCTGCCTTTATGTAGTAGTCGATACATAAATAGGAGCAGGCCTTGACGTGAGCTGTCAAGAACTTTATGTATTGACCGCTACAGAAAGGTGCGTCCGATGACGGCTACGACGAAAGAGCGGGGACGCCCGCGCAAATTCGACCGGGACCAGGTCCTGCGCCAGGCGATGGAGGTATTCCTCGATCGCGGGTACGACGGCGCGTCCCTGGGCGATCTCACGGCGGCAATGGGCATCAACGCGCCCAGCCTTTATGCAACCTTCGGCTGCAAGGAGGCGTTGTTCCGCGAAGCGCTGGACCTGTACGTGAATTCAGCAGGCCCGCGTACGCGCGACGAACTGCACAAGAGCGATGTGTCGGCGCGCGCAGCGATAGAAGCGATGCTGCGCGAAGCAGCGAAGCGCTTCGGCAATGGCCGCGGCTGTCTGGTCGTGCTCGGCGCCACCCATCGCACCGCCGACAACGAAGCGATCTTCCACGATCTGGCCGAGCGCCGGAACGAAACCCAGTCCTTGATCCGCCGCCGCTTGAAGCAAGGCGTAGCCGACGGCGACGTGCCGGCAGCAACCGATATCGGCACCGTGGCCGCGTTCTACGCCACCGTCCTCAACGGCCTTTCGCTGCAGGCACGCGACGGCGCGTCGCGAAAGCAGCTGATGGGTGTTGTCGATTGCGCGATGAAGGCCTGGCAGGGCTTGCTCGGCGCAGCCTGAATTCATCCGCATCCCCGCTCCGCCCACCCCTCACCCCGCCCTCTCCCCGGCGGGGAGAGGGGTGAAGTGGTGTGGCATACAGGGAAAAGAGCCAAAGCTGGCCTCAATCCTTGAACGTCCTCTCCGCGACGGCACCTCGAAGGGCGCCACGTAAACGCACTCCCGCTTCGTGTCGACTCAGGTTAATCCGTTTCCACGGCCGCTCACTGCTCGTTCTAGTCGCGTCGCGAGCCTTTGCTCTGAGGCTATCTCTCTTTGGTTACTTTCTCTCTGAGCCAGCAGAGAGAAAGTGACTCGGGCGCCGGCAGGCGTCCGAAATGCCCGCTGCATAAGCGGCCAGGTCGCGGTAGCGCGATAACCGAGCGACACAGTCACTGGATTCCTGCCTACGCAGGAATGACGAGTAGGAAGGCCTACGCAGGAATGACGAGTAGGAAGGCCTACGCAAGAATGACGAGCGTAGGCGCCGCAACGACGAGTGAAGTCACTTCACCGCCAGCGCCAGCACAATTCCCACCCACAACAACATCCCCAACCACTTGTTGTTATGGAACGCCCAGAAACACGCCGCGCGCTCGCGCGTCCGAATCCGCCACAGCTGCCATCCGAACAAGCCGGCGGCACCGGCCAGACTTATCCAGTACGGCCACCCCAGCATCGCGCGCTGGCCAACGAACACCATCGCCAACAGAAAGGTGGCGCTGAGAATGCCCAGGATCGGCAGATCCGCATCCCCGAACAGAATGGCCGTGGACTTGGCCCCCACCCTCAGATCGTCATCGCGATCCACCATCGCATACTGCGTGTCATACACCACCGACCACAGAATATTGGCGATAAACACCAACCACCCCAGCGGCGGCACCCCATTGCCCACCGCCGCGAACGCCATCGGGATCGACCACCCGAACGCCGCCCCCAGCACCACCTGCGGCATATAGGTATAGCGCTTGGTAAACGGATACAGCGCCGCCAGCGCCGCGCCGGCGAAAGACAGCTTGATGGTCAGCGCATTGGTGAACAGCACCAGCAGGAACGAAAACGCCAGCAACACGCCGAACACGATCAGCGCCTCGCGCGGTGTTACCCGCCCGGAAGCGATCGGCCGGCCGGCAGTGCGTTCCACCTGGGGATCGAGCTTGCGGTCGGCGTAGTCATTGATCGCGCAGCCGGCGGCGCGCATGGCGAACACACCCAGGGTGAAGATCACCAGCGCCTTGATCGGCGGGAAATCGCCGGCGGCCAGCCACAGCGCCCACCAGGTCGGCCACAGCAGCAGCAGGGCGCCGACCGGGCGGTCCATGCGGGTCAGCACCAGATAGTCGCGGGCCTTCTCGCGGTAGTGCGGCGGCACCCGTTGCAGCAACAGGTCCAGCACGCGGGTGGCGCGGGAGGAGCTGTCGGCCGGGCGGGCCGGCGAGGCGGCGGCGGGGCGCGGGCGCGCCGAGCCGGAGGAAGTAACGCGCCGCTGGCGCTTGCGGGAAGTCGGAGCCATGCGGCGAAGTTTAGCCTGGGCGGTCGGCCCGTTTGGCGTGACGGAGGCCTTGAAACGCCGTTGTCATCGACTTGGTCATTTCGCGCGCATACTCTGGCGCGTCGTCCGAGGAGCCGCCATGCCCAAGGCCATCAGCCATATCGCATTGATCGTGCACGACCCCGAACAGACCGCACGCCTGTTCGCCGCGGTCTTCCCCGACGCCCGCGTTCTGGATGCCGAGCCCGAGGACGGCCACCACCAGGAAGCCCATGTGGAACTGGCCGGGGTGCGCTTCGTCCTGGTCAAGGGCATGGGCCCGGCCACCCGCCACGGCGACCATATCGCCCTGCGGGTCGACGCCGCCGAACTGCGCGCCTGCGCCGAGCGCTTGCATGTGCTGCAGATCGAATATCAGATGGCGCGCGGCGAAAGCGCCTTGTACTTCAGCGATTACGACAACCACGTGTTCGAGCTGGATGCGACGTAGGTTGGGATGAGCCGCAGGCGAACCCCAACCTACGCCGGGGGCGTTGTCAGAACTTGAAGTCGAGTCTTGCGTAGTAATACCCGCCGTTGACGCCGAACGGCAGCGTCTCCCAGCCGTACACGAAACCCAACTGCGGGAACGGCGCACCGGTCTTCGGATTCCACTTGTCCGGATAGGTGTCGAACACGTTGTCCGCGCCCACCGTCAACTTCAGGTTGCGCGAGAAGCGGTAACCCACCGCCATGTCGGTCAGCCACTTGCCGGTCCAGGTCTGGATGATGCCCGGCGTAAAGCCCTGGCCGCTGACCGGGCCGAAGTAGTTGCCGCGCAGGGTGAAGTCCCACGGCCCGGTGCGGTAGATGCCTTGCAGGATATGGTGCACGCGCGGCTGGCCCTGCTCGATCAGGGTCACCTGGGTGTCGTCGAACAGCTTGTTCGGCGGCAGGATGGCGGACTGCGACTTGCGCTTGGTCACCTCGGTCTTGTTGTAGTTGAGCAGGGCGGTCAGATCCAGCGTGGAGTTGTCGTCGAAACGGAAACCCTTCTCCGCCACCACGTCGACGCCCTTGGTGCGCGTATCGATGGCATTGGTGAAGAACAGCACCTGGCCCACGCCGAACGGCGCCAGGATGCCGCGGATCGGGCAGTTGGCATTGTTCGCCGCGCAGGGATTGCCATCGGTGCCCACGCTCTCCGGCACGATATTGCTGGAGAAGATGATGCGGTTCTTGATATCGATGCGGAACACATCGACAGTCAGCGTGAAATCGTTGCCGGGTTTGTAGACGATGCCCGCCGTGCCGCTGCGCGAAGTCTCCTGCTTCAGCGGCTGGATGCCGAACGCGCGGGTGACGGCGCTGTTCTGCCGCGCGGTCAGCGTGTCGGTGAGCGTGCCGCTGGGATCGAGATTGGTCGAACGCTGGCTGTAGAACAGCTGCTGCACGCCGGGCGCGCGGAAGCCGGTGGCCAGGGTGCCGCGCACCGCGAAGCTGTCGTTCGCATCGAAGCGCAGCGAGACCTTGCCGGTATTGGTGCCGCCGAAGTCCGAATAATGCTCGTGCCGCACGGCGGCGCCGACCAGCAGGCGCTGCGTCACCTGCGATTCGGCATCGAGATAGAAGGCGATATTGTGGCGTCCCATATTCACGGCCTCCGACGGCGAGAAGCCCGGAAAGCCCTGCATGCCCGGCTGTGCGATATCGCCGGTCTGGCCATAGATCGGAATGCCGCGGTTATCGGTGCGTCCGTAGGTGTAGGAGACCGGGTCGCCCGGCAGGATCTGGTAGCTGTCGCGCCGCCACTCGAAGCCCATGGCGAGATTCAGCGCATCGTTGCCCACGCCCCAGTCGATCGGGCCGCGCACGTCGGCATTGAAGGTGGTTTCGTTGAGCCGCAGCGTGCCGGTGTCGGCCGAGGTCGGCGACGAGCCGTAGATGCCGGCGGCCGGATTGGCCGGATCGCGCGGCTCGTACCACCAGCTCACGTTGGCCGAGTTGCGTTCGTCGAAGGCGAACTGGCTGCGGCCGTGGATCAGCGAGATGTCGTAGTCCCACTTGTCGCCGATCGGTCCGCGATAGCCGACGGCGAGCGAGGCATCTTTGACGTTGGTGGCGATATTGGGCAGGAAGCCGTTCGGATACAGCGACGGAATGGTGCGGTTGTCCGCTGCCGGACGGAAGAAGCCGGATGAGTCGCCCTTGCGCTGCGAGATGCCGCCGAACCAGTACAGTTCGCCGCCCGCGATGGGCAGGCCGCCGTTGAGCCAGAAATAGGCGTCCTTGGTATCGGCATCGCCCAGCTTCTGCGTGACGCGCGGCGGATTCACGCGCAGCGAATCGGGGCCGGCGCGATTGGTCGGATCGCGATGGCGATACTCCGCGGTGAGATTCAGATAACCATCCTGGCCCAGGCGCAGGCCGGTATTGATGCCGCCCTGGCGCGTAAAGCCGTCGCCTTTGTAGGTCTGTCCGGCGGTGACCGAACCTTCGGTCTGGCCGACCTGTTTCTTCAGCACGATATTGATCACGCCGGAGATCGCATCCGAGCCGTACTGTGCCGCCGCGCCGTCGCGCAGCACTTCGATGCGTTCGATCGCGGAAATCGGGATCGCGTTGATATCGGTACCGGCCGAACCGCGGCCGATGGTCTGCTGCACATTCACCAGCGCCTGCTGATGCCGCCGCTTGCCGTTGACCAGCACCAGCACCTGGTCGGGGCCGAGGCCGCGCAAAGTTGCGGGGCGGATGGTGTCGGTGCCGTCGCTGACGAAGGTGCGCGAGAAGTTGAAGCTGGGCTCCAGCATCTGCAGCGCCTGGCCGACTTCGACCACGCCGGCGCTTTCCAATTGCTCGCGGCCGATCACATCGACCGGCGCCGGCGTCTCCGCCGCGGTGCGGTCCTTGGCGCGCGAGCCGACTACTTGCACGCCTTCCAGCGTCTTGGCTTTCTGCTGATTCGTGGCCGCGCTGTCCTGCGCCTGCGCGGCGAATACCAATGAGCAACCCAGAATGGCCGTGCCGCAATGGCGCGCACTGACCCAGACGCGTCCTCGCGGACGCGACACAAAGCGATGTGACATGTATTTCTCCCGATCAAGTCGTACAGGACGACGACTCGGTTGCACGCAGGAACATGCGGCAACCGCCTCCCAGGTTCGAACGTGCGCTGTGAAAAAAATCATGTCAAGCGTAAACACGCGTAAAGCGCGAACCGCATCATCAAATGCGTAGAAGATGTGGCGTATGCGATACATCGCTTCACGTGGCTGTGACGTATTGCGTTGGTGCTTACGTAATTTGTGTGTGTGCTTCGATGCTTCTTTGCAAGCTCCACGTCAGTTGTGTGGAGCGATGCCAAAGTGCCGCAACGCAAAGCCCCTCTCCCTTCGGGTCGCCGGAGGGAGAAGGGTTCTATCGCCAAGAGCACTACTTCTTCTTGGCAGCCACTGCCTTCTGCAGATTCACCCGCAACGTCGCCAGTGCCTGATCAGCCTGGATGAACCCATGCCCCGACTGATAATCAACGCCGGCCGCGCCCATATCGAGCGCCGTACTCTGCAGCGCCGTATACAACTGCGCCCTGGTGGCATTCGGCTCCGCCTGCCACAGCAGCGCAGTCACGGCCGCCGCATGCGGTGCCGCCGCCGAGGTGCCGTAGAACTGGAACGCCGCATAGTCCGGATAGGTGCGGCAGTCGGCGACCAGTGAATTGGCCGCGCCCGCATCCAGGCTGGCCATGCCGAAGAAGTTGGTGGTCACGCCGTCCGGGGCCACGAAGTCCGGCTTCTGCGGCACCGTCGCGCGTGCCAGCGCCGCGCCGTTGTTGTCGAACAGCAGCGGCGTGCCGCCGAAGGAGGAGTACGACTCCAGCGTGGCCGTGCGCAGTCCGGCGTTGCAGAACGGCGTCTTGAAGTAATCGCTCGCACCCACGGCCTGCGCATTCGGCGACAGCGGATGGCCGTAGATGGTGCCGGTGTCGGTGCCGTAGCGGGTGATGGCGGAGCCGCCGCTGAGCACGATCAGATGCACGCGCCCCGGCGCCGCGCCGCCGGCGAGGCCAAGCCGCAGCGTGCCGTTCACCGCCGCGCCGCTGTTGGTGATGGTCAGGATCGCCTGCGCCGGCTGTCCGATCACGCTGGGGCCGGTGCAGAGATTCGCGCCCAGCGGCTTGCCATTGGCATCGCCCAGGCAAAGATTCAGCGAGCTGCTGGCATTGGGCGGCGTCATCGGCTGATCCCAATACACCGCGATGCGGGTGTCGTTCGGCTGCTGGCGTGAACCCCTGGCGATGGTGACCGGCAGGTTGTTGACCGTGCTGGCGCCGCTGGCGTCGAAGTTGAACAGGCGCTCGCCGATATTCAACGGATCGGTGGCGGCGCCGGGTGCACGCTTCACCGCCGCCGCGGCGAACGCCGCGTTGCTGTTGTCGTAGGCCGCGCGTCCGCCATTGGCATCGTTGCCTGCCGCGGTGAAGTACGCCGTGCCATAGGTGCCGGCGACCTCGTCGATGGCGGCGCCGATGATGCCTTCCTGATACAGCGGCTCGGCGAAGAAACTCAGGTCGTCGACGACGATCTGCGCGCCCGCGCCATGGCGCCCGTTGGCGTCGACCTGGTCGGCCGGCAGGGCCAGCGTGCGCACGCCTTGCGCGAAGTCGGCCATGGTGTCGGGCGAATAGAACGCGATGCTGGCGCCGGGCGCCACGTCATGGATGATCTGCGCCATGGCGCGGCCTTCGTCGGTGCCGAAGTTCCTGCAGTCGCTGGATTCCTTCACCACGGTGGAAGCGGCCGGCAGATCGTCGCTGTCGATATCGTCGGCCTGTCCGTCCTTGCAGTTGAAGCTGTCGGAGATCACGCCGATGGTCAGGCCGGTGCCATCCACATGCGGCGGATTCGGTTCCTGCTGGGTTGCCGGACGCACCAGGGCGGTCGCGCGCAGCGCCTTGCTGCGCTGCGCGGAATCGCCCTGCGAATTCACATTGCCGGAGCGCGTGCGCTTCTGCGGCACGCTGATGGTGATGACGCCAGATAGCGCCGCAGCCTGGTCGATCTGCGAGACCGGCAGGCGTCCACCGATATCGTTGCGATAGACGGCGTCGGTGCGGAAACCGAGCTGCTCCAACTGCGCGCGCAGGACAGCGACGTCGCCCTTCGCCACGATATCCACGGTGACGTAGTTCACCGGCGCGATCGAGCGCGCCTGCACGGCCAATCGCGAACTGCTGCTCGCCGCCGGCGCGGTGACGGCCTGCTGCTTGATGCGCAGCAGCGCGTTATCGAGCTTGGCATTGGCGCCGGTGGAGCGCTCGTGCGTGGACAGGCCGCCGGGCGCGTTATTGCCCGAGAGCTGATCCTGCGCGAACGCGGTGCCGCCGAGCGCGATGGACAGCGCCAGCGCAAGGGCGAGAGGTACAGGCTTTGCCATGACAGGGGTTCCTTGTCGAAAGACGGGACGGAATGTCCTCGCCTTTCTTGAAACGCCATGCCGGCGTCATCCCCCTACATCGGATTTCATTTGGCCGTCTAAACGTCAAATATCTTCACGTTATTTTCTCATGGACGATAAGCAATACCCACGAGGTAATAGCGCCCCACCACGTCATCGAACATCGGGTTGTAGGCGACGCCGGGCGAGCCGTAATAGACGGGCTGGTGATCGAGCACGTTGTGCACGTTGAGCGTGAACGACCAGTGCGGAAGACCGTTGTAGGCTGCGTGCAGATCGAGCAGGGTGAGCGAGGGCGTCCTGCACTTGTCGTTCTGCTGCATATCATCCGGGCAGCTCAGCGGGCTGCCGGCGTACGGCTCGTAGCGATAGTGGCCGGTGAAGCGCAGATTGCCGCCGACGGTCCAGTCGCGATACGTCCAGTCGAGGCTGGCCAGCGCGCTGACGCGCGGCTGCGAGGCGTAGCCGGCATAGCGCATGGACGGATCGCCCGCGATCATCTGGCGATTGAGCTGGTCGAGGTAATCGATGCCCAGATGCAGGTCGTAGCTGCCGAAGCGTGCGGTCTGGTGGCGATAGCGCACGTCGAGGTCGATGGTGCGCGCATCGGTATGTCCCAGGTTCACCAGCTGCTGGTTGAGCGCATACAGCACGCCGCGCCGATTACGCACGAACAGCTGCGGATAGCTGTCCGGATGCAGCAGCGCATAGCTGAGCGGCAACGCGATGATCTCGTGGTCGCGGCGGATGCGATAGAAATCCAGCGCCACGCCGAGCGCGCTGGTCGGCGCCCACACCGCGCCAAAGGTATAGCTGCGCGAGGTCTCCGGCCGCAGCCCGGGATTGCTGACGGAATTGGCCTGCACCTGGCAGAACGAGGTGTCCTCGGTGGCCGGCGTGGCGTTGATGCAGGGCAGGGCGCTGTTGGCCACCTGGGTGATGAAGCGCGTGGCGACCAGCACCGGCGGCCGGCTCAGCTGCAGCAGGGTGGGCGCGCGATAGCCCTTGGCCCAGGTGCCGCGCAGGCTGAGATCTTCGCGCACGTCCCACTTGAGGCCGAGCTTGGGCGAGATTGCCGCGCCGTAGGGCTGCGAACGATCCAGCCGCCACGCCAGGTTGGCCTGCAGCTTGGCGGTGAGCGGGGCCTGCAGTTCGACATAGGCGGCGAGGCTGCGGCGGTTCTCGCGGCGCACGTACGGCGCGTCGAACTGCTGCACCAGGTTATTGAGCAGCAGCGGATCGGGGCGATCGTCGAGGCGGTCGCGCCAGGTTTCCGCACCGATCGCCATCGACAGCGGGCCGTGCGGCAACTGCGCGAGCGGACCGGTGAGCTGCATGCTGAAGCTGGTCTTGCTGGCCTGGGCATGGCGCATCAGCACGGGCGAAATCGCCTGCACCACGTCGGCATCGTTGCTGGCATCGAGACGGAAGCTGCCGTCGCGCAAGGACTTGGCGAAGGTGTCCACGCGCAGCAGGCCGCGCAGCTCGTCGTCGCTGCGGTTGCGCTGGTCGTTCGCGTGCACGTCCCAGTCCCACTCCTCCCAGCGGCCCTTCAGGCCCAGCGTGACGAAGCGGTTGGTCGACATGGCCAGATCGCGCACGGGACCGAGGTCGCTGAAGCTGTGGTCGTAGATCGGCTCGTCGGCGCCGCTGCGATTGTCCGGATGCGCCGCCGGCAGCATGAAGCTGTCGCGCAGCGGCGCCATCTGCTGGCGCTGATCGAGCTTGGTCCAGCGCAGGTCGGCATACACCTGCAGCTGGTCGAAGCGCCGGTCCAGATGGGCGAACAGCGAGCGGCTGAGCAGGCCGGTCTGCAGGCTGGTGAGCTGCGCGTCGTCGTCGATGCATACGCCGCTGGCATTGCGCTGCCGCGCCGAACAGCCGCCGGCGAGATAGCGCAGGTTGGCGCCGTCCAGCACGAAGGCGCTGGCCTCGCCGCTGCTGTCGCTGTCGCCGGATTGGCGTTGCCGGCTCCAGTCGCGCGCGCCGCCGAGCAGGGGTTGGCGTTCCAGATAGTCCACGCTGACCAGCGCATTGAAATCGTGGCCGATCGAACCGCCGCCGCTGGCGGTGACGCGGCGCTGGCGCGCATCGCCACGCTCGGATACGCCGTAGCTGCTGCTGAAGCTGAAGCCCGGCGCGTCCTTGCGCATGATCACGTTGATCACGCCGGCCATCGCGTCGGAACCGTAGATGGCCGAAGCGCCGTCGCGCAGGATCTCCACCCGCTCGACCAGGGCCAGCGGGATGCTGTTGAGATCGTTGACGGTGTTGAAGTTGTTCTGGCTCAGGCCATAGCCGGCCATGCGCTGGCCGTCGACCAGGAACAGCGTGGCGGACGAACCCAGTCCGCGCAGATCCACCGACGCGGCGCCGGTGGCGGTGGCCAGGCCGTTGTTCTGATACAGCTCGCCCTCGGTCATGGCCACCGGCGCATTGCTGACGCGGATGCCCGGTTGCGCGCGCAGCAGATCGAACAAGGTCTGGTAGCCGCTGCGCTCGATCTGTTCGCGATCGATCACGGTCAGCGGCGAGGCGGTTTCCACGTCGGTGCGGCGGATATGCGTGCCGGTGACTTCCACCGGCGCCAGCCGCGGCGCCGGGCCGGGGCGTTCGATCGGCGGCAGCTCCGGCGCGGGCGTAGAGATGAGCGTGGCCGGCGCCGCCTTCAGCACATAGGTATGCGTATCCACCGCCACCGCGCGCAGGCCGCTGCCGCGCAGCAGCTGCTGCAGCGCTTCGTCGGCGGAGTAGTGGCCGCTGAGATTGCGGTTGCGCCGCCCGGCGGCAAGCTCGGGCGCATACAGCAGCTGCGCGCCGCTCTGCACGGCGAAGGCGTGCAGGCCGTCCTCCAGCGAGCCGGCAGCGATGCGGTAGTCGCGGTCCTCCGCGGCCACGGCGGCGCGCGCCGGCAACAGCAGCAGCGCCAGCACCGCGGCCAGAAGCGGAAACAGGCGGCCCGGGCGCATGCCTGTTAGCTGCGCCGAAACTGCGACGACACGGGACCGGGCGGGGTACTCAGTGGCGCGCGCCCCCGGCGTTGCTGGCCTGACCGGGATAGAGGGTCAGCTCATGGTTTCCGGTGGTCACCGCGCGCAGGCCCCAGCCGGCATCCAGCGCCTTGACCAGCGCCTGCTGGTCGCCGGCGTGGAAGCTGCCGCTGATGCGCAGGTCGGCCAGGCGCTGATCGCCCAGCAGCAGCTTGATATCGGAGTAGCGGTTCATTTCTTCCAGCAGCGAATCCAGCCGGCGCTGGCGGAACACCAGTTCCCCCCGGCCCCAGGCCTGCGCGGCCTGGGTGTCGAGCACGCCGACCACGGCGCTGCTGCCGTCGGCGGCAATGCGCAGCTGCTGTGCGGGCAGCAGCGCCTGCGTCTGCTGGCCGTGGGTGACCAGCACCGAGCCGTCGAGCAGGCCCACCACCACGGCGTCGCGTTCCTTGCTGACCTGGAACACGGTGCCGGTATCGCGGATCACATTGCCGCCGGCGCGCACTTCGAACGGCGGTGGCGCATGCGCCACCGAGAATTCGGCGCGGCCGCGCTCCAGCGTGACCAGGCGGCGCTGCTGGTCGAAATGCGTGGTGACGGTGGAGTCGGTGTCCAGCACCATCACCGTGCCGTCGTCCAGCGTCAGCCGGCGCGGCGGCTCGGTGGCGCTGGCATAGCGGCGCGAATATCCGCTGCTGTCGACGTGCGCGCCGCGCAGCAGGTAGGACACGCCGAAGGCCAGCAGCACCGAGGCGGCGATGGCCACCGGCAGCAGCCGCGCCAGCAGGCGGCGCTGGTCGCGCCGCGCCGCGGTGCGCCGCCGCGCGGCCAGGCCGGCCGCGCGCAGCAGCGGATCGCCGGCGAGCAGGGCCACGCTGTCGTGCAGGCGCTCGACTTCGGCATAGGCCTTGGCATTGGCCGGATGCTGCGCGCGCCAGCGCACGAAGGCGGCGCGTTCGGTGGGGCTGCAGTCCGGCGCGTGCAGGCGGGCCAGCCAGGCCTCGGCGCTGGTGGGAAGCGAGCGGGGTGAAGTTGCGTCGTTGGCGTTCATGCGGCCTGCCCCTTATCGCCCAGCTTCTTGCGCAGCAGGGCCAGCGCCCGGCTGATGTTTTTTTCCACGGCTTTGACCGAGATGCCGCAGTGCTTTGCTATTTCCGGGTAACTCATGCCTTCGATGCGATTGAGCAGATAGATCTCGCGGCAGCGCGAGGGGAGTCCGAGCAAGGCCTGCTGCAGTCGCGCGAGCTCCTGCTGGTTGGCGATGCGCTGTACGTGTTCCTGGTCGTTGGAAACCAGGCCGTGCGCGTGCTCGTCCAGGCTGATGTGGTCGTGCTGGTGTTGCGATTGCGCGCGGCGCGCGCGGTCGTTGAGCGCGTTGATGGCGATGCGGTACAGCAGCGAGTTCCAGGATTCCGGCGCATGTTCGCGGTAGCGGATCAGGCGGACCAGGCTTTCCTGGGCGATGTCCTGGGCGTCCTCCTCGGACGCGACCCGGCGGCGCAGGAACACCAGCAGGGACTGGCGCTGCTCGCGCACGAAGCTGTCAAAACGCAGCGCATTGCCCGACTGGCGTCCAGGCTGTTCGCCATCGGCCGAACTTCCACCCATACCCTGATTCCGTACGCGGAAACCCCCAAGGGCCAGAGTATCGCAATTGCTCAAGGCTACCTCGCTCGGAAATCGCGCCAGCGTGGGTAAAACCCCTCCCCCGTGCCCAAGCACGAAGGAGGGGGGTAGCCCCTGTTGCCAGGGTTTTGGCCTCGTTTCAGGGGAGGACGAGGCCCACAACCCGCCATCCGTGGCAGTTTGCGCTCCCCTCCGGGGGCACCAGAGGAGAATCGGCTGCCGCGCCGCCCGCGCCAAAGGCGACGGACGGCTACGGCAAAGCTTGCCGGGAGCAGGACGGCGCCGTCCTTTTCCTGGTCATCTGATGGGATAAACGCAGGAAGGGGGTGACCCCCCTACCTCCCCCTTGGGGCTAGCCGGCGGAATCGCGCAGCAAGAGCCGATAGGCGGGGTTGGCGCTTTCGTCGCGGCAGGGGTAGCCGAGCTGCGCCAGGAACTGCTGGAACATCGCGCGCTCGCCGGCCGGCACCTGGATGCCGACCAGGATGCGGCCGTAGTCCGCGCCGTGGTTGCGGTAGTGGAACAGGCTGATATTCCAGTCCGGATGCATATGGCCCAGGAAACGGGTCAGCGCGCCGGGACGCTCGGGGAACTCGAAGCGGTACAGCAATTCGTCGCGCGCCAGCGGCGAACGGCCGCCGATCATATGGCGCAGATGCAGCTTGGCCAGCTCGTCGTCGGTGAGATCGAGCACGCCGAAGCCTTCCGCGGCAAAGGCGGCGGTCAGCGCCTCGCGCTCGTCGCGCTGGCGGATCTGGATGCCGACGAAGATATGCGCGCTGGCCGCGTCGCCGATGCGGTAGTTGAACTCGGTGATCGAGCGCTGGCCCAGCGTGGCGCAGAAGCGGCGGAAGCTGCCGCGTTCTTCCGGAATGGTCACGGCGAACACCGCCTCGCGCTGCTCGCCCACTTCCGCACGCTCGGCGACGAAGCGCAGGCGGTCGAAGTTAAGATTGGCGCCGGAGACGATGGCGACCAGGGCGGCGTCGTCCAGTGCATGAGCGGCGGCGTATTGCTTGAGTCCCGCCAGGGCCAGCGCGCCGGAGGGTTCCGGGACGCTGCGGGTTTCCTGGAACACATCGCGGATGGCGGCGCAGATGGCGTCGGTGTCGACGCGCAGCATCGCATCCACATGGCGCTGGCAGAACGCAAAGGTTTCCGCGCCGACGCGCTTCACCGCGGTGCCGTCGGCGAACAGGCCCACTTCGTCCAGCGTCACGCGCTCGCCTTGCTCCAGCGACTGCGCCATCGCGTCGGAATCGACCGTCTGCACGCCGATCACCTTCACCTCGGGACGCAGCGCCTTGATGTACGCCGCCACGCCGGCCAGCAGGCCGCCGCCGCCCACCGGCACGAACACCGCATGCAGCGGGCCCGGATGCTGGCGCAGGATTTCCATGCCGACCGTGGCCTGGCCGGCGATCACCGCGGCATCGTCGAACGGATGCACGAAGGTATAACCATGCTGCTGTTCCAGCCGCGCGGCCTCGGCCTGCGCGTCGCTGTAGGAATCCCCGGCCAGCACCACCTCGACCCAGGCGCCGCCGAGGCGGCGCACCGCATCGATCTTTACCTGCGGCGCGGTCACCGGCATCACGATCACCGCGCGCAGGCCCAGCTTGGCCGCGGCCAGCGCCACGCCTTGCGCGTGATTGCCGGCCGAAGCGGCGATCACGCCGCGCGCGCGCTGCGCCGCGTCCAGGTCGACCATCTTGTTATAGGCGCCGCGCAGCTTGAAGGAGAACACCGGCTGCTGGTCTTCGCGCTTGAGCAGCACGCGCTGGCCCAGGCGGGCCGACAGCAGCGGCGCCGGTTCCAGCGCGGACTCGCGCGCCACTTCGTAGACCCGCGCGGCGAGCGTGCGGCGCAGCAGGTCGTGATCGGCCTCGTGTGCCGGCGGCCGGGCCGCCGCCACCGCGCTCACTGCAGGGCTTCCGCGGCCGGATGGCTGACTTCGATCACGTCCACCAGCTTGCGCGTCTGCTTGATCAGCTGGTCCACCGCCTCGTCGGCGCCGTGCATCACCAGGGTGAGCTGCGAGACCGCCGGGTCCTGCGTGGCGGCCACGGTCAGCGAATCGATATTGAAGCCGCGCGCGGAAAACAGCCCGGCCACGCGCACCAGGGCGCCGGCTTCGTTCTGCAACAGGATGGAAAGCGTGTGTTTCATGGTTGTCTCGTTCAAAACATATCGCTGGCGGTACCGTCGGTTTGGACCGACTGGCGCGAGGCGATGTGGTCGCCGGTGATCATCTGCGCGTAGGTGGCGCCGGGGCCGACCATCGGATACACGCCGGCATCCGGGTCGATCATCACTTCCAGGAAGGCCGGGCCCGGATGGGCGAGGAAGTCGGCGATGGTGGCGGCCAGTTCTTCCTTGCGCTCCAGCCGGCGCGCCCATTCGAAGCCGTCGGCCTGCGCGGCCTTGATGAAGTCCTTGCGGTGCAGGCTCTTGTCGGAGGAGGCGAAGCGGCCGCGGAAGAACAGCTTCTGCCACTGCCGCACCATGCCGTCGCCGATATTGTTGAGCACCACCACTTTGACCGGCAGGCCGTAGGTGGTGACGGTTTCCAGCTCGCCCAGGTTCATGCGGATGCTGGCATCGCCGTCGATATCGATCACCACCGCGCCGGGCCGCGCGAACTGCGCGCCGATCGCCGCGGGCAGGCCGAAGCCCATGGTGCCCATCGAGCCGGAGCTGAGCCAATGGCGCGGCTCGCGGAAGTCGAAATACTGCGCCGCCCACATCTGGTGCTGGCCGACGCCGGTGCTGATCACCGCATGGCCCTGGGTGTGGCGGTTGATCTCCTCGATCACCGCATAGGGCTGGATCAGCGGGCTGGCGCGGTCGTAGTCCAGCGCATGCACCCGTTTCAGTTCGGCCACGTGGCGATGCCAGGGCGCATAGCGTTCGGCCAGCTTCTCGCGCCAGCCGTGGCGCTCGCCCCACTCGCGCAGCTGCGCCAGGGTGCGGGCGAGGTCGCCGGTGTGATGCCAGTCGATCGCCTTGACCTTGCCGATCTCGGCCGGATCGATATCGATCTGCGCGATGAACTTCGCCTGCGGCGCGAACTTGTCCGGCACGCCGGCCACGCGGTCGTCGAAGCGCGCACCCAGCGTGAACAGGAAATCGCAATCTTCCACCGCATAGTTGGCGTAGGCCGTGCCGTGCATGCCCAGCATGTGCAGCGCCAGCGCTTCGGTGGTGTCGTAGGCGCCCAGGCCCATCAAGGTGGTGGTGACGGGCAGGCCGTAGTCGGCGACGAAGGCGCGCAATGGCTCGGAAGCGCCGGAGGCGATGGTGCCGCCGCCGGCATAGATCAAGGGACGCTTCGCCTGCGCCAGCGCTTCGAAGAAGGCCGTGCACTGCGCGTCGTCCAGGGTGGACTGCTCCAGCCGCTGCAGCCGCGCGCGATAGCCGGGCATCGGCAGCAGGCCTTCGCCGTGGAAGGGCAGCAAGGTGTTCTGAATATCCTTGGGGATATCGACGACGACCGGGCCGGGCCGCCCGCTGCGCGCGATCTCGAACGCGGTGCGCAGCGTGGCTTCGAGTTTTTCCGCATCGGTGACCAGGAACACGTGCTTGGCGCAGGCGCTCATGATGTTGGCGATCGGTGCTTCCTGGAATGCATCCGAACCGATCGCGGTGGTCGGCACCTGGCCGCACAGCACCACCATCGGCACCGAGTCGGACATCGAGTCGCGCACCGGCGTCACCATATTGGTGGCGCCCGGGCCGGAGGTGACGATGGCCACGCCGACCTTGCCCGAGGCGCGCGCATAGCCGGCCGCCATGAAGCCCGCGCCTTGCTCGTTGGCCGGCACGATCAGCGGCATCGGTTCGCCGCCGCTGGGGCCGATATGCGTGGCGTTGTAGCGGAACACCGCGTCGTACACCGGCAGGATCGCGCCGCCGGAATAACCGAACAGCACGTCCACGCCCTCGTCGGCCAGAACCTGTACCACCACCTCGGCACCGCTCATGCGCAGCGCGTTGAGGGGATGGGTGGCGTCGTCGGCGTGCGTGGCGTCGGCGATGTCCGGCAGCAGGGCATTCATGGTGTCGCGAATCCTCGTGGCAAATAAGAAAGCCCCTCGCCGTCACGGCGAGGGGCTGGGGTGGATCAGCCGGTTTTCTTCAGCGGTTCGGCGGCGGGCTTGGCGGCCGCGGCGGCGCCGGCCTGCAGCCAGGACATGCGCGCGCGCAGCTTGGCGCCGACCTGCTCGATCGGATGCTCCAGGTCCGCCTGCTTGAAGCGCTTGTAGTTGGGTAGGCCGGCCTGGTACTCGGCGATCCAGTTGCGCGCGAAGGTGCCGTCCTGGATATCGGTCAGCACGTCCTTCATGCGCGCCTTGGTGCCGGCGTCGATCACGCGCGGGCCGCTGACGTAGTCGCCGTACTGCGCGGTCTCGGAGACGAATTCCAGCATGCGCGCGATGCCGCCTTCGTAGAACAGGTCCACGATCAGCTTCAGCTCGTGCAGCACTTCGTAGTAGGCGATCTCCGGCTGGTAGCCGGCTTCCACCAGGGTCTCGAAGCCGGCCTGCACCAGCGAGCTGGCGCCGCCGCACAGCACGGCCTGTTCGCCGAACAGATCGGTCTCGGTCTCTTCCTTGAAGTCGGTCTTGATCAGCAGGGCGCGGCCGCCGCCGATGCCGTCGGCGTAGGCCTTGGCCTTGGCTTCGGCGTCGCCGCTGACGTCCTGGTGGATCGCCCAGATGCTGGGCACGCCGCGGCCGATCTCGTACTCGCGGCGCACCAGCGCGCCCGGGCCCTTCGGCGCGACCAGGATCACGTCGATGTCCTCGCGCGGCGCGATCTGCTTGAAGTGCACGTTGAAGCCGTGCGCGAACAGCAGGGCGGCGCCGGGCTTGATGTTCGGTTCGATGGCGTCCTTGTACAGCGCCGGCTGCACCATGTCGGGGGTCAGCACGGCGACCAGGTCGGCGCCGCGCACGGCGTCGGCGGGTTCGGCCACCGTGAAGCCTTCGGCGCTGGCGCGCTCCCACGAGGGGCCGCCCTTGCGCAGGCCGACCACGACGTCGAGGCCGGAGTCGCGCAGGTTGAGGGCGTGCGCGCGGCCCTGGCTGCCGTAGCCGAGCACGGCGATGCGGGCGTTGGCCAGCGTCGGGTTGGAAGTGGTGCTGCTCATGCGGTGACTCCTTCGGTAGCGGTGACTTGGACGTGTTTGGGGGTAGCGACGGATGTATCGGGGTGCGTATTGGCGCCGTCGGAAGCGGAGCCGACCAGGCGCGCGTACTTGGCCAGCGCGCCGGTGGTGACCTTGGGTGCGGGCGGCGTCCAGTGCTTGCGGCGCTCGGCCAGGTCGGCGTCGGTGGCGATTTCGCGCACGCCGGCGTCGATGCGGATGCGGTCGCCGTCGCGCAGCAGGGCGATCGGACCGCCGCGCACCGCTTCCGGCGCCATATGGCCGACCATGAAACCGTGGGTGGCGCCGGAGAAGCGGCCGTCGGTGATCAGCGCGACGTCGTCGCCCAGGCCGCGGCCGATCAGCGCGGCGGTGACGCCGAGCATCTCGCGCATGCCGGGGCCGCCGGCCGGACCTTCGTTGCGGATCACGATCACATCGCCCTTGGCGATGCGGCCCTGCTGCACGGCGGCGAAGGCCAGTTCCTCGCTTTCGAACACGCGCGCGGTGCCTTCGAAATGCGTGGCGCCCTTGCCGGCGAGCTTGAGGATGCAGCCCTCCGGCGCGAGGTTGCCGTACAGGATCGAATAGCCGCCGCGCGGCTTCAGCGGCTGGGTTACCGGCAGGATCACGTCCTGCGCTTCGGCGCGCGGCGCCGCCGCGGCTTCCTCGAACAGGCTGCGGCCGGTGACGGTAGCGGCGTCTTCCAGCATGCCGGCGGCGATCAGCTCCTGCGCGACGCGCGCGGCGCCGCCGGCGCCGAACATCTCCACCGCGGTGTAGCGGCCGCCCGGCAGCAGGTCGGCGATCACCGGCGTGTGCTTGGAGGCGGGCTCGAAATCTTCCAGCGTCCACGGCGCGCCGGCTTCGCGCGCGATCGCCAGCAGGTGCAGCACCGCATTGGTGGAACCGGCGGTGGCGGCGACCATGCGCGCGGCATTGCGCAGCGAGGTGCGGTTGATCATGGCGCGCGGCGTGCGCTGCTCGCGCAGGCATTCCATCACCAGCTCGCCGCAGCGGCGCGCGGCGGCGGCCTTGGCCGGATGCGTGGCGGGAATGTCGTTGAAGCCCATCGGCGACAGGCCCAGCGTGGTCAGCACCATCGCCATGGTGTTGGCGGTGAACTGGCCGCCGCAGGCGCCGGCGCCGGGGCAGGCGTCGCGTTCGACCGCGGCCAGCTCGGCGTCGTCGATCTTGCCGGCGCCGTGCGCGCCGACCGCCTCGAACACCTGCTGGATGGTGATCGGATGCGCATCGTGCGTGCCGTGCGCGATGGTGCCGCCGTACAGCGCCACCGCCGGGATATCCAGGCGAGCCATCGCCATCGCGGCGGCGGGGATGGTCTTGTCGCAGCCGCACAGCACCACCATCGCGTCCAGGCAGTGGCCGTCCACCGCCAGTTCGATCGAGTCGGTGATCACCTCGCGGCTGATCAGCGAGGCGCGCATGCCGGGCGTGCCCATGGCGATGCCATCGGTCACCGCGATGGTGTTGAACTCCACCGGCGTGCCGCCGGCGGCGCGGATGCCGTCGGCCACGTGTTCGGCCAGTTCGCGCAGATTGAGGTTGCAGGGGCTGACGTTGGACCAGGTATGCACCACCGCCACCAGCGGCTTGGCGATGGCGCCGTCGTCCAGCCCGGTGGCGCGCAGCATCGCGCGCGCGGGGGCGCGGTCGGCGCCGGTCTTGATGAGGTCACTGCGCATGGAAAGAAACGCTCCGGAAGGCATTACAGCGTGTGGCGGAAGGTCGGTTGCTGCGAAAGGTTGCTCCCCCTGCGCGCAGGGGCACGCGGGACAGGGCGCGGGGAGTGGCGTTCACCCGGGGCGGGGTGAGCGACGCCCTCAGATCCCGCTGCGCGCAGGGAGAAGCAGACGGCGCGAAGGCCGCGCGGGCCTGAACCATGAGGGCATGGTTCAGCCGCACGCGCGCGCTCCGCTGAAAAACGCTTCCGAGTTGGCGACGTGTTCGTCCAGCGCCGCCACGATGGCTTCGCGGATCGCCGCGGTGCCGGCGTCGCCGCCGATGTCGCGGCTGCGCGGGCCGTGCTCCAGCACGTGCTCCACGGCCGCTTCCACCGCGGCGGCTTCATCTGCCAGGCCCAGCGAATGGCGCAGCAGCATGGCGGTGGAGAGGATCGCGCCGATCGGATTGGCCACGCCCTGGCCGGCGATATCCGGCGCGGAGCCGTGGATCGGCTCGTACAGGCCGCGCGCGCCTTCGCCCAGCGAAGCAGAGGGCAGCAGGCCGAGCGAACCGGCCAGCGCGGCGGCCTCGTCGGTGAGGATGTCGCCGAACAGGTTCTCGGTGACCACCACGTCGTAGTTCGACGGCTGGGTCAGCAGCAGCATCGCCATCGAATCGACCAGCTGGTGCTCCAGCTTCACGTCCGGATAGTCGGCGGCGATGCGCTGCACCGTGCTGCGCCACAGGCGCGAGGTTTCCAGCACGTTGGCCTTGTCGACCGAGGTGACCTTGTGGCGGCGGCCGCGCGCCAGCTCGAAGGCGCGGCGCACCACGCGCTCGACTTCGGCCACGGTGTACTTGCACTCGTCGGTGGCGGTGTCGGCGGTGCGCGTCTTGGCGCCGAAGTAGGCGCCGCCGGTGAGTTCGCGCACGAACAGCACGTCGACATTGCGCAGCCGGTCGTTCTTCAGCGGCGACAGCGCGGCCAGCGCCGGATGCACCTGCAGCGGACGCAGGTTGGCGTACACGCCCAGCGCCGCGCGCAGCGCCAGCAGGCCTTGCTCCGGACGCACCGGGGCGGACGGATCGGACCACTTCGGGCCGCCCACCGCGCCCAGCAGCACGGCATCGGCGGATTTGCACGCGGCCAGCGCGGCGGCCGGCAGCGGTTCGCCGGTGGCGTCGATGGCGCAGCCGCCGATCAGGTGTTCCTCGTACTCGAACGTGTGGTCGTAGTGGGCGGCGACGGCGTCCAGCACGGCGACGGCGGCGGCGGTGACTTCTGGACCGACGCCGTCGCCGGGCAGGGTGACGATGCGGGCTTTCATGCGGCTTGCTCCAGATGCTGTTCGTATTGGGCGATGGCGTCGCCGTGCTGCAACAGGTAGCCGAGCTGGTCGACGCCGTTGAGCAGGCAGTGGCGGGCGAAGGGTTCGAGCTGGAACGGGATGTGGCCGCCGTCGGGCAGGGCGATGTACTGGCCTTGCACGTCGATGCTCAGCTCGGTGCCGGGGTGATCCAGCAGCCAGCGGTGCTCGGCCTCGGACACCACGATGGCGAGCAGGCCGTTCTTCAGCGCGTTGTTGCGGAAGATGTCGGCGATCTCGCTGCACAGCACCGCCTGGATGCCGTAATCCAGCAGCGCCCACGGCGCGTGCTCGCGCGAGGAACCGCAGCCGAAGTTGCGCCCGGCGACCAGGATCGCGCAGCCCTTGGCCTGCGGCTGGTTGAGCGGGAAGGCCGGGTTGTCGCTGCCGTCCGGCAGATAGCGCCAGTCGTTGAAGCACAGCTTGCCCAGGCCGGCGCGCTGGGTGGTGGTGAGGAAGCGCGCGGGGATGATGCGGTCGGTATCGATGTTTTCATCGGCCAGGACCGCGGTGCGGGAATGAAGGCGGGTCACGGGTTTCATGCGGCAGCGGCCTCGTTGACGTATTCGCGCGGGTCGGCGATGGAGCCGGCCAGAGCGGAAGCGGCGGCGGTGGCCGGACTGGCCAGCACCGTGCGCGCGCCCTTGCCCTGGCGGCCTTCGAAATTGCGGTTGGAGGTGCTCACCACCAATTGGCCCGGCTGCGCCAGGTCGCCGTTCATGGCGATGCACATCGAGCAGCCCGGCACGCGCCACTCGGCGCCGGCCGCGGTGAACACCTGATGCAGGCCTTCGCGCTCGGCGTCGCGGCGCACCGCTTCGGAGCCGGGCACCACCAGCATGCGCACGCCATCGGCGATGCGGCGGCCGCGCAGGATGTCGGCGGCCTCGCGCAGATCGGACAGGCGCGAATTGGTGCAGCTGCCGATAAACACCACGTCCACCGGCGTGCCCTGCATCGGCTTGCCGGGCTGGCTGCGCATGTAGTCCAGCGCGCGGATTTCCTGCGCGGAGCGTGCGGCCGGCACCGGCGCATCCATCGCGATCGCCATGCCCGGATGGGTCCCGTAGGTGACGGTGGGTTTGACCTTGCCGGCGTCGATGCGCACTTCGCGGTCGTAGCTGGCGCCGGCATCGGTGCGCAGCGTGCGCCACTTGGCCACGGCCGCCTCCCAGGCCGCGCCCTGCGGCACGCGCGGACGGCCTTTCAGCCAGTCAAAGGTGGTGTCGTCCGGAGCGATCAGGCCCGCGCGCGCGCCGGCTTCGATCGACATGTTGCACACGGTCATGCGCTCGTCCATCGACAGCGCTTCGATCGCTGCGCCGCGGTATTCGATGACGTGGCCGGTGCCGCCGTCGACGCCGATCTCGCCGATGATGTGCAGGATCAGATCCTTGGCGCCGATGCCTTTCGGCAGCTGGCCGTCGACGTGGATGGCCAGCGTCTTCGGCTTGCGCTGCAGCAGGCATTGGGTCGCCATCACATGGCCGACTTCGGTGGTGCCGATGCCGAAGGCCAAGGCTCCAAATGCACCATGCGTGGAGGTGTGGCTGTCGCCGCAGACGATGGTCATGCCGGGCTGGGTGGCGCCCAGTTCCGGGCCGATCACGTGCACGATGCCGCGCTCGCTGCTGTCCCAGCCGTGCAGTTCGACGTCGAATTCGCGGCAGTTCGCTTCGAGCTGTGCGACCTGGGCCTTGGCTTCTTCGTTCGCGTAGGGGCGCTCGCCCTTGTCGTTGGCCGGCAGGGTGGGCGTGGAGTGATCCAGCGTGGCCAGGGCGCGGTCCGGACGGCGCAGCTTCAGGCCGCGCTCGCGCAGTTCGCTGAAGGCCTGCGGCGAGGTGACTTCGTGCACCAGGTGCAGGTCGATGTAGAGGATCGCCGGGGTGTCGGCGGTCTCCGCTGCGACGACGTGCGCATCCCACAGTTTTTCGAACAGGGTGCGCGTGCTCATGCGGCCACCTGCTCGGTAGCCTGCGTGTGCACCGGCGACAGCCAGCCCCAGCGGTCGTCGGTCTTGCCGTCGAACAGGCCGAAGAAGGCTTCCTGCAGCGCGCGGGTGATCGGGCCGGGGCGGCCGGTGCCGACCTGCTTGCGGTCGACCGAGCGCACCGGAGTGATCTCGGCGGCGGTGCCGGTCATGAACACTTCGTCGGCGGTGTACAGCGCTTCGCGCGGCAGATCGCGCTCTTCGACCTTGATGCCGAGGTCTTCGGCCAGCGTCATCACGGTGTCGCGGGTGATGCCGGCCAGAATGCCGGCGCTGGTCGGCGGGGTCAGCAGCTTGCCGTTCTTCACCACGAACACGTTCTCGCCGGCGCCTTCGCTCAGCAGGCCGTTATGGCCGAGCGCGATGCCTTCGGCGTAGCCGCCGCGGCGCGCTTCCAGGCCGATCAGCTGGCTGCTCAGGTAATTGCCGCCGGCCTTGGCCCAGCTCGGCACGGTGTTCGGCGCGGGACGCTGCCACGAGGACACGCACACATCCGCGCCATGCTCGCGCGCATCGCCCAGATAGGCGCCCCATTCCATCGCCATGATCGCCACGTCCACCGGCGCGCCGGGCTTGGGCAGCACGCCCAGGCCGCCGGCGCCGCGGAACACGATCGGCCGCACATAGGCCGAGCCCATGCGGTTGGCGCGGATCACTTCCATGCAGGCGGCGTTGATCTCGTCTTCGCTGTAGCCGATCTCGATCTCGTACACGCGCGCCGACTCGAACAGGCGCCGCGTGTGGTCGGCGA
>Ga0207667_10000656_pt1 | contig 44891 bp, 36 predicted proteins | sample KBSCornC52_FD_184301 | JGI IMG/M metagenome (GOLD analysis project Ga0207667, IMG submission 184301) | Corn rhizosphere microbial communities from Kellogg Biological Station, Michigan, USA - KBS Corn C5-2 (SPAdes) (version 2) | ecosystem: Host-associated > Plants > Roots > Rhizosphere > Soil ... | reverse complement strand
GCGCATACACCGCCCAGCGGCCGGGCGACGTAGCCGCCATGCGCTGGCGCGACGTAGACACCAACGGCGCCGAGTGGATCATCCCCAAGACCAAGACGGGGCAATCTCACGTTGTCCCGCTATCCAGGCAATCGCTGGCATTGATCGAGTCCATGACGCGATACAGCGGCGGAGCCGAGTACGTGTTCCCGCCGCTCGCACGGCAGAAATCGCAGCACCTGCACCGTGACTCACTTTCCAAGGCGCTGCGCGAGGCCGGATTGCGGGGCAAGCAAACGCCGCATGGGTTGAGGGCAACGCTGCGGACGGTTGCCCGTGAACGGCTGGGCGTATCCGCCGACGTGCTGGAAGCCCAGCTGGCGCACGCCAAGCGAGGCGAAGTTGCAGCAGCTTATGACCGCACGGGCTTTGTCGAGGAACGCCAGCGTGTCATGCAGGCATGGGCCGACTATCTGGACGGCGCCAGCCGCGACAGTGTTGCGCCGATTCGGCGCACGCACGCTTGAACCCTTCACGTCCGATGGCGGTTTGTTGCTGGCGGCCTGTGCACTCGCGACTGGCGGGACGTGCTGCCGCTGCAGGCGCTCCCAAGTTGTCGCGCGCGGTGCGACATGGACCCTCAAGGATAGTCGTCGTAGTGGAGCACGTCCGTGCTCGGATGGATCGGTAAGGCACTATCATGCATGGTTGGGCATCACACCGTCGACACGGTGCGGTGGGGGGGTGAGCGGGGACAGGGATACGGGTGTTGAAACTCGAAGAGATTGCCAAGGGAACTCAAGTCGTCGGGATCGACCCCAGCGGTCCGGTGTCGATCATCTCGATTGACGGAGTCGGCGAAGACGCCGTCACCGTCTTCTACAAAGACGCCAACGGCATTCCTGCCGAGCGCATGCTGTTCCGGAGTGACGAGGGCACCCTCACTCTTGCAGCTGCGACTGCACATTGGTCGTTCAAGGCCGATGGCGCCGACTTCAAGTTGGCCGCCGAGGCGCTCCGAATCGAACTTGCCCACCTGTTCGACCCCATGATGGCCATCCACACCTCGAATGTGGAGCCACTCCCACATCAGATTTCTGCGGTCTACGAGGCGATGCTGCCGCGGCAGCCGCTCCGCTTCGTGCTGGCGGATGACCCCGGCGCTGGCAAAACCATCATGGCCGGTCTTCTGATGCGCGAACTCATCATGCGCGCCGATGCAGCCCGCATTCTCATCGTCGCTCCGGGCTCGCTCGCTGGCCAATGGCAAGACGAACTTCACGAGAAGTTCGACCTCGACTTCCAGATTTTCAGCCGCGAAAGGCAGGAAAGCTCGGTCACAGGCAACTACTTCGCCGAACAAGACAGACTGATCGTCCGGCTGGATCAGCTCGCCCGCAATGACGAGTACCGCGCGAAGCTCGATGAGACCCAGTGGGATCTGATCGTGGTCGACGAAGCGCACAAACTCGCAGCCCACTACTTTGGCAATGAGATCAAGAAAACCCAACGTTTCGCGCTGGGTGAGCAGCTTGGAGGCTTGTGCCGGCATTTCCTGCTGATGACCGCGACGCCCCACAACGGCAAGGAAGAAGACTTCCAGTTGTTCCTTTCGTTGCTGGATGGTGATCGCTTCTTCGGCAAGTTCCGCGAAGGCGCGCACAAGGTCGACGTCAGCGACATGATGCGTCGGATGGTCAAGGAAAAGTTGCTGAAGTTCGACGGCAAGCCACTGTTTCCGGAGCGGCGCGCGTACACCATCAACTACACCCTGTCGCCACTGGAAGCTGGGCTGTACGAAGCGGTCACCAACTATGTCCGCGACGAGATGAACCGTGCCGACCAATTGGATGGCAAGCGCAAGGGCACGGTGGGTTTCGCGCTCACGCTGTTGCAGCGTCGCCTTGCATCCAGCCCCGAGGCCATTTTTCAGTCACTGAAACGCCGCCATCGGAAGCTTCAGAACCGGTTGGAAGAAGAGAAGCTTCAGAAGCGTGGTCAACGAGTCGGCGAGGAAGCGGAGCTTTACGTGGCCCGTACCCTGGACCTGCCTGATGATCTGGATGAAGCGGAAGACGAACTCAGCCCTGACGACTACGAACGCTATTCGGAACAAGTCGTCGATCAGGCCACCGCGGCTCGAACCATCGAAGAGCTGCAGGCCGAAATCGAGATCTTGAAAGGGCTGGAAGAACAAGCCCGCCGGGTCGTGGATTCTCACAGCGACAGCAAATGGCAGCAGTTCTCCCGATTGCTGCAAGACGATCCCGAAATGCGCGACGCCGCGGGCAATCGCCGCAAGTTGATCGTGTTTACCGAGCACAAGGACACGCTCAACTATCTCAAGCAGCGCATCATCTCCGTCCTTGCAAACGCAGAAACGGTCGTCACGATTCACGGGGGCGTGAACCGTGACGACCGCGCGAAGGCGCAGGAACTGTTTCGCCAGGACAAGGACGTGCTGGTGCTGGTGGCCACCGATGCGGCCGGCGAGGGTGTGAACCTCCAGAACGCCAACCTGATGGTGAACTACGACCTGCCATGGAACCCCAACCGCATCGAACAGCGTTTTGGGCGCATCCACCGCATCGGTCAGCGCGAAGTGTGCCACCTCTGGAACCTCGTCGCCAAGGAAACCCGCGAAGGCGCCGTTTTCCAGCGCCTGTTCGACAAGCTTGAAATCGAGCGTGAGGCACTCGGTGGACAGGTGTTCGACATTCTCGGCGAAGCCTTCGACGACGAATCGTTGAAGGATCTCCTGATCAAGGCCATCCGTTATGGCGATGATCCTGAAGTACGGGCACGGCTGGATCGCGTGATCGATGGTGCCCTCGATACCGAGCATCTCAAGGCCATCCAGCAACGCAACGCGCTGGTCGACAACGCCATGTCCATGGAACAGTTGTTCCGGGTCAAGGAAGAGATGGATCGCGCGCAAGCGCGCAAGTTGCAACCGTGGTTCCTGCGCAGTTTTTTCCTGGAAGCGTTCAAGCGAATTGGCGGTGATGCGCGCCGCCGCGAAGGTGACCGTTATGAATTGCCGCACGTGCCGGCTGTGTTGCGCGAGGCCGACCGTCGCATCAGCGATACCCGCAAACCCGTGCTGCGCCGCTACGACCGTATCTGCTTCGACAAACGCGGAATCCACTTACACGGCGCGCCGGATGCAGATCTCGTCCATCCCGCGCATCCACTAATGGCGGCATTGATCGACGCCACTCTGATCGATGATCGCGCGCTGCTGAAACAAGGCGCGATTCTGGTGAATCCCGCCGACCCTGGCGAGAAGCCTTCCCTGTTGCTCATTCTGGAACACACCATTCGCGAGGGCACTGGCGCCGACGCCCGCACCCTCTCGCAACGCCTGCAGTTCGTGTGGGCCGACGCTGACGGTACGATGCGGGCGGCCGACGCGGCACCGCATCTCGGTCTCGAACCGCTCGACGAAACCGACCGGCCGCTGGTAGCTCAACTGCTCGACGAAGCCTGGCTCAAGGCCGACCTCGAATCCCGCGCCGTCGCACATGCAGCGAAGGTGCTGGTACCCGAGCACTATGATGAAATCAAGAAACGCCGCATCGAACGGCTGGACAAAGTCCGCGACGCCGTGCGCGCGCGCCTCACCAATGAAATCAATTATCTCGGCGCACGCGCAGCAAAGCTGGACGAGCAAGTTGCCGCGGGCAAGCAACCCCGCATCCAGCCTGACAACCTGCGCAAGCGTGCCGAGGAGTTGGTCGCACGCCTCGATGCGCGGCAGCGGGAAATCGAAACCCAGCGTCACATCGTCTCGGCGACCCCGCTGGTGCGTGGTGGCGCGCTTGTGATCCCCATGGGTCTGCTTGCACGCTTGCGTGGTCGGCCGTTGCCCGCAAGCTTCACCGCAGATGTGGCAGCCCGTGCAGCCATCGAAAAGAAAGCCATGGACACTGTCGCCGCTGCCGAGAAGGCTCGCGGCTGTATCGTCACGGATGTGTCGGCCGAAAAATGCGGATGGGATATCACCTCGCAACCGTCCATCGTCGATGGCGTGCTCCCGGAATCACGCCATATCGAAGTGAAGGGCCGTGCCAAGGGCGCCGACGTCATCACTGTCACCCGGAACGAAATCTGCACGGCACTGAACCAGGGCGACAAGTTCATGCTTGCCATCGTGCTGGTGGACGGCGAAGACGTGGACGGCCCGCACTACCTGCACCAGCCGTTCACCCGGGAGCCTGAGCTTGGCGTCACCTCCATCAACTACGAAATCGCCAAATTGCTGGCGCGCGCGGAGCGGACTTGAACGACACCGCAGCGATAAAAAAAGAAACGCCCGTTCTCGGAGCGGACGTCGGGCCGAAGATGCTGTCTCCGGCGGGGCTTCGTTTCAAGGAGCACAAAAAGAGACGCCCGCGCAAGGCGGGCGTCGGGCCGGAGATGCTATCTCCGGCGGGGTTAGCGGAGCTAAGTGTGGCTAGATTTTCCCGGAAGTCAAGGAAATTTTCCAGATAGCGAGATATGCGTTCATGCAACGTGTAATTACCTACATTGATGGCTTCAATCTCTACTTTGGGCTCAAGGATTCGGGTTTCAAGCGCCACTATTGGCTCGATCTGCAGAGTCTGGCCACCAGCCTCTTGGAGCCCCAGCAGCAACTTGCTGGAGTTCATTACTTCACTGCCCGGATCCGCAACAACCGGCATAACACTCCGGATCGCAAGCGCCAGAACGATTACCTGGAGGCGCTTGCCTTGAGCGGCGTAAGCATCCAGTACGGGCACTATCTCGAGAAGCCTCGCGAATGCCGCAGGTGCCACAGCAGTTGGGTCGACTACGAAGAAAAGATGACGGATGTGAACGTCGCGGTCCAATTGCTTGCGGACGCATTTGACGACAACTTTGACGTGGCGTTGATCGTCTCGGGCGATAGCGACCTTACGACTCCCATAAAGCGCGTCCACGAACGATTCCCGGACAAGCGTCTGATCGTGGCATTTCCGCCCGGCCGGCACTCCGCCGAGCTGAAACGCACCGCGCACGGCTACCTCACGATTGGCGAGGACAAGCTGCGCACCAGCCAGCTCCCCGATCAGATCACCAAACCCGACGGCCACGTGCTGTCTCGTCCCGCTTCCTGGAAGTGACATGCCCAGACACACTGAGCCGGTGAAGCCGGCCTCCGAAATCGCCCTGAAAGCCGAAGCCCGCCTGCACAAGGTGTTGGTGCGCATCGGCAATGACGATGCGCATTACCTGCGTTGCTTCCGTACCGGCAGCGGTAAGCAAATGGCGCTTAGCCGTACCAACAACGGAATCTATCTCTGGTCCGAGCCGGTCTGGGAACGTGCCTCACCAACATTCCAGGTCATGCGCAAAAAACGCTACGGTGCCAGGGATTCGCGCATCTCCACCCTTGAAGCCAACGCCCCACGTTTGTGGAAGGGCAGTCCGGCCGACTGTTGGCGCTTTCCTACACTCGGTGACCTCGATGCCTTCATCGATTGGTATAAGACGCTGTGACCACGCCCATCAAAAACGCGCGCGTCCACTGCAATCAATGCGGGCGTGCGACAAAGCACAAAATTGTGGGCGCGCACAACCACGAAGAATGCATAGTGCCTGATCCACGAGACTCGGTCGTAGTCACGTTTAGATCTTATTATCGTTTGTTGGAATGCTGCGGTTGTGAGGCGATTACGCTTCAGCAAACGGACTGGTGCTCGGAAGATGATCCGAGTACGTGTCGTCCTTCCATTTTCTATCCACCGAGGCTTTCCAGGTGGAGGCCCTCGTGGATGGACAGGGTTGAGATGCCAAGCGAGTACTCCGGCTTGCTGGACGAGGTCTATGTTGCCTTGCATGCGGACAGTCGTCGGCTTGCTGCAATGGGAGCACGCGCTCTGATTGACGAAGTGATACGCAAGCGGGTTGGCGATCAGGGAAATTTCAAGGATGGTCTGGATGAGTTGGTGAACAAGGGGTTGCTTAGCACCGACAACCGCGAACTGATCCACGCAGCAGTTGATGCGGGCCATGCCTCCGCCCACCGGGGCTTTCAACCATCGCCTGACGACATCAGTACGGTTATTGACATCGTCGAGAACCTCATCCAGAACGAATTGCTCGCCACCCCTGTGGCCGCGCTCAGGGCAGCGACACCTTCTCGGCCGCCTCGTGGCAAGTCAAAGGCAAAATACGAGAAGTGACCGTCACATGCATGAGCGGCGAGAACGCCAAAATGGGAACGCTTGTGTCTTGCGGCACCAGCCGGCGGGGCTTTCAAGACTGCTCATCTCATAACGAACGAGCCAAAGAATTGATTTGTGTGAAGGGGGTCGAAATATGAGCTACAAGCCGAAAACACTGTTCCGCCTGATCGATGACATCAACAAGTCGCTGTACCTGCCGCACATCCAGCGACCGTTCGTCTGGGAAGAGGATCAAATGATCAGGCTTTTCGACAGCCTGATGCGGAACTACCCGATTCAGACGTTTTTGTTTTGGCGCACTAAGGACGAAATCAAGGCTCGCCGATTCATGGAGGAAGTTGACTGGGACGCCGACCTCAGCGACTACTACGAACCCAATGTAAGCAAAGAGGGGCACGAAAAGGTCTTCGTACTGGACGGCCAGCAACGTCTTCAGACACTGTTTGCGATCTTCTCAGGGGCGATCAAATCGGAAAACGGGGACCGGGCCGAAGCCTATTTCGATGTCACGAGTGGTGATGTGGTATCCGACTCAGGCCTGCACTTTTCGTTGGTCTTCTCAGCGTCGGAGCTTCCCTCTCCTTGGTACCGGGTCGCAGATCTGCTCGGCAAGGACCTTCAAAAAAATGCCGAAGAGTTGTCGGACCGCGCCAACGATACGTTGGATGCGGTCGATGCGTTAAAGGCTCCGGAGGAAAGACCTTCCGACGAGCATCAGAAGGTCCGCCAAAAGCGGGTCCGCCGGAATTTCGCACAACTGGTTTCCCTATTGCGGGAAGAGAAGTACTTTTGGGTTCAGGAGCTCGATGGTGTCGCGAACAAGTACCCTTATAGGACGGTCCTCGACATCTTCGTTCGGGTGAACTCGGGCGGCACCAAGCTCGATGCATCCGACCTAATGTTTGCAGCCATGAAGGAAGGCTGGGACGAGATAGAGGAGGCGATCGAAGAAACAACAGAACTCCTCAACAGCACGAACCTGCAGTTCGACAAGTCGTTTCCGTTGAAGTGCTTGCTCGTGGCACACGGCCGCGGCGCCGAGGCTTCACCGGAAAAGTTCAGCGGCGAAAGTGGCACCAAGCTCCTCCAAGACATGAAAACTGACTGGGAGCGCGCGGAGCAAGCCTTCCAGGAGTTGCGAGACTTCTTGAAGTCGGACCTGAAGGTCTACGCCGACAAAGTCGTCCGCAGCTACAACAGCTTCATTCCGCTGTTTGACTATCTCTATGCGAATCCAAAGCCGGACGAGCGCAGTAAGGCGCTTATGCGTGCGTACTACTACAAGGCGCAGCTGTTCGGCTGGTACTCGCAGGGCACCGACTCGATCATTAACAGTCTGCATTCCATCGTGGGCATTCCCTGCTCGAAGGGCTTTCCCATGGCGGAGGTCAAGAAATTCTTCCGCAACCGCGGGAAACAGACCGAACTTCACGAGATCGACCTTAACACCAGCAGGCTCCGCTTCATCCTGCTCAACCTTGTCTATGTCGATCAGATGGGTGGGTCTCCCTTCGACGTGAAGTTCAAGGGCAACGAGCCTCATATCGATCACATCTACCCGCGGCACGCGTTGATAACCAAGCTTGCACTTCCCAGCAGCGAAGTGAACACGATCGGTAACTATCGCTTCGTTGGCGCAACCGACAACATTCGCAAGCGCGCGGAGCTGCCGGCGGACTACTTCCGACGACTAAAGGTGGCAGGCACCCCTATTGAGAAGCATCTGTTGGTGGATTCCTATGCGAACGCTCCAAGCACTCTGGTGCTGGACACAACCACCTACCGCGCCTTTCGCAAGGCGCGTGCGCAGAAAATTTGGGAAATATGCGACAGGACTGTGAATCCCGAGAACGCGACTGAAGCGGAGGCAATGCCTGTATGAACGCATCCAGTGCGCTCAAAGCGCCAACGGGGTTACGCTGGAAACAACAATGACCACACCCATCAAATCCCCCCGCAAGCTCATCGAAGTCGCGCTGCCGCTGGATGATATCAACAAGGCGGCGGCGCGCGAGAAGTCGATCCGGCACGGGCATCCGTCCACGCTGCACTTGTGGTGGGCGCGGCGGCCGCTGGCGGCGGCGCGGGCAGTGCTGTTCGCGCAACTGGTCAACGATCCGGGCTACCAGACCGGCGAAGGCTTCACCCGCGGCGTCAACAAGAAGGATGCCGCGCGCGAGCGCGAGCGGCTGTTCGCCATCATCCGCGAGCTGGTGAAGTGGGAGAACACCAACAACGAGGAAGTGCTGAACGCGGCGCGCGAGGAAATCCGCAAAAGCTGGCGCGAAACCTGCGCGTTGAACAAAAGGCACCCTGACGCGGCGACGCTGTTCAACCCAGAAAAGCTGCCCGCCTTCCACGATCCGTTCGCCGGCGGCGGCGCGATTCCGCTGGAAGCGCAGCGGCTGGGCCTGGAAAGCCACGCATCCGATTTGAACCCCGTGGCCGTGCTGATCAACAAGGCCATGATCGAGATTCCGCCGAAGTTCGCCGGCCGCAAACCCGTCGGCCCGATCCCGGCGGACGAAAAGCAGCCCGACATGCACGCCGACTGGTCCGGCGCCAAGGGTCTTGCCGAAGACGTGCGCCGCTACGGCCACTGGATGCGCGAGCAAGCGCAAAAGCGCATCGGCCACCTGTACCCCAAGGTGCAAGTCACCGCCGAGATGGCGAAGGACCGCAAGGACCTGAAACCCTACGTCGGCAAGCAACTCACCGTGATCGCGTGGCTGTGGGCGCGCACCGTGCGCAGCCCCAACCCAGCGTATTCCGAGGTGGAAGTGCCGCTGGCTTCCACCTTCCTGCTCTCCACCAAGAAGGGCAAGGAAGCATGGGTTGAACCCGTTGTACTCCCCCCTTCCGCAGGAAGGGGGGCCGGGGGGGATGGCGCGGCCGCAGGCCGCGCTGCCTACCACTTCGAAATCCGCACCACCGGCGCCGGCGATGGCAAGCCGCCCGAAAGCGCGAAGGGCGGCACCAAGCTCTCGCGCGGCGCCAACTTCCGCTGCCTGATGTCGGATACGCCGATCGAGCCCGACCACGTATATGGCGAAGCCAATGCCGGGCGCATGGGTGCGCGACTGATGGCGATCGTCGCCGAAGGCGACCACGGCCGTGTGTACCTGTCGCCCACCGATGAAATGCAGGTCATCGCCGAATCGGCCAAGCCGGAATGGAAGCCGGATGTGGCGATGCCGGAGAACCCGCGCTGGTTCTCGCCGCCGCTGTATGGCCTGAAGACGTACGGCGACCTGTTCACCCCGCGCCAACTGGTTGCGCTGACCACCTTCTCCGATCTCGTCGGCGAAGCACGCGAGCGCATCCGCGCCGACTGGCTGGCCGCGCACGCCACCATCAAACAAAACGCCGATGCGCTGGCCGCGCTGCCGGAAAACCAGCGCGGCTTGCACGACGGTGGCATCGGCGCCACTGCGTACGCCGAAGCGGTAGCAATTTATTTAGGTGAGTTGGTGTCGAAACTAACCGCTTATCACTGCACGATGGGGCTTTGGCGCCCGAGCATGGACAAGAGCGGCCGTGCGTTTGGTCGCCAAGCGATTGCAATGGTGTGGGACTATCCCGAGTGCAATCCGTTCGCAGACGCAGGCGGCTCGATCGAAGGAGCGGCCGGGGATGCCGCGAAGGTGATCTCCAACTTGGCTGGTGGTTGCGCGATGGGCTATAGCAGTCAAGCTGCCGCACAATCTCAGGCGCCAATAATTTCGCACACGCCAATTGTTTGTACCGATCCCCCGTACTACGACAACGTTGGCTATGCGGATCTGTCTGATTTTTACTACGTCTGGCTGCGCCACAGTCTGCGTGGCACGTATCCGGAGTTGTTCGCCACGGTCGCGGTGCCCAAGGCCGAGGAATTGGTGGCGACGCCGTATCGCCACGGTGGCAAGGAGGAAGCCGAGCAGTTCTTCCTCAATGGCATGACGGAGGCTATTCGCAAGCTTGCCACGCGTGCGAATCTCGCTTTCCCGGTCGCGATCTACTACGCGTTCAAGCAATCAGAAACCAAGGAAGCCGGCACCGTTTCTACCGGCTGGGAAACCTTCCTCGAAGCGGTGTTGCGCGCTGGATTTGCGATCGGTGGTACGTGGCCAATGCGAACCGAACAGTCCGCAGCACTCAAGACGGGCGTCAATTCCCTCGCCTCCAGCATCATCCTCGTCTGCCGTCGCCGCGCAGCCGACGCACCGTCCATTGCACGCCGCGAGTTCCTGCGCGAACTGAAAGAGGAATTGAAGGAAGCGCTGGAAGCGATGCTGGGCGGCGAGCGCGGCGCTTCGCCCATCGCGCCGGTGGATCTGGCGCAGGCCGCGATCGGCCCCGGCATGGCGGTGTTCTCCAAATACGCCGCGGTGCTGGAAGCTGACGGCACCGCCATGAGCGTGCACACCGCGCTCACCCTCATCAACAAGCAGGTGGACGAAGTGCTGGGCGGCGAGAACTTCGACACCGACACCAACTTCTGCCTCGGCTGGTTCCAGGAACTCGGCTGGTCCGCCGGCGCCTACGGTGAAGCCGACGTGCTGGCCCGCGCCAAGGGCACCAGCGTCGCCGGCGTGGAAGAAGCCGGCGTGGTCGTGGCGCACGGCGGCAAGGTGAAGCTGCTGAAACCCGCCGACTACCCGGCCGACTGGGACCCGCGTGAAGACAACCGCACCCCGGTGTGGGAAGCCCTGCACCAACTGGTGCGCGCCCTGAACGCGGGCGGCGAATCCGCCGCCGGCGCCCTGCTGGCCCGCATGCCCGAACGCTCCGCCGACATCCGCCGCCTCGCGTTCTGGCTCTACACCCTGTGCGAACGCAAGGGCTGGGCCGACGACGCCCGCAACTACAACGAACTCGTCACCGCCTGGCAAGGCATCGAAATCGCGTCACAATCGGCAGGGGAAATCCATGCCCAATCCGAATTGAACGTCTGAGGCACACCATGCGCATCGAATCGCTGCGATTGAAAAACTACAAGAGCTTTCGCGACGCGACGATGGCCGACATTCCGCCGTTGTGTGTCGTGGTTGGCGCCAACGGCACTGGCAAAACGACGTTGTTCGGGGTATTCGGGTTCCTCAAGGACTGCATGATCCACAACGTCCGTCAGGCCTTGCAGGTGCGCGGGGGATTCCGGGAAGTGCGTTCGCGCGGCGCCGGCGAGGACGAGTGCATCGAAATCGAGATCAAATTTCGGCTCGACATAGTAGGCGTCGAGCGGCTGGTTACCTACTTGGTCCAGATCGGTGAGAAGCGCGGTCGCCCGGTGGTCCGCCGCGAAGTACTGCGCTACAAACGGGCCCGGTACGGTGCGCCCTACCATTTTCTGGATTTTTCCAATGGCAGTGGGTTCGCGATCACCAACGAAGAAGATTTCAACAAGTCGGACGAAGAGCTGGATCGCGAAGAGCAGAAGGTTGCGTCGGATACGCTTGCGATCAGCGGATTAGGTCAGTTCGAGCGCTTCAAGGCTGCCAATGCGTTCAGGTCATTGATCGAGCATTGGCATGTTTCGGACTTCCACATCAGCCAAGCCCGAGGTACCAAGGACGCAGTCGGCATCGACGACCATCTATCGCCGTCCGGCGACAATCTGCAGTTGGTCGCACGCAACATTTACGAGAATCATCCGAAAGTTTTCGAGGAGATTCTGCAGGGCATGCGCGAACGCGTTCCTGGTGTGAGTAGCGTGACGCCAAAGCTGACGGATGACGGGCGTCTGCTGCTCCAGTTCCAAGATGGCGCGTTTAAGGATCCCTTCGTCGACCGTTTCGTGTCCGACGGCACGATCAAGATGTTTGCCTACCTAGTGTTGTTGCACGATCCGCATCCTCACCCTTTGCTGTGCGTTGAAGAGCCCGAAAACCAGCTTTATCCGACTTTGCTGGAGGAACTGGCTGAAGAGTTTCGCGATTACGCGATGCGCGGGGGGCAAGTGCTAGTTTCGACCCACTCTCCTGATTTTTTGAATGCGTTGCGGCTGGACGAGGTGTTCTGGCTGCGCAAGCGCGACGGTTACACGCAAATCTTGCGGGCTCGCGATGACCAGCAGGTCGCAGCCTACATGGCGGACGGTGACCGCATGGGGGCGTTGTGGAAGCAGGGCTTCTTCGCGGGAGCCGATCCACGATGACGACATTGGTGTTCCTGTTGGAGGAGCCATCAGCGCGCGAAATGTTGGACGGAGTGATGCAACGGCTTATGCCGCAGATGACCGATATTCGCTTCGTCGTGTTCGAGGGCAAGCAGGACATGATGCATGGGCTCGAACGCAAGTTGCGCGGCTGGTTGGCGCCCGACACCCGCTTCGTCGTTTTTCGGGACCAGGACTCGGCGGATTGCCACGACGTCAAACAAGCCTTGGTCGAGATTTGTCGGCGTGCCGGGCGTCCCGACGCCTTGACACGTGTCGCCTGTCGCGAACTGGAGAGCTTTTACCTTGGTGACCTTGCGGCTGTGGAGCATGGACTGGAACTGAACGGGTTGGCGACGCGCCAGGACGGTCGCAAATATCGCAGTCCCGATGGGCTCAACAACGCGAAGGAAGAGTTGATCCGCCTGACTGGGGGACACTATCAAGAGCGCGCTGGCTCGCGTTCGATAGCGCGACACTTGCGGATCGACGGAGCCAACAGGTCGCGCAGTTTCAATGTGCTTTTAGCCGGAATCCAGCGTCTGACACGCGGTGCGACCGGCGCAGATGGGCAAGTCATCGGGGAATGAGACAATGAATCTGAAGCCATGGCGTGAAATCGCCGTCCCGCACGAAGACGTCCGCAAGGGCACCTTCGTGCAAGCCGAGTTCGCGGCCGACATCAGCCGCGTGCACGACCATACGGCCACCGCCGAGTACCAGCAGCCGGAGCTGTTCTTCCAACGCACCTACATCACCGAGGGCATGGCGGCACTGCTGACGTCGGTCGCCAAACGCCTGGTGCGCGGCGAAGGCGATCCGGTGATCCAGTTGCAGACGGCGTTCGGCGGCGGCAAGACGCACACGCTGCTGGCGGTGATGCACATGGTGTCCGGCGTGCCGGCGGAAAAGCTGACCGGCATACCGGAGTTGCTGCGGAAGTCCGGGTTGGACGGCGTTCCGAAATCCACGATTGCGGTGCTGGATGGGATCAAGCTTTCGCCGAATCAGCCGCGGCAAGTCGATGGCGCGACGCTGCGCACGTTGTGGGGTGAACTTGCATGGCAACTGGGCGGCGCGGGCGCCTACGCAAAGGTGGCCGATGCCGACGCCAGCGGCACGTCGCCCGGCAAGGACGTATTGTCCAACCTGCTGAAGACGCATTCGCCGTGCGTGATCCTGATCGACGAGCTGGTGGCGTATCTGCGTCAGTTCGAGGAGGGCAAGTCGTACACGGGTGGCACGTGGGAATCCAACCTCACCTTCGTGCAGGCGCTGACCGAAGCCATGAAAGCAGCGCCGAATGCGGTGCTGCTGGCCTCGCTGCCGGAATCCGATCAGGAAGCCGGTATTGGCCGCGGCATCATGGCGCTGCACACGTTGGAGCACTACTTCGGACGCGTGCAGGCGATCTGGAAGCCGGTCGGCACCGAGGAATCGTTCGAAATCGTGCGGCGGCGGCTGTTTTCGGAGATCCGCGACAACGCTGCATCGGACGCGGTGTGCCGCGCGTTTGCCGATTGCTACATCGAACACGCCGATGCGTTGCCCGGCGAAACGCAGGAAAGCCGATACCGCCAGCGCCTGTGTTCGGCTTACCCGATCCATCCGGAAGTATTTGCGCGACTGTACGAAGACTGGTCCTCGTTGCAGAACTTCCAGCGCACCCGTGGCGTGTTGAAGCTGATGGCACGGGTGATCCATCGCCTATGGCAGGACAACAACCAGGATCCCTTGCTGATGCCGGGCAGCATGCCGTTGTACGACCGCGACGTACGGGCCGAGCTGACCACGTATCTGGGCCAAGGCTGGGATCCGGTGATGGAACACGACGTGGACGGGGAACGCAGCGAGCCGGCCGACCTGGACGCGCGCGATGCGCGCTTTGGCGCCGTGCAGGCTTGTCGGCGCGCGGCGCGGAGTGTCTTTCTCGGCAGTGCGCCGGGTTCGGTCAATCAGACTGCACGCGGCATCGAAACTTCGCGCGTGGTGCTGGGTTGTCTGCAGCCGGGCCAGCAGCCACACGTGTACCGCGATGCGCTGGGACGACTCGAAACGCGGTTGACCTATCTCAACAAGGGCAACGACCGCTGGTGGCTGGACGTGCGGCCCAATCTTCGTCGCGAGATGGAGGAACGCAAAAAACGCTTCGCCGATGCCGATGTGCTGGATCAAATCCGCACGGCCGTGAACCGGGTGATGGGCACGACGTCATTCGGCCTGCACGTGTTCACGCCAGCAGCCGACATCCCCGACGAGTGGAGCCTGCGGTTGGTGGTGCTGTCGCCGGACCAGGCTTGGTCCGGGTCCGAACCCAACGCGGCACGCGATACGGCGGCGACCATCTTGCGGATGCGCGGCGACCAGCCTCGCCAGAAGCAAAACCGGTTGCTGTTCCTCGCTGCCGATGCCGACCAGGTTCGGCATCTGAAGGACACGGTTCGTGCGCTGCTGGCGTGGGTCAGCATCGAGGACGACGAGAAGAACCTGCGCATCAACCTGGACAGCCTGCAGAAGCGCCAGACCGCGCAATATCGCACGCAGACCCAGGACACCGTCTTGCGCCTGGTGCGCGAGACCTTCAAATGGTTGGTGGCGCCCGCGCAGTCGCCGAAACGCGGCGGCGGCATGGGCGATGTCGAGTGGGAAAAGTACCCTTTGAATCCGGCCAACGTCGGGCTGGGCAAGGAAATCGAACGCGTATGCGCTGAAAACGAGTTGGTGGTGACCCGGTGGGCGCCCGTGCATTTGCACAACCTGCTGAAGCGCTGGTTCTGGAAGGAAGAGGTGCCGGATGTGCCAGCGCAAGAGGTGTGGCAGAAAACCTGCCAGTACCTCTACTTCCCGCGTTTGGCCAGCTCCAACGTCATGCGCGACACGGTCAGCGAAGGCACGCCCAGTGAGGAGTACTTCGGTCTCGCCACCGCAAAGGAAGGCGATGTGTACAAGGGCTTCTCGTTCGGCAAGACGGCGGCCATCTACATGGACGCGCTGTTGCTGATCGAGCCGGCCGCCGCAGCGAAATACGCGGCGAAGATTCAAGCCGTCACATCGGTTTCTGAATCCGCGGTTGCGGCTGGCGCGGCTGGCGCGGTGGCCGTGGCGGGTGGGTCCGGCACGACGGCTGGCACCGCCGGCGCTGCGGTGCCGGCGAGCGGGGCGCGGCCGAAACGCTACTTCGGAACCGTAGCACTAGACCCTGTCCGCGCTTCGCTGGAATTCGCGAACATCCAGAAAGAACTGATCGGGCTGTTCACGTCGGATGTCGGGACCACAGTGCGCATCAAGGTGGACATCGAGGCCGAGAACCCGCATGGCTTCGACGAAACCACGGTGCGGGCCGGAAAGGAGAATGGCCGCATCTTGAGCTTGGATGATTCGCACTTCGAGTAGCCGATGACCTATTGCCGACCAATATGACGGACCGGCCAGTGGGCACCCCTGCAGTTTGAGCATTTGGTGCAATTTGGCTTGGGGTAAGTACTTCGTCGAGTCGCTGATTGTGCGAACTGCGGCAGTTTGCACAATCAACACCGTCCAATCCAAACTGCAGCAAACGGCAGGTACTGCGATTGTCGGTATTGCGAGGACCGACGCCAAACGGCGGAAACTGCGCAATCCGCCTCTACGCCTTCAGGGAGTAAGTCCGCCTCGGCCGGCCTCCGGCTTCCCGGCGCGTGATTTTGACATCCACGACTCCGGCCATCTCTGCTTGCGACAAGGCAAGCTTCAGAATCCTCGCCTGGGGCTTGCCAACGGCGGCGTGGAGGGCGACGTGATCTAGTTGGCCACCGGCCACACGCAACGCTTCCATGATCCGCGGCACCAGGCTACCTGCATCGGCGGCGTCCGTGTGCTGCGACACGTTGCTGAAGACTCGCGCGACCGAGTTGCTGCAGAATTTCAGCCATGCGAGTGCTGCCCGCATGTGTGCTCCCGTTATGGTGTCCGAACAGTCGAGGAGCGCGAAGACCATTGCCAGTCGCCACGCGTAGGGCGGAAAACGCTCCGTCAGACAGTGAACCTGCTCGGAAAGGCCGAAGCCCTTGCGATGCCCGTGGTAGAACAAGGCGAACTCATGGCGCGCATCCTCTGACACTTCGACCGCGCCTCCAAATTGCGAAAATTTGATTGCCTGTTTGAGTCGTTTGGCAAAATCATCGACGGTGCGCTCCGGCGATGACCGCGGGAATGCCACAATCCCCTGTCGCTGACCCCATACGTACAGAAATCTATTGGCGAATCCATTGGTCAGGTCGCGAGTCGCCAAGGATTTCACGAGCTCCGTTCGGGTAATGCAGGCGTGAATCCCAACATGCGGACGCGTCGCCCGGGTGCGATTGGTCTTGGTGAGCGGGGCCAGGTCGCCGCCGTCCCAGAGGGTCCGCAGCGCGCTACTTAGCGTGTTCCCGTCACGCTTGCTCTGCGCCAGAACATTTGCAAATTCTTCTTCGATGACGAACAGGCGCTTGTCGTCGATGCCCGCGTCGATCGAGTTGCCATCCTTGTCCTTTTCATCGGACGGATCCCGCATCGCCCAGGCCAAGCCCTCTCGAGAACTGAGGCCGCCTTCGTGGTAGTGACCACAGATGGGAAACCGCGGGTCAACGTCCTGTTCGCATACGAGGCGAATGGCCTTCACAAGCCCCAGCGCCATTCCTTTGCCTCCGGCTCCCGTCGGCCCAACGTGAATGCTGAAGATGCGTGGGTGGTGAACGTCGTTGCCAATGCGGAGGAAGCGACCGCGACCAAGGGCGATGGCAACCATGGAGATGAAGGCCATTCCCGCGGCGGCGGGATGGACTTCCGTGCCATCCGATGCCTCATGCATGACATCACCTGTCAGCCCGTAGTACATCTCATCGATCATGGATGGCGCAGGCAGAGGCGAGTCGTCGTCCTCAACACAGATTTCAGGCGCGGGAGTACTGGAGCTGTGCTCGCTGGCTCCCTCGCCGCCCTCGGGGATTGCAGGATCATTTGCGGCATCGTCCTGCTCCGACGTCTCAGACTCTGCATTGTCCAGCATTGTGAGGTTGGCACTCATCTTTTCAGCCATGTCAGACCTTCTTGCTGTCACGGGTAGTGATGCAGGACGCGATATATGCATCCACTTCACTGCCGATCCATGCAACGGCTCGTGCTCCGACTTTCACCGGCGCAGGGAACTTTCCCGCCTTCACCAACCGGTAGATGGATGCACTGCTCATTGTGGTCTGTTGGACTACGACGGGCAGTTTGCGCATGGGAGGGGGTGCGGGAAAACGGTGACGTGTCGACATACTGCGGGTCCTTGTATTTGGGATGAGGGCTCGCGCGTCCGGGTTAGCAGTGATGATGCATTGCGTCGCATGCGCGCTTGATTCGAAAAATAAACAAACCCGTGTAATTATGCAAGTTGTTGATTATGCATGTAAAATGCACGGCAAAATAAATTAGTTGCCGTTGCGTCATCGCGTAAAAGCGTTTGCCTTTAGACGCAGTCATTTGCGTCTGTTCGGGGGACCCCACGCGCATTTGTGAACTTTTATGAAGGCGCGTCGGTCGTCGACCAGAGACGTTCGGCGTTGAGCGAACCAGAGTCGGGCGTGCTGAGCTGCTCGCCCCTGTGCAAGTTCGTCGAATTTGGATGGCGCTTATGGGCCACCGCCCTTACGTCCGTCCTTCGCGATGCGCAAGCTGGCATGCGGATGACTGGACGCCCGCATCGCGCTCTCCGCTTGGGTAGGTCGCGGCCCGCGACCGAGTGACCCTTCGCGGGCAACCTCCGTTTGCAGAGCAGAAGAGCCCGGAAAGAGAGGAGGCTGCGCTTTCCCTTTTCAGGGGCTTTACTGCCTCAATCGATTGGATCGGCACTGACGCCTTTACGGCATGGTGAGCCGGCAACTAACGGGAAAGACAAGCTCGGGCATCCCGCCCGGCATGAAGGAGAACAGCATGCGTCAGACGCATCACTTTCCCACCTTGGAGGAACTCACGCGAGCCGCAATGGCCGCTTGCTACGACTGCAATTGCAGTGTGTGCCAAGTGCACGCCGAGGCGCTACGGCGCGTACTTGTTTATCCGTCGAGGCGGCATAAGCATGTGGCTGCCATTGCCGCAAAGGCAGCTCTCTCGTTCGATCCGGTCACCAAGCCAAAGTCCCCCAAGTTTCACAAGCTCGTCACTAAGCTGGTGGTGACGACCGCGAAGGTTTGGTGGTGCGCGTTCGACGAGCTGGGTACTGAAGGTCGAGACTTGGCGGTCGAGTACTTCAGCGATGCCTGGCGACAGCTCAAAATGTGCCAGACCGATGACGCATTCGACTGGGCATTCAAGTCATCAATGGCATGGGGGGCATACCGGCATCGGCGATGCTGGCCATCGGGCGTCCTGTAGGATGCTCGCCATGTGCCACCAAGCGCCTACGCCGTGATTCCAAAAAAACCCGCCCAGCATGTGCTGGGCGGGTTTTCAGTTTCAGTCCTTTCCTTTGTCGGCAACATCTCGTTGTCGTGATTTCCTTGAGTACCAGCCAGCGAAATACAGGCCGCCGATGACGATCACGCTCATCGCGATGAGCGTGAAATCCGAGGTAGTCATTTCGGATCCTCCTTGAGGTCGACGCTGCAGATGCATGCCACAACGGCGTTCACGGCCAACACAATCGCCCACAATATGCGATGCGCATGAGGGTTGTCCTGAGCAAAAAGGAACAGGTAGCCTGATGCAATGATGCAGGCGGTCGAAATATCGCGCAGAACGTCCGCCGCGATACCTTGTGCAGCCGGGGACCTGAGAACGGATTTCAGCCTTTGGAACTGAAGGGGACGCTTCATGGCTTCTCCTTGGAACCTCTTGACCAGCACGATGCTTGGTCATTCAATCGGGTTCATCTGAGTTGCCACGAGCACGCCTTGGAAGATTCTTGAACCAGTCCCGGGAATGGGTTTCCAACAGTTAGTAACAGGCAGCGCAGTTTGCCATCGCAGACATCGTAGCCCCTTGCTCCGACTGCACCATGTCTTCCGACCGGCAGAGAACGATGTTGGACTGCGCGGTCATCGTCTCATCATCGAGTGGTCGAAGATTACGGCACCATTTGGATTGCACAATCCAGCCCATCGCCTAACTTCGACTTAGGCTTTCGTATGAACGCAGCACCGTGAGCTACCGCAGGTTTGCTGGGACGACCGCGTGCCGGCCGCCCCAGCCTCTGCACTTATTGCCTAATTGCCCCCCATTCGAACTGTCGGTTGTCGGCAGGACCGGGCTCCGCCGTAACTTGAGGTCAAAGCAACTGTCAATCCAGTCACGCAAGACCAGCGCCACGCCCTCAGCCATCTGAAATGGCGTTTGGTATGGTGCGTAGACCCGGCGCGCTTGCATGTCAAAGAAATCTTCGATGGGTCGTCCCGGCTCGTCGCCGTATGCCTTGGCTTCTTCTGGGTCGGGCTCGACGATGCGCAGGTATCGGCCCAAGAGCTCGTACAGGCACTTGTCACACAAGTCGCCTTCGACTCGATTGCCGTCACCGAAAAGGCTCGCGTAGCCCGCCCGAAAGCGGATTTGGGTGCGGTTGTTGTAGCCACCCCTCAGGTCATCTCTTCGCTCATTGCGGTACCGCAGCGATCGCACTTTACGACCTTGACGTCGTGCGATCTGGATTCAATTGTGTACATGTTGGGACCTCGTATAGATTTGGAATGATGGTGCTGCCACTTGCTGCCTGCTAGTTAGGGCGGCGAATCACCGGCTGGCGGGACCAATGGCCGCCGTGGGCGTTCCGGGGCGAAGCAATGCGCGATCCAATCGCGCAGCAGCATCAGCACGTGCTGGGCAAACTCGTTGTCCACCTGGTGCTCGGTGTAAAGCCGGCGTGGCGATTCAACACTGAAGGGCTCGGGTGGATCGGCCACATCTTCGTCGATGACCCGCACGTATCGCGCCACGAGTTCGAACAGGCAGGCGTCGCAAAAGTCGCCTTCGATGTATTGGCCGTCACCGAACTTGCTGTCGTAGCCTGCGCGGAACCGCAGCATGGTGAGGTTGTGGTAGCCAGTGCCGATTTCCGCTTCGTCCATCACGTGGCCGCAGCGGTCGCACGTCGCATGGCCCAGCTTGCGCGTCTGCGTGTAGGTGGTGGTCCGGGTTTCGGTCTTGAACATGGTGCATCTCCTCTTTCTAATGAAAAGAAAGCCACTCGCCCGCAAGTGCACGGGCGGTGATCAGGAGATGCAACCAGCGTCGGAGGGACGCATGGGTGCGGTCATTGCGACCGACAACTAGATTACCACGACCCGGTCAGTTCTTGACACCAGACACGAGGACTCGACTGCTCGAACTTGCCAACGCGTTGCTGCAGTGCCTAAGTCGGAAATCACTCCCACGACAGCAGTGATCCGGTTGCGCGCCCCGTAGTCGCGGCAGTGCAACGTTGTACGTACAACGTACAACGTACAACGTTGCACCATGTTTATCCTTGTGGCGCAATAACTTGGCGATAGCGACCAACGTGCGGCAATGCACCCGGATCCGGTCCGGGCCATGGTGCGCCCTTTGCGTGTTTCGCCCACACCTTTTGCGCGCGGCGGAGCATTCTCGCAACCTGCTGGCGCACACCGGAATGTAGTGGGCGCTGCAGGAGAGTGTCCGCGAACGCCCTCAGTTGCGATGGTTGTCGGCGCGTGGCGGCAGTTTGTGCGACTTTCGCAAGATAGCGCGCTTCGCGATGTTCAACTTGCGGGGCCAGAAACCAAGTCCAGCGAGTTCCTCCACCCAGTGCACTCGCCCGCGTAGCCCGGACCAGCATGTAATCACCCCAAACCATGCGCGCGTCGTGGGCGTCCCGGAGCCGTTCTCGCCTCTTGACCTCGCCTTCGCCATCGGCAGTGACCATGAGAACCCACCGGATCTTGCCGCGTGGCAGCGGAGCACCAATGAGATGCGCGCAGCATGCGTGCCGATGCTTGCGCCATTGTCGGGCCGAAGCACTGAGGTCCGTCTCGTACAGTTCGGAAAACTTCCGCACGAGATCATCCCATCGGGACTCGTCCACCTCCCCGCTGATCCACATGGGGTATGCGCCGACGTGCTTGGCTATTGTCCGTTGGGCTTCGGTTTGCGTCTCGTGAAGTCGGTTCATATGAGCAGCATCGTGTGCCGGCTGGGGATGGTGGTATTTGTATCATAAGCTATTGAAGCAATAACATGATGTTGTTCACAGATCAACATGCAAATGATGTTCCTGCGCGGAGGACCCACGATTGCGTGATTCAACCGGAAACCGCCGAGCTGCAAGACCGCTTTTACGTTGCCGCACAACGCAAACTCTTCATGAAGGACCTCCCTGTAACCACAGGTCTGTTGTAGTGCGCGGGTACAACGATGCCCGGCAGCGCCACTCGCGACGAGGGCATGGAATTACTTGGCGCGGCACCGGCGGAGCTTGGCGGCCTCACCAATGTTTCTCCTTTTCCGGGTAGGCATTGGGAGGTCGCCAACCTCCACCACATCACACGGAACGCCACGGGGCGCATGCCCCCAGGAGGTCGCCAACCTCCAGCCTTCGAATCGCCAGTTCGAAGGAAGTCGCTCATTAGCGCCCGCTGCCCTCAATAGGGCTCAACGGGTGCGAGGGAGGCAGTAGTGGGTAAACCCGGGTGCAGTCGCATCCGACCAAACCACTACTTCTATCCCATCCGAAATTGGTGTTGGGCGACCAGGGCACGGATCACCAGGTAACTGGATCGATCCTGCCGGAAAGGAAAGTGGGTGTGAGTCCCACCGGCGGGCTGCGAGAAATTGCAGAACGCCTGCCACACACGCAGGCCGTCAAAGCCAATCGAGAGATCGGCATCGGTGTCACGCGCGAAGTCGCGCGGGGGTCATCGGCCTACCATGTTGTGAACCGGGTTGCGCCGGGAAGCAGCATGGAGGGGCGGGAGCGTAAGCGTGTAACGGCACCTGGCCATGGTGCTGTGTGGAGTTCATCTAGCCGACTAGGGTAGTGACCTGCGATGGACCAAAGGCATGTCGACGTAACGGAGCCGCTATGGAGCATCGGGCCCGTGAAAACTGGAGACGCACCAGCGACGGTAGCGACATGATGACGAGGTCCTAGGCGAGATGAAATTGATCTCTCCGGAGAACTGGGCAAGCGGCAGCCGGGATCGGCACCTTGGCAGGTGTCGGTGCGCGCGTAACGAACGTGCAAAACCTCGGAAGCTGCGAGAGCGAACCGCGATCAGGCATTGAAGCGCGACCCCGAAAGGGCGCGTGAGTCAGACAAGCCCTGACGGCTCCGGGTGGCACCGGAGTAGCCGAAAGCGGGAGTCAGCGACGAAGTCGTTCTGGGCCGGAAGGCCCATGTGGTGAAGCGTGCCCTGACCGTCGGCTGGCGCCGGCGGTCAGGGATGCGTCCTGGGATGGCATCCCGGACCAAAGTAAGAGTACCCATTGGACACACGTCCATCGGGATCACAACGTAGGCAGCTCAGGCTGCACATCTCACAGGAGATACAACGACGGAAGTTACGATCGATGTACCAAACTGCTTGATGGCTCCACGAGGGCACAATGGACTGCCGGTCGGTGAAGGAAGTCCAGTGCATAGCCCCACGGACCCACGTAGCAGGGAACAAGCCCTGCCGATTGAGGCTGCTGCTCGAAGATTTTGACGATCAGCAGAAAGTGAAGTGTTCCCCAGGCATGTGCCTGGGGAACACGTTGAGACTTGCCTTCGCGTGCGAGCTGCTGCCGGCTTCACAGACGCCGGTCTTAGATTTGATGACGAAGTCGGCGTGGCACATGAGTCACGGGGCCAGCCAGCCGGTAGCGGCGATCACCGGACGTTTACGCGAATTTCCAGGACGTCCGCTATGCAGGCTGTGTTGCGTCGCGAAAGCGCAAACCGAGTCGCTGGCGTACGCCTATGAGGCCGCGAAAGATAGGATCGCGGCTTCAGGGCACTGTCAAGCGGGTTGAACTACCATCGGTAACGTCAGTGCGAAGTGTAGGCGGACCCGCAGATCCGTATATCAGTAGATGCAAGTAGCGTTTCTAATTCTTCTTGCTCTGCTCGCTATAAGCTTCCTAGCTGCCAGTAGCCCGCTGCCGGATAAGCGGACGCCGGCTCGAAACCGCCGCTATCGAACCCAGACTCACCGCCTGAGTGGCTACAAGAACCGTGTTGGGTCAGACGCACTACCATCAATGGGTGAAGTCAGGGGTACCCCGAGCAGTTCGTTGAGCGCGCCAGGCGCCCCGACCCAACATCGCAGACTGCAAGAGCGGCCCACCTGCCACCGGCCCTCAGAACGCGCCTGCGGGTGAAAGTCCCAACATGACGCGTTCTGCAACGACTCCGGCGACGCGACTCAGGCCGGCGGCGGCGCCAGTCACGGTCTCGCTCTCGGCGAGCCACGCCGCGACCGGCACGGCGACGATGCCAGCCACTGCCAAGTGCGCTAGGACGCTCGCCTGGTCGAACGAATCGGGCTGGTTCACAGTGATTTTCACCGCGCACTGCAGCGTACCGCTCATCTTCACACTGCCACCCAGATTCTCCAGCGGCATCGCTCGCGCGTTGAACGTGAGCGAACCAGTCGCGATCACGCTGCTTGGCATCTCAAAGCCGATCGACACCTGATTCCAGCCGTCGCCGATGCTGCCGGAGAGCCTGATGACACCTGGCGCCGACATCGACACCTGCACCGCGCTGAAGAGTTTGTGCACGGCCACGCGCGTCTGTGCACGCAGTTCACCGCAGGCCGCCTCCAGCAGGCCCACACCCATTGTGCGCGCGCTGCCCGAGTTCATCGCGTCGCGCAGCGTCTTTAATGGTTGATTCACGACGCACGCCATTCCGAACGATTCGCCCCATGAGGCGGTGAGCACGCCGCGCAGGGCGATCTCCACGCGAAGCTGGCCGTTGTCGAACAACAACTGCCAATCGCTGCCCGGCAGCACGAAAGCCACGGCAGGCAACCCCGAGACAACTGCAGGTGTGGTTTCGACAAGACGCGGCGTGTACGGGTCGAGCGTCACCATGGCGCCAAGCGGCGTCGCCAGTTGCGGTGTGTTTGCCAGCGTTACGAGCAGTGCGTGCGTCGGACCGTTAAACTCGACGCGCGAGTCTTGGTTCAGCGTCGCGCCCTGCACGAATTGGAAGGTCTGAATCGCACCCACCAGCTCGGGCGCAATGTACTGCTCGATGAAGCCCGGCATCGCGACGATGGGCCCGTCGCCGCCGTCGAGCCCGCCGCAAATCATTGGGATTCGCGCCAGCAGGTCAGCAACCTTCTGCTGATCGATTACGTGGTTCGGACAGAACCCGCCGTTGTCCAACAGGCCGACGGCCGCACTGAGTTCCCAGCCCATGGCGTTCTCCTTTCAGTGAGTGTGCAGGGCGACGACAAGGTGGCCTTTGCCGACGGCGACCGTTTTATCCGTTGCTGTCCGATGCTCAGCGCCATCGCCATGGCCGTCGACACTGTAGACAGTTGATCGGGCAAGTGCTTCCAGACGAAGCAGACTCAAAGCAGTTGTTGGACTCATCGAAGGCGACACCACTGATCCGGCTCAATAGTCGGCGCCCGGCGGCACCCACGTCTGGTTCACCGGCGCGAAGTCGCGGCGCACGATGCGGTCAATGGGCAGATTCACAAGCCGAATTCGCTCCTCATCATCGATGCCAACCTGCGCGCCTTGGTAGCCGAGGCCCCACTTCTCCCACATGCCGCCGCTTTGCAAGATCCATTCCCAGCGGTCAGCAAATAATGTCACGTCCTTCGCGATGCCGAGTGCCGGGAACGACGTGATGAAGTCGCGATGGTAGGGGTGAACGTTGGCTGTCGCCGTCCGAGTGAGGCGGAACACACCCCATTCTGGCGACGGCGGCCGCAGCCGGTCGTAGAGCGGTTGAATAATGCTGTACTGCTCGATCTCCAGCAGAGCACGGTTGCCCACAGAAATCGCCGCTGGATCCCCTGAGCCGATCAGTGTCAGAGCCTCAGCGTAGCTGCGCCGCGCTGAGCGAGTGAGGTCCCAAGCCGCGGCAAGCGCGATCGCCGCCACAGGATCGTCAATGAACGCCTCGTGCAACCACGCCAAGTCGTCAAAGATTGCCTTGCCGATCTCGACCATCGTCTGCGTGATGGGCGTCGGGTCCCCGAACGGCATGCCGGCTAGGTAATCGAGGCCGCCGAGTACCGCACCTCCGGCCATGCGCCCGAGGCCGGCCCACAGGAAGTGCACCGGACGAGCATTGAACGTGTCGCGGTAGTAGTCGTAGAGCTGGACGATCCGCGCGCGATTCGGCGCGAAGCCTAGCGCAGGCAACCAGGTTTCGCCCATGTCGCCGAATGCGCGCTGGTACGCACGTTCGCGATACTCGGGCTGCGTCAATGCCATGGTGAACCCCTCCCTTTCCTCGGCGCCCCGTGCTTCTTCGCTTACGAGTAGCGCCCGCACTTCATTTGTATCCGAAGCTTGCGCCGAACAGTCACTGCAGGATTGTCACCGGACCCAATCGCCCGCACGGGTCCACGAGAGCAACATGAAGCCTTAGCGGGTCTTCGGCCGCGGGCTGCTGCGACAAATAGAGGTCCGCGACGTCTTCCACGACAGGCCACTCCGCTTCCATAGAGTTCCCATTGCTGTCCATCACCGCATTCACTTGCCCGTCGCCCCACCGGTACCACACTGCAAGTCTGAACTGACCGACTGCCTTTGGAGAGGTGGTGGGTGGGCTATTAAGAGTTACTTGAAGCCGCACATACGGCGGTCCGTTATCGACCACCACGTAGGCAACGTCTCCCACGACCAGTGCTGGCGGGAGCGGCGCGTGCATTAGAGTTACGGGAGCAGAGCTCGCGCTCCATAGCCTGACCGCCGCCTTTTCCGCCTCGGCGTGCACCGGGCGAACGCCGCTCAACAATTGCTGAGTGTCGGCCGGCACGCATCGCTCGGCGGGCAGCCTCGCCTCGGCCCAGAAGACATACCGGACGTACGGCTGCAGCGGATCTCCCTCAATCGCTCCCTCAAACCACTCACGCTTCTGCGCTTGCAACCGCTCGAACTTATACGTCAGTGGCAGTACGCCATCCTCGCTTGACGCGGCGCCAAACTGCTGGATGGGGGCATACATTGGATGGGCGACCGGGCCACTACTGCAACGAACGCGGAACATCGGGGTTTCGGTTCCTGCCCCGCCTTCGGGGAAAAGCCCAGACTCGTCGCGCTTGAGCTCTACAAGGTCAAACCCGTCGGCAATGACTGTCAGCTTCGGCTTGCCCACGGGATCGACGTCGCCGACCAGCATGGGCGGAGGCGGGCGGCGACTGCTCGGCACGGCAATTGGCACAACAGTGCACAACCCGAACGGCGGCTCCGCACCATCGGGACCGAGCGTAACGACGCGCAACACCTGCACCGTCTCTAAGGTGCGTGGCAGGGCCAGCGTGTAGCGCACCTTGCCGTCCGCTGCTGCCGTCAGGGGATCGCGCGTTACGCGCTGGAACATGGATCTGTCGTGGTGCTCTGCTTGGGCGCACAAGTAAGCGCCGCGCGCGCCGCGCGAGCCTGATGGGATGTTCTGCATCACCGCTCGCTCATCTCCGATGTAGACAAGATGTTTTGATCCCGTCGGCGCCGTCCATACGAGGTCGACCGTCACGTCGGGTGACGGACTCGGCCGTGTTGTCCACAACAAACCAAGCCCCGTCTTAGGCGCCGTCGGCGGACGCGGGTCGGTCACCCTCACACTGACCGTGGCCTGCAGGGAGTCGACCCCATTGATGTCCACGAACTTGCCGCCAAGAACGAACAGCGCAACGCTGCATGGCTTCAACGGCGGGAGATCGATCTCTACAACAGGAGAATTGCGGTCGGCGGTTCTGGCAATTGAAGGCAGTAAGTTGGCACTGCCATCTTCAAATAGTTCCTCGGCCCCTTGCAGCTGGAGTCTTAGTTCCGTGATTGAATTTGCGCCGCGTGGCAGGGCGCTTAGCGCCGGGACAGCGAGCTCGTCCGAATCCGGCTTATTGTTCGTCGACGCGTCGAAGCGCAGCTTCAGCACGAGCTTGCCCGGCGATTCAGCAACGGCCGATGCTGGGGCGGCAAGTTTCAGGCTGTAGGCAAGAACCGGTGCCGGCGGGCGTGGCCTGTCCGGGCTGGAGCTGTCAAACTGCACCGATGGACCGAACCTACCGAAGCAGTCCGCGGCAGATGCGCGGAACAACGCCGGACCGGTTGCCGGAATCTGTTGATCGGAAAGGAGCGCGGCGCGCTTGTTCGGCTTGTACTTGATACTTAACTCCGCGAGACGCGTTGCGGCTTCGGACTCCCGCCCAAGCAGCATTGGCTTCAGCTGATGCAGCCTGCGTTCCTCCACATCCGGGGTGTCGTCAACATCGGAGCCTGACCGAAGATTCCATGCGCCATCCGCACCCTGCCGCTCCAGCAAGGCGAGGAAAGAGACCGGCACATTCTCGAACGCGAAGACGGCCGAGTATGAATCGCTTGGCTCGTTTTCACTCGGGAGCGACCACTGCCGCCGCAACACCTGCGGCGAGGGCAAAGCTGGCGGGTCATAGGGAGCAACCGGCGCCGTGTAGGTAACCAAGGATGCGACGAGAAACCCGCGCGTCTTCGCCAAAGCCTTGATGCGCGCCAGATCGGCGCCTGGGTCGGTGGCCAGTTCAAAGGCGGAAAGAGCATCGAGGATCTGGTTTTCCAGAACTACTGCCACCGCTGGCGTTTGCGCCATCAACTGCTGCTTTAGTGCTCCGACTTCCGCCTCCGGTGCGTTGTTCGGATCCAGCACGACAATGGCGGCGATAGCCAACAACTCATCGGGCTCTAGCTGCAACTCTTCCGGCGACCAGTACGTCGCATAGCCGAAGTGCCTAGCGCACCCGTAATCAGCCATGCCTAGCTGAAGGAATGCAAGTGGGTTGTAGATTGCTTGTTGCTGATTGCCAAGTGGCGTCGAATACTCCGCGGTCCAAGGCGCAGCGTCGGCGCTGCTGACCATCTTCCGAACCGCCGCGGGTAGATGAGGCGCAAGCGACAGCACTTTTGCAACGCGATCGCACTCCTCGTCTTGCTCACGACCGGGTGTCGGCGCGAGCCTCTCAAATACCGACTGCTCACGTGGCCCCCAGGCCACTGGCGCTGCGCGCCCTACGCGCCACCTCTTGGCCTTTGCCAGATCTGAGCCGATGTACCAGGCGTAATTCGCCGGCGGCTCTTCCCGTACGGTGAGCGCCATCGCCGCAATGCCGCGGCCGAGAGCGCCGTGCCATAAATCACGGCCCGGCGCGAACAAAGCGTCAGCCGGCGCCCAACTGGCCGAACCTTCCATGCGGATCGAATGCCACGCGGGAAGCGAGTACGTCCACGGTCCACGGTGCCGTGAGGCGAGCTCCCGGCTGTGGCTATCGAGCATGCTCAGCCGCTTCAAGGTTCCGCCGACCGGATTGAAGGTCAGACGCACGGGTGTCTCGCCATCCTGCCACTTGAGCGAACTGATGAAGTCCCGCTCCTGGTTTGCGGCGCGTCGCACGGGAACGACTCCCTCGCCCCGCACAACGCGGCCTTTCACCCGCAGAACGACGAAAGGCGTAATTGGGAACGACGCGTTATTTCCGGCGAAGATCCTGAGATGGATGCCTGGCCTTAGCGTCCTGTCGACACCGACCTCGTAGGAAAGCGCACCCAAAACACCTGGAGGGGCGATATACGGATTCATTGCGCAACCTCCGCGAAGCTCGGCAACACATTGAGTGCCACGATTTGCTCAAGGTTTTTGGCCGGCCCGATCGCTTTCGCGCGAAAAACGAGGGCTGGCAAGATACGCCTAGTGAGTGATTGCCCGAGTCCGAACCCGTGCGGGCCGCTAGTTTCGAAGGATTTGTTTAGTGCGCCGGTTGCCGGGCCTTGCGGGAATTCCATAAACTGAAGCCGCCGCAGCGATAGCGCTGGTCGAGTAGCGAAATCCCAGGTCCTGACCGTGATCGGCTGCGTTGCGATGAAAAGCAAGCGGCAGCCAGCGCGATCCCGGCGCGCCAGGACAAGCGCGCCCGATTGACTGTATCGTCCCATCAGCAGATCGACGCGTTGGTCGATCGCTACCCTGCCTGACCGCTCGAGCGGTTCCGGCGACTCGATCATTACTCCGACGAGGCGGTAGGCCTCGTCGTCTGCGGCCGGCACCCACATCCAGCTCAACCGTGGGTCCTCGCAAGCAGGCCAGCCGTCCGCGCCAAGTGCGAGTGTCGCCTGCTCGAACGCGCGATCATCATCGAGCGCGGGTGCTCCTCGCAGGCCATTGACCTTCGCTTCGCTCACACGGAGGTCACCACGAAGGTATGGCCGTTGCAAAGTCCCCTTGCCGGTCAACACGTCGGAAAGCATTTTTTCCGGGTCGGGCCACCGCGAAGTCCTGAAAGTAACACCGCGCAAGCGCCCGGCCTCATCGCTCCCCTCCATCGCGGCGACATAGAGCTCGTACCAGGCGCTTGGCTCAAGCGCCCCGCTCGACGTCCCGGTTCTTCCTGGCTTGGGCTGTAGACATGGGGAGGCATCCACCGCTGCGACGAATCGCTTCTGGGCGTCTGACAGCACGCTGGTGTTCGCGAGGGGCGCGTAGACCATGTCCAGGAACACCGGCTTGTCATAGGCCTGTCCGGGGCGGTCCACGCGCCGAACGGCCAGCTTCAGATCGAATCCGTACGCTTTCGCCAGCGCAACGACATGGTCCTGTGTGAAATGCGCGGATAGCGGATCGTTATAGAACCGAAAGAGTTCGCTCTGCGCAGGCGTGTAGTCACCAAAGTAACGTTCGATCAGCTTGGCATCGAAGTAGTCCGTGCGGGTGTGCATCAGCAGCGCTTTAGTAGCGGCGTAGGTTAGAGGGTTCGCCGTGACTTCCTGAGCCCAATTGGGGAGTGCCACGTTATTCGCCGGCAACGCCGCCTTCTTGACGGTGCGGAAGAAGAAGTGCCTGATGCGGCTGCCATCCTTCTGTGCAATTACTGGGCGACTCCCGTCGGCCTGCTGGGCGTGGACTTCGCCGTGCCACGCGAGGCTGATGTCCAGACGATACAGCCTTCCTGGATCTAGGATCGTTCGCCGATACTCTCCCTCCCACTTGTCCTGCGCTTGCAGAACTTGTGCAGCTTGGCTCGCGAGCGCAGTCGCCTTTGCCGCGGTCGCTGCGTTGATGGACGCTGCATACTCGTCCGCGGCCCTGGTAATACCTCCCACGGCGACGATGCCGATCGCGCCGGACGCAAGTTGTCGACCACCAAGGACGGGTACGGGGCGACGGATATGGATAGACCGTACGAAGGTTCCCTTCTGCGTCGGCTCTGCCAAGGCAAAGAACATGGGCTCTCCGGCCGGCCCCTTCACTCTGGCTGAGTCGCCGAAGTGGATCGTCCATGACATTCGGAACTCGTCACTCCAGACTTCTACAGACGGCGCCTCGCGTGGCAGCAGAAGGAGTAGCTGCGCATCGCGGACACTTTCATCGAGAGTGAGGTCTACGATTTGGCTCGGATATCGCGGGTCAGACGCGTCGGTTGTCAGGTTAGGCGGCCAATAGTGTCCGCTGAACTCATGCTCCACCGACTGTGGCGGATTGAAGTGCACCATTCTTGCCGAGTCCCACATCTCCACTGCCGCCGGCGCGAGGCGATAAGGCGGCGGCAATGGCGCACTGATATCCAGCGCGAGAGTCGTTCCGTTGCCGGTGGCATAGTGGCGTGCATTGCCTTGCACAAGACTCTGCGCGCTGTTCGCACTCACGAACTCAGAGGGCACGCGGGTCCCGAGTGGCGCAAACCATGCGCGCGCACCGACGGCCCATTCCGAGCTCGGACTTACGCGGATCTCGCAGAAGTCGGCCGCAGCCTGCAACGGATCTGTGTCAAGTGATTTGCCACCGTCCGCGACTCGGCTAACCCACAATGCGTTGCCATACGATCCAAGAACGAGTTCGTTCACGGTTGCCGCGCTCGAACGCGGTGCCTGCCAGCTTGCCGCGAGTTTCCCGTTCACCGGCTTGGCCGTGTCCAAATAGGCATCGGCGGCCTCGGTGACGTCGTGCAACGTCAACCCGTTGAGCATCCATGTGTAACTTAGCATCTCGGTACCAACTGACTTCGGGCTCGTCGCTGGGGGAGTGGCGGCGTCTGGGAATTGGCTCATCGCCGTGGGTGTAGGTTGAGCTGCAACCCCCGGCATAACCGCGAAGGGGACACTGACGATGATGTCTGGCCAGACAGTCGGTGCGTCTGCAGGACTCTCCGTCAAATATGCGAGCACGCGATACGTGTCATCCGTGAGAACTGGCGTCGATCCGATTACGTTGTTGTTATCACCAAGGCGATCGAGGGGGTGAGGCTTCGGCTCGTCGACGACGAGTGCTGCTTTCGGATCGCCGAAGCCGATCGTTACTTTGCCTTCAATGTCTGTGAATAGCAGCTCGATCCTCGCAACAACTTCAGCCCAAAGGTATTCCTGCTGCACCTGTTTCTTGTACGTCACGGACGCCTGCACGCCCGCTGAGAACGGCCCTAGGTGTAGGCTCCCACCCGCCGTTCCGAAACCCGCCATTGTCGGCGGCGCCACGCCGAGCAGCAGATCCATGCTCGCGTTCAGCTCCGCCCATGCGATGCGTCGAGCGCCAAAAGTATGGTGAATAGAGAAGCCGAAGGCGACGATGAAGCAGTCTTTCACTGTCCAAGGACCGCCCGGGACTGTCCTTCCGTACGGCCATTCTGTAATGCCGCTTCCGCGCACCATCAAGTACGCGTCTGCGCCGACGTTAAGGAGATCTGGCAGAACTTTCACCGAAACCGGGCCGATGCCACGACCCTCTGGACCGGGTCTGCCGTCCGCTCCGAGATACACGAACCAGTTGGATGTGTCCGAGCGACTGAAGTAAGCGGCAAATGGCGCCACTACCTCCAACAGCGGCTTGAAGTTTCCCCTCGCAATGACCGCCACGCTGACGGTCTCGCTATCGACGCCGATCAACCCAAACGCCGAGTAGCCGAACGGAGGCGCTTCGGTCGACGGCGTGTTGATGGAAACACGCGGCGCGAGGACGCGCGCGTTGAGTGCGCCGCGGACCATGACATCTGGGACACTGATCAATAGGCCGGCCCTCGAAGAGAAAGAGAATCCCATGTCGGGCAATGTGCCGATGACCGCGCTCAGTCCGAATGTCGACCCTCCCGACGCAGAGTCGAAGTTGTCCTGGCTTTTTGGCTCCCACGCGAGCTGCCGAAGGATGGGATCCGGTTCGTTGCCCCACTTCGGCCGCGCGTTAACGCCGAACATGCCTCCTATCCCAAACAACCCAAGCCCGCTGTTGGCCAGCGGGATCGGCGCTGGCAAGTCGACACCAAGTCCGAGCAAGATCATGGGGGGCGCATAAATGACGAGCGCGTCAGCAACTACATTGATCGGGACGATGCTCACGGCCAAATGCGCGGAGAAGCCGCCCTTTCCGACCTCGACCTCGCCTTCACCGTCAATCGCCCCTGGGATCGCGAGCTTGGCGGCCATGCGCGTGACGGAAACGCTCAGATCGTTGTTGCCGCTGAGCGACGCGCGCAATGTCATCCCGGATATTTGAATGGGACCGAGGTTCAGCTTGAACCGCAGATCGACCTCGATCCACATAGAGCCGCGGCCGGTCCGACTTCCCAGGACGTCGAAAAGCTTCTCCAGCGCGTCGAGCTTCCAAGCGCCCGGATTTTCGATCTCCATCTGGGCGCGCTCGTAGTCGAGCTTGAAGCTCTTGACGCCTTCGGCCCCGTAGGTGAGCGCCACCCCACGGATCCTTAAGCGCATGGGCTGGTCGTCCAGCATCTCCACGCTGAAGTCTTCGAGTCCGATCTTCTTGACACGAAGGGCGACCGTGTAATCGAGCGCAAATCGCAACTCGCCGCCAACCGGGAGCCCGTGCCCGCTCGACTCGAGTTCGACCCCCTTGAGGATGAATTCGGACGTGGGCTTGAACAGCGCGGATCCCGCGGCCCCAACCGCGGCGAGCTCTGCCATCGTGCCGTCGTTTTTGAACTTCGCGTTGGCGATGAGCGAGGTCGCCATGCCCGCAGCAACGTTGAAGAAGTGTGCAGGTCCGGACTCCGTTGTCCTGACGCATATGAGACCTTCCTCGCCCTGGGCATCGAAGGCAAGCGACAAACGCATCTCGCCAGGAGCATTGACCGGATCGCGGCTCACCGTTAGGCGGGCTCGTACCGGTTTGCCACCGAGGAAACCGATCGGTGCACCATTGAGGGGCGTTTCACGAATCGGCAAATCCATCGTGGCGGAGATGAGCGTGGGGACCAATCCCGCCAGCCCCTGCGCCGTGGGATCGACGCACTCGATTCGCACCGCAAATCCCGGTCTCGCCTCTTGGCCGTCAGTGCCGACCACGGGAGGCACGACGGTATCCGCCACCGCGTTGATGCCGCCACCAAAGGCAACGGCAAACCACATGTTGATCGCCCGCCCTCCGAACAGTGGAATCGACGTCGGCAGGTAGAGCTTCAGATCTCTGCAAACGATGCCTCGCCAAGTCACAGCCTTGGTCGGATCGTTGGCAATCTTCAGGGTGAGGGGCCCTACGTCTGGAACCACGGCGGTTTCGCTGTCGTCGAACGCGATCGTGCCGAACTCCAACCCAATGCTTGTGCCCTTGACCAGCACGATCGGCGGATCGACGCTGAAGGGGACAATGCCGTCCTCCATCGAGGTATCTGGTGTGAATCTCAGTGATGCGGTCTTAGTCGTGTCCCCATAGATAAGGAGAGATGGCTTCGCCAAGTCATTGTCGTCCCCACTTCGGCTAACAACCTGCAGCTTCTTGGTTGCCGAGTCATCAATAAAGGTTACCAACCCGTCCGCGCCAGTCACCTTCTTTGCTGGGATGAGGACTGCGCCTGGTGCGGTCTCGATCGGCTCGAATGCGAAGTAGACCTTGCTGCCCTGCGATAGCACGACCCAGATCTTGAATCCGTTCTGGTCCCAACGAATGATCGCAGGCGCGTCGCCAGCGATTTGTTGGGTGGGGAGTCCGAGCCCAAGGTTGACTCCGGGAATTGGACTCTGCTGGCCACCCGGCGACAGCTTCACGGTCCCCTTGGTTTCCCCAGAACTTATTAGCACAGCAGGTTGGGCCTCAGTGAACTCGAGCATGTCGAGCAAGAGCCCGATCTCACTTGGGATCACGACCCGGTTTGAAGCACCAGTTTTACTTAGGAAGTTGCGAAGCGTTGGCATCGAACGTCTCCTTTCGCTCGTCGTTGGGTTCTACCCCGATGACGGGCTGTTTATTGCGCGGCCACCAGCCCGCCATGTCGGCGTAGATCTGCTCACGCTCACCCTGCAAGTGACGATTGCCCATCGATCCATAGCTTTCTCCGGTCTCATGAGCAAGCCTTTCCGTTGGCGGCGCGGTTACCCTGCGCCAGAGCGTCCGCTTCGCTCATGTACATGCCCTTCTTCGTATTGCCATACTGCGGGTCACCTTTGCAGTGATAGACGTGGGTCGTCCCATTCACCCACACCGGTAGCACGCCACCCGAGGGTTGGCATACGACCGTGCCGCCGACGGTCTCCGGCACTTGGGGCACGCTATCCAACGTCGATGGTTGACACATGACAACCCCGCCGACGGTTACCGGTACCGGTAGCACCTGAGCAGCCGACGCCGGCGCTTCCGACCCCTGCGTTGATGGCTGGGCTGTGTCATCGCCACCATCGCTCGGCGTCGCCGGCGCAGTCGACGGTTGGGTTGCAGGCGCAGCACCGGCGCTCGAGTGAACCGGTAGTACGGGGAGGAGCCCCGTCGAGGCCACGCGGCTGGTCGCGCTGCGGTTGTCAGCCTGGGCCCGAGCTCGTGAGCCGGGAGTCACGCACACGAGATCTCCAGGATAGGCTTGGCGCCATACGAATCCCGTGAGGCAGTTGCTGCCGCCGGATACCCGTCGGCTGGCAGCCAGCCGGTTCTCCTGGCTAGTCTCCGTGCGAGTTGCTGGGAGCACGCAGACCGTATCTCCCGGCCGGGCCTCGCGCCACACCCATCCCGATTGGCAGGCGGCACCCGAAGAAATGGGTTGGGCCGTCGTTTCGGGTGCGTGTATCTTGCCCAGTCGGTGGACCGGCTTCGCGGGGGGAGCGGCGGCGTCAACGCAAGATATGCGATCGTAACCAGTGATCTGGGCGCGGCTAGAGGGCTTGTGAAAGTCGTAAGTCTCTCCGGACAATCGACCGGATTCGTCGATCTGCAGGCTGTACATACCGATAGAACCATTGCTCCAGCTGATTTTGAGCGAAAGCGTCGCGCCCGAAATTACGCCATCAATGGTGCCTGTAAGGGATTGGGGATCACCTCCGGTAAGCCCCAGGGCGCCAAAAACACCTGGACCGCGGCGCGGAACGAAAGTCTGGCGGGCGCGACCCGAGAGGTTGTTGCCACGCTGAGTGAGCGCAACATCGACACCCACGGTATTGCTCTGCTCGAAGCTAAAGGGCTGCGTCACATTCCAATGCTGACACGCAGCTTCGGCACTGGCAGGTGCTGCCGTGGCAACGATTGCAATGGTCAGCAACCACGCACACAGGTACGGGGCGGAGTATCCAAATGTCGTCACTTGCGCGGCTAACTTTTTTGAGCCGGCCGCAAGCCGGCGCCACGGATGAAGTGCAGATTCGGTATGCATGAACGTGGCCTCCTGGAACGGTGAAATAGACGCCGCCTCTCAGGGCTGGCGCAGGCGCGAGGCAGCGAGACGATTCTCTGTGCGCGCGAGGTCTCGGGATTGCGGCGACACGCAGACCACGTCGCCGGTATACGCCTCGCGCCAAACGAATCCTGACTTGCAGCTATTGGGCCCGTAAGCAACCCCGCGATCTAAGTGGGTCATGGCATCGGCGTTCTCCGCGCGGACCCGCGCTCGGGCTCCCGGTGACACACAGACTCGATCGTCGCGCCGCGCCTCGCGCCACACGAATCCCGATGCGCAGGCGCCCCCGGCTTCGGCGACGAGAGCAGGTGAGACGATGGCTGAGGGAGTTACGACTGCGCCTTGACGATCAGGGGCTCTGAGTACTTGGGACCGCTCCGCCACATTCGCCGCGATGACCGTCGCGTCGTCGCTGCGCAGCGGTCTCTGGACGTCTTCGCTACAAACTACGAGCTGCCGAATCGTCTTGTAGCAAGCGCGGAATGCAGAATGTGCGTCCGCGCTGACTATATAGGTATTGCCGATACGGTCACCCTCGCGATCGGCCTCTAAGTTCGCGAAGCTCGTGCCGTCGCGATACAAGGTGAAGTTGCCAGGCGTCGCATCCGCAGGCGCTAGCGAGACGTGCAGCGTGACACGGCTCGAGTTGTCCTTGCGTTCGATGGTGAGGACCGGCTTCTCCGGCAGACAGGAGACTGAACCCTGCGCAGACCAAGGTACTGTTTTTTGCGGGTTGCCCTGTTGGTAGGTGTAGCCCTCGAGCGTGCGATTGGGCCGAAAGACGCCTGTGTACCAAGCAAGCTTCTCCCCGGCTCCCCGGCTCCACATCACACGAAGTGTGAGATGTCCAACGGACACATCCCCGGTCACATCGGCGTTGTTGATGACCCTGACCCAGGCCTCATCCATCCACGTTGCCGTTCCGCTGAGCTTGTTCGCAGTCTGCGCAAGCTCGAATAGCACACGAGGTCCGTTGTCCTGGATGACGTAGCGCTTCCCGGCAAGGTCGGGGATGCACTTAGGTGACAGCGGTTCGGCGCGGACGTCGTATGACCAGAGCAGTGTGCATACGCAGATGAGGCCGAACACGCGACGCGCAACTGAGCTAGGAATCATAAAGTGCTCCTCGAATCCCCGTGGGCGGGCACCTGCAGGCGCACACCCTCATTGGCGCCTATGTGTGGCCAACCGATTCTCATCGCGCACCGCATCACGGCGAGCGGGGGACACACAGGCAGTGTCGCCGCCGAAGGCCTCACGCCATACGAAGCCGGATGCGCAGATCGCTCCCCGCCTCGGAGCGCGATGTGCGTCCGGCCTGCCGTTCTCACGGGCGATAAGTTCTCTGGAGGCGGGTGTCACACAGACCTTGTCCATCGCGTTCGCCTCACGCCAGACAAAACCACTTCGACACCGCGACCCAGTCGCATTAGAGGTGTTGAACTTGCGTATCACCGGTTCCACCCGAATCGGCGTTCCTGCCATCTTGTGCTTCTCAATGTCGATCGGACTCAAGTGAGCCGGACCGATTGGTCCTCTTTCCTTTGCGATCGGGCCAGGGCGGTTCTTCAGTTCGCATCGGAGATTGGTGTTCTGACGGACGTCAGACTCGGCTTGCGCGGCCAGCTTGCCCGGCGCAAAGCCGAGATCCACCATCTTGTGCCGACACCAATCCTGGTGGGCAACCCGCGAGTGATCCCAGCGAATCCCAGCTTCATCGCCGCAGCGCATCTCGGTGTTGTGCTGAGCCTCCTTCGCGGCCTGTATCCCGTAATTGTCGCAATAGGCATATTCGGCCTCAATGTCCTCGTGGGCCTCTTCGACGTTCACGTAATGCGGGGCCTCGTTCTGCCACCGCGACGCCTGTGCCCAATCAAATGTCGTGCATACCGTGTCGCCGGGTGTGGCGCCCCGCAGAAAGAAACCCAGTGCACAACCACTCGGTCGGTTCTGTTCGTGAAGGTGCGAGTCGCGATTCTGGTGGATCGCCTGGTCACGTTGCTCTGGCGTGACGCAGACACGGTCGTACGGATCGGCTTCGCGCCACACGTAGCCGATTTCGCAAGTGTGTCTTGGTGCCGGGAGCACTCCCGCCGAACCCTCTTGAAAGTAATAGGCCTGCGGCCACTTCGCGCAGTGCTCGGCTGTCTTGGCTAGAGGTGCCTCCACATGGCTAGAATCACCTTCAAATCCGTGATCGGTGCCGGTCCCGGTTCCCTCGTTAAGCACGGCATCAATACTGAGTTGCGGATCAATTGCGGAGCCTGCCAATCGAAATCGCAACTCGAGTACACGACTCCCATCATCCGGGAACAATCGCTTCGAAAACTCACCCTGCGCCCAACCGCGGCCGCTGATCTGCCCGGTTTCTCTGATCATGTACCAGCTGCCTTGCACCTTGTCGCCTTGGCGCTCGAGGTCGGTGATGATTCGATCCGGCAGCACATAGTGCTGATCTTTCTTGCCGAAGAAGAATTCGAGCGTGGTGCGATTGGAGGTACGGCACCAGCCTGCTTCGGTGGCGTGTGAGGCGAGAGGTGACGCCGCAAGCAGAACTCCGATGAGGCCGAGACGACGCCATATTTGAGAACTCGCCATGCCAGTCCTCGTAGGTCAGTCGGAAGTAGCCGTGCGTTGCTGCTCGGAAAATGACGCTGTCGAATTGCCCGGAGCCGAGAGTCTGCGCCCGTGGTTGGCGATCAGTTATGACAATTGTGCTTGGTCGATGGACGAATCTGCGGGAATTCGATCATCATACGGACGAGTGGACTGAACCACCGTGTCTGGCCCGCTCTTGATACTTGGATGCAGTCATGCCTGTTAGGCGCCGGAACAGCCGTGAGAAATACGACGTGTCGTTGAATCCCACCGCATAGGCCGCCTGCGAAATTGTCATGTGTGGTTCTGCGAGAAAATCTCGAGCCTTGGCGATCCGATACGCCAACAGGAAGTGTTTGAAAGAGGTACCCTGTTCACGCCTGAAGACTCGACTGAATTCCGAGAGGCTGACGTGGCTCAGTTCTGCAAGTGCGTCACGTCTGAGATCCTGAGCAAAGTTTTTGGCGATGTATGCGACCGCCACTCCGGTTTTTCGCGAGCTTGACGGTGGGCTTTGCAGATGTCCGGCCGGTTCGATCAAGTCCGCTGGCAACCACGGCGCCGGCGGCCGACCCTGTCGTCCCGATCCTGCGATTTCCAGCAGGGCCTCGATGCTTCGCATTAGTGTTTGGTGCGAGATGGGCTTAACACGATAATCGCAAACTCCCGAGCGGAAAGCCCAGACCGCCAGGGCCTCGGAGTGGTACTCGGTAAACATCAGCAGTGGGAGTTCCGGAAACGCTCTCGCCACCACTGGTATCGCCTGCAGACGAATCTGGTCCGGGTAATCAAACTCGATGCACGCAAGTTTGGGACGGAGCCTGTGTATTGCGCCCAAAGCGGTTTCCAATCGGTCGACCCTAGCTGCATTATGTTTGGTCGGCACGAGCTGAAAGAGTCCGTGAACGGACGACTGACTGGTTAGGTCGATCCACAAAAGTCGATCGGCGCTCATGGACGTACTATCCATTTCCCCGGGGTCGCTTGAGACAGCAGTTTCGCACACCGTTGCCCCCACGACGGACTGATATCATCATTCCACGGCAAGGTTCTGAGACTCGGCGCGCCGCCGATGGTGGCCGACCGGCCATCGCAATTCAACGTGCTAAAGATGGTGTTGTCGAGACCGACCTGGTCGCAAAGCCCGAAGCAGCGGCCAACATACGGAGCGTGCATGCACGACGGGTTCGGCGGCTGACTGCTCCCGGGAAATCAACGAGACTCCTCGACCGGCCACGCCGGGCTGGTAGTACTCTTTCGCTCCGTAACCGAGTTTGTCGAGCGCGTAGATGCAAGTGTAGCTGCAATCCTGGTTGGCGCGTTCGCTTGAAGCTGCGATTGAAGGTGAGGCCGGCATTCCAATCTCGCTCGCTGTTTTTCCAACCCATTGATTGGCCAATGGATGCGACAGGCCGCCCAAGGCCGGGTCGTGATTCCAAAGCCAAACTATCAATGCATCGTGCGATTCTCTTCCCGTATTCGGCTGCGCTCTTCCGGAACAACACAGACCGTGTCTTGCGCATTCGCTTCGCGCCACACAAATCCCGAAATGCAGGTGTTGGGGCCATACGAGCCGTGCGGATCACGGTGCAAGGCCGCTTGGCGGTTTTCTTCACGGACCATCGCGCGCCTTTCCGGCGTCACACAGACATCATCACCATCGAATGCTTCGCGCCACACCAAGCCGGTCCTGCAGCGACTCGTGGAATCTATCGGTACTTGCGTCGTCTGGCCGACCGAGGGTCTCGGAGCGCCGTCACTTGAGTGATTCCGCCTGACCAAAGAATGTGCCGTCATCTTTTCAGTTTGCTGCGGCGACGGCTGTGGAGTGCTATTGCTGGACGGACTGAGTTTGCCCAAGCGATGCACTGGCTTCGTTTCGACTTGCTGTTGCTGCGGTTTACAGCGCAGGCGTTCGTCAGCCCTTATTTCGGCATGACTCGATGGTCTGTAATAGTCATAGGTTGTACCGGTCAGTCTTCCAAATTCATCGATATGCAGCTTATAGACGCCTCGAGACGTCGAGACATCATCGCCACTTCTATTCCACTCCACATCAAACTCCAGTCGATCACCGGTCAGCACACCATTCAGGATCGTGCCATTGAATCGTTTATCGACACCTTCGTACAAACCGAGTGGCCGCTCTGTCGTGGTGTAACTTTGCACACCCGTTCCACCGATCTCGGTACCGTTTTGTGTCAAACTCATGTCAACCAGGACATTGTTACCCTGAAGAAATTCAAGGTAGGACACATCCCATTCCTCGCACCCGTACCCATAGGTGGCGACACAGGCCAGCACGAGACCGGCGGCAGCGATGATTGTCTTCATTTCAGCCTCTCTCTTCGCACCATGTGTTCCAAGTACTTGGTCGCCCTGGAACTGACACGAAAAGGGTTGTACCGACGGCGATACAGAAACCTTGCTTTGGCTACAACCTCAGCCACATGGGGCAACGCAGGCCGCGAATCCCTCCGTGCAACTCCAAGCTCGTCGCCGCGAATGCTCGTAGGTCCTTGAGTGGTTTTCATCCACCAAATGGTGGAGACTTGCCCTAGGATCGGGGCGTCGGTCTGCGGAAAGGGGCAGCCAATGCGTGCAGATTCGGGCACGAGTGACTCTATCTCGGCGGAAGCGCTCTCAAAGCTTGTCGGCGCCATCTACGACTGCGTTCTCGATCCATCACGTTGGCCCGCGACGTTGTCGGCGATCCGCCACGAACTGAACTGCCACAACGCGAGCCTGACGTTGCAAGCCCTGCCATCGGGCAAAGTGCTTCTCCAGGTAGCCGACGGAATCGAACCACAATGGCTTGAGCGCGTTTCAGAATACGGCGAGGATATCGTCGAGCTTTGGGGCGGACTGCAGGCATACCTTTCGCTGCCACTGCTCGAGCCACTCGTTCTTTCACGCGTTGGCACACAGGACCGCGATCGCAACCGCTATTACCGCGAATGGGCACAACCTCAGGGCCTGGTGGACACGCTCGCCATCGGCTTCACCCGCGATGCCGACTCGATCGGTTCGATCGGCTTCGGCTGGCACGAATCAGCAGGTACGATCGGCACTCGCGAAACCGACATCGCACGCCTGCTGATACCGCACTTGCACCGCGCAATCGTGATCACTCGATTGCTTGATGCTCGCACCATGGTTGCATCAATGTTCGAGGCCGCCTTCGACAAGATTGGGACACCAATCGTTCTGGTCGGAAAGGACTTGACCGTCTTCCATGCAAATCAGTCGGCCGAAGCCCTGTTCACCGTACGCATGCCGATATCCCTCGAGAATCGCCATCTCGTCGTCCACCCACGCGCCGCGATGATCGCGCTAGGTGCGGCGATTGATGGCATCTGCCAAGATGAAAGCGCCATCGGCGCCAAAGGCATGGGTATCCCTTCGGCGACTGCCCAAGGCGATCTATGCGTGCTGCACGTGTTGCCCCTCAAGCATGGCCGTTTGCCTATGGCTTCGAGTGCAATCGCCGCGGTATTCGTCGCCTCGCGGACAACACCTCCGCCCGCACTTGTGGAACTTGTTCAAGCGCTTTTCGGGCTGACCTCGGCAGAAAGCAAAGTCTTCGAACGGGTAGCAAGCGGCTCCACAGTGGCCCAGACCGCTCTTCGACTTGCTATCCAGCCCAGCACGGTAAGGAGTCACCTTTTGCGGATCTTTGAAAAGACCGGAACGCACCGACAAGGCGACTTGGCGATTCTGGCCGCATCGCTCGCCACGCCCGCTTTAGCAAAGTAAACAGAGTAGAACCCCGAGCGCATCTACACTCCGAAGCAGGCGTTCCCACAAATCCGACCAATGGCAACTTCGGGTCGAGAGTACGCGTTTGCTACCCGGGATTCGCCGCACTCAGCGGAACCCAAGCGAAGGTCGCGAGATCCAGCGTCGCTATGTAGCTTCGTCCAGATGCCGGCGTATCCATGCCGCATAGGATTCGTGCGTACGTGCAAGAATTCGCTTAAGTGCGGCCGCTCGTTTGGCATCGAGCGTCACCGGCGGCAACACTCTGGCCGCACGCGCGTATCGGGCAACGCTACGCTCGTTGGCGGTCATGGACCGCTTAATGGGCGCCCGCCGCATCGGCTGCTTCCTCGTTGTAGGCCTCGGCCATGCCTAACCCGTCGAATAGGTGCATGACGCGCTCGGCCGGGTTGACGAGGTTGCGTGGATCGATCAGGTCGTTTGGGTCGAAAAGCTGGCCGATTGCGAACGTGGTGCTTCCGCATCGGGTGACGCGATACTGGGTCATCTGCAATGCCCCTGAGGTTATTGTAAGTTCATTATAGATCGTGCATATGCACGCTTCTGTGCTTGAGCCCGCAAATCCGTGCATATTCACATTGATAGTGCGCAAGCGAAGCAACTGGTGTGGGGCGTTCGGCTGGCTCGTGGTCAAACATCTGCTCGTTGCGGGTCAGAAGCGCCCGCGGATCGCCGTATTTACTCCACTCCGCTCGGACTTCCGTGCGATGGATGCCCATTTCGAATGCCCAGCGGTTCGCCATCTGCTCTGCGCCGCGCTGGCCGCCATGGATGATTTCCGCAAGGCCACGCCTTTCGTGCACGTACCAAAGCACGCGGGAAAGCATGATCTTGTCGTTGAAGGTAATCCCCCCATTTTTAGTAGTTGCCAGAAGTGGAGCTATGCGGCCATGGCCAACTTCTGCTTGGGGGTGATGCCACCGAGCGCCATGTTCGGGCGCTCGTGGTTGTAAGTCCATAGCCATCGTGTTGCCGCGTCCTGCACCTGCTTGATGCTGTCGAACAGGGTGTGTGCGAGCCAGGCGTAACGCACGGTGCGGTTGTAGCGTTCGATGTAAGCGTTTTGCTGCGGATTGCCCGGCTGGATGTGCTCGATCCGGATGTTGCGTTGCCCTGCCCACGCCAGCAACGCGCCACTGATGTATTCCGGGCCATTGTCGCAACGGATCATCTTGGGTTGGCCGCGCCATTCGATGATCTGTTCCAGCGACCGGATGACGCGTGCGGCCGGCAACGACAAGTCGACTTCGATCCCCAGTCCCTCGCGGTTGAAGTCGTCGATGACGTTGAACAGCCGGAAGCTGCGTCCGTCACTCAGCTGATCGTACATGAAGTCCATCGACCAGACTTCGTTCATGCATTCCGGCACGGCCAAAGGCTCCGGCCGTTCGCGCACGATCCGCTTCCTCGGCTTGATTCGCAGGTTCAACTCCAGCTCCCGGTAGATGCGATACACCCGCTTGTGATTCCAGCCAAAGCCCTTCACGTTGCGCAGGTGCAGGAAGCACAGGCCAAAACCCCAGTCGCGGTACGCCGTGGTCAGCCGCACCAGCCAGTCCGCGATCCGCCCGTTCTCCTCGCTGGCCTTGGCCTGATACCGATAACAGGTCTCGCTCACCGAAAACGTTTGGCAGGCGTGCCGGATGCTCGTGCGCCCGCTTGTCGCCGCCCATCGGGCCATCTCCCGGCGCTGAGATGGCCTCACCATTTTTTTGCCATCGCTTCCTTCAGCAGGTCGGCACTCAGCTGCGCCTCGACGTACAGCTTCTTCAGGCGCCGGTTCTCGTCCTGCAGCTCCTTGAGCTGTGCCAACAGCGACGCGTCCATCCCTCCGAACTTGCTGCGCCACTTGTAGAACGTCGCCGAGCTGATGCCGTGTTGCCGGCACAGCTCGGGCACCGGCGTGCCGCCCTCCGCCTGCTTCAACACCGCGATGATCTGGCTATCGCTGAATCGTGACTTCTTCATGGAACCTCCTCGGGTCAGACTACGAGAAAATTCCACTTCTGGCTTCAACTATTTTCCGGGGGTATTACCGTGCCGAGGGATGCACTGCTGGCGTATCGAGCATGCTGCTCATCCAACTCATGCAGCAGTGCTACGCATTGTCCGATCCTGCGATGGAAGATGCTTTGTACGAGATAGAGTCGATGCGGCGGTTTGCGGGATTTGAGTTGAATGAGGATGCGATTCCGGATGAGGCGACGATCCTGAAGTTCGGGCGGTCTGAAACAGCACGGGCTGCCATTTCGCGACGCAAAAGCGAAGTTTTAGGGAGACAAGAAGGGAGACACGAAAAAGCGACATTCTGAAACACGCATGACACAATGCGTTGCGGAATCGTTCGAGTCCAAGTTCGCGCCACTTTCAGCCGATCTGTATAAATCGGCGTGTAGATCAAAAGGCCGACGCATCGCGTCGGCCTTTTTGTTTGGTGGCGCCATTGACGTCACGTGG
>Ga0207667_10000654_pt1 | contig 44965 bp, 42 predicted proteins | sample KBSCornC52_FD_184301 | JGI IMG/M metagenome (GOLD analysis project Ga0207667, IMG submission 184301) | Corn rhizosphere microbial communities from Kellogg Biological Station, Michigan, USA - KBS Corn C5-2 (SPAdes) (version 2) | ecosystem: Host-associated > Plants > Roots > Rhizosphere > Soil ... | reverse complement strand
TCAAGGTCGCCCTCTTCAGTCCCCTCGACCTCTCCAACCGCGCCAAACCCCCGCCCATCCAACCAGCAAAACTGCACCCAATCCCACAGCTCGCTCTCGCGCTGTGAAAATCCCGGACAGCTGTGGGGACAAGCCCGGCATGACGATTCTAGTCTTGTCGAATCTGTCGAAGGGTTTCGCGCCATCGCGCGTTAAGCTGGCAGGAGCCAGACTGGATAAGTGTTGATGCGGTTCACCAGCGCCGCGCGGGAGGCCGCGGCGGCTGACAACGACGATGCGTTGATGACGCGCATCGCCGGGCGCGATGCCGTGGCGTTCGGCCGCGTGGTCGATGCCCATGCCGCGATGCTCCACCGCATCGCTTATCGCATGATCGGCGACGCGGCGGAGGCTGAGGATATCGCGCAGGAGGCGTTGCTGCGGTTGTGGGCGTCGGCCGAACGCTGGCGGCCGGGCCAAGCGGGGATTGCGGCGTGGCTGACGCGAGTCGCGGTCAACCAATGCCTCGATCGCCTCAGACGGCGACGCTTCGCCAGCGACGAGGAGCCGCCCGAGCGCGCCGACGACGCGCCAGGGGCGGAGGCTCTGGTCGAGGAAGACCGTTTACGCAGCGCGGCGCGGGCCGCGCTGGGCGAGCTCAGCGAGCGGCATCGCGCCGCGATCGTGCTGACTTATTACGAGGAGTTACCCAATTCGATGGCCGCGGACGCGCTGGAGCTGAACCTGAAAGCGTTCGAGTCGCTGTTGCTGCGCGCGCGGGGCGCGATGCGTACGGCGCTGGCGGCCCGGGGACTTACCTCGTTGACCGGGGAGATCGCGTCATGAACGCGAACGGGATGGATTTCACTGCGGCCGAACGCGCCGCGCTCGACCGCGTTTCGGTGCCCGCGATGCGGCCCGGTTTCGCCGCCGACATCGTCTCGGCGGCAACCGCCGGGACTCGTGTGCCGCCGCGGCGGATCGCGCGTAGCGGCTGGCGAGCGCACGGCCGCTTGCTGATCGGCGCCGGCGCGCTCGTGCTGGCGAGCGCAACCGCGGCGGCGACCGGCTGGTTCGGCAAGCTGCCGATTACGATCCCCGGCATCACCCGGACGATTGCTGCCACGCCCGAGGTGAAGAAACCGAAGCATGTGGTGCACAGGGAAAAGCCCAAGGCGACGGCCGGGCAAGCAGAGGCGTTGACCGCGGTGCCCGAGGTGGTGCCTGTTCTACCATTGGAATCGGCGCCGCTCCCGCAATGGCGCGTGCAACGCCAGGCGCGCATCGCGGCAGGGCTGCCGGTAAACCGGCCATTGGTGCGCCGGGCGCTGATGGCCCGGTTCCGCGCCATGCCCGCGGCGCAGCGGCAGGCGGCGGTCGCCGAATGGCGGCGGATCAAGGCGCTGCCGCCGCCCGAACGCAAGGCAGAGATCGCCAAGCTAAAGGCCGATTATCTCGCGACTCATCCCCGCGTCGCCGCGCGGGTGGAAAGGCGACTGGAGGCGAGGTCGGCATTGGCGGCGTCCGCCGGCGATCCGATCAAGCCCGGGGCGGCGCTGCCCGGCGGTACGATCGGAAACGGTGGTGCGATGGCAAATCCGCTCACGCCGCAGGAGCGATTCGAACAGCGTCAGGCACGCCGTCAATGGTGGCTGCAGCGCCGCGCGATGCGGTTGCAGTCCGGTCAGCCGTTGCCTGGCGATCGACGCGACGAAGGGCAGAGCGCGCCCGAGCGTTGAACGCAAAGACGGGGCTGCCTTCCTCCAATTTCGGCAGCTCCGTCGCCAGCACCGGATCAGGCATCGCCGGGCTGGCGCAGCGTCACCGCAATCTCGGACAGCGGCACGCCGGTCTCGGCGTCGACCACCAGCGGCGTGATGGTCCGTCCGCTGCTCGCGTCGACCAGCTCGCTCACCGCGCCTTCTCCGAAATGCTTGCGGGCCCAGCCACCCAGCGCTTGCAGCACCGGCAAATAATCGCGGCCTGCTTCGGTCAGGACATATTCGTCGCGCGGCGGGCGTTCGCTATAGCGCCGGCGTTCGAGCATGCCCGCCGCGACCAGGGCAGCCAGCCGCCTGGTCAGGATATTGGGCGCGATTCCCAGGCTCTTCTGAAAATCGTCGAACCGCGTTCGACCCAGCCCCGCGTCGCGCAGGATCAGCATGCTCCACGCATCGCCCGCACGAGCAAGACCGCGGCCGACCAGGCAGATGCCCCAGGATAATTTCTCGGTGTCCATTGCAAAATGATAGTCACGTTCCTATCAAAATGCAAGTCGCTCGACTCGGTGCCGGGCGCGAAGGAGAAATTCGATGACTCAAGCTCTCAACCAGACCGCGCTGATCACCGGCGGGTCGACCGGCATCGGCGCGGTTTATGCCGATCGCCTGGCCCATCGCGGCTACGATCTGATCCTGGTGGCCCGCGATCAGGCGCGGATGGAGGCATTGGCCGAACGGCTGCGCGGCGAAACCGGCCGCGCGATCGAAGTGGTCCGTGCCGACCTCACCGACCAGGCCGACTTGGCGCGCGTGGCGGGACGGTTTGCCAGCGATCCGACGATCGCCTTGCTCGTCAATAACGCCGGCCTGTCGATGACCGGGGACGCGATCTCGGTCGAGCCGGACGAGATCGCGCGGCTGGTTGCGCTGAACATCACCGCGCCGACCGTATTGGCGGGTGCCGCGGGCAAGGCATTCGTCGCGCGGGGAGAGGGTGCGATCATCAATCTTGCCTCGGTCCTCGCCTTGGTCCCCGAAATGTTCGACGGCGTGTATTCGGGGTCGAAGGCCTTTCTGCTCAACCTGAGCCAGAGCCTGACGGCGCAATATGGCGCCAAGGGCCTGTACGTGCAGGCGGTATTGCCGGGCGCGACGCGGACCGAGATCTGGGAACGGTCGGGCAAGGACGTCAACGCGTTTCCGCCCGAATGGGTGATGGACGTCGACGATCTCGTCGATGCCGCGCTGACCGGATTCGATCGTCGCGAAACCGTGACGATCCCGCCGCTGGCGGATGCCGATCTGCCGCAATGGGACGCCATGCAGGCATCGCGCGCGGCCTTGGGCGGCAAGCTCAGCAACCGCGCGGTTGCGGACCGCTATCGCGAAACGGCATTGGCCTGAACCGGATGGGCGCCCGTTCGCCGGGCGCCCGCCGACACTGGCATTTGCCGCCGGCCAGGGTTAGGCTGAGCGCCTTCCACGAACAGGAGAGGCGCATGGCAGAGTTTTCCCGGCGTGAGGTCGGCGCGATTTTGGGAACGTTCTCAACGATGGCGGCGGCAAACCCTGCGCTGGCCGCCGGAGCGGTTGCCGAGCGCCGGTTTCCCAAGGGATTCAAATGGGGCTGCGCGACCGCCGCCTATCAGGTCGAGGGCGCGGTCAAGGAAGATGGCCGCGGCGAGACCAATTGGGACATCTTCTCGCACACGCCGGGCAAGATCGCGAACGGCGACACCGGCGACGTCGCTTGCGACAGCTATCATCGCTATCGCGAGGATCATCAGCTGCTCAAGAATCTCGGCGTCTCGACCTACCGGATGTCGCTGGCCTGGTCGCGCATCTTTCCCGAAGGACGCGGTCAGCCCAACCAGGCCGGGATCGACCATTATAACCGCGTGATCGACGACCTGCTGGCCAATGGCATCACGCCCTACGTCACCTTGTTCCACTGGGATCTGCCGTCGGCATTGCCCGGCGGATGGCAATCGCGCGACACCGCCAAGGCCTATGCCGATTATGCCGGGTTCATGGCGGGCAAGCTCAGCGATCGCGTGAAGCATTTCATGACGATCAACGAATTCGCCTGCTTCACCGACCTTGGCCACAAGGTGGGAATCCACGCCCCCGGGCTTCAGTTGGATCCCGCCGGGGTCAATCAGGTGCGCCATCACGGCGTCCTGGCGCACGGTCTCGGCGTCCAGGCGATCCGCGCGAGCGCGAAGGCCGGAACGAAGGTTGGGCTGGCCGACAATCCCTCGATCATGGTGCCGGTGATCGAGACTCCCGAGCATATCGACGCGGCGCGCAAGGCGATGCGCGAGGTCAATGCCGCCGCGCTGACCGCGGTGATGGAGGGGCGCTATATCGACAGCTATTTGACGGCGCAGGGCGCGGCAGCGCCCAAGGTCGAGGAAGGCGACATGAAGGCGATCGGCAGCCCGCTCGATTTCGTCGGGATCAACGTCTACGCGCCGCAATTCGTCCGGGCCGATGCCAATGCGCAAGGCTATACGGTTCTGCCGATGCTGGCGTCGTCGCCGCGTATGGCCTCGCCCTGGCTGCGCGTCGGACCCGAATCCGCTTATTGGGCAGTGCGCAACACGACCGATTTGTGGAAGCCCAAGGCGATCTACATCACCGAAAACGGCTGTTCGGCGGACGATCCGGTGACCGACGGGCGGATCGACGATGCCGACCGCGTGATGTACCTGCGCAATTATATCGGCCAGGCGCAGCGTGCGACCGCGGAGGGACTGCCGCTGGCCGGCTATTTCCTGTGGAGCCTGATGGACAATTTCGAATGGGCCGATGGCTACGGCAAGAGGTTCGGGCTGCACTATGTCGACTTCAAGACGCAGGCGCGCATCCCCAAGCTGAGCGCTGCCTGGTATCGCGAGCTGATCAGGCGCAACGCGCTGGTTTAGCGGCGAACTGGGGTTCCTCCGCGCGGCGGATCAGCTATCGGCGGCTTCTGCGTATTTTAGGAGACGTAACGTGCGGTTCGCTAAGTGGACGGTTCTGGCTTTGGCCTTCGGAGCGACGGTTTCGGCGGCGGCGCCGCAGAAGGCGCCCGCTCCGAAAGAACCGCCGATGGTGCGCGTCCGGATGACCACTTCGGCCGGAATCATTACCCTGGCGATCGATGTCCGGCACGCGCCCAAGACCGGCACCAATTTCCTGATGTATGTCGATGACGGGCGGCTCGACGGCGCGCGCTTCTATCGCGCGGCGCGGCGCAAGGGCGCGCCCAATCTCGGCTTTGTTCAGGGCGGAATCGACACCGACGCGCGGCGCCGGCTCGAGCCGGTGCCGCTCGAGCCGACCAGCAAGACCGGATTGCATCATGTCGACGGCGCGATCTCGATGGCCCGCTACGACAATCCCAATTCGGGGACGGCCAATTTTTCGCTGATGGTCGGCGCGAGCCCGAACATGGACGCGCGACCGGGATCGCCGGGTTACGCCGTGTTCGGCCGCATCGTCGGCGGCATGGATGTGGTGAAGCGGATCCTGGCGATGCCGACCAGCCCCGGCGGCGAAGGCGCGATGAAGGGCCAGATGCTCATCCGCCCGGTCACGATCATCCGCGCGCAACGGCTCGACGGCACGCCCAAGCCGACCGGGCGGCCGCAGGTGTGGAAGCTGTTCGAGGGGCGGTAGGCATTCCCCCTCCCGCTTGCGGGAGGGGTTAGGGGAGGGCGTGTCCTCGGTTCTTTGGTAGTATCGACAAGCCCTCCCCCGACCCCTCCCGCAAGCGGGAGGGGAGTGGAAGGACCGCGTTGCGTGCGCGGATCGGGCCGCTTAGCTCGCAGCTTGAGGTCGAGCGTCGCGCGGCCCGTTTCGCCTTACGCTGCCTGCTTCGCCCGGCTGGCCCGCTTGCGCTCGTGCGGATCGAGATAGCGCTTGCGCAAGCGGATCGACTTGGGAGTCACCTCGACCATCTCGTCGTCGTCGATATAGGCGATCGCCTGTTCCAGCGTCATCTTCTTCGGCGGGGTCAGGCGGATCGCGTCGTCCTTGCCGCCCGAGGCGCGGAAGTTGGTCAGCTGCTTCGCCTTCATCGGATTGACCTCGAGGTCATCCGGCTTGGCATTCTCACCGACGATCATGCCCTCGTACAGCGCCTCGCCATGTCCGACGAACAGGATACCGCGCTCTTCCAGCGGGCCGAGCGCGTAGCTGTTGGCCTCGCCCGATCCGTTGGAGATGAGCACACCGTTCTTGCGGCCTTCGATATTGCCCTTATGCGGGCCGTATTTCTCGAACAGCCGGTTCATGATGCCGGTGCCGCGCGTGTCCGACAGGAACTCGCCGTGATAGCCGATCATGCCGCGGCTGGGCGCCGAGAAGGTGATGCGCGTCTTGCCGCCGCCCGACGGGCGCATGTCGGTTAGCTCAGCCTTGCGGATCGCCATCTTCTCGACGACCGTGCCCGAATATTCTTCGTCCACGTCGATGATGACGGTTTCGTAGGGTTCCGTCTTCTTGCCGCTCTCGTCCTCGCCGAACAGCACGCGCGGGCGGCTGATGCCGAGCTCGAAGCCCTCGCGGCGCATCGTCTCGATCAGCACGCCGAGCTGGAGCTCGCCGCGGCCGGCGACTTCGTAGCTGTCGCGATCGGCGGCTTCGGTCACCTTGATCGCGACGTTGCTCTCGGCTTCGCGGAACAGGCGGTCGCGGATCATGCGGCTGGTCACCTTGGTGCCCTCGCGGCCCGCCATCGGGCTGTCATTGACCGCAAAGCGCATCGACAAGGTCGGCGGATCGATCGGCTGCGCATGGAGCGGCTCGGTCACTTCGGGGTCGCAGATCGTATTGGACACCGTGGTGTGCGTCAGGCCGGCGATCGAGATGATGTCGCCCGCCTGCGCCTCGTCGGTCGGCACGCGCTCGAGCCCGCGAAAGGTCAGGATCTTCGACGCGCGGCCGGTCTCGACGACCTTGCCGTCATTATCGAGCGCGTGGATCTGCTGGTTGGTCTTGACCGAGCCCGAGAAGACCAGGCCGGTCAGGATGCGGCCGAGGAAATTGTCGCGGTCGAGCAGGGTGACCAGGAACTTGAACGGTCCGTCCGGGTCGGCCGAGGGTGCCGGGACATGCTCGACGATCTTTTCGAACAACGGGGTGAGCGTGCCTTCGCGCAAGCTCGGGTCCTCGTTCGCGTAGCCGTTGCGGCCCGAGGCATAAAGAACCGGAAAATCAAGCTGTTCGTCGCTCGCTTCGAGGCTGACGAACAAGTCGAACACTTCGTCGAGCACTTCCTGGATGCGCTCGTCGGGGCGGTCGACCTTGTTGACCACGACGATCGGGCGCAGCCCGAGCGCGAGCGCCTTGCCGGTGACGAACTTGGTCTGCGGCATCGCGCCTTCGGACGCATCGACCAGCAGGATGACGCCGTCGACCATCGACAGGATCCGCTCGACCTCGCCGCCGAAATCGGCGTGGCCGGGCGTGTCGACGATGTTGATACGGGTATGCTCGCCGCCACCCGGGGGTGCCCACTCGACCGAGGTGCACTTGGCGAGGATCGTGATGCCGCGCTCTTTTTCGAGATCGTTCGAATCCATCGCGCGTTCCTCGACGCGCTGGTTGTCGCGGAACGTGCCGGACTGACGGAAAAGCTGATCGACGAGCGTGGTCTTACCATGGTCGACGTGGGCGATGATCGCCACGTTGCGGAGGCTCATGAGATATCCTGATTGGAGCGCCCGAAGGCGGGTTCGGGGGCGCGCATAGCGTAATTTGTGCGGTGCGGGAAGGGGCGTGGGCGCCTGCGTCATCATTCGGCGGCGGCCGAGGCATCAAGCGGTCCGCTCTCGGCGGCGGCCGGCCTTAGCCGACGCTTGATCCTTGCGCGGCACCCGGCAATGACGGGCCGTCAAAGGAAAGGCGATCATGGCGCAACTCAGGATTTCGGTAATCGTCGGCAGCGTCCGCGAAGGGCGCATCTCCTTGCCGATCGCCAAGTGGGTGATGGACCGGATCGCCGCACGTGGTGAGTTCGGTGCCGATCTGCTCGACCTGGCCGAATGGGACCTGCCGATGTTCGCCGAGCCCAATCCGCCCGCGACCGGGCGCTATACCGGCGAGAAACAGCGCGCCTGGGCGGAAAGGATCGGCGCCGCGGATGGCTATATCCTCGTTGCGCCCGAATATAATCATGGCATGAGCGCGGTGCTCAAGAACGCGCTCGACACCGTCTATGCCGAATGGGGCCGCAAGCCCGTCGCGTTCGTCGCGCATGGCGGGATGGGCGGCGCGCGGTCGGTGGAGCAGCTTCGGCAAGTGACCGCCGCGATGGAGATGGTGCCGCTCAGTGCCGCGGTCCATCTCCAGGGCGCGGCGAAGCTGCGCGAGGGCGATCGGTTCAATGCGGGTGAAATAGAGGATCGCCGCCTGTCGGCATTGTTCGACGAACTGCTATGGTGGAGCAATGCGCTGAAAGTCGCGCGGCGGGGGGACCGATAAAGATGATGCAGAGGATCACGCGTTTCGCTCTGGCCGCAGCGCTGACGATCCCGGTCGTGCCGGCGCTGGCGCAACAGGTCGTCGATCCCAATGCCGACACCAATGTCGCCGATCCTGCCTTTGCGGCAGGTAAGGGCCCGGTCCTGATGGTCGATTCAGGGCATGGCGAGCGCCAGACCTTGGCGACGGACTATGCGCCGTTCGGGGCGCTGTTGACGCATGACGGCTATGTCGTGCGCGATTTCGATCAGCCGATCTCGGCGGCCAACCTGGCCAAGGCGGATGTGCTGGTGATTGCGGATCCGCTCAATCCGAAAGATCCGCCCAACGCGCCCAAATATCAATCGACCTCCGCCTTTACGCCACAGGAGATCGCGACGATCACCGATTGGGTGAAAGCCGGCGGGGCCGTGTTGATGATCGCGGACCATCCGCCCTATGCCGGCAGCCTGCGGGACCTGGCGTCATCCTTCGGCTTCGTTATCGAGATGTATGCCGCGCAACATGTTCCCAGGGAAGAATTCTTCAGTTTCGCCAATGGCGGCTTGGTCGACGGGCCGCTGACGCACGGCCTGCCCCAGATCCAGACCTTTTATGGCGCTGCCTTCACCGCGCCCGCCGCGGCCACGCCGCTGCTGCGGTTCGATTCGAGCTGGACGATGCTGGTCACCGACAAGCCGCCCCGGCGCATGTCGGGAAGCGACCTGCGTGGCGCGACGCTGGCGATAGGGAAGGGCCGAGTGGTTCTGCTGGCCGAAGCCGGCGCCTGGTCGGCGCAGTTGTTTGGGCCCAAGCAGAATCCAATGGGGTTCAATGCGCCGGGCGCGCAGGGCAACAAGCGGTTCATCCGCAACGTGGTGCGGTGGCTGGCGACAGGCGATGAGCCGCCGACCGGCGCGGCTGCGCGCGACAAATAACCGATACACCGGCATCGCCGCCGCTGTCGCACCGGAAACGAGACCCATCTTGCCATTTCAGCCATGCGTGTTACATGAACAACACACTTGAACGCGCGACCATTCGTGGCCAGACTCCACGAACCATCGCGAAGAGGGATTGAGAATGGCGACGACCCCGACCGAAACCGTCACGGCCGAACCCGATCTGGTATTGACGCCGCCGGAGCCGGTTGCCGTGGTGACGGCGACCAAAGCGGCAGGACTGGTGCCCGTCGACGATGCCAAGCGGAGCGAACTCGAACGCCGGGTGGATGCTTTTGTCGACGATCTCGTCGCGCAGGACGTCGACTCGCCCGAATTCGGCAAGCGTGTCGATGCCATCACCAGCATGGGGCAAAAGGAAATCCGCGAAGCGGCGTCGCAATCGAACCGCTTCCTCGATCGCCCGGTGCGCGCGATGGACAAAGACACCGGGGTCGGCGCCGACCTGATCCAGCTGCGCCAGACGATCGAAAAGCTCGATCCGGGCAAGAACGGCAAGTTGATCTCAGGCGGTCGCGGCTTGCTCGACAAGATTTTCGGCGGCGGGCTCAACACCTATTTCGACAAGTACAAATCGTCGCAAACCCACATCTCGTCGATCCTCAAGAGCCTCGGCTCGGGCAAGGACGAATTGTTGATGGACAATGCCGCGATCGAGACCGAGCGCGCCAATCTGTGGGCGGCGATGGGCCGGCTCGAACAGATGATCCATCTCGCCAAAACGATGGATCAGAAGCTGGAAGACAAGGCCAACGACCTGGACGCGACCGATCCGGCCAAGGCCAAGGCGCTGCGCGAAAGCGCGTTATTCTATGCCCGCCAGCGGACCCAGGATCTGCTCACCCAGATGGCGGTGACGGTGCAGGGCTATCTCGCGCTCGACCTGGTCAAGAAGAACAATGTCGAGCTGATCAAGGGCGTCGATCGTGCGTCGACCACTACCGTCTCGGCGCTCCGCACCGCGGTCACCGTGGCGCAGGCGCTGACCAGCCAGAAACTGGTGCTCGAACAGATCACCCAGCTCAACACGACGACCGCGAACATCATCGATTCGACCGGCCAGCTGCTCAAGTCGCAGACCGCGCAGATCCATGAGCAGGCGGCCGCGTCGACCATTCCAGTCGAGACGCTGCAGCGCGCGTTCCAGAATATCTACGACACGATGGACGCGATCGATGCCTTCAAGATGAAGGCGCTCGATTCGATGAAGACGACGGTCAACACGCTGTCGACCGAAGTCGAGAAGTCGAAGGGCTATATCGCTCGCGCCGAGGGCCAGTCGCAGGCCGCGCTGCAGGGGCCGCAGTCGGACAGTTTCAAGCTCGAGGCGGTGTAAATGTCCTCTACCGACGATGTGATCGCCCGGGCGCGCGAGACGCTCGACCGCACGTCCGAACGCTATCGTGCCGGCCCGGGGCGGAGCGTGCGGGTCAATGATGTCGGGCAGCGGGTGACGCGGGCGGCGATCGCCGATGCGGCGATCGTCGGGCTGACGGTGGTGTTCGGCCTGGTGGTCGGGCCGATCGGCATGTTCGGCTTCCTGCTGATGATCGTGGCGATGGTGGTCGCGACCATGGTGTTGCTCGCGACCCCGGCGCAGCGGGCGCCGACGTTCGAGAAATTGCGCCAGGTCGATCTGAAGGCGCTGCCCGCGCAGACCGGGCGCTGGCTCGATTCGCAACGCCCCGCGCTGCCGGCGCCGGCGATCAATCTGGTCGATCAGATCGGGATCAAGCTCGACGCGCTGACTCCGCAGCTGGCCGGGCTCGACGAGAACGAGCCGGCCGCGGCGGAAATCCGCAAGCTGGTCGGCGAGCAATTGCCCGAATTCATCAAGGGCTATGAACGCGTGCCCGCAGCGTTGCGCGGCGTCGAGCGCAACGGCAAGAGTCCGGACCAGCAATTGGTCGAAGGGCTGAGCGTGATCGGCCGCGAGATCGACGAGATGGCGGCGCAACTCGCGCAGGGCGATCTCGATGCGCTGTCGACGCGCGGCCGCTATCTCGAGATCAAGTATCAGGGCGACAAGAGTACGGTTTGAACGGGTAGCGGTGACTCAAATCTCCCTCTCCCACAAGGGGAGAGGGAGAGTCGCGACCTAAAGCTGCAACCCCATCGCGTCCTGCGCCTCGCGCAGCACCGGCCCCGCGATCGCCCGCGCACGCTCGCCGCCGCGCTCCAGCACGCGCACGACTTCGCCGCGATCGTCGAGCAGGCGCACCAGCCGGTCACGGATCGGCCCGAGCTTCGCCACCGCGAGATCGGCGAGCGCCGGCTTGAACTGGCCGAACCCCTGGCCGCCATATTGCACGAGCACGTCGGCCGGCGAGAGATCGGCCAGCGCGGCATAGATCGTCACCAGGTTGCGTGCCTCCGGCCGTTCCTCCAACTCGTTGACCGTGTGGGGGAGCGGTTCGGCATCCGACTTCGCCTTGCGGAATTTCTGCGCGATCTCGTCGTCCGAGTCGTTGAGATTGACGCGCGTCATGTCGGACGGGTTCGACTTGGACATTTTGGCGGTCGCGTCGCGCAGGCTCATGATGCGGGGTGCGGCGACACTGATCATCGGTTCGGGCAGCGGGAAGACCTCTACCCCATAGTCGCTGTTGAACTTGGTCGCGATGTCGCGGGTGAGTTCCAGATGCTGCTTCTGGTCCTCGCCCACCGGCACATGCGTCGCCTTATAGAGCAGGATGTCCGCCGCCATCAGCACGGGATAATCGTACAGGCCGACGCTGGCGCCTTCGCGGTCCTTGCCCGCTTTGTCCTTGAACTGGGTCATGCGGTTGAGCCAGCCGACGCGCGCGACATTGTTGAGCAACCAGGTGAGCTCGCTATGCGCCGGGACGCGCGCCTGGTTCCAGATGATCGACTTTTCGGGATCGAGCCCGGCGGCGAGGATCGTCGCGGTCATCTCGATCGTATTGTCGGCCAGCTCCTTGGGCGCGACGCGGTCGGTCAGCGCGTGGAGATCGGCCATGAAATACATCGACTCGCCGCCGGCGTCGGCGACCTGATCCTGCATCGCCACCCACTGCTTGATCGCCCCCAGATAATTGCCGAGGTGGAGGCGACCGGTAGTCTGGATGCCGGAAACGACGCGCATGAGAATCCCTTAAAGTTGTTCCTGGCCGGTCGCCTTGGCCGGACGGCGGCGGCCGAGCAATGCCTTGAGGTCGCTGAGGCGATAGGCCCCGGTGACGAAGCAGGCGACCGCGTACACCGCGCCGCCGGCCGAGACCAGCGCAGTCAGGCCGAGCCCGCGGCGGATCAGGCTGCCGGTGAGGTACGGATTCACCAACGGCTCCGCGAGCCATAACACCACGCCCATCAGGACAGCGGCGATCAGCAGGCGGGGCACGCGGCGGCGTAGGCGGGCGTCGGTGGCGAAATGCCCGCGCTTGCGGAGCGTGAAATAAAGCATGCCGACATTGACCGAGGAGGCGATCGCGGTGGCGAGCGGCGGGCCGACATGGTGGATCGTCGGGATCAGGATCAGATTGCCAATCAGATTCACCGCGACCGAAATCATCGCGTACCGCACCGGGGTCTTGGTATCCTCCCGCGCATAAAAGCCCGGGGTCAGCACCTTGACCAGCACATAGGAAGGCAGGCCGACCGAGAAAGCGGCGAGCGCGCCCGCACTGGCAGTGGTCGCCGCCGCGGTGAACGCACCGTGCTGGAATAGCCCGCGGATGATCGGCTCGGCGCTGACCATGAACGCGACGGTCGCCGGCAACGTCAGGAACAGCGCCAGCTCGATGCCGCGATTCTGCGTCTCCATCGCCTCGTCATATTTGCCGGTCGACAGTAAGCGCGAAACGGTCGGCAGCAGGATCGTGCCCAACCCGATGCCGATCATGCCGAGCGGCAGCTGGTTGAGCCGATCGGCGTAATAGATGTACGAGATCGAACCCTGATCGAGCAGACGGCCGGCAAGGGCGGTCGAGATCGCCAGATTGACCTGAACCGCGCCCGCGCCGATCGCCGCGGGCAGGATCAGCTTGAGCAACTGGCGCATATCATCGTCGATCACCGGTTTGCGGAATTTCAGGCTGACCCCGGCCTGGTGGCAAGCGAACATCAGCCAGCCGAGCTGCAGCACGCCGCCGACCGTTACCGAGATCGCCTGCGCCCGCGCCGTTTCGTACGCGGCGTCCGGGCCGGAGCCATGGAAGAACCACAAGGCGCCGACCATCGAGATGTTGAGCAGGATCGGCGCCGCCGCGTTGACCCAGAAGCGGTTCAACGAATTGAGGATCCCGCCGAGCAAAGAGCAAAGCGAGATCAGCATCAGGTAAGGAATGGTCCAACGCGACAGTTCCACCGCGAAGGCGAATTGGTCGTGCGTCGGCTGCTTGAACCCGCCGGACAGCCCCCACGTCACCGGCCAGGCCGCGACCAGCATGACGATGGTGAAGACCGACAGCAGCGGCAGCAATACGGCCAGCGCCGCTTCGGCAAAGGCGATACCGGCCGCGAGTTCGCCTTTCTCCCCGACCTTGCGATTGAACATCGGGATGAACGCGGCGGAGAACGCCCCTTCCGCGAACAAGGCGCGGAACATGTTGGGCAGGCGGAATGCGACGAAAAAGGCGTCCGACGCGAAGGTCGCGCCGACATAGGTCGCCTGCAACGTATCGCGGACGAGCGCCAGGATGCGGCTGACGAGCGTCAGCCCGCCGACCGATCCCAGCGACTTCGCAAGATTCATCTTTTTGTCCCCGCCGGACCGGCGAGCGTCAGGCGTTGCCTACGACGCCTTCGGCCTGCTGTTCCTGCGCTTCGAGCTGCTGCTGGTACAAGGTGCCGAAATCGATCGGATCGAGCAGCAGCGGGGTGAAATTACCATCGCGAGTCACGTCGGCGACGATGCGGCGCGCGAAGGGGAAGAGCAGGGTCGGCGCCTGGGCGAGCAGGAACGGACGCAGATGCTCTTCCGGCACGTTGCGCGCGCCGAACAGGCCGGCATAGGTCAGATCGACGATGAACGCGGTCTGGTCGCCCATCTTGGCGCGAACCTCGATCTTCAGCGTGACTTCATGGAATTCGTCGCCGACCTGGGTCGTGCCGATGCCGAATTCGACATCCATCTGCGGCGCCTGCTGCTGATTCTCCGAGCTGAAGACCGCCGGCGCGGTCGGGCTCTCGAACGACAGATCCTTCACATATTGCGAAATCATGCCGATGGCGGGGCCGTTATCGGCGCCGTTGGGAAGCGTGGCGTCGATCGCGCCGGAAGTGTCCTGATCGTCCATGAGTAGCTGCTTTCTCGTCTTGAATGGGTATTTCGCGTGGATGAGGCCCGCAGGCTCGCGCGAAGTGAGCGGCGACTAGCAGGGGGATCGTGGCAGTTCAACGGCAGGTCGCATACGGGAACATTTGAATAGCGCGTTTCTTGTGCCTATGTTGCATAGCGGTCAAATTGGAGGCTCGGTGGTTTATATCGTTATCCTTGCCATGGTTGCCCTGTTCCTGGGCCTGCGTCTGTATGCCGTGCTCGGCAAACGGACCGGGCATGAGCCGGTGCTGCGCAATCCCGCCGAGGAACGCCCCGGCCCGCCGCTGACCCTGGCCCGCAATGCCGAGCCGCGCCCCGATTTCCGCGACGCCGGCCCGCGCACGATCGAGAGCGCGGCGCAAACTGGATTGCGTGCGGTGATCCATGCCGATCCGTCGTTCGACGTCTCCGGCTTTCTGGATGGTGCCAAGAACGCCTATCGCATGGTGCTCGAAGCGTTCTGGAAAGGTGACGAGGAAACGCTCGGCTGGCTGACCGAGGACCATGTCCGCGATGCTTTCGTCGAGGCGATCAAGGCGCGCAAGGAAGCCGGACACGTACTCGACAATCGGCTGGTCACGATCGAGCGCGCGATCATTACCGACGCATCGGTCGACAACAAGATCGCGCGGGTGACCGTGGCGTTCGACGCCGATATCGCCGCGGTGACGCGCGATGCCGACGGCAACGTCGTCGCCGGATCGCTGACCGACGCGGTCGAGACGCACGACGTCTGGACCTTCACCCGCCCGCTCCGCAGCGGCGATCCCGACTGGAAGCTGGCCGATACCGACGAGGCCTGAGGGGCCGCAATCGATTGCTCATCGCACCATGTGCTCCTGCGAAAGCAGGAGCCTAGGGTGGCGAAGTACTTGACTACCCTGGGTTCCTGCTTTCGCAGGAACACCAAACGGTAGCATTGCGCACTTTCCGGAGCTTGTTTCAGGTCGAACGACCGGCCATTAGCGATACCCAAATCGAGTAAAGGGGGTTCGTACATGGCCGTCGCGCGCAAGCTGATCGTAGTGACGAGCCTCGCGCTGCTCTTGTCGGGGTGCGGCGGGCGGATCGTGCCCCCGTCGACCACCGCTGGGGCGCCAGCACCGGTGCGCAGACCGACCCCCGCCCAGCCGTTGCCGCCCATCGCCAATCCGACCATCGTTGCCGCCGGCGCGAATGCCGCCGGAGCGGGCGTGGTCGCGGGGCCGCCGCTGTCGAGCCTGGGGATCGGCCAATCGCGTGCCGCCCGCGCACTTGCCGCGTTCCGGCTGAGCTGCCGCGAGCTCGTCCGGCGTACCGATCAATCCGGCCTGACCCGCGGCGCCGACTGGGCGCCGGCCTGCAGCGCGGCGCAATCTGCCAGCGACCGCGACGCCGCCGATTTCTTCGCGACCAATTTCGAAACGGTCCAGGTCGGCGACGGCAAGGCATTCGCGACGGGCTATTACATTCCCGAAATCGCAGGGTCGCTCCAACGCCGCCGCGGTTACGAAGTGCCGGTCTATGGCCGTCCGGCCGATCTGATCGACGTCGATCTCGGCAAATTCTCCGACGCGCTCAAGGGCAAGTCGATCCGCGGCCGCGTCGATGGCAAGAATTTCATCCCCTATTACGACCGCACCCAGATCGAGAATGGCGCGATGACCCAGGCGCCGATCATCGCCTGGGCGGCCGATCCGGTCGCTCTATTCTTCCTCCAGGTCCAGGGATCGGGCGACGTGCGCCAGCCCGACGGGTCGACCTTCCGCATCGGCTATGACAGCCAGAACGGGCGCGATTACACCGGGATCGGTGCGTTGATGCGCGATCGCGGGATGCTCCAGCCGGGGCATGCCACCATGCAGGACATCGTTGCCTGGCTGCGCGCGCACCCCGACGAAGGGCGCGAGGTGATGCGCGCCAACAAGAGCTACGTGTTCTTCCGCCTGCTCGACGGCCCGCCTTTGGGCGCGATGGGCCTGCCAGTGACCGGCGGCGTGACGGTCGCGAGCGACCCCAAATTCATTCCGATGGGCGCGCCGGTCTTCCTGTCGATGGACCGCACCGACGCGACCGGATTGTGGATCGCGCAGGATACCGGCGGCGCGATCAAGGGCGCCAATCGCGTCGATACCTTCTGGGGCGCGGGCAAGGAAGCGGAGGCGATCGCCGGCGGCATGTCGGGTCGCGGTACCGCTTTCCTGCTCGTGCCGGTCGGCACGCTCGCACGCCTGCGGGGAGGCGGGGGTGGAACGACGCCTCAGCGCTGAGGAGCGCGCGCTCTGGGCGCGGGTGATGGCGACGGTGAAGCCGATGCCCGGGCGCGAGGCGGTTGCCGAGCCGAAACCCAAAAAGCCGCTCCCCTTCAGGGGAGGGGTTGGGGGTGGGGGAGTGCCTCAGGCCGGTCGCCAGGTTGCTAGCCCCCACCCCAACCCCTCCCCTGAAGGGGAGGGGAAGAAGAAGGTTATGCCCACGCCGGCCCCCGCACCCGGCACCACACTCGACGGCAGCTGGGACAAGCGGCTGTCGCGCGGCATGGTCCAGCCCGATGCGACCGTCGATCTGCACGGCCACACGCTCAATTCGGCCTATGCCATGCTCGACGATGCGCTCGGCCGTTCCATCGCGCGCGGCGATCGCGTCATCCTGCTGATCACCGGCAAGCCGCCGCGGCCCGACAGCGAGCGGCCGCATGCGCGTGGCGCGATCCGCGCGGCGGTCGGCGACTGGCTGCATTCGTCGCGTCATGCCGATGCGATCGCCGCCGTCAGGGGCGCCAACCCGCGCCATGGTGGGTCGGGAGCACTATATATTGTGCTGCGCAGAGCCCGCGGGGCACGAATTTCTTAACCCTTTCCGGTCACAATGTTGTCTTCATCGGGGGCGCTTCGACAGCCCACCAGACGGGGACTGTTCGAGCGCAATGGAATCAGCATCGCTGAAAGGCCGGGCGATCGTATTCGCACTGTGCGCCGGCGCGGTGGTGTTCATCCTCGCGCTGCTGGCGACCGCGCACGGTCAGCTCAGCGCCGACACGATGGGCCGCGCGCTGATCCCGGCGATCGTCTGTTCGGTCCTGTCCTGGGCCGCCGCCGAGCGCTCGGTCGCGTCGACCGCGGCGGCGATCGATTCCGCCATCGCCCGCCTCGCCAAAGCCGCGCATGGCGACCTCGACAGCCCTATCCCTGAAGATATCGGTGCCGCCGTCCCGCATCTGAGCGCGGCGATGCACGGCCTGTTCCAGCAAGTCGCGGCGAACCTGGACAGCGTCCACCGGCTGGCGATGTTCGATCCCGTCACCGCCTTGCCTAACCGCACCCATTTCCGCCGATCGGCCGAGCGCCAGCTCGCCGAGATGCCGCCCGGCCAGATCGCCGCCTTGCTGTTCATCGACCTCGATCGGTTCAAGGCGGTCAACGACACGATGGGCCATGCCACTGGCGATATGCTGCTCGGCATGGTCGCCAATCGCCTGCGCGCCGTCGCCGACAGCATTTCGATCGGAGAGGTTACCGACAAGCCGCTGATCGGCCGCCTGGCGGGCGACGAATTCACCATGTTCTTCCCGCGCCTCGACGATCCGCGCGAAGCGTCGCGGATCGGCCGCGGCGTGCTGTACGCGCTGACCGAGGCGTTCGACATCGCCGGCGCGGAGATAGAGATCGGCGCGTCGATCGGCATCGCGATCCGCCCCGATCATGGCACCACCTTGCACGATCTGATGCGCGCCGCAGACGCCGCGATGTATCATGCCAAGGCGACCGGCCGCGGCCGTGCCGAGCATTTTTCCGAGGAACTCGCCGCCGAACTCGCCGACCGCGCCCAGCTCGAAGTCGATCTGCGCACCGCGGTCGACCGCGATCAATTCACCTTGGTCTATCAGCCTCAGGTGTCGCTGACCGACGGCCGCATCGTCGCCGCCGAAGCGCTGCTGCGCTGGCAGCATCCGAGCGAGGGCGTCAAGTTGCCCGCCAGCTTCCTGCCGCGCGCCGAGGAAACCGGGCTGATCGTCGAGATCGGCGAATGGGTGATCGGCCGCGTCACCGCGACGATCCGCCATTGGGCCGATCTGGGCGTCGAACAGCGGCTGGCGATCAATATCAGCCAGCGTCAGCTCGACCATGCGATGTTCTTTCGCCGCCTGCGCGAGGCGATGCTGGCGAGCAACGCCCCGGCGCGATTGCTCGAGCTCGAAATCACCGAGACGCTGGCGATGCATTGCTCGGAAGACGTCATCGAGGCGATCGCGGCGCTGCGCACCGACGGCGCGACGATTGCGATCGACGATTACGGCACCGGCCATTCCAGCCTGTCGCGCCTGCGCCAATTGCCGATCGACCGCATCAAGCTCGACCGCAGCCTGATCGAACATGTCGCCACCCGCCGCGAAACGCGGCTGATCGCACAATCGGTGATCGGCCTGATCCACGGCCTGGGCTGCGAAGCGGTCGCCGAAGGGATCGAACAGGCCGACCAGGTCGACGTGCTGCGCGTGATCGGCTGCGACGTCATCCAGGGCTATGTCATCGCCCAGCCGATGGACGAGGAGGCGTTCCTGACCTGGTCACGCGACGCCGCCCGCGATCGGGGCGGGGCGGTGTCGGTGGCGTGAGCGGCCTCCGCGACCGCCAGGCGTTTCGGGAAATCCGTCAGTTGTGCCGCGCGACCGCCGGTGTTGCGTCCAGCGCCGCCAGCCGCGCGCGATAGCTCGCCAGCAGCGCCGGGTCGGCGTCCGTCGCGTGGCGGGCGATGAATTCACGGAGCGCCTGCCTGAGGTCGTCGCGGAATTTCGGATCGTCGGGCGCCGCCTCCAGTTTCGCTGCGGCGGTCTCGACCGGCTCTCTGTCCTGCGCGATCAGGCGCTTGCGGCCGTAAGCCGACTGATCGACCATGATCGCGATGTTGCGCGGGTAGCCCGGCACGTATTTGACGACGAAGCGCTCGCCTTCCGGCGGGATCTGGATCTCGTTGCGCCACGGATACAGCGCCGCGGTCATGGTGTCGAAATCGGTCTCGACATTGCGCCCGTCCGCCGTCCGCACCACGGCTTGGTAATACCAGATATTGTTGTCGTTCAGCGTCGAGCTGGTTTCTTCCGAATGGACGATCACAGCGGTGCCCGTGGTCCCGACCGCATTGAGGAACATCGCGTTCACCGCCGAGCCGAAGAACGGGCTGATGGCCGCGGCGACCAGCCCCGGCACACCCAGGAACATCCAGCCCCGCCACCGCGTCAGCCGGGCGAGCAACGCGCCGATCGCCCAGGCGACCAGGGGATAGACCGGCATCGCCAGGAAGGGATGATGGCCCAGGAAATAGAAGACCGCCGATACCGCGCCCATCCGCGTCTTCTCCCATCCGAGGCGAAGCCGAGCCTATGGCCGGGATGATCGTGCACCGTCAATCGGTTAGGGAGTGTGGCGCGGGGGTGACCGTAATTCCCCTCCCGCTAGCGGGAGGGGTTAGGGGAGGGCGTGTCGCGGCTCGCGGCGGCCACGATGACTCCAAAGCCAGACCTCAGCCTCCATCGTCACCCCGGCCTTGTGCCGGGGCCCAACGCTCCACAGGCTGAAGCCTTCGCGGCTGGTTGGATGCCGGAACGAGTCCGGCATGACGGGGTAGGATAACGCTGCGGCAGGGGTGTCGGTGGGGTAGCCGTCATTCCCCTCCCGCTTGCGGGAGGGGCTAGGGGAGGGCGTGTCGCGGCGTGCCAGCGACCGCGGTGACTACAACGCCAGCCTCAATCCCATCGTCACCCCGGCCTTGTGCCGGGGTCCACCGTGCCTCAAGGCGTAGCGCCGGCGGCCCCGTGGATGCCGGCACAGGGCCGGCATGACGGGCTGTAATTTGAGCGGGCGGTTCCTCAGGCCAACATGCCCTCCCCTAGCCCCTCCCGCGAGCGGGAGGGGAAAGAGCCCCTACGCCGCCAGTTTCCGCAGCACGAACTGCAGGATGCCGCCGTTGAGGAAATATTCCAGCTCGTTGACCGTATCGATGCGGCAGCGCGTCATGAACGTCGTCTGCGACCCATCGGCACGCGTCAGCTCGACCTCGACATCCTGGCGCGGACGCAGGCCGGCGACGTTGCGGATGGTGAAGGTCTCGTCGCCCGTCAGGCCCAGGGTCTGCCGCGTCACGCCTTCGGCGAATTGCAGCGGCAGCACGCCCATGCCGACCAGGTTCGAGCGATGGATGCGCTCGAAGCTCTCGGTGATGACCGCGCGAACGCCGAGCAAATTGGTGCCCTTCGCCGCCCAGTCGCGCGACGATCCGGTGCCATATTCCTTGCCGGCGACGATCACCATCGGCACGCCATCGGCCTTGAACTTCATCGCCACGTCGTAAATCGGCAGGACCTGTCCGTCATAGCGCGACATGCCGCCCTCGACGCCCGGGACCATCTCGTTCTTGATGCGGATATTGGCGAAGGTGCCGCGCACCATCACTTCGTCATTGCCGCGCCGCGCGCCATAGGAGTTGAAGTCGGCGCGGCTGACCTGATGCTCCTGCAGGAAGCTGCCCGCCGGGCTGTCGGCCTTGATCGATCCGGCCGGGGAGATGTGGTCGGTAGTGATCGAATCGCCCAGGATCGCGAGCGGCCGCGCCTCGATGATGTCGGCGACCGGCGCCGGGGTCATGCCCATGCCCTCGAAATAAGGCGGGTTGTGGATATAGGTCGACCCGGCGCGCCAGGTGTAGGTGTCCGACCCCAGCACGTCGATCGCGCGCCACTTCTCGTCGCCTTCATAAACCGCGCCATAGCGATGCTTGAACATGCCGGAATCGATATTCGCCGCCATCAGGTCGGCGATCTCCAGATTGGTCGGCCAGATGTCCTTGAGATAGACGTCGACGCCCTGCTGGTCCTGCCCGATCGGGGTGGTGACCATATCCTCGGTCACCGTGCCCTTGAGCGCATAAGCGACCACCAAAGGCGGCGAGGCCAGGAAGTTGGCGCGCACGTCGGGCGACACGCGGCCTTCGAAATTGCGGTTGCCCGACAACACCGAAGCGGCGACCAGGTCATTCTCGTTGATCGCGGCCGAGATCGGCGCGGCGAGCGGCCCCGAATTGCCGATGCAGGTGGTGCAGCCATAGCCGACCAGGTTGAACCCGATCGCGTCGAGATCGGCCTGCAGCCCCGCCTTGACCAGATAATCGGTCACCACCTGCGATCCGGGCGCCAGGCTGGTCTTGACCCACGGCTTGGGCATCAGGCCCTTGGCGTGCGCCTTGCGGGCGACGAGACCCGCGGCGACCAGCACCGACGGATTGGAGGTGTTGGTGCAGCTGGTGATCGCGGCGATGACGACGTCGCCGTCGCCGATATCGTGCGGCATGCCCTCGACCGCGACGCGTGCCGGGCGTTCCTTCTTGTAGAGCTTGGTCAGGTCGCCGTTGAACACTTCGTCGACCTTGTTCAGGCTGACGCGGTCCTGCGGGCGCTTCGGCCCGGCCAGGCTGGCGACCACCTCGCTCATGTCGAGCTCGAGCGTGTCGGTGAAGATCGGATCGGCGGCGCCCGCGTCGCGCCACATGCCCTGCGCCTTGGCATAGGCCTCGGTCAGCGCGATCGTCTCGTCCGGGCGGCCGGTCAGGCGCATGTAATCGAGCGTCTTGTCGTCGATCGGGAAGAAGCCGCAGGTCGCGCCATATTCGGGCGCCATGTTGGCTATCGTCGCGCGGTCGGCCAGCGTCATGCTGTCGAGGCCGGGGCCATAGAATTCGACGAACCGCCCGACCACGCCCTTTTGCCGCAGCATCTGCGTCACGGTCAGCACCAGGTCGGTCGCGGTAATGCCTTCGTTGAGCGCGCCGGTCAGCTTGAACCCGACCACTTCGGGGATCAGCATCGACACCGGCTGGCCGAGCATCGCCGCTTCAGCCTCGATCCCGCCGACGCCCCAGCCGAGCACGCCCAGGCCGTTGACCATCGTCGTATGGCTGTCGGTGCCGACCAAGGTGTCCGGATAGGCGATCGTCGCGCCCGCCGTGGCGTGCGCACCGCTTTCCTTCGACGACCACACCGCCTGCGCGACATATTCCAGATTGACCTGGTGACAGATGCCGGTGCCCGGCGGCACCACCGAGAAATTGTCGAGCGCCTTCGATCCCCATTTCAGGAATTCGTAGCGCTCGAAATTGCGCGCATATTCCAGGTCGACATTATCGCCGAACGCCTTGGGCGTGCCGAACTCGTCGACCATCACCGAATGGTCGATGACCAGATGGACGGGAACCTGCGGATTGATCTTGGCCGCGTCGCCGCCCAGCTTGGTGATCGCGTCGCGCATCGCCGCCAGATCGACCACGCAGGGCACGCCGGTGAAATCCTGCATCAGCACGCGCGCCGGGCGGTATTGGATCTCGCGATCCGGCGCGACCGGGTTCTTCTGCCAATCGACGATCGCCTGGCAATCCTCCGGCGTGACGGTGACGCCGTCCTCGAACCGCAGCAGATTCTCGAGCAGCACCTTCATCGAGAAAGGCAGGCGGGAAATGTCGCCGAGCTTGGCGCTCGCCTTGGCCAGGGAGAAATAATCGTAGCTCTTGCCGCCCGCGCTGAGCGTGTCGCGGGTATTGAGCGTGTCCTGGCCGATGGCGGTCATTCAAAGGGTCCTTTCCCTGTGTGGCCGGTCGCGGGCGCGGCGGGGAGGCGGGCGCCTGAGGCCGAGAAGGCCGGCGTCCCGCGCGAGCGCGCCCGGACGGGCGAATGCGAGAGTCGCGAGGGCCGATAGCAGGGGGAGGGGGGTGGGGGAAGGGTGGGGGTGGTATGAGGTGGCGATACGATCAGGCCGCCATCAACAACTCGATCCGTGCCACTTCTTGCGCAAACGCGAAACAGAGCTGGTCGCGCTCGTCGTCGGGCAGCCAGGTTGCCATCTGTGGGAACACGATTTTGTGATATTGGAAGGTGCGTTCGTCCCACGGCGCTTCGTCGGTCGCCGCCTTTGCGGTCTCCAGCACGTCGATTAGTTCGGCGCGGACTTCTTCCCGGTCGGGCTTATAGCTGACAGGCCCCGCCTCGTCGCCAAGGTCGAAGCCAAATTGTTTCGGTCCGGATTCAATCGGATCGGTCATGCTTACACCGTTGCCGGGCATCGCGCCCTGATGCACATAGACCCTAGCGGGGGGAATGAATGACGCAAGCCGACCGGGTCAAAAAAGCTGTTGGCGAATTTGGCGCGGCGGCCAAAGCCAAGCTCAATCAGGGTGGCCAACCCGAAGACCAACTCCGCAATCCGATCGAGCAATTGTTCGAATTACGGTGACACGTGCAATAACCCCCAAACGCGACGCCACCGCCCCTGCGCCATCATCAGCCCCCCAAGCATCACAGCCCCCACCAACAACGCCAGCACATCGTCGACCAAGTGCCCGCGCTGCATCCTCTTCGCCGTGACGCCCGCGCCCGCCCGGCGCTGGTCGCAAAAATCCTGAAGCTCGCTACGCAACATGTTTTAACCACGGGAGTGTCGCATGTTGCGAGGTTTTCGCGAATAGTGCGGCAACAGACAGTCCGATCGAGGGACGAAAATATGGCCGAGATGACCGTTCTTGTATTTGCCTTGGTAGCCTTCATCGGCATTGCGACACCCGGTCCGACCGTGCTGCTCGCGCTCACCAACGGTTCGCGGTTCGGCGTGCGCTCTGCCTGCTTCGGCATGATTGGAGCAATGCTGTCCGATGTCGTCCTGATCGGCGCCGTTGCCCTTGGGCTGGGCGCTCTACTTGCCGCGTCGGAATTTTGGTTCGGCGTCGTCAAATGGATCGGTGTCGGCTATCTCGCCTTTCTCGGCGTCATGCTTCTGCGCTCCAAGGGAACCCTTGACCAACGGCTTCGGTCCGCGGGTCGCGACGGGTCCGGGTCGGCCTGGTCGATCTTTTTCAAGAGCTTCCTGGTGGCGGTGACGAATCCCAAAGGCTATCTGTTTTTTTCCGCCTTTCTGCCGCAGTTCATCGATCCCGTTGCACCTCAGATCGGGCAATATGCCGTGCTCGCCATCGTGTTTGCGAGCATCGATTTCCTGGTCATGTTCGGCTACGCCCTGCTCGGATCTCACGCGGTCAGGATGTTGCGGACGTCCGGGGCGCTTTGGCTCGACCGGATGTGCGGCGGCGCGCTGCTGGTCCTTGCCGGCTCCCTGGCGTTCTACCGGCGGGCAAGCGCCTAGCCCTGCAGGAAATTACGGTGCCAACTGCTATCCCCTAAACGCGACGCCGCCGCCCCTCCGCCATCATCAACCCACCCAGCACCATCGCCACCACCAGCAACGCCGGCACGTCGCCAACCAGATGCCCGTGCCGCATTGGATCGCTTGCCGCATGCACCGCGCTCGACACCACGCGCCCGCCCGCGGTGGAACGCCAATCGCTTCATCGAAACCGCCGGGCGCTTCGGCGCGATTTGGCGATGGATTGGGAATGCCGGACCTATGGTCCTGAAGCGGCACCGATTTTCCTGAACGCCCTCGATACCGCTGCGTCATTCCGCGTTCAGGATCGCGGTCGCTAGGTGCGCGCGCCGGTACCCCCCGCCGGCTCGATCCACGGAGGATTTATGGCTCGCTATCGTCTCGGCGTCATGGTCCTGCTGGCCGCCGCCGCCATTCCCATGGCCGCGGCCCCCGCGCAGGCCCAGCTTTTCGTGAACATTTCGGTTCGCACCATGCCGCCGCCCTTGCCAGTCTATGTTCAGCCGCCGCTGCCCGGGCCGGATTATATCTGGCTGCCCGGCTATTGGGCGTGGGACGACGATGTCGACGACTATTTCTGGGTGCCCGGCACCTGGGCGCTGGCGCCGCGGCCCGGCTATGTCTGGACGCCGCCCTGGTGGGGATGGAGCAATGGCGCCTATGTCTTCCACACCGGTTATTGGGGCACCCATGTCGGCTGGTATGGCGGCATCTCTTACGGCTTCGGCTATACCGGCCTGGGCTATGAGGGCGGCTATTGGCGCGGGCCGCATTATTTCTACAACCGGTCGGTGACCAACGTCACCAACGTCAACATCACCAATGTTTATAACAAGACGGTGATCGTGAACAACACGACCGTCAACAAGGTCAGCTTCAACGGCGGCCCGGGCGGCGTGCAGATGCGTCCCACCCCGGCGTTGCTCGCGGCGAGCCGCGAGCCGCATCTGGCGCCGACCGCCGATCAGCAACGGCATTTCGAGACGGCGCGCCGCGCGCCGCAGATGTTCGCCTCCGCCAATCGCGGGGCGCCGCCGGTCGCCGCGACCATGGCGCCCGCGCGGCTGAGCGGCCCCGGCGTGATCAGAGCGCAGGCGGCGGGCCGGCCCTTTATGCCGCGGCCCGCGCTGGCTTCCCAGCTCGGCGGGGCGCCGCGGCCTGGCACACAGGGCATGCCGGCACCGGCGCATGGCGGCGCGCCCGGATTTGGCGGACCCGGCGGCCCGGACGCCAGGCCGGCGGTCGCCGTCCGCCGGCCGCCAACCTTCCAGGGCTATGGACAGCCTGGCGGCATGCGGCTCGATAATGGTCCGCCGAGGGCGCCGCGTCCGGGCAATCCTCATGTCGCGCGACCACCGCAGGAGCGGTTCGCCGGCATGCCGCCGCAGCCTGGTGGAGCGCGCGGCTTCGCGCCGCCTCGGCCGCCAATGGCTGGCCCTCCCGGCGGCCGCCCGCCGCAGGCCCGCCCGGCCCGGCCGCCGGCGCCGCGCGCACAGCCGCGTGGGCAATCGCATGAGGAAAAGAAGCGGGGCTGATCCCCGGGGAGCCGATCGGGCGTGGTTTGCCTGGGCCGGGCAAACCACGCTGCCCGGATCACTTCACCGGATCGAGCGTCACCAGCACCACGTCGTTGCTGCGCATGGCGATCCGCGTCGTCAGCCGGCCATCGGCGCCGACGCGAACGACATTATCCTTTTCGGGAAGGTCGCGAGTCAGCGTGCGCAGCTTGGTGAGCTGCGTCGGGCTGAGCGAGTCCGGCATGCCCATGTCGATATAGGCGGACATCGGATCGTTGGCGCGATAGCCGGTGCGGTTGATGCGCAGGCGATAGCGGCCAGGCTTGACATGGCGCAGGTCGACCAGGATCGGCGCGCTGGGCGTGGCCGGAAGCAGGCGCGTGTAGAACGGCTTGTTGCTGAGCTTCTGCTCGGGCTGGTGCCAGTCCCATAGGACCATGCTGATACGCCGGGCGTCGATCGCCGCCATGGCATTGGCGTCGGCGACCGCCACCGTCCGCCCGCGCAAGGCGTGGAGATATTGGTAGGCGAACCATGCCGGCTTGCGGATGCCTTCGCGGTTCATCAGCCCGAACCCGCCATGGAACGGCGTGGGCGGCGGGCCCGGCTCCTCGAACAGGTCGGTATAGGTCCAATAGCTCATGCCCTGGGCCAGGCCCTGCGTCGCCTTCAGCTTGGTCAGGATGTAGGGCGCGCTGATATAGCTGTCATGGACGAAGTCGCGCGGCGTGTAGCTCGTGCTCCACTCGCTGAAGAACAGCGGCAGGCCGGGGAAGGGCGACTTCTCGATCTGCTCGCGCACGCGGCGGACGTCGCCGACGATCGCGTCGGGCGAGGGCGACAATTTGGTGTCGGCCTTGCCCTGCTCGTCGAGGAAGCCGCCGTCGACGCCGTAGGTGTGGGTCGTGACGAAATCGACCGGGGTGCCGTTCTTGGCGGCGTGCTCCAGGAATTCGGGCACCCAGGCGGCACCCGCGGTCGACGGGCCGCCGACCCGCAAGGCCGGGTCGATCGCCTTGATGGTGCGCGCGGTCAGGTCATAGAGCGCGAAATAAGCGGGCTTGTCCGCGCCTTCCCAGAAACCGTCGAGATTGGGCTCGTTCCACACCTCGAAATACCAGCGGCGGACTTCCTCGGCGCCGTAACGATCGCGCAGATGACGGACGAACGCGTCGGTCAGGTCGCGCCACGCGTCCGGCTTGGGATGCGACGTATTGCCTTTCCAATAGAAGATCGTCTGTTCCGACGTCTTCATGGCATTGGGCGTGAAGCCGAGTTCGACGAACGGGCGGATATGTTTGGCGAGCAAGGCGTCATAGAGCCGGTCGATCCCCGACCAGTCATAGCTGATCTTACCGTTCGTCTCGCGCACCGTGCCGAGCACGTCGTGGAAGATCGCGTGGAAGCGGATGTAGCGAAAGCCGAGCTCTTTCGTCGCGGTCGCGAGCTGCGCCTGGCTGTCGTCGCGGATCAAGGTGCCGGGATAATCCGACCCGATCGACAGATCGAAGAAGCGATCGACTGGCGCGCCGGCGCGGGAAAAGTCGACCTCGACCTTGCGCGGCTGCTCGGGATCGGCCCAGCCTGGTGTTGCCGCGAACAGCATGGGCAGGACTGCCAACATGCCAATGACGCGCCTGACGATCCGCATTTTCCTCTCCCCGACGTTCGTGCTTATCGCACTATGGTAGCGCAACCAATTTTGAGCGCAACAGGGTTGTGATGCCAACTCAACAGGGCGGATCTGGCTGGTCTGTGTTCCTGCGAAAGCGGAAACCCAGGGTGTTCAGGGATTTCGCTACCCTGGGCTCCTGCTTGCGCAGGAGCACACCGCGCTTCCTGAGTCGCGTCGACGGTAAGCGACATCCCTCCTGAATACGCCAATCCGCCCGCAGCGCCTTCCCTCCCACACTTGCAGCATCCACCCGCTGCCTTATCCTTGCCAGCGGGGTAGCGAGGAAGCGCGGGTGAACGAGAAGATCGGATTGGGTGCGCGGATCGTCGCCTACCTTCGCAACAATGGCGGCCATGTCCTGGTCGAGGCGCTGGTCAATTTCATTTTGCCGTTCGCGATCTACTCCTATGCCCAAGCCTCGCTCGGCGACGTGCGAGCCCTGCTCCTCTCGTCGGCGCCGCCGATCGCGTGGAGTCTGGTCGAGTTCGCGCGCCATCGCCGGATCGACGCGCTCTCGGCGCTGGTGGTGGCGGGCATCGTCCTGTCGCTGCTGGCGATGATCGGCGGCGGCGGGCCCAAATTCCTGCAGCTGCGCGAGAACCTCGTCACCGGGGTGATCGCCTTGGTCTTTCTCGGCTCTGCGCTGATCGGCAAGCCGCTGATCTACCAGCTCGCGCGGGCGAGCATGCGCCGCAAGTCGGCCGACGAGGCGCAGGAGTTCGAGGCGCTCCAGGTCCATGCCGGCTTCCGCCGGACAATGACGGTGATGACCCTGGTCTGGGGCCTGGGCCTGCTCGCCAATGTCGCGGTGTCGGTGGCGCTTGTCTTCGCGCTCAGCATCCGCACCTACCTGATCGTCGGGCCGATCGTCGGCTACGCCACGATGGGCGCGCTGACCCTGTGGACCTTCCTCTACGGCCAGCGCGCCCGGCGCCGCGGCGAGGCGCGGCGAGCGGCGGCGGAGTTCCAGAAAGCGCAGGATTGAGCCTGGGCTCAATCCTCCCATCGGAATAGGGACGCGATGGCGCCGCCGAGAATTGGCGCGGGGATAATCGCGAGAAACCAGAAATAGAGGTACACGAGAGGCGTGCCGGCGTTCCGCCCGTGGATGAGCGCCGCTGCGGCGTCAGCTCGCGCGAACAACAGCCAGCATGTGGCAGTCGATGCGACGAACCACAACGCGATCGCGCCCAGGATTCTGATCGGGCGACGTACAGGCAGCATCCGTGACAAACGTATCAAGCCGGCAAACAGGCCAGCCAAGGCACCAATCGTCGCGAGCGACCAGAGGATGGCAGTCGTGCCCATAGCGCGTCCTAACGCGGCGAACGTTGCGATATCATTGCCCGATTGCCGCTCCTTTGCGCCCAGCGATCAGTCCCCATCGCCCAGGTCGAGCCGGAACATGATATCGGAACGGAGCACGTATTTGCGGCCGCGCCGGACCTCGCTGCCACGATGCCAAAGGGGATGATGGAAGATGAGCGCCATCCCCCTCTTCGGTGAGACGATGAGGTCTTCGTCCTGGTGATCTGGCAAGGCGCGGAAAGCCGTCTCGCCGCCCTCATAATCATCGTTGAGATAGATCATGAAGGTGAAATGGCTTTCCTCTTGTTGCGATCGCCAAAATCGACCGTCGCTGTGCCAGTCGAAAAACTGCCCGGGTTCATAGCGATAGAAGCGCAAGCGTTCGTTCAGGCCGCATGGGCGCCAGATTTTTTGAAATATCGGTAGAATGGCCCCGTCGAGCTTAGCCCATAGCTCGTCTGCGTAATCCGGATCGTCCAGTATCACCCGATCATTGTTGCGGATTTCCGCCACGCGCGCGGGCCCGGATGGCCGCGAGATCAGTGCCACGTCATAATTGATCGCCTCGCTGCGTGCGATCAGCGCGGCGCACTCCGACTCCGACAGGAAGTCGTCGATGATGCAGACACCTTTTGCGATCCACTCGCCGCGCGGCATATTTGCTTCCTGACCCCTTACGCGTCCGCATGTAGGACGCCTTGTCTCCGGCCCACGATGCCTGACGATCGGGGCGCACGAAGAAAACCTTATCAGCAACGGCGGAGATTTGACAGAATCCGCCACCGGTCATCCGTCGATCCGAGGCGGCGATGTCCTTGAATGTTTCGGTTTGTCAGCGTTGTTATCGGCTCACGTTCGTTTGGAACGAGCGTCCTCTAGGCGCTTCTTTGCGAGTGCCGAGCATTGATCTATCCGATGCCCATGAGCGACGGTGGATATCTAGGCGGGCGGACTGTCGAAGGCCGCTGGGGCTGTATTGCCTCCGCCGCCTTGGGCGTTCCTGTCTTCATGATGCTTCTGCTCGCCGATGCTTTGGGCGATTGCGTGCCGGACACTGCCTGCAAAAAGGGTTTTCTGAGCCAAGTCTTGCTGCCCTCCGTCGTCCTCGCCCTGAGCGTCGGATTGCTCGTCCGGTGGGTGGTCAAGACAGCTACGCGACGTCGTCCTTAACCGAGCAAAGCCGCCGGGCCATCGAATTGAACCTCGGCGCCTCTGCACGCTGCTCGGCGAACCCCGGAACAGGCCAAGGAACGTTCACCGCCGCGGACGATACAGCACCGACGCCGCCCCGCGCGCCTCGACCGCCAGGAACAGCCCGGCGCCGGTCACCATGATCCGCCCGTGATGGACCTCGTCGATCTTGGCGGAGAGCTGGAAATCGCCCTCGCGGCGCGCGGCCAGTGCGCGCCGCGCCGCGGTCAGGACATGGTCGTAATCCTTGGCGAAATTCTCGGTCAGCGCGGCCTGGATCGCGCCGACCGTATCGGGATCGGTGAACAAGGCGACCAGCAGGTCGACCGCCTTGCTGTCGCTGCGCGTTTTTATTTGCAGGGCGTCGACGCGGATCACTTCGGAATCGGGCTCGTTGAACGGCAGGCCGGTCAGCCAGACCTCGCCGCGCCGCTCGCCGAGATAGCCGCTCTTTAGCTTCGCCCTGACCGGCACGCCGACCGCCAGTCGACCGTTCTCGGTCGCGTAGATCGTCACGTCGCCGAATTTGACGTCGACCGCGCCGAGCTTGGGCAGGGTGATGCCGCGCGCGGCGCGCTTGGCCAGCGCGCGCTCGACCACCGGTTCCAGCTCGCCATAATCGGCGAGGACAGGGATGTTGAACCTCAGGCCGCGCTGCCCGATGCGCGGAGCGGCGGGCGGTAGCGGCGTGGGGGGCGGCGCGTCGGGCTTGATCCCGACAAAGGTCTCCGCATTGGCTTCGGCGGCAATGGTCAGCAACAGGTTGCGGCCCTGCACGCTATAACCCTGCACCCCCAGCCGTTGCGGCGTGACGCGCATCCACACCGGCGGCTTGTCGCGATTGAGCAGCAACGTGCTGAACGCCCCGCGCCAGGCCGCCGCGACCTTGTCGCGCACCTGAACCTTGGCGAGCTGTTGCGGCAGGCTGCGTTCCAGCCCGGCAATCACCCCCGCCAGTTTCGCATCCGCCTTGCTGACGAAAGTGATGCGCTTGCCCAGGATCGTGACCCCGGGCGGGTTGGTCCAGTCATAGGCGATGCGCACCGTCGCGGTCGGTTGCCAGGCGCGGGTCATCCCCAATTTCGCCACCGCGCGGACGCTGGCGGCGCCGGTCGCGGTTTCGCGCTTGATGATCCCACCGACATCGCGCGCGCTGACCGTGGCGCGAACCGGCAAGGTGATGACGATATTACCCCCGCTGCCGCCCAGCGCGATGCGGCCGCGCGTCACCTGGCCGACGATGCGGCACGACAGATCGGGCGTTACTTTCAGCTTCTTGATGCCGATGCGGCAGCTGCCGTCCTTGCGCTTGATCGCGCAGGCGGTCAGGCGCTGTGCCGGCACGCATTTCTCCTCGCGCTGGTCGATCGACCACAGGGTTTGCGGCGTGGCGCGATTGAGCTCGCTCTCCAGGTCGGCGAGCCGCACGTCGACCGGCACCACCAGGGTGGAAGCGAGCCTGGGCATGACCGGCGCCGAATCGACTCGCGGCGGCCGCGGATCATTCTGGTCGCGGCCGCATGCCGCCAGCGCGATCATCAGCAACAGCAACCACTTGCCGCGCATAGTTGGTTCTCCCTGTCGCCTTCACCGATAGCATGGGGCAAGCAAGCCGCGAGCAAAATCGCCGCCGCGCGACGCTTGCGGAACAATCGCAGCGCGTCGATACTTGTCGCGATCGGATCACAGGGAGAAACGGGATGCGCGGACTGGCGGCGATGATGGCGCTCGCACCGATGGTGCTGGTGGGATGCACCACCAACGGGACGAGCACGGAAGCGCCGTCCGTGGCGGCGGGGCGGATCGCGACGGCGACCCTCGTGACCGCGGCGGGTAAGGACGTTGGCAAGGTGACGGTCCACGAAGTCGATGGCGGCCTCAGCGTGTCGGTCGACGCGCACGATCTGCCGCCTGGGATGCACGGCGCGCACCTGCACACAATCGGCAAGTGCGAGGCGCCCGATTTCGCCAGCGCGGGCGGACATTGGAACCCGACCAACATGAAGCACGGATCGATGAACCCCCAGGGGCCGCACGAAGGCGACATGCCCAATCTGATGATCGGCGCCGACGGCCGCGGCACGCTCACCACGCAGCTGGCGGGCGGCAGCTTCGACGCGCTGATGGATGCCGACGGCGCGGCGATGGTGATCCACGCGGCCGCCGACGATTTGAAGACCGATCCCTCGGGCAATAGCGGCGCGCGAGCCGCTTGCGGGGTGTTGGCCAAGGGGTAGGGCTTAGACCACGTCCCCGTATCTGGGGGGGGGGGGCGATGTTCAGCGCGCCTAACTCCCAGCGTCACCTCGGCCTTGTGCCGGCGTCCACCGTGCCGCAAGCGCGGGACACGAGGCTCAAGGGCTAGGCTTAGCTGCCCGGTGGATGCCGGGACGAGCCCGGCATGACGAATTGGGGTGCGAAGTCGATCCCTTCCAAACGTGATCCAATCTTCAAGCGGAGGCGTTTTTTCGCGGGGATGACGGTAGTGTTCAATCCAGCGCCCAGCGCGCGACCGGCTCGTACCGCGCGCCTTCGCCGGTCAGATGGCTTTCGTAGAGCGTCAGGTGGCTGAACTCGAACGGCTCGCTGGAAAACGCCGCATGATCGGCGATCCAGCGTTCGATCGCCGGCCCGAAACCCGCGGTGCGCGGGATGCGCGCGAGCGTGATATGCGGCAGGTAAGCGCGTCCTTCGGGTTCGAGGCCCAGCCTGACCAGCGCCTGGTCGACCTTCTTGTGCAATCGCGCCAGATCGTCCGGGGGCGCGACACCCGCCCATAAGGCATCGACTCGGCCTTTCTTGTCGAACGCGCCGACACCCTGGAGCGCTACGCGCGGCGACGCGGCATGGACCTGGCCAAGCGCCAGCGCGACATCCTCGGCCATCGGCCTGTCGACTTCGCCGATATAGCGGATGGTCAGATGAAGCTGCTCGTCATCCTGCCAGCGCGCATGGGGAACGCCACCCATCGGCTCGCTCAGGCGGCGGCGAATGTCGGGCGGCGGACGGAGCGCGACGAACAGGCGATGCATGGGCTGGGACCCTTAACCCATTTGCCGATTGTTTCCGAATGTTGCTGGCTGTCGTGTTTCGCTTGAATAGCGCACCAGTACCTACGATATTGGCCGCATCCGGCCGTTGTGGCCGGGCAAAGGAGTTTTCGATGGCCAATTGGTCTGATCCTCGTTCCGGCATGGCGCCCTTCGGCGCGGCGGTCGACGCGCGCGGCGCCGCGTATGACGAGGGACTGCGGGCGTACATGCTGTCGGTCTATAACTACATGGCCTCTGCCGTGCTGCTGACCGGCGTCGTTGCGCTGGGCGTCTATGCGTCGGGCGCCATCCAGGCGCTGGTCAATTTCCAGACCGGCGGATTGTCCGCGCTGGGCTGGATCGTCACGCTGGCGCCGCTCGGCATCGTCTTCGCGATGAGCTTCGGCCAGCAGCGGATGGCGACCGGAACGCTGCAGGCGTTGTTCTGGGCCTATGCCGGCTTGCTCGGCGCGTCGCTCTCGACGATCTTCCTCGCTTATACCGCCTCCTCGATCGCTGGCGCGTTCTTCGCCACCGCGGCGGGCTTTGCGGGCCTCAGCCTCTATGGCTACACCACGAAGCGCGATCTGTCGGCGTTCGGGACGTTCCTGATCATTGGCCTGGTCGGCATCATCGTCGCCAGCCTGGTCAACATGTTCCTGCATTCGGGGCCGCTCGGCCTGGTGATCAGCGTGCTCGGCGTGCTGATCTTCGCCGGCCTGACCGCGTGGGACACGCAGAAGACCAAGGCGATGTACAGCTATGTAGCGGGCACGCCGAATGAGGGGCGGGTCAAGATCATGGCCGCGCTCAACCTGTACCTCGACTTCATCAACATGTTCCTGTTCATCCTCCGCCTGTTCGGCTCGAACCGCAACTAAACGGCAGGCGACAGCGACACGAGAAATGGGCCCGGCGGAACGATCCGCCGGGCCTTTTCTTTTGGAACATCCCCTGTCGCCCATACGTTTTGCTTGCGTAACATCGGTCCGTGCGGGCCGAGTAGGAGAGTGACGTGACCGACATTCCAGCGACCGATCGCGATCGGCGGAGCGACAGTTCCGAGCATGTCGCACAGGACCCGCGCCAGGACGCCGGCCAGGACAAGTCGATCGAAAAGCGCCTGAAGAAGGACCCCGAAAACGAGGATGCCCAGCTCGATCGCGGCCTCGACGAATCGATGGACGCATCCGACCCGCCCTCGGCAACGCAGCCCGGCGACAAGGGCGAGCCGCCCAAATCGTCGGGATTCGACGAAGCGGCCGAGGCCGAAAGGCAACAGGACAGCTGACCCTGGGATACCGCGAACGGCGTCCTCGCACGCCGCCCGCGTAACAAAGCGTTGCCTAAATCCCTCACTTTTTGACCGATCCGCGCGCGAAGCTCGCTTCGTCGCAAACTTTGTTGCGCCGCAGCACAGTCTATGATTCCATGCTTAACGCAGGGCGACGACGCGTTAAGCATGGCGTTAACCATCTGAGCGCATGATGTCCTTCCATTGGTAAGCGGGTGGGGTGTTCAGATGAGTGCCAGTAAGAGACCGGCCGACGGCGCGATGACATTGGCCGAGATTAAGGAATTCGCGGGCTTTTCCGCAGCGACGCAGCGTTATGTGCGCCGCAGCCTGGATGTCGGGCTGGAGCGTGAGGATGCGCTGTCGCGCTGGTCGCGCGATACCGTGGAGGCGGCATCGATTCGCGCCCAGGCGCGGGTCTATGACCGGCTCGACGAGATTCGCACGATCGTCCCTGACGATAGCGGGCTCGACTCGGTCGAGATTTTCATGGCGCCGCTGATCACGGTCAGCGCATTCGACCTGGGGCAGGGGCGGCTGACCAGCTTTTCGGCCTATCGCTTCCTCTACGAGCGCCTGATCGGTGCCGAGGTCCGGCCGTGGCTGCCCGGTGCGTTCTGCGCGGCGGCGGCGTTGCCGCACCTTCACCCCGACCTGCGCCGCAAGCTGCTGCAGTCGATCAGCGAGGCTGCGGCGACCGCGTCCGGCTGGTCGAACCGCCAGCCCAGCTTCTTCCCGGCCTGGGTCGAAAAGGTCGACACCTCGGCGGCCTTGCCGAACTGAACTTCCTCAGGCGGGCCTGACGCGCTTCAGCGACAGGCCCGCCACCCGCCGCGCGGCTGCTCGTCGAGATGCAGGTGATCGTGATGCGCGGCATTGTAATCGGGCGACAAGGTGGTCGAGAACAGCCCGCACGCGCCATCGCGAACCTCACGCAGGAACGCCGCTTTCTCGTCATCCCCCCGCCAATCGCGCGCGACCGTGATCCGCCGCCCATCCGCCAGCACGAACCCGGCAATGTCGATCGCGCGCGCATAGGAATGCTGGCTGAGGTGCGTGCTGCCCGCGATTGGGCGGCAATTATAGGTTCCGAAATGCTCGAACCTGGCGACCCGGCTGCCGAAATGGCGCAGAGCGGCGGGCTGGACGACATTCCACTCCCACATCGACAACGCCGCGGCGACCGAGCAGGCCATGCCCGGCTTGGCCGGATCGAAGCCGATCGCGCGTGCACCACCGGGATCGAGCCGCACCGCGTCGGCATAGCCGCATTGTCCTTTCTCGATCGGCTCGAGTTCGGCGAAGTGCACGCCGGCGCGCTCCAGCAGCGCGCGGCATTGCGGATAATCATCGTCGAGCGCGGCGAGTTTGCTCCCGGTGAACCACCCGATCGGCTGGCCGAGATCGAGCGGCGTCCAGGGCAGGTCCTGCGGCCGATTGCGGAAATGGAGCACGCCAACCACCAGCACGAACAGGGCGGCGAAAAAGACGAGCATGGTCCAGCCGCGCCGCTGAGAACGGCGCGCACGGCGCGTGCGGCGCCTGCGGCGGCGTGTCATCCCCGCATCGCCAAATGCAGGACTTCGCTGGTCACCGGATAATCCAGATCGTCGGGGATGCAGAGATGCGGCACGCCCTCGCGCTCTTCGCTCCATGGCGTGATCGTGCGTGGCGGAAAGGCGTGCGCCGCGGCGACGGCCTCGCCGAAGCTGCCATATTGCGCCAGCCGTTCGAGGTTGCGGCGCGTCGGGAAGATCACCTTGGCGCGGCCGGCATCGCACGCGGCCAGCACTTCGGCGGCGCTTGCCCAGAACAGGCGCACATTCTCCGTCGCGTCGACCGTCGCCGCGGCGGCGTCCTCGGGCGCCCGGGCGAGATAGAAGCGTGTGTCGAAGATCCGCATATGGGCGTGTGCGGGCAACCAGCGGGCGAACCAGGTCAAGGCGTCGAGATCGACCGACAGGCCGTGCCGATCGAGCAGCAGTCCGAACGCCTCGCCGGCATGAAGGCCCTCGCGCAACGCGATCAGCGTCGCGGCGTCGGGCGCCGAACTGAGGCCGACCGGCACGCCCGCTTCCTCGATCGTCTCGCGGATCGCCGCGATCCGCGCCGGCGCATCCTCGGCATCGCGACCGAGTTCGGCCGCCAGCGCGCGGTCGCCCGGATCGACTCGCCCGCCCGGAAACACCAGGGCACCGCCGGCGAACGCCATCGCCTTGGCGCGCTCGACCATCAGGATCTCCGGCGGCATGCCGCCACGATCGCGCATCAGGATCAGGGTCGCGGCGGGGATAGGGGACTGGTTTTCGGGCATTGCGGCCAACTTAGGCCGTAGCACGCCTGTCGCAACCTTTGCCGACCTCTTCCTCCTAATCGATCGCTCGCGGATGGCGTCCTTTCGCTAGCGGATACCAGCCGCAGGGTCATAAAAAGTGGCCAGTCCGGAAGCGCCCCAATGTTGGCCACTGGGGCAGCTTGTGCATCTTCTCAAAACCGGCCGTTCTACTGTACGGATGTTAGGTGATGCCGAGCCGATGCGCGGATGGGCTGCACCTAAACTGCGGCTGACTCTGTCAACACCTCGAAAGGTCACTGATAAAAAAAATTACGCTTGACCTCAGCGACTTCGCACGCTTGCGGTTTAAATGATCCAGAAAAACACTCAATTAGCAAAGCATCATTGCCTACGCGAAAATACCCTCTTTCAATGTGCTTTGAGTTTGTAAAGAGTCCATAGTCACGGTAATTTTTGATCTCGTAATATTCCGCACCACAGGCCCTCGATATCGGAGCAAGCCACTTGTAATACTTCTGCTCACATCCGTTTGGCCACCTATAATTCGCCGCTTTTACGTGCGGGTCTTTTGTATAGAATGGTACAGGTATAAGCTGGCAGGGGATAGATATAAAGAACGCGAGTACGAAGACCTCGGCCGAGTTAAAGGCTCTGAACTTCCAGAATTTTGGAAGCTTGGCGATCAGAAAGCTATAGCTCAGCAAGATTGCGATCAGCCCCAGAAAGGTGAGCGCCCAGCGCAATCTATCGATGTCCGCATAAGGATCGTGCAATATCGGCATGTAAGCGACTTTCCTCGGGCCCTGCTGTCTACCTATTGCTGTTAAGGTGCCGCGACGTCGAGGCGCGGCCTGAAAGTCAAAAAATATTTCTTCAATATATCTTGTAACAGTCCTGATGAACGCCGCTTCGCTCCGTAGAGCTGCCGGATCGCTTTCTACCCGATTGTGTTGAAAAACTCTGCAGGCGTGATTTCCGTCGGGGTGTCCGTAATGATGTTGCAGCAGGATAGCTTCTATAAATGACTATGAGCGAACCGAGCGGGCACGCGACCGATCGTTGCTTTCTATGCGCGTTCAGCTCGCTCCTCGGGACTTTTTCAACACAATCCACCCAATAGCGCCTTTCAGCCCCAGATGCTGATAGCGGTCGTTCATGGCTTCACGGCCTAGAACAGCCCCGGCACTTCGCGCTGCGGCGTCGACGGGCGATCGGGCGTCAGCAATTCGCGTGCCTGTTCCGTCACCGGTAGTTGAGCCCTGGCTGCATGCGGCGGCCCGCCGGCCGTGTTGGTGCTGGCGCTCGCGGTGACCGGGGTGCAGCTCTTGCCTTCCAGATAATCGAGCGCGCGGCGGGTGGATTGCTCGTTCGGGTCGCCCAACTGATACGAAATGTCGTCGCTCGCCTGGCAGCTCGCCTCCATGAAGCTGGCAAGGCCGTCATAATAAGCACCGTTATGCGCCGCATTCTGGATCGCGAAGGCGATGACGCGAAAGCGGTCGTCGCATGCGGTCTTGTCGATCGCGATCTGGCCGACCGGCTTGCCGTACGTGTTCGAGCCGATGAGGCCGGCATTGGCGTGGAGATAGGGGACCATGCCGTTGATCACGAGTTCGCTCGCCGACGCGGTGCCGCCGCCGCCGATGAACGCGATCTTGGTCGGCGCGATCGACTGCGACATCAGCGTGAACGTATGATTGCTGTTCTCCGCCGATTTTTCCGGGCGGAAAGTCATATATTCCCACACGTCGGTCGGCGCGCGATTGGCCCCCATCAAATCGCCCATCAAATCGGCGACCGAGATCAGCCCGCCACCATTGTAGCGCAAGTCGATGATGATGTTGGTGATGCCGTTGGTCCTGAACCGCAGGAACGCGTCCTTCAACGGTTGCTCGGCCGGATTGATGAAGGTGCGGAGGTTGATATAGCCGAATTGCTGCCCGCCATCGGAAATGATCTTGGCACCATAGCGGCTCGACACCGGGTCGAGCGCGAATTGGGTCTTGGTGACCGTGACGGTGCTGGTCACGCCGGTGAGTGACATCACGCGCAGCACGCGGGACGTGCCCGCGGTGTCGGGACCGAGCGCATTGCTCAACGCGCTGGTGTCGGAACCGACAATGAGGTCGCTGACATTGCGCAGATTCGAACTACTGGTGCCGATCGCGACGATTTCCGTCCCGCGATCGATCCCGGCGTTGAGCGCTGCCCCGCCCTCGAACGCTTCGGTCACGAACAGGCGATTGGTGCTGGTCAGCCCCAGCCGGATACCGAAGCCCGCGCTCGATCCCGAATTGTAATAGGCATCCTCCGCGGCGATCGAGGTCAGATAGGTGAAATAGCGGTCCTTGTGCTGCGAGCGTGCGGTCGCGGTCAGCGCGTCGATATAGTCTTCGACCGACGCATAAGGCGTCGGGTCGAGGCTCGCCGGCAGCGTGTCGGGGAACAGATACCATTCCTTGAGCTGGGCGAACGCCCAATCCTGACGCTCGCGCAACGTGCAACCGGCGGTCGGCGTCGGAGTCGCGGTCGGCGTCGGAGTGGGGGTAGGGGTCGGGGTGCCTCCGGTTCCGCTCGCAGATCCGCCACCGCCGCCACCGCAACTCGAAACCATCGCGAGCGCGGCGATCGCGCTCAAGCCCCTGCCGAAGCGACTATTCCTCATACGACCCCCTTTAACACGGGGCCCCTTGCGGGCCCCAGCGCCATCCTGCTCCCGTCGGGGACGGTTGCCAAGGGGTTGGGGGGGCGTCATTTCATCCATTATGACGCGTAAAATCATCCATATCGACATGGATGCCTTCTTCGCCTCGGTCGAACAGCGCGACGACCCGGCGCTGCGCGGGCGGCCGGTGGCGGTGGGATCGGCGACCGGGCGAGGCGTCGTCGCGGCGGCGAGCTATGAGGCGCGCACGTTCGGCGTGCGCTCCGCAATGCCCTCGGTCGTCGCTTTGCGCCGATGCCCCGATCTGATCTTCGTGCCGCACCGGTTCGACGTCTATCGCAGCGTGTCGCGCCAGATCCGCGACATCTTCGAGGACTATACCCCTTTGGTCGAGCCGCTGTCGCTCGACGAGGCCTATCTCGACGTCACCGCCAATCTGCGCGAGCTCCCCTCCGCCACCGCCACCGCGCGCGAGATCCGCGCCCGCATCTTCGAGGCGACGGCGCTGACCGCTTCGGCGGGGATTTCGTACAACAAGTTCCTCGCCAAGCTGGCCTCGGACCACAACAAGCCCAATGGGCAATTCGTCATCCCGCCCGGGACCGGCGCCGAGTTCGTCGCCGGGCTGGAGGTCGGGCGGTTTCATGGCATCGGGCCGCGCACCGCGGAGAAGCTCAACCGGCTGGGGATCGTCACCGGCGCCGATCTGCGCGAGCGGGATCCGGCGTTCCTCCAGGCAAATTTCGGCAAATCGGGCCTGTGGTACCACAAGATCGCGCGCGGCGAGGACGATCGCGAGGTGACGCCCGACCGGCCGCGCAAATCGTCCGGCTCGGAAACGACCTTCGAACAGGATCTGACCACGCCTGACCAGGTGATCGAGCAGGTCCGGCGAATGGCCGATCAGGTCTGGGCATGGTGCGAGCGAACGCGGACGACGGGCAAGACCGTGGTGGTGAAGGTGCGCTACGCCGATTTCCGCATCGTCACACGCAGCAAGACGCTGAGCGGTGCGATCGCCAATCACGCCGATCTGATCGCGGTGGCCGAGCGGCTGGTGGCGACCTTGTTTCCGCTGCGGGCAGGGATCAGGCTGGTCGGCGTGACACTGGCGACCTTGGAGGAAGAGGGGGCAGGGGAGCCGGAATTGGATCTGCTTTCCGACACCCAGTAAAACGCCTCCCCGGCGAAGGCCGGGGCCCAGTTTCGTGCCCTTAATTAGCGCATGAATCGCGCTCAAACATTGTTCACGGTAGCTGGGCCCCGGCCTTCGCCGGGGAAGCGTTGATATTGGATCGGTGTCCACTCACCGGACGAAAACCCTGAACTCCGCGCCTCCTTCGAGGCCTTCGCCGACTTCGATCGTCCAGCCATGCGCGATCACGATCTGGCGGACCAGGTTCAGGCCGACCCCCGTTCCCTTGGCCCTGGTCGTGAAGAACGGCAGGAAGATCTCGCTGCGCATTGCCTCGGGCACGCCCGGACCGCGATCCGACACCAGGATCCGCGTCCCCGCGCTGTCGCCGAGCAATCGCAATTCGACCAGCAGATGCTCGTCGCGCTCGCGCGTCGCCTGCGCGGCGTTGCGCAACAGGTTGATCAGCGCCTGGGCCAACAGATCGGGATCGGCGTCGAGTTCGAGATCCGGCGTCACCTCGGTCTCGAGCGTTATGTCTGGCCATTCGGCCGCGAACAGGCGTTCGAGGTCGCGGACGAACGCTGCGGCCTTGAACCGCTGGCGGCGCGGGTCGGGAACATGCGCGACCGCGCGGTAGGAGCGGATGAAATATTCCAGCCCCTCGGCGCGCCGTGCCAGCGTCCCGGCGGCGGTACGCGCGAGATCGAGATCGGGCTCCGGTTCCGCCAGCACGTCCGCCGTGCTCGACGCCAGCGAGGTCACCGGCGTCAGCGAATTGAGGATTTCGTGCGTCAATACGCGGACCAGGTCGGTCTGCGCCGCCATCTCGATCGCGTCGAGCGTCCCCTGGACCGGTTCGACGGTGATCGCGCGCGTCATCAGCCCCAGCCGCTCGAGCGAGGCATTGCGCACGATCGCGCGCTGCGGTCCGGTCGCCGATCGCAGCAACAGCAGTTCGGCGGCGGGGGCGGCGCCATCGGCCAGCCGCGACGCGAAGGTTTCGCCATAAACGGTGAAATCTTCCGGCCGGGTGCCCTGATGCGCGGCAAACAGCCGCCGCGCCGCCTTGTTGACCAAGGTCACGCCGTGATCGGCATCGACCGTCAGCAACGCCACCGGAACGTCGTCGGTCAGCGCTTCGAGGAACCGCAACTCCTCGACCGTGCGGTCGCGCTGCGCCTGCAGCCCGCGCATCGCCGCGTCGAGCGCGCCGCCCAACGTGTCGAACCCGGCGCCGCCGCGGCCGTCGAACCGGGTCGAGAAGTCGCCATAGCGCAAGGCTTCGACGAACCGCGCGACGGTGCGATTGGTGCGGTCGATATGGTGGAGCAGGCCGCCCACCATGCCGAGCACCAGCAGGCCGGCGACGATCCTGACCGCGGCGAGGCCTGGGGTTGCGATCGCCACTGTCAGCGCGATCAGCGCGAGCAGGCAGGCGACCAGCCAGCCGACCAGGATCAGCGCGAAGCGGCGGTCAAAGCCCATGCTTCTCCATTCGGCGGTAGAGCGCCGCCCGCGACAGGCCGAGCTCGTGCGCGGCGGACGAGATGTTGTAGCCGTGCTTCTTCAGCGCTTCCTCGACCAGCCGCCGCTCGACGCGATCGAGATTGAGGTCCGACATTACCGGTTCGGCGGTGACGCGTGGCGTCGTCGCCGGCGCGAGGGCGAAGGCTTCGGTCCCGAGCGGACCGTCGCCCGCTAGGATCACCGCGCGCTCGACCGCATGCCGCAGCGCGCGGACATTGCCCGGCCAGTCATGCGCGATCAGCGCCCCCAATGCCTCCGGCGACAGATCCGGGCGCGGTCGTTTGTACCGCTCTGCATAATGACCGAGATAATGATCAATCAGCGCCGGCACGTCCTCGCGGCGATCGCGCAGCGGCGGCAGGTCGATCTCGACCGTATTGAGCCGAAACAGCAGATCCTGCCGGAACTGGCGTTCGTCGCGCAGCATCGCCGGCGTCATGTTGGTCGCGGCGATCACGCGGATGTCGATCGGGATCGACTGGTTCGCCCCGACCGGCGTGACCTTGCGCTGTTCGAGCACGGTCAGCAATTTGGGCTGCAAGTGAAGCGGCAGATTGCCGATCTCGTCGAGGAACAAGGTGCCGCCATCGGCCGCCTGGATGCGGCCGACGCGGTCGGTGCGCGCGTCGGTGAACGCGCCTTTGACATGACCGAACAATTCGGAATCGATCAGTTCGGTGGCAATGGCGCCAAGGTCGACCGTCACCATCTCGCGATCGGCGCGGTGCGATTGCTGATGCAGCGCGCGCGCGACCAATTCCTTGCCGGTGCCGTTTTCGCCGAGCACCAGCACATTCGCCTCGGTCGGTGCGGCGCGGGCGATCAGCGAATGGACCCGCGCCATCGACGGGGCACTGCCGATCAGCGGCGATGGCCCGCGCGCCGCGCTCGACGATGCCGGCGTCGGTGCCGGCCCGTCTGCGGTCGCGCGCGACTGGCGCAGGGCGGCGGCGGTGCGCACCGTCTGGACCAGCCGTTCATTCTCCCAGGGCTTGGATACGAAGTCGGTCGCACCGCGCTTCATCGCCTCGACCGCGATGTTCACCCCGGCATGTGCGGTGATCATCACCACGATCGCCTCGGGATCGTTGGTCAGCAACCGGTCGAGCAGCGCCAACCCCTCGCGCGCGTCGGTAGCGCCGCGCGCGAAATTGGCGTCGAGCAGGATGACGTCGGGCTGGCGCCCGGCAGCAGCAGCGATGGCACGTTCGGGGGACGACACCGTGATCAGCTCGCGAAACAGCCCGCGCAGCGCGAGCCGCGCTGCGATCAGAATGTCCTCGTCGTCATCGACGATGATGCAGAGATCGAATTCCGGTGTCGCCATTGCCCGCTTCCGTACAGCTGGTGTCCGGAACCGGACAATCAATTTCCGTGCCAGGGGGTTTTGCGGAAGCGTTCGGATATCTCCTGTGACCAGCGGGAAAGGAAATCGTCGCCCCTATTCCCAAGCGTCACGCCGGCCTTGTGCCGGGGTCCGCTGTGCCGCGTATCCCAAGAAGATGGGGTGCGGGGCACGGTGGATGCCGGGACTAGCCCGGCATGACGGGGGGAGAAGTTGGTATGCCCAACGGCGGTCATCACCGGAGGCGCGGCAGACCCGGCACAAGGCCGGGGTGACGACGGAAAGCGGAGCTCGGAAGCACCCTAAACCTCAATTGGCACGCATCGTGCTGAGGGAGTGACGAACCAAAACAAGGTGGACAGAACCGATGAAAGACACGGCAGCCAACCGCAAACTCCTCACGGTGCTCGTGTTACTCGGCATGAGCTGGGTGCTGTTCTTTCAACCGGCGTCGCACTGGAGCGCCGCGATCCAGATTTCCTCGGTCCGGATCGCCTTCTCGCTCCAGAGTGACACTGTCCGTTTCCGGACACCTGTGTCCGGAAACGGACACTCTTTATTCCTGCTGCAAATCGGGAGCGAGCGTTCGTGAATATCGCGTCTTTGAAGACGGCGGCGTCCGCGACCCCTGACCGGGCGGTCAGCGGTAGCCAGATGGACAAGGTGGTCGAGCGCCGCGGCCTGTCGCGCAACGTCAAGATCGCGATCGGTGCCGGCGCCGTACTGGTGCTCGCCTTGCTGTTCTGGTGGTTCATGCCCGGCGCCGGGTCGCAGACGGTGACCAAGAACCGGCTGACGATCTCGACCGTGCAAACCGGACGGTTCGAGGATTTCATCCCGCTACGTGCCAAGGTCACGCCTTTGCTCACCGTCTATATCGACTCGATCGAGGGCGGCCGGGTCGACAAGGTCCTGGTCGAGGACGGCACCGATGTCGTGGCCGGCCAGCCGATCGCCATGCTGTCCAATGCCGAACTTCAGCTCTCGACGCTCGCCCGCCAGACCGAGGTCGAGCAGCAGATCAACAACATGCGCAGCCAGGAGCTGGCGTTGTCGCAGACCCGCCTGGCCAATGAGCGCGCGATCCTCGACGCGCAGCTCGCGCTCACCACGGCGCGCCGCCAATATGAGCGAGAGGCGCCGCTGGCGGCCAAGGGCTATGTGTCGGGCAAGCAGTTCAACGACACGACCGACAATTACCAATATCAGCAACGCCGTCTCGCGGTGCTTCGGCGCAGCCAGGCGAGCGACGAGCGGTTGCAATCGAGCCAGCTCGACCAACAAAAGGCATCGATGAAGTCGATGTCGGCGGGTCTGGGCATCGCGCGCAACAATCTCGACGCGCTCAATCTCAAGGCGCCGGTCACCGGCAAGCTCTCCGGCTTTTCGATCCAGATCGGCCAGTCGCT
>Ga0207667_10000653_pt1 | contig 44974 bp, 39 predicted proteins | sample KBSCornC52_FD_184301 | JGI IMG/M metagenome (GOLD analysis project Ga0207667, IMG submission 184301) | Corn rhizosphere microbial communities from Kellogg Biological Station, Michigan, USA - KBS Corn C5-2 (SPAdes) (version 2) | ecosystem: Host-associated > Plants > Roots > Rhizosphere > Soil ... | reverse complement strand
AACGTCAAGCTTTTGAATTGACTCTTAGGTTAGACGCTTGCATTTGTTTGGACAGATTGTCCATCCAACGCAAGACGCCCACACAAGTCACCTGCGCACACTGTCAAAGATCAATCACTTGCGATCCATTCTTCTGAATCGCCCCGAAACGTTTCGTCCCGGGTGAGCCGCCCATTCTACATCGTCTTTCCGGTCCGTCAACACCTGCAGCGAAGAATTTCTGCTGCCGTTGTTGCCGTTGCGGGGAAGCCGTCGCGGCGGGGAGGCGAATAATAGGTAGGGTCTACCGGCCTGGCAAGCAATTTCGTGAAGTTTTTTTCAAATTTCTCGTAAGCGCTTGTTCTTTCGCGTATCGATGCGCGGAAGAACCGCGCGGCGGCCTTTGCAGCCGCCGCGAAACCCTCAGGCCAGCTTCAACGCGACGCGCGCGAAGTTGCGCTTGCCGATCTGCAGCACGCCTTCGAAACCCGGGCCGAAGCTGCGCTGCGCGTCCTCTACTACTTCCGCGTCGATACGCACCGCGCGCTCCTTGAGCTTGCGGTTCGCCTCGGCATTGCTGGGCGTCAGCCCCGCCGCCGTCAGCAGCGCCGGCAGGCGCAGCCCTTCAGCAGGCACGGCGATCTCGGTAAGCGGCAGCAGACTGGTATCGCCCTCGCCACGCACCACCGCATGCCACCCGGCAATCGCCTGCTCCGCCGCCGCCGCGCCGTGGAAGCGCGCCGCCAGCTCGCGCGCCAGCCGCAGCTTGGCGTCGCGCGGATTGAGCGCGCCGCTGGCCACCTCGCCCTTCATGCGGGCCAGCTCGTCGAGCGACACCTCGAAGCTGAGCAGCTCGAACCACCGCCACATCAGCTCGTCGCCGATCTTCAGCGTCTTGGTCACGATATCGATCGCCGGCTCATTGATGCCGATGTAGTTGCCCAGCGACTTGGACATCTTCTGCACGCCGTCCAGGCCTTCCAGCAGCGGCATGGTCAGCACGATCTGCGGCGCCTGCCCGTGATGCTCCTGCAGCGCGCGGCCCATCAGCAGGTTGAACTTCTGGTCGGTGCCGCCCAGCTCCACGTCGCACTGCAGCGCCACCGAGTCGTAGCCCTGCACCAGCGGGTAAAGGAATTCGTGGATGGCGATCGATTGCTGCGCGGCGTAGCGCTTGGCGAAATCGTCGCGCTCCAGCATGCGCGCCACGGTGTGCTGCGCGGCTAGGCGGATCATGTCCGCCGCGCTCATCTTGCCGAACCACTCGGAATTGAAGCGCAGCTCGGTCTTGTCGCGGTCCAGCACCTTATAGACCTGCTCGGCATAGGTCTCCGCATTGCGCAGCACGTCCTCGCGGGTGAGCGGCTTGCGCGTGACGTTTTTGCCGGTCGGGTCGCCGATCATGCCGGTGAAGTCGCCGATCAGGAAAATCACCTGGTGCCCCAGGTCCTGGAACTGCCGCATCTTGTTGAGCAGCACGGTGTGGCCCAGGTGCAGATCCGGCGCGGTCGGGTCGAAGCCCGCCTTGATGCGCAGCGGCCGCCCGGCCTTGAGGCGCTCGACCAGCTCCTCCTGCTTGATGATTTCGTCGGCGCCGCGCGCGATGGTGGCCAGCGCCTGCTCAAGCTCGCTCATGTATTCCTCTTCAATGCCGGTGGTTTCGGTGGCCTGGGGAAGCGACGGCCACCACGTCGTGAAGTTAATTGTGCGTTAATCAGAAAATTCACGCAAACCCTTGATGGGAAAGGCGTTGACGCCCTTTGCACAGGGCCGTTATGGTACGCGGCATTACATAAATTTGTACCGCGGGGCACACGGGGCATGGGAGAGGCGAACAAGATCGCGCGCGCAGCGCGCAAACAGGCTATTCGCCGCAAGGCGCAACGACGCCACTCCCACTTCTACGAACGCTTCTCGCACTGGTCCTTCTGCAACCACAGCGAGGCCGAGCCGATCCGCTGGCATCGCGAACGCTGGGTGCTGGCCGGCACCGCGCTCCTTATCACCGCGCTTTCGGGCTTCATCATTCCGGCCTGGGCCAGCGCGATGCGGCCGGATCCGGTTTCCTCCGCGCATGCCCTGATGCCGCTGGCCCTGCCCAAGGCGCTGCCGACCACGGTGCGCACGCCCACGGTCGAGGACTGGCGCATCGTGCAGGTGCAGCCGGGCCAGACGCTGTCCGACATCTTCCAGGGCCAGGGCCTCAGCCTCACCGACCTGCAGAACGTGATGGACCAGGCCGGCGACGCCGGCAAGGCGCTGCACAGCATCCGTCCGGGCCAGGAGTTCGACTTCCTGCTGTCCAGCGACGGCGGCCTGCGCGGCATCCGCTTCGACAAGGACGAAGCCAGCCGCGTGATCGTGCGCTTCGACGGCGCCAAGCCCAGCGTGCTGGCGCAGGCGCGCGAAGTGGAGCGCCGCGAGCATGTCGTCCACGGCGCTATCGACAGCTCGCTGTTCGCCGCCGGCGCCAAGGCCGGCATGAGCACGGGGATGGTGCTGAAGCTGGCCGACCTCTTCAAATACGACATCGACTTCGTGCAGGACCTGCGCGAAGGCGACACCTTCACCGTCATCTACGACGACATCTACCGCGACGGCGCCTATCTGCACGAAGGCGAGATCGTCGCCGCCGAATTCGTCAACCAGGGCGAGCGCTACACCGCCTACCGCTTCAAGAAGGACGACGGCTCCTACGGCTGGTTCAGCGAGGACGGCCGCCCGATCCAGAAGTCGTTCCTGCGCATCCCGGTCGACTTCACCCGCATCTCCTCCCAGTTCAGCGCCGCGCGCATGCACCCGGTGCTGGGCCTGATGCGCGCGCACAAGGGCGTGGACTACGCCGCGCCGACCGGCACGCCGATCCATGCGGCGGGCGACGGCGTGATCAAGTTCAAGGGCTGGATGAACGGCTACGGCAACTTCGTGATCATCCAGCACAACAATTCGATCAGCACCGCCTACGGCCATATGTCGAAGTTCGCCAGCGAGCGCGTGGGCCAGCGCGTGAGCCAGGGTTCGGTGATCGGCTATGTCGGCATGACCGGCCTGGCCACCGGCCCGCACCTGCACTACGAATTCCGCGTCAACGACGTGCAGCGCGACCCGCAGAAGGTCACCCTGCCCAAGCCCGAGCCGCTGCCGGCCGTGCAGCTGGCCAAGTTCAGGGCGCAGGTGGTGCAGCCGCAGCTCGCCCGCTTGAAGGCGCTGGACGCCAACGTCAAGCTGGCCCGCGTAGATGGCGCCAAGCGCAACGACGACTGAGCCGCGGCATTCCGTGGCTGACGCTTCGTCGCTCTACATCGGCCTGATTTCCGGCACCAGCGCGGACGGCATCGACGCCGCGCTGGTGCGCTTCGAACAGGACCGCCCCCAGCTCGTCGCCGCCCTGGTCCATCCGTGGCCTGAGCAACTGCGCGCACGCATCCTGGCCGTGGCGCAGGACGAAACCCGGCTGGATCTCGACGCTTATGGCCGCCTCGACGTGGCCATCGGCGAGTGCTTCGCGCAAGCCACGCTGCGCCTGCTCAAGGCCAGCGGTACGCCGGCGGGCGCCGTGCGCGCAGTCGGCTCGCACGGCCAGACCCTGCGCCACCGCCCGCACGGCGAACACCCGTTCACCCTGCAGGTCGGCGATCCCTCGGTGATCGCCGAACGCTGCGGCATCGAGGTGGTGGCCGATTTCCGCCGCGCAGATGTTGCCGCCGGCGGCCAGGGCGCGCCCTTGTTGCCGGCCGTGCACGCGATGCTGCTGGGCGCAGCGGGCCGCACCCGCGTGGTGCTCAATCTCGGCGGCATCGCCAATATCACCGTGCTGCGCGCCGACGGACAGGTCTTCGGCTTCGATACCGGCCCCGCCAACGGACTGATGGACGCCTGGTGCCTGCGCCATCGCGGCACCGCCTACGACCGCGACGGCGCCTTCGCGCTGAGCGGCGCGGCCGACGCCCCGCTGCTGGCCGAGCTGCTGGCCGACCCTTATTTCGCCCTGCCCCCGCCCAAGAGCACCGGCCGCGAACACTTCCATCTGGCCTGGCTCGAGCGCCATGCGCGCGTGGCCGAGCTGCCGGCGGCCGACGTGCAGGCCACCCTGCTGGAACTGTCCGCCCGCAGCGTGGCCGAGGCGATCGCGCGGCATGCGCCGGATGTCTCGGACGTACTGGCCTGCGGCGGCGGCGTGCACAACAGCGCGCTGATGCAGCGCCTGGGCGCCTTGCTGGCCCCGGCCAGGCTGCGCAGCACGGCGGAAGAAGGCGTGGATCCGGACTATCTGGAGGCGACCGCGTTCGCCTGGCTGGCGCGGCAGCGCCTGCTCGGGCTACCCGGCAATCTGCCGGCGGTGACCGGCGCACGCGGCCCGCGCGTGCTGGGCGCGGTCTATGCCGCGCCGATCTGAAGCCTGGCCGATCTGAAGCCTGGCCGATCTGAAGCCCGGCCGATCTGAAACCTGGCCGGCCTGAAACCCGCTCAGCCGCCCAATGGCTCTTCGGATAAAGCCAGCTGCGATGGCGACAGCTGCGTCGGCTGCGCCATGGACAGCGCCTGGATGGCTTCCTGGAACGCCGCTTTCTCGCGCGCATCCCACTGGCCGCTGAGCACGGTCAGCTCGCCCGGGTCGAGCATGGTTTCGGCAAACACATTGCCGCTCGGCGTCATGCCCAATCCGTGGCGCAGTGCGTGCAGCACCACGTCATTGATCGACCACTGGCGGTCCTTGGCCAGCGACTTGATGCGCTCGGCCATGAGATTGTCGATATGGCGAATCACGATGTCCGGCACAGGCGTTACTCCGTCTGTCCACGCATGGGCCCCCTGACCGGCATCATGGTGTACAGGCGGCGGCCGGCTTGCAAGTCGGCCATCCGGATGAATTCGTGGCTCGGTTCGCACTACCGCGGCCAGGCCCTTGGCTTTGTGACCGGCATCGCGCCGCTCAGCCGGCCCCGCGGGCCTTCTCTTCCGCCCGGTAATGCGGCCATAGATAAAGGAACAGCCCGGTGGCGGGCAGCACCGCGATCACCGTAATGATGAAGTAGGTGCCATAGCCCATCGACGCGGCGATGCCGCCCGCGAAGAAACCCAGCAGCTTGCCCGGCAGATTGAGCAGGGAGCTGAGCAGCGCGTACTGCGTGGCGGTGTGCTGCCGGTTGACCAGCGAGGACAGGAAGGCCACGGTCGGCGGCCCCAGAATCCCTAGGGTCAGGTTCTCGCCAGAGATCACCAGGGTCAGCACCAGCAGGTTGCCCGGATACACGATCACCAGCAGGTACAGCAGGTTGCTGGCGCCGCACAGCACGATGGTCGCCCCCAGCGTGCGCCACGCGCCCCAGCGAGCCACCGCGGCGCCGCCGATAAACACGCCGAGGATGCCGATCCAGATGCCGTAGATCTTGGTGATGGTGCCGATCTCGGTCTTGCTGAAGCCCATGTCGCGATAGAACGGGCTCATCACGCCGCCGATGGTGGCCTGCTCGGGAATCTTGAACAGCAGGATGAAGGCCAGCGTGACGCCGGCCAGCAGCCAGCCGTAGCGGCGGAAGAAATCGGTGAACGGATCGATCACCGCCTCGCGCATCGCCTCGCCCCAGCCGCGCGGCGCCTGGCGCACCACCTCGGGCTCGCGCGCCAGCAGGGTGGTGAGGATGGGCAGGCTCATGCCGATCGCCATCGCCACGTAGACCCAGCTCCACGACACATGGTCGGCCAGGATCAGCGCCAGCGCGCCGGCCGCCAGCAGGCCGATGCGATAACCCAGCGCATAGGTCGCCACCAGGGCGCCCTGCGCCTCCACCGAGGCGATCTCGATGCGGTACGCATCCACCGCGATGTCCTGGGTGGCGCCGAAGAACGCCACCACCAGGGTCGCCGCGATGAACGGCCCCAGGTTCGCCGGCGTCAGCGCGGCCATCGCCAGCAGGCCAGCGGCCACCACCAGCTGCGCGAACAGCAGCCAGCCGCGGCGTTGGCCCAGGCGGCGGAACAGCGGCAGCTTCCAGTGATCCAGCAGCGGCGCCCAGATGAACTTGAACGCGTAGAACATGCCCGCGCTCGCGATCATGGTGATTTCTTTCAGCTCGACGCCGTTTTCCTTCAGCCAGTAGGCCAGGGTGCCGGCGACCAGCAGGAACGGCAGGCCGGAGGAAAAGCCGAGCAGGCACATGGTCCACGCGGCGGGCTGGGAAAACGCCTGCCACACCGAGGGACGCCTGGGCGGTTCCGCGCCGGGCTTCGCCGCCAGCTCAGTCGGCATAGTCGACGGTATAGGGCGCGTGGTCGGAGAAGCGTTCGTCGCGATAGATCGAGCAGCTCTTCAGGCGCTGGTGCAGCGAAGGCGTGACCACCTGGTAGTCGATGCGCCACCCCACGTTGTTCTCGCGCGCGCGGCCGCGGTTGGACCACCAGGTGTATTCCACCGCGTCGGGCTTGATCGCGCGGAAGCTGTCGACCCAGCCGCGCTCCTTGAACAGCAGATCCAGCCAGGCGCGCTCCGCCGGCAGGCAGCCGGAGTTCTTCTGGTTGGAGCTCCAGTTCTTGATGTCGTCCTTGGTGTGCACGATGTTCCAGTCGCCGCAGATCACGTAGTCGCGGCCGCTTTCCAGCCACTGCTGGAAGATCGGCGTGATCCACTCCATCACCTGGAACTTGAACTGCTGGCGTTCGTCGCCGGAGGAACCGGACGGCACGTACAGCGACACCACGCTCAGGTTGCCGAAGCGCGCCTCGATATAGCGCCCCTCGTCGTCGAACGGCGCCCAGCCCAGCGAGGTCAGCACCTGGTCCGGTTCGCGCCTGGCATAGATGGCCACGCCGCTGTAGCCCTTCTTGCTGCTGGCGTCGCGATAGAAGCAGTGGTGCCCGTCGGGGCGGAACATCGGATCGCTGAGCTGATCTTCCTGCGCCTTGGTTTCCTGCAGGCAGACCACGTCGGCCTTCTGCTTGCGTAGCCAGTCGAACACGCCCTTGGTGGCGGCCGAGCGGATGCCATTGGCGTTCAGGCTGACGATGCGCATGCGTAGTCCTCAAGTGATGCGCCATCATAGCAACCATGTCCGAATCGCCCGCCATCCGCGTCGCGCCCGTCGCGCCGCCGTTCCGCCAGGCTGTGCTGGCCCTGCGCGTGCATCCCGCGCAATACGCCTTCGTCAGCCCGATCGAAGCCTCGCTGGCCGATGCGGAGCAATGCCACGGCAGCACGCCGATGGCGATCCTGCACGGCGATACGCCGGTGGGTTTCTACCGGATCGAACAGCAGGCCAGTTCCATCGCCGAGCGCGACTACGCGGTACCCGCGCTGGGCCTGCGCTCGTTCTTTATCGGCGCCGACTGGCAGGGGCGCGGCTTCGGCGCCGCGGCCGTGGCCGCGCTCGTCGCCGACCTGGCCACGCGCCATCCCGAGGCGCGCCTGCTGGTGCTTACCGTCAACTGCCGCAATCCGTCCGCGCTGGCGCTGTACCGGCGCGCGGGCTTCGAGGACAGCGGTGAGCTGTACCATGGCGGGCGTTCCGGGCCGCAGCATCTGATGTGGCTGCGGCTGCCCTGATTCTTGCTTTCGATCACGAGAGACCCGCCGTGCACGACTACCAGCGCGACTTCATCGAACTCACCCTGCAGCGCGACGTGCTGCGCTTCGGCGAGTTCACCCTCAAATCCGGCCGCCAGAGCCCGTACTTCTTCAATATGGGCCGGATCGACTCCGGCGCCGCGCTGGCCCGCCTCGGCCGCGCCTATGCGGCGGCGCTGATCGGTTCGGGCGTGCCGGTCGACATGCTGTTCGGCCCCGCCTACAAGGGCATCCCGCTGGCCGCCGCCACCGCCATCGCGCTGGCCGACGAGCATGGCCGCGACCTGCCCTGGGCCTACAACCGCAAGGAAGCCAAGGACCACGGCGAAGGCGGCGTGCTGGTCGGCGCGCCGCTGCAGGGCCGCGTGCTGATCGTGGACGACGTGATGACAGCCGGCACCGCGGTGCGCGAATCGCTGGCGCTGATCCGCGCGCAGGGCGCCACGCCGGCCGGCGTGCTGATCGCGCTGGACCGCCAGGAGCGCGGCAGCGGCGAGCGGTCCGCCGCGCAGGAAGTCGCCGCCGACTACGGCATCCCGGTCATCGCCATCACGAGTCTTGGCGATGTGATGGCCTACGCTGGCGAACGCCCGGACCTGGCGGACGAGTACGAACGCCTGCTGGCGTACCGGGAACGCTACGGCGTGGCGGCCTGAGCACACGCCCCGGCGACGGGGCGAACGGCGTCACATCCGCAAACATGTCTTCGCCGGACCATCCAGGGGCGAAGGCTATACTCCCGATTCACAGGGGGAATTCCATGCGTCGAACCAGTTTTGTCCTAGCCGCGCTGATCGCGGCGACCTGCGCCCACGCGCAGACCGAAAGCACCAACGGCATGCGCTACAAGTGGCGCGACGGCCAGGGCCTGCCGCACTACAGCGACAGCCTGAGCGCCGAAGCGATCAAGTACGGCTACGACGTGGTCAACGACCGCGGCCTGGTGATGAAGCACGTCGAGCGCCAGCTCAACCCGGAAGAACGCGAAGCGGCGCGCAAGGCCGCCGAGGCCCAGGCGGCGCAGCAACGCGCCGCGCAGGAGCGCACGCGCAACGATACGCAGTTGCTGGCCGCCTATCCGAACGAAGCGGAGTACAAGGTCTCGCTGCAGCAGGAAATCGACAATATCGACCAGCAGATCCGCACCACCCAGATCAACCTGCGCAGCCAGGAAAAGGCGCTGACCGACCTGCTCTCCCGCGCCGGCGACCTGGAGCGCTCCAAGCAGCCGGTGCCGAAGTTCCTCAACGACAGCATCGCCAAGCAGCGCAACGTGGTGGCCGGCCAGCGCGCCGCGCTGGATCGCCAGCAGGCCGCGCGCGATGCCGCCAGCGCGAGGATGACGCAGCAGCTGCAGCACTATCGGGAACTGAAGGCGGCGCAGGGCAAGGACAAGTAAGTCCGCCCGCGCATCCGGCGGACCAAGAAAAACGCCACGCGATGCGTGGCGTTTTTTTATGCCCGTACAGAGGGCAGGATCAGAACGGCAGCTTCAGCGCTGGATCCACCGCGTGCAGCTGCTCGCGGAATACCTGCTGGATGCGCTTGAGCGCGGCTTCGCTGTCCGCGTCGAAGCGCAGCACCAGGATCGGCGTGGTGTTGGACGGGCGCACCAGGCCCCAGCCGTCCGGCCAGTCGGCGCGCACGCCGTCGATGGTGGTCAGCGCGGCATCGCCGAAGCTCGCGCTCTGGCGGAACTTCTCGATGAACTTGTAGTGCTCGCCTTCCTTCATCTCGATCTTCAGTTCCGGCGTCGACACACCCTTCGGGCAGGTCGCGAAGATCTCTTCCGGCGTGCGCTCTTCCGGGTCGCCGGCGAGGATTTCCAGCAGGCGCGCGCCGGCGTAGATGCCGTCGTCGAAGCCGTACCAGCGCTCCTTGAAGAAGAAGTGGCCGCTCATCTCGCCGGCCAGTTCAGCGCCGGTCTCGCGCATCTTGCTCTTGATCAGCGAATGGCCGGTGCGCCACATCAGCGGGCTGCCGCCGGCGTCGAGGATCTGGCCCTTGAGGTGCCCGGTGCACTTCACGTCGTAGATGATCGTCGCGCCCGGCTGGCGCGACAGCACGTCGCGCGCGAACAGCATCAGGGTGCGGTCGGGGAAGATGATCTCGCCGGTCTTGGTCACCACGCCCAGGCGGTCGCCGTCGCCGTCGAAGGCCACGCCCAGATCCGCGCCGGTGCTCTTCACGGCCAGGATCAGGTCTTCCAGGTTGTGCGGGTCGGACGGATCCGGATGGTGGTTCGGGAAGGTGCCGTCCACGTCGCAGTACAGCTGGATGATGTCGCAGCCGATGCCTTCGAGCACCTGCGGCGCCACCGCGCCGGGGATGCCGTTGCCGCAGTCGACGACGATCTTGAGGCGGCGGCTGGCCTGCACGTCCGAGGTGATGCGCTCGACATAGTCCGGCACCACGTCGATATGCCGCAGCGAACCCTTGCCGCCGCGCTCCAGCTCGTTGGCGGCGATGCGGCGGTACAGGTCCTGGATGGAGCCTTCGGACAAGGTCTCGCCGCCGACCACGATCTTGAAGCCGTTGTAGTCCGGCGGATTGTGGCTGCCGGTGACGGCCACGCCGCTGCCGGTGTTGAAGCGGTACGCAGCGTAGTACACGACCGGCGTCGGCACCGCGCCGATGTCGATCACGTCGATGCCGGCTTCGCGCAGGCCGTCGGACAACGCGCCGGTGAGTTCCGGACCGGACAGGCGGCCGTCGCGGCCGACCACGATCTCGCGCAGGCCCTTCTCGCGCATCACCGTGCCGATCGACTGGCCGAGCAGGCGCGCCACGTCGGCGGTCAGCGACTTGCCGACGATGCCGCGCACGTCGTACGCGCGGAAGATGGTCGGATCGACCGTCACCGGTACCGGCGCCGCCGGTGCGGCGGGCTTGGCGGGACGGGCTTCCGGCTTGGCCGGTTCGGGCGGGTTGTCGATCAGGTCGGACAAAATCGGTTCCTCATATGAAATCTTGGACTTGCCGAGGCTGAGGCCGGTCACGCGGCCGCGCAGCCACAATAAATAGATGCCGCCGGCCAGGGCCAGCAAGGTCAGCAGCGCCGCAAGCGGCCATGACCTCGGCAGCACGATGTAGGCCCCGGGCAAGGCGGCGACCACGCTCAGATTGCTGCCCGGTACCGGCTTGCCGGAGGGCTCGCTTTGCGCGGACGCGGAGCCATGCGCGAGCACCTGCAGGTCACCGCGACCGCGATCGTCGCCCTGGCGAAGTTCAAGTCTGCCGCCTTCCGGCGGAACGGCATTGAAACGCTCCTCCAGCGGAGCGAACGGCAGCGCGAACAGCACCCACGCGCTCGGGCGCTGGCGTGCGCCCATCGGCAGCACGAAGCTGAGGCGGCGATCGCCGGAACCCTTGGGCAGGGTCTGCGCCAGCGTGTCGCCGTCGGCCGTCTGCGCGGCCATCAGCTGCGCGGCCTTGGCGTAGCCGAAGTCGCGGTAGTTGGCGTGCAGCACTTCGTCCAGCGTGCCGCTGTAGAACTCGATGGCCTGGACCTGCGGCAGTTTCCCGCGCAGCAAGGTGGCGGCGTAGGCGGTATCGGCCTGGGTCGCGGCCGGATCGAGCGCGTCGAGCTGCTGCTGCAAGGTATGGCGTTCGCGGCTCAGTTCCTCCGCCAGCGTCTGCACCACTTGCTCCTGCGCGCGGTGCACGCGCTCGATCGCCGCGCTTTCGTCGGCGATCAGCCAGGTCTGCCAGGCGCAGAACAAGCCGCCCGCGACCAGCAGCGTGCCGCCGGCCAGCGGCAGCAGGCGCCGCCAGTCAGGCATTCGCTCGCGCAAACCCATCGCGATGTCCATCGCCATCGTCCTGTCCCCTCTGCAGGCTCTGTGTCAGTTGACGCCGGTGGAACCGAAACCGCCCTCGCCCCTCTGCGAAGGCTTGAACTCCGTCACCACGTTCAAGCGGGCCTGCGCCACCGGCACCAGCAGCAGCTGGGCGATGCGATCGCCCACGCCGATGGTGTACGGCTGCGCGCCGCGGTTCCAGCAGGAAATCATCAGCGGGCCCTGGTAGTCCGCGTCGATCACGCCTACCAGGTTGCCCATGACGAGTCCGTGTTTATGGCCCAGGCCCGAGCGCGGCACGATCAGCGCGCACCAGCCCGGATCGCCGATATGGATGGCCATGCCGCTGGGCACCAGCGCGCTTTCGCCGGGGGCCAGCGTCAGCGGCTCGGGCAGCGCGGCGCGCAGGTCCATGCCCGCGCTGCCGACGGTCGCCGCCTGCGGCAACGGGATGCTGTCGCCCAGCCGTGGATCGAGGATTTTCAGTTCGACGTCGACCAGACCCGGCCGCACCGTCATGAGCGCACCGTCCGGTAGCGCTGCCCGATGCTGGCCACCAGCCGGCGCGCCAGTTCCGCCTTGTCGGCGCGCGCCAGCTCCAGCGAGCCGCCGGGCCAGTACACGTTCAATGCATTGTCCGCGGCCTCGAAGCCGAGGCCGTTGCCCACCAGGTTTGCCGCAATCATGTCCAATCCCTTGCGCCGGAGCTTGTCCTGCGCGTAATCCGCCACATCATGCGTTTCCGCGGCGAATCCGACCAGGAAAGGGTGCACGGTTTGCGCGGCCAGGGTGGCGAGGATGTCGGGATTCTCGGCCAGCGCCAGGGTCAGGCCGGCGCCGTCCTGCTTCTTGATCTTCTGGCCGGCGACGCTGGCGGGGCGATAGTCGCCCACCGCGGCGGCGCCGACATAGATATCCGCATCGGCCGCGGCGGCCAGCACGGCGGCATGCATCTGCGCCGCGCTGCGCACGTCGACGCGGCGCGCCACGCCATGCGGCGTCTGCAGATGCACGGGACCGGCGACCAGGGTCACCTGCGCGCCCGCATCGGCCGCGGCGGCAGCCACGGCGAAGCCCATCTGGCCCGAGCTGCGGTTGCCGATGAAGCGCACCGGGTCGATGTCTTCGTAGGTCGGTCCGGCGCTCACCACCATCTTCAGCCCGCGCAGGGCGCCGTCGCCGAACGAGCCGGCCAGCGCCGCGCGCAGTTCCAGCGGTTCCAGCATGCGGCCGGAGCCGATATCGCCGCAGGCCTGGTCGCCCGAGGCCGGCCCCAGCAGATGCACGCCGCGGCGGCGCAGGGTGTCGACGTTTTCCTGCACGGCCGGATGCGCCCACATCTGCTGGTTCATCGCCGGCGCCACGTACAGCGGCGCGGCGCTGGCCAGGCACAGCGTGGTGAGCAAGTCATTGGCGAGCCCGTGCGCGAGGCGCGCGATCAGGTCGGCGCTGGCCGGCGCGATGAGGATGCGCTCGGCCCAGCGCGCCAGCTCGATATGGCCCATGGCCATCTCCGCCTGCTCGTCCCACAGGCTGACCCGCACGGCTTCGCCGGACAGGGCCTGGAAGGTGGTGGCGCTGACGAAATGGGTGGCGTTCTCCGTCATCACCACGCGGACCTGGGCATCCAGGTCGCGCAGGCGGCGGACCAGCTCGCAGGCTTTGTAGGCGGCGATGCCGCCCGACACGCCGAGCAGGATGCGACGGTTGGCAAGTTGCATGTAGGACAGGCCTGACAAACGGGCAGACGCCTAGCTTACCGGAATCGACTCCGTCCTCCGCTGCATGCGCCGGCGCGCTTGCGGCATCTTGGACACATGAGTATTCGAGACTGGCCGGAAGGGGAACGTCCCCGCGAAAAACTGCTGCAGCAGGGCACGGCGTCGCTGTCGGATGCGGAGCTGCTCGCCGTGCTGCTCGGCAGCGGCGTGGCCGGCGCCGACGCGCTGATGCTCGGACGCCAGCTGCTCATCGAGGCCGGCGGCCTGCATGCGCTGCTGGCCGACCCCACCGCGACCACGCGCCTGGCCGGCATCGGCCCGGCCAAGCAGGCGCGGCTGGTCGCCGCGCTGGAACTGGCGCGCCGCTCCCTCGGCGAGCAGCTGCACGCGCGCACCACGCTGCAGAATCCGCGCGACAGCGGCGACTTCCTGCGCGCCAAGCTGCGCCACCTGCCCTACGAAGTGTTCGCCTGCCTGTACCTGGACAACCGCCACCGCGTGCTGGCCTACGAGGAACTGTTCCGCGGCACCGTGGACGGCGCCAGCGTGCATCCGCGCGAGGTGGTGCGCGCCTGCCTCAAGCACAACGCCAGCGCGGTGATCCTGGCGCACAACCATCCGTCCGGCGTGGCCGAACCCAGCCTGGCCGACCGCGCCGTCACGCGCAGCCTGCGCGATGCGCTGCTGCTGATCGAGGTGCGCGTGCTGGATCACCTGGTGATCGGCGCGGCGGAGCCGGTCTCGATGGCGGCGATGGGCCTGATCTGAGCGATGCGCTCAGGGTTTGATCCGGAAAAAATAACGGCGCGGTGGGGAACCGCGCCGTCAGGCCGTTTTTGGGGAGATGAGAGGGACGGCGTCTCGCGTACCTGTCAGCGGGGAGGGTGCTTGGGGTACGGGCGGCATTGTGGCAGTGCGGCATGACAGCCCGGTGACGTCCTGGCGGGCGCTGGCCGAGGCCGGGCCGGCGCGACTTATGCACATTGGCCGCAAATGGCCTGTTAGCGAGCATTTCGTCGACAACTGTGAAATTGTCAAAATAACCCACTGATTTGGCTTGTAAAATTAAGTGACATCTACGTTTCCGCCGCGCAAAAACCAACGAGTCCTCAAACCGCGCCTTGTTTCCCCACAGAGTTATCCACAGCCCCCGCAGCCGCGCCGCAGCATGCCCGTAGCCCGCCCTCCCGCTGCCCTCGCGCCCCTCGGAGAGCGCCCGTGCGCTCTGCTAGGATTGCCGGTTCCATCGAAGCCAGACCCAGCCCCGTGAAACAAGCGCTGCGCGATTTGCTGCTGCAGGCCATCCGGTCCCTGCAGAACGACTCCACCCTGCCCGCCGAGCTCGAAGTGCCTAACTTCGTGATCGAGCGCACGCGCAGCCGCGACCACGGCGATTTCGCCAGCAACGCGGCCATGCTGCTGGCCAAGCCGGCCCGCGCCAAGCCGCGCGAACTGGCCGAGAAGCTGGTGGCCGCCCTGCCCGCGAATGCGCAGGTGGCGAAGGTCGAGATCGCCGGCCCCGGCTTTATCAACTTCTTCCTGGCGCCGGCCGCCTATCACGCCGAGCTGCGCCGCGTCCTCGGCGAGGGCGATGCCTACGGCCGCAACGACAGCGGCAAGGGCGTGGTCGCCGGCGTGGAATTCGTCTCGGCCAACCCCACCGGCCCGCTGCATGTCGGCCACGGCCGCGCCGCGGCGATCGGCGACTGCCTGAGCCGCCTGCTCGACGCCAATGGCTGGGCGATCAGGCGCGAGTTCTATTACAACGACGCCGGCGTGCAGATCCAGAACCTGGCCATCTCGGTGCAGTCGCGCGCGCGCGGCCTGGCCCCGGGCGACGCCGGCTGGCCGGAGGACGGCTACCGCGGCGACTACATCGCCGACGTGGCCCGCGCCTATATGGCCGGCGAGTCCGTGGTCGCCGACGGCCAGACCGTCACCGGCGCCAAGGACGCGGAGGACCTCGACGCGATCCGCCAGTTCGCCGTGGCCAGCCTGCGCCGCGAGCAGGACCTGGACCTGAAGGCCTTCGGCGTCGGCTTCGACACCTATTTCCTGGAGTCCTCGCTGTACACCGGCGGCAAGGTGGAAGAGACCGTGCGCGAACTCGTCGCCCACGGCCACACCTACGAGGAAGGCGGCGCGCTGTGGCTGCGCTCGACCGACTTCGGAGACGACAAGGACCGCGTGATGCGCAAGTCCGACGGCACGTTCACCTATTTCGTGCCGGACGTGGCCTACCACCGCAGCAAGTGGCAGCGCGGCTACGTGCGCGCGATCACCGAGCTGGGTTCGGACCATCACGGCAGCCTGGCCCGCGTCAAAGCCGGCCTGCAGGCGCTGGACTGCGGCATCCCCAAGGGCTGGCCGGAATACGTGCTGCACCAGATGGTCACGGTGATGCGCGGCGGCGAAGAGGTGAAGATCTCCAAGCGCGCCGGCAGCTACGTCACCCTGCGCGATCTGATCGACGAAGTGGGCAAGGACGCGACACGCTACTTCCTGATCTCGCGCAAGGCCGATTCGCAGCTGGTGTTCGACATCGACCTGGCGCGCTCGCAGAGCAACGACAACCCGGTCTACTACATCCAGTACGCCCACGCCCGCGTCTGCCGCGTGCTGGACGAACTGGCCGAACGCGGCCTGCCGCCGGTGGATACCGCCGCGGGCGTCGCGCAGCTGGAACGGCTGGACACCGAACACGAGCAGGCCCTGTTCGTGGAGCTGTCGCGCTATCCGGAAGTGGTGGAAGCGGCGGCCGGCAATCTGGAACCTCACCTGATCGCGCAATACCTGCGCGATCTCGCCGGCGCCGTGCACAGCTACTATCACGAGCACAAGTGGATCGTGGACGACGCGCAGCTGCGCAATGCGCGCATCACCCTGGCGGTGACCGCGCGCCAGGTCATCCGCAACGGTTTGGATTTGCTGGGACTCAGTGCCCCGGAGAAGATGTAAATGCCAGCAGCACGCAAGGGCAAAGGCCGTCAGGCCGTGCGCAACAACAGCGGCGGGTTTCCGGCCTGGGGCTGGGCCATCATCGGCATCGCGGTCGGCGCGCTGCTGATGTTCGCCATGCGCGGCAAGCTGCCGATGGGCGGCCGCGCCGGCGACGCGCCGCAGCCCAACGCGCAGGCCACCGCCCAGCACGGCAGCGATGCCGGCGCGGTGGAACCGACCGCCGCCGATTCCGCGCCCGCGCCGAAGAAGCCGCAGTTCGACTTCTATTCCGTGCTGTCGGAAAAGGAAGTGCGCATCCCCGACGCGGAGATCAGCGCGCAGGCCCGCGCCGAGCAGCAGAAGCAGACTGCCGCGCAGCAGGCGCAAGCCCAGGCCCAGGCGGCGCAGCAGGCCCAGCAGCAGGCGGCCGCGCAGCGTGCCGCCGCCGCGAATGCGCCGGCCGCCGTCACCGAGAACGTCACCGCCGCACCGGCAGCCCCGGTGGCGCCGGCTGCCGCGAGCGGCGGCGGCGGTTATCTGCTGCAGGTCGGCGCATTCCCGAGCGCCGCCGATGCGGAAAGCCTGAAGGCCAAGCTGGCGCTGCAGGGTTTCGTCGCCAACGTGGCCTCGGTCAGCGTCAACGGCCAGACCTACAACCGCGTGCGCCTGGGGCCGTTCAAGTCGGCGACCGAGCTGGAGGCGACCAAGCAGCGGCTGTCCTCGGCCGGCATCAATGCGATCGCGTTGAAGGAAGGCCGCTGAGTTTTCGCCGCCACTGAGCGATAAAAAAAGCCGCGCTTCATGCGCGGCTTTTTCTTTGTGCTCCCGGCAGGCTCAGCGCTTGCGCTTGAGCCGGATCAGCGCCGAGATATCGTCGTCGCCATAGCCCTGGCTCATCAGCTCGGCGTAATCGGCCAGCGACTTCTCGATCACCGTGCGATCCGTGCCCGCGCCCTCGGCGATGCCGCGCACGATGCCCAGGTCCTTGTGCAGCAGGGCCAGCTTGAAGCCCACGCTGAATTCGTCGCGCAGCATGGTGGCGCCGCGCTTTTCCAGGAACCAGCTGCCGGCAGCGCCGGCGCCCAGCGTCGGCAGCAGCCGATCCGCCTCCAGCCCCAGCGCCTCGCCCAGCGCCAGCCCTTCGCACACCGCCTGCGCGATACCGGCGACCAGCACCTGGTTCACCGCCTTGGTGGCCTGGCCGGCGCCGACCGCGCCCAGATGGGTGACGCGCAGCGCATACGCTTCCAGCACCGGACGCGCGCGCTCGAGCACGTCGGCATCGCCGCCCACCATCACCGACAGCTTGCCGTTCTTCGCGCCTTCCACCCCGCCGGACACCGGCGCGTCGAGGAAATCCACGCCCGCGGTAGCCAGCCGCGCGGCCGCGCGCTTGGCGGTGTCGGGCGCCACGGTGGAGTGGTCGACCACGATGGCGCCGCGCTTCAAGTGCGGCAGCATGGTTTCGATGGTGGCCAGCACATCGGCGTCGGCGGTCACGCAAAGGGCGATCACATCGCACTGCGCGGCAAGTTCTTCCAGCGGCGGCGCGCTGACGCCCAGCTCGCGCGCCAGCGCGTCAGCCTTGGCCTGGGTGCGGTTGGCCACCGCCTGCAGCAGGCCCTTGGATTTCAGATGCCCGGCCATCGGCGCGCCCATGGCGCCGAGACCGACGAAAGCTGCCTTGAGCGTCATCGGGAGATTCCATCGATAAGAAACAGGCCGCCCCGGAGGGCGGAGCGGCCTATGTTAGCGGCGGTGCACATCGTGCGTGACGAACGGCTTCTCCGCCGTCGGCGGTTCCAGCCACTGCGGATGCGCCAGCGTGTGGCGCATGTCGGCCAGGCCGCTTTCCCAGTGCGAGTGCATGCTGTTGAGGCTGAACTCGTAGTCCTTGTAATGCCCTTCGTATGGCTTGTCGCGGTAGATCAGGTGGATCAGGTTGGTCAGCGCGCCGGAGGCCTGGGTCTGCGCGCGGCGGAACGCCGGGTCGTCGCGCTTTTCCGGCGGCACCAGGGCCATCAGGTCGTGCAGCAGGCGCTGGTTTTCCTGGTTCAGCCGCATGTATTCGGTGATCAGGCGGGTGCGGCTGGAATACTGGATTTCCTTGGCGCGCTCGGCCACGCCGGACAGGTCGCGCGGCAGCTCGCCGGTGGCGCGCCACAGGTCGACCTGGAAGATCAGCGCGTCATGGCAGGGCCGGTCCGACAGCACCTTGTACAGCGGCGTATTGGAGACCATGCCGCCGTCCCAGTAGAACTCGCCGTCGATCTCCACCGCGGGAAAGCCCGGCGGCAGCGCGCCCGAGGCCATGAAATGCTCCACCCGCAGCTTGCCGTGGGTGTTGTCGAAATACGCGAAGTTGCCGGTGCGCACATTCACCGCGCCCACCGACACGCGCATCGAACGCGCATCGTTGATGCGGTCGAAATCGACCAGCCGCTCCAGCGTGCTGCGCAGCGGGCTGGTGTCGTACCAGCTCACCTCGCCGGGGCTGGCCGCGCGGCGGAACGGCAGGAACGGTGGCGGCATGCGCGGCACGAAGAAGCCGGCCTGCCCCTCGATCAGCGCGCGCCACGCGGCGAAGCTGCTGAAGCCGTTCTGCAGCGCCAGCGGCCAGCTGCTGCTGTCGAACGCGGGCGTGGCCGGAAAATACGGCGGCTTGCAGATGGTTTCCCAGAACTCGCGCAGCTTTTCCACGCGCTGCCCGATCGGATTGCCGGCGATGATCGCCGCATTGAGCGCGCCGATCGAAATGCCGGCCAGCCAGCGCGGCCGCAGATCCGCCTCGGCCAGCGCCTGGTACACGCCGGCCTGGTAGGCGCCGAGCGCGCCGCCGCCCTGCAGCACCAGGGCCACGGTGGAATAGGCCTCGCCGACCATCTTGGCCAGACCTTCCTTGGCCGCGCCTTCCGCGTTCTTGCCCATGGGTTTCAAGCCTCCGCCAGGTAGTCGTACACCACGTCGCCCAGGCCCAAGGTGAGATCGGTGATGAAGTGCAGCGCCGATTCCACTTTCAGCACCGGCAGCTCGGCCACCGGCGCCAGCGCATGCGGATGCAGTTCCAGCGCGGCCGGCCCGGTCCAGGCGCCCTTGAGCGTGACGTCGGTGGTGAAATAACGCACCAGCTCGCAGATGCGCGGGCTGCCGTCCACGTGCGGGATGATCTTGAGCAGGAAATTCGGCGCGGCCAGCGAAGCCAGCACCGCGGCGCGGTCGGCCTCGGCATGCTTGAAGCCCATGGTGGCTTTCGCCACGCGCACCTTGCCGTAATCGAGCGTGCCGACCAGCGTATCGATCTCGGTTTCCAGCAGCGGGCTGGCCAGCTTCTTGGGGAAGCCCCACAGCTCACGGCCGCCGGCGATCGGCGGATGGTCGTTCAAATACATCGAGTGCACATAGCCGCCGTGCACGCCGCGGAAGCTCACCGGGATCACCTGGCCCGACTCGGTGTAATCGCCGAAGCCGGTGGAATCGGGCATGCGGATAAATTCGTACTTCACCAGCGGCTCGCCGATTTCCAGCGGCTCGGGCACCAGGGCGCGCAGCAGCTCGGAGTCGGTGCGGTAGGTGATGACCAGGAACTCGCGGTTGACGAAGCGATAAGGCCCGCGCGGAAACGCGGGGCTGGTCAGCGGCATGGCGAAGGCATTGGCCTTGACGTCGGCGATCTTCATCGAGCCATCCTCTTTGGCAATCCGGTCTGGCGCACGCCGGACGGCGTGCGCTGCATGCAATCGGGAAAGCGCCCGCTCCGCCGTGTGCGGACGGGCGCAGCGACGCTTACTGCATGTACCAGCCGTGGCTGACCACGATGGACTGCCCGGTGAGCGCGGCCGAGGGGAACGCGGCAAGGAACAGCGCGGTTTCGGCAATGTCTTCCACCGTGGTGAAGGTGCCGTCGACGGTGTCCTTCAGCATCACGTTCTTGATCACCTCGGCCTCGCTGATGCCCAGCTCCTTGGCCTGCTCGGGAATCTGCTTTTCCACCAGCGGCGTGCGCACGAAGCCCGGGCAGATCACGTGCGAGCGCACGTTGTGCGCCGCGCCTTCCTTCGCCAGCGTGCGCGCCAGGCCCAGCAGGCCGTGCTTGGCGGTGACGTAGGCGGATTTGAGCTTGGAGGCTTCGTGCGAATGCACCGAACCCATGTAGATCACGGTGCCGCCGCGGTCGCCCTTGTACATGTGCTGCAAGGCGGCCTTGGTGGTGAGGAAGCCGCCGTCGAGATGGATCGCCAGCATCTTCTTCCAGTCGGCGAAGGCGAACTGGTCGATCGGGTTGATGATCTGCACGCCGGCGTTGGAAATCAGGATATCCAGCGCGCCGAATTCGGCGACCACCTTGTCGGTGCCCGCATTCACCGCCGCTTCGTCGGTGACGTCCATGGCGATGCCGATCGCCTTGCCGCCCGCGGCCTTGATCTCCGCGGCGGTCGCATCGGCGGCCTGCTGATTGATATCCGCGATCGCCACGGCGCAACCGTTCTTCGCGTAAAGCTCCGCGATGGCCTTGCCCAGGCCGCTGGCGGCGCCGGTGATCAGGGCAACCTTGCCTTCGAGACTTGCAGTCATAACCACTCCTTCGATGGGGAATGCAGGGGACGACAGAGGCTCGCACAGCTCAGGGGTCGCTTCCATGCGACGAATGGACAACCACGGAAACCTTCCCAACTACGTCATTCCGGCGTAGGCCGGAATCCAGCAGCGGCGGTGCCGGATTTTCGCGAAAGCGTCGGATCGGCCTTTCGCGAAAACCGGGCGATATCGTTACTGGATTCCGGCCTGCGCCGGAATGACGAGCTTTTCAGTGCGCGCCTTCCGACAGGTACGTATAGCCGGTCAGACCGTCGTTCAATGTGACAAACAGTTGCTCGGCCTGCGCGCCTTCGACACCGGCCGCGGCGATGCGTTCGCGATAGCTGCCGCGCAGCGCTTCCAGGTCATAGCCCACGTAATCGAGCATCAGATCCGTGGTGTCGCCGCGGCGACGATGCGCAAAAACATACGAGTCGCCTTCCACCCGCACGTTCACCGCGTCGGTGTCGCCGAACAGGTTGTGGATATCGCCCAGGGTCTCCTGGTACGCGCCCACCATGAAGATGCCCAGCCGATAGCTCTCGTCCTCGCGCAGGGCGTGCAGCGGCAGGCTCACGTCCACGCCTTCGGCATCGACGTAGTGGTCGATGCGGCCGTCGGAATCGCAGGTGAGATCGACGATCACGCCGCGGCGGGTCGGCGCCTCGTCCAGGCGGGCGATCGGCGCGATCGGGAAGATCTGCTCGATGGCCCAGATATCCGGCACCGACTCGAACACCGAGAAGTTGACGAAGTACTTGTCCACCAGCTTCTCGTCCAATTCATCCAGCGCCTGGCGATGCGAGCGCTCCGCCGGCAGCAGGCGCAGGCGCACCGCGTTGGCGATGGCGTAGTACATCTCGTCGAGCTGTGCGCGGTCATGCAGCGCGAGCTGGCCCAGCGCGTACAGGGTCTGGCCTTCGTTGAGGTGGTGCTGCGCTTCGTGGAACAGCTCCAGCGCCGGGCGCGTGTCCAGCTCCTCGTAGGTCTCGCGCAGGCGGCGCAGCACGGCCGGCTCGTCCTCGCGCGGTGGCGGGATGGCGCCGTCGGGCACTTCTTCCACCTCGGTGACGTTGACCACCATCACCGCGTGGTGCGCGGTCATCGCGCGGCCGGCCTCGGTGACGATATGCGGCGCGGCCAGGCCTTCCTCGGCCACGGCTTCGGCCAGCGACTGCACGATGGTGGAGGCGTACTGCTCGATCGAGTAGTTGATCGAATTGTGGCTGCGCGAACGCGAGCCCTCGTAGTCCACGCCCAGGCCGCCGCCGACGTCGACGATCTCCAGCGGCACGCCCATGCGGATCAGTTCCACGTAGTAGCGCGTCGCCTCGCGCATGCCGGCGGCGATGTCGCGCACGTTGGAGATCTGCGAGCCCATGTGGAAATGCTGCAGCTTCAAGGTGTGCTTGAGGCCCGCCTGCTCCAGGCGCTGCACCAGGGTCAGCACCTGGTTGGGCGACAGGCCGAACTTGCCCTTGTCGCCGCCGGTGTTCTGCCACTTGCCGGCGCCGATCGAGGCCAGCCGCACGCGCACGCCCAGCAGCGGCTCCACGCCCAGGGCCTGGGCTTCGGCGAATACGTGGTCCAGCTCCGACAGCTTCTCGATCACGATATGCACGCGCAGGCCGAGCTTGCGGCCGATCAGCGCCAGGCGTACGTATTCGCGGTCCTTGTAGCCGTTGCACACCACGATGGAGCCGGGCCGGGCCATCGCCAGCACCGCCATCAGCTCGGGCTTGGAGCCGGCTTCCAGGCCGAAGCCGTGTTCGCCGGCGGCCACCAGCTCGCCGGCCACGCCGCGCTGCTGATTGACCTTGATCGGATAGACGGCCGTATAGCCGCCGTCGTAATTCCACTCCGCGGTGGCCTTGGCGAACGCGCCCTGCAGGCGCGCCAGGCGGTCGGCGAGGATGTCCGGAAAGCGCACCAGCAGCGGCAGGCGCAGGCCTTCGGCGCGGGCGCGCTCGACGATCGCCGGCAGCGAAAGCGCCGGGCCGCCGGCGCCGCGCGGGCGCATCACGATATGGCCGTTGTCGTCCACATCCACATAACCGTCGCCCCAGTGCGGGACGGCGTAGGTGTGGCGGGCGGCATCGGCGTTCCAGTGCTTCGACATGGACAGGTATTCCTTAAGGGCTCAGCGGGCGCGGGGCGCCCGTCGGTCATGTCGTCGCAGCGGCGAGCCTTGACGAAGAAGAAGCCGGCCGGCCGGAAGCCTCGCACGCCGCGGGGCCGGATCGGACTCTACGGCCCCGCCAGCGACCGATCGCTGGCGGGACGGCCGTCTATTGTAATGGTCGAATGTGACCATGCGGCATCCTCGCCCGGTACGCCGGGCCGCGGAACCGCTACAATTGCGCCTCTTTGCCCACCGTGACGTCAGGAACAGGAACACACGCCATGTCGCAGCCCAGCTGGTTCACCGAGGCCCACCAGGCCTCCGGCTCCTCCATCGGTTTCCGCGTGGAGAAACTGCTTCATGCCGAGAAGACCCCGTTCCAGACCATCGAGATCCACCAGACCACCGACTGGGGCAACCTGATGGTGATCGACGGCTGCGTGATGCTGACCAGCCGCGACAACTTCCTCTATCACGAGATGATGACCCACCCGGCGCTGTTCACCCATGCGCGCGCCAAGCGCGTGGTGATCATCGGCGGCGGCGACTGCGGCACGCTGCGCGAAGTGCTCAAGCACGAGGAAGTCGAATCGGCCGTGCAGGTGGAGATCGACGAGCGCGTCACGCGCCTGGCCGAGCAGTACTTCCCCGAGCTGTGCGAAGCCAACAACGACCCGCGCGCCGAGCTGCTGTTCATCGACGGCATCAAGTACATGGCCGAGGCCGAGCCGGAATCGCTGGACCTGATCATCGTCGACTCGACCGACCCGGTCGGCCCCGCCGAAGGCCTGTTCAACACCGCCTTCTACGGCAGCTGCTACAAGGCGCTGCGCCATGGCGGCATCCTGGTGCAGCAGAGCGAGTCGCCGCTGGCGCACATCGAGCTGATCAAGTCGATGCGCTCGGCCATGCGCACCGCCGGCTTCAGCGCCGTGAAGACCCTGCCGTTCCCGCAGCCGTGCTACCCCACCGGCTGGTGGAGCTGCACCATGGTGCGCAAGGGCGGCGACCTGGCCGGCTTCCGCGAGCGCGGCGCGCTGAGCAAGAACTTCCCCACCAGGTACTACAACGCCGAAGTCCACAAGGGCGCGCTGGCGATGCCGGAATTCATGAAGGAAGCGCTGGGCGAATAAGCCTGTTGCGGAAAACCCGCCTCGCGGTCTCCGCGGGGCGGGTTTTTGCATTTAAGGGGCGCGACTTCAGAACAGCGTCGAACGCACCTTCGGCAGCAGCACCAGCACCAGCGTCGCTATCGGCCCCAGCACCAGCGACAGCAGGAACCACACCAGGCCGCTGCGATTCTTGCCCTGGGCCAGGCCGGCATTGATCAACGCCAGGGTGCCCCAGCCCACGAACCACGGGGCTCGCCCTTCGGCCATGATCGCTATCTGATCCACTTCTCTCTCCTGTGCGTGGCGCACCAGCGCGCCCGAAGCAGTGAAGTGGCCATGCTAACAAGCGTGGCCGGGTGCTGCGGGGGCACGCGTTCACGGGATCAGGCAGGCTTAATCCTGGGTAAGTATGCTGGCCGCTTCGTTTTGCGGATGGAGAGCAGCATGCGCGGATCGCGCTACCTCGCCCTGGCCCTGGCCAGTGCCCTGTCGATCGCCCCGGTCGCCGCCAGGCAGGCGTCCAAGCCCGCGGCGCCGAAGACCGGCGACGCGCGCACCGAGGCGCTGCTGGCCTTCCAGCGCGACCTGATCAGCGTGCTGGCCCCGCGCGCGGACGCCATGCCCCTGCTCGGCGCCGCCCTGCTGGCCCGCCCGCTGCCCAACCAGCCCAAGTACAACGACTTCCACACCCTGATCGAGCGCGCCGCCAAGGCCGAGGACACCATCCCCGCGGTGACCTGGCTGCGCCTGAGCGACTGCGACGCCCAGGCCGATGCCTGCCCCAACGCCGACGCGCTCGCCAAGCTGGTCGAACAGGCGCCGGACAACGCCGCCGTATGGCTGCTCAAACTGGGCCAGGACCACCACGACGGCAAGGACCAGGCCGCGCGCGAGGACCTGGCCAAGGCCGCCGCCGCCAAGCTCTACGACGACTACACCGGCACCAGCCTCAAGGCCCTGGCCGCCAACGTCAGCACCTTGCCGCCGCCGGCGGCGACCATCGACCCGGCCTCGCCCACCGGCGCCAATGGCGTGCAGCTGACCCTGGTGTTCGGCATGGCGGCCACCCAGCCGCAGCCGGGCCTGCAGGCCACCTCCAAGCTGTGCGAGAACGCCGGCGACGATGCCGCGCTGAAGGACGACTGCCTCAAGCTCGGCCGCCTGCTCGAGTGGGGTGCCAGTCCGCTGGCCCGTTCGCTGGGGCTGCATCTGCGCGAGGTGCTCGCCGCGGATACCACCCAGCAGGAAGACGCCAAGCATGCCCGCCGCAACCTGGTCTGGCAGGTGCAGAACTTCGCCCAGCTCTCGGCCCGCGCGCAGAGCGACCTGGCCCTGGCCCAGCACCTGCTGGCGCTGGCGCGCAGCGGCGGCACCGAGATGAGCCTGGTGCTGGCGGCGCTGCGCGACTACAAGATTCCGACCGAAGCGCCGGCGGACTGGTACAACCCGCAGGCCCAGCCCAAGGGCTGAGCACTGGCGCACGCCGCGCGCTGTTGCCGGTTCCCCCTTCCCGTGTACCCTTGGCCCACCTCGAAACGAAGGGGCGACGCATGCTGACGGTGCTGGTAGCAAGCAGCAAGGGCGGTTGCGGCAAGAGCACGCTGGTGACCCAGCTGGCCTCGCATTGGGCGCAGGACAGCAAGCACACGGCGATCGTGGATGCCGACCGGCAAGGTTCCAGTTTCCGCTGGGCGGCGCGCCGCGCCGAACAGAACGTCCCCGGCGTACTCGCCGTGGAAGGCAGTCGCAGGGCATTGGAAAAACTGCCCGAAGACACCCAGCGCACCCTGATCGACACACCCGCCGGCTCGCACGAACGCGAGCTGGAGCCTTATCTCGAACAGGCCAACGTGCTGCTGGTGCCGGTGCTGCCGTCCACCTTCGACCTGGACGCCACCCTGGCCTTCCTCACCCATCTGCAGGAGATCCCGCGCATCAAGCGCGGCAAGCTGCCGGTGGGCCTGGTCGGCAACCGCCTCAAGCCATGGACCCGCGCCAGCCAGGATGCGATGGAGCAGCTCGCCGCGCAGTCGCCGTTCCCGCTGGTGGCGGAGCTGCGCGACAGCCAGGCCTACGTGCTGCTTACCGCGCTCGGCAAGGGCATCTTCGACTACGGGTCCGAGCAGGTGCGCAACCACCAGGAAGACTGGAAACAGCTGCTGCGCTGGATCAAGCGGCAGCATTGATCCTTTTGAATATGATCAAGCGGCAGCCTTGATCCTTAGTAGAACAAGACCAGGCGCCAGCACTGATCGACCTTAGCCGCACACCCGCCGTCCGGAGCCGTCCATGCGAGAACTCATCCTGTTGCGCCACGCCGAAGCCCAGCCCTCGCAGCCCGGGGGCGACGACGTCGGCCGCCGCCTGAGCGGACGTGGCGAGCAGGAGGCCCGCGCCGCCGGCCGCTGGCTGGAGCAGTGGCTGAAGCGGCACGGCCAGCAGCGGCCCAGCCGCGTGCTGTGTTCTCCCTCCGAACGCACCCGCGCCACCGCCACGCTGGCGCTGGCCGAGGTCAAGGACGCGCCGGAACCGGAGCTGTGCGAAGACATCTACGAGGCCACCCAGGGCGAGCTGCTGGCCCTGCTCGACGACCACAGCGACGCCGATTCGGTGCTGCTGGTCGGCCATAACCCCGGCATCGAGCGCCTGGTCGCGCTGCTGGCCGAGGGACGTTCCGACGAATACCGCGGCATGCCGCCCGCCGGCATCGCGGTGTTCCATTCGGACGAGGGCTTCGAACCGGGCCATGCCCGCCTGGAAGCTTTCTGGTCGCCATGAGCCGTACGCGCAGCCGCCGGCTCAGCCGGTGCGCCGCGTGCTTCGTCCTCGCTCTCGCCGCCTGCACGCTCCACGCCGCCGACTACCGCATCGACCCCGACCGCTCGCACGCCGAATTCGGCGTGCGCCTGCTGTGGCTGACCCAGATCACCGGCAGCTTCGACCGCATCGACGGCGACGTCACCCTGAGCGCGCGGCGCGATGTCGCCGTGGTCGACGCGCATATCGCGGTGGACAGCATCCGCATGTCCTCCGAGCGCTTCCGCCGCTGGGTAATGGCGCCGGAGTTCTTCGACGCCGAGCACTACCCCACCATCCATTTCGTCTCCGAGCCGGTGCCGGTGGCCTCGCTGGAACGCGGCGGCGAACTGTTCGGCACGCTGACCCTGCGCGGCATATCGCGCCCGGCCCGTTTCGAGCTGCTGCCCTCGCCCTGCGCGCTGGACACGCCGACGGACTGCCGCATCGAGGCGCGCGGCGATATCCAGCGCAGCGAGTTCGGCATGACCGGGCATCGCACCGCCTTGTCCGACCAGGTCCGCCTCGGCCTGGTCATCGCCATCGACCGCGCCCTGCCGCCGCCCGCAGCGGGCTCATGAACGCGCGCTGGCCCGTGGCCGGCGCATCGGCCATTGGACCAGCGACGAAATGGCCCGGGGTTATTTATCATCGCGTGATGTCACCGCGCTGGACGTGCGTTCTCCTGCTGCTGCTCGCTTCGACCCTGCTGCCGGGATGCAGCCTGTCGACGGCGCAGATCCGCCGTGCCGACGCCATCGTGGCGGCGCAGACCGACCACCGCATCGACTGCGCCACGCCCGGCACCACCTGCGCCGAAGACTCGCCCCTGCTCGACGCCGCCAGCTCGGCCATCGCCGCTTCCACCGCGCAGGCGCCGGTGCATGTGGTGACCCTGCTCAACGACAGCGAGCAGGCGATGGTGGCGCGCATCAACCTGATCCGCGCGGCCAGGCATTCGATCGATATCCAGATCTATATCTGGGACCAGGACGACGTCGGCCAGCTGATCCTGGACGAACTGGTGCGCGCCGCGCGCCGCGGCGTCAAGGTGCGCGTGCTGGCCGACCAGCTGTTCTCCTTCAACGACAGCGTGTGGCTGACCCGCCTGGCGCGCGCGCATGCCAATCTGGAAATCCGGCTGTACAACCCGACCTTCCACAAGTCGGAAACCTCGCCGCTGGAGTTCGCCGCCGGCATCGTGTGCTGCTTCTACAAGTTCAACCAGCGCATGCACAACAAGATCCTGCTGGTCGACAACAGCATCGGCATCACCGGCGGCCGCAACTACCAGGACCGCTATTTCGACTGGGACAACGACTTCGACTACGTCGACCGCGACGTGATGGTCGGCGGCCCCGCCGCGCAGGCGATGGGCGAGACCTTCGAGCGTTTCTGGGCGCATAAGCGCTCGGTGCCGCTGACCCATCTGCGCGATATCTACCGCCTGCTGACCGAGGGCACGCCCGCGCCGTGGCGCGAGCCGGTGTACCTGCACCCTGCACGCGTCGCACGCGTGCAGGAGGAAGCCGACGACGCGGACTGGCTGGACGAATACCTGGTCGCGCCCACCCTGCGCACCACCGCGCCGGTGGAATTCTTCAGCGACCTGCCGGCCAAGACCGACAAGCCGCGGGAGCGCGCGGCGCGCGAATTCACCGCCAATGTGATGCGCATGGTCGGCTCGGCCAAGCAGGAAGTGGTGCTGCAGACGCCTTATCTGGTGATGAGCAAGCGCGCGCGGAAGATCTTCGACCGCCTGCACGAGCAGGAAGCGCCGCCGCGCATCGTGGTCTCGACCAATTCGCTGGCGTCCACCGACGCGTTCGCCGTGTATGCGATGTCGTACAAGCACCGCAAGCGCTATCTCAACGACTACGGCTTCGAGATCTACGAGTTGAAGCCGCGCGCGCTCGGCCCCGCGCAGGACAACGCCTGGGCCAGCTCGGACGACGGCCCCGACGACGACAGCACCGAAGCCAGGCCGCCGGGCAGCAAACCGGTCAGCAAGCGCCGTTATGTCGGCGTCGAAGCGCGCACCCTGCTGGGCCGCGGCGGCAAGCGCAACCGGCCGGCGCCGCTGATCAGTCCCGGCCGGCGCTTCGGCCTGCATGCCAAGTCCATCGTGGTGGACGACCGCTTCGCCATGGTCGGCTCGCACAACTTCGACCCGCGCTCGGACCACTACAACACCGAGGCCGGCGTGATCGTGTACGACCCCGCGTTCGCCCAGCAGCTACGCAGCGCGATCATGCGCGAGACGCAGCCGGAGAACGCGTGGGTGATCGCGCCGCGCCAACGCTCGATCCCGCTGCTGTCGGACCTGAGCGCGGCGATCGGCGACCTCTCTGCCGCGCTGCCGCTGTTCGATTTCTGGCCCTACCGCTACGCCACCAGCTATGAGCTCAAGCAGGGCTGCACGCCGATGCGGCCCACCGACCCGAACTTCTTCAGCTGCTATACGGCGGTGGGCGATTTCCCGGAGGTCGCCAGCTCGCCGAAGATGATCTACACGCGGCTGATCACCGCGTTCGGCGCCGGGGCCAACGGGATTCTCTGATCAGGCCGAGGCAGCGCCGGCAAAGCGCATCGGCAGGTTGCCGCTGAGGCCGTCCGGATGATCGGCCGGCACGGCGAAGCGCCAGCCGTGCACGGTCTGCAGCGCTTCCTGGTCGAGCTGCGGATCGCCGCTGGACTGGTCGACCGCGGCGTTGGTGACATGCCCCTGGCCATCGACCGACAAGCGCAGCACCACCAGGCCGGCGCGCGCGACGCGGCGGCTGAAGATGGAGCTGTCCAGCGGCGGCATCTCGATCGGGGTCAGCGTCGGCGCTTCCGGGGCGGCCGGTGCGGCGGCGGCCTGCGCGACTTCCACCGGCGGCAGATGCACGGCATGCGCCGATGGTTTCGGTACGGCGACGACGCGCCGATGCGGCACGGCGGCCGGCGCGGTCGCCGGCTTCACCGCCATCCGCTGCGGCCCTTGCCAGCCCGCGGTCAGTCCGCTCAACCACGCGGTGCCGCCCACGCCCACCGCCAGCGCGAGCAGGCTCAGGGCGGTGGTGGTGCGCAGGCGGAACATGGCGGCGGGCGGGCGCCTCAGCGCTCGAGGATGGCGGTGACGCCCATGCCGCCGGCGGTGCAGATCGAGATCAGGCCGCGGCCCGAACCCTTCGCTTCTAGCATCTTGGCCAGCGTGGCGACGATGCGCGCGCCGGTGGCGGCGAACGGATGGCCCACGGCCAGGCTGGAACCGTGCACGTTGAGCTTGGCCGGGTCGATGCTGCCCAGCGGCTGGTCCAGGCCCAGGCGGTTGCGGCAATAGGTTTCGCTTTCCCACGCGCGCAGCGTGCACAGCACCTGGGCGGCGAAGGCTTCGTGGATCTCGTAGAAATCGAAGTCCTGCAGGGTCAGCCCGTGGCGCGCCAGCATGCGCGGCACGGCCACGGTGGGCGCCATCAGCAGGCCCTCGCCGTGCACGAAGTCGACCGCGGCCACTTCCGCGTCGAGGAAATACGCCTGCACCTTGAGGCCGTGCCTGGCCGCCCATTCGTCGCTGCCCAGCAGCACCGCGGCGGCGCCGTCGGACAGGCCGGTGGAATTGCCGGCGGTCAGGGTGCCGTGGCCGGAGATCTTGTCGAACGCGGGCTTGAGCGTGCCGAGCTTCTCCATGGTCGAGTCCGCACGCAGGAAGCCGTCGCGCTTCAGGCCGCGGAACGGCACCACCAGGTCGTCGAAGAAGCCCGCCTCGTAGGCGGCCGCCAGCTTCTGGTGGCTTTCCAGCGCCAGCCGGTCCTGCGCCTCGCGGGCGATATGCCATTCCTTGGCCATGCGCTCGCAGTGGTCGCCCATCGACATGCCGGTGCGCGGCTCGGCCACGCCCGGGAACGAGGGCTTCAGTTCCTTCAGCGAGAAGCCGCGGGTGAAGGCGGCCATCTTGTCCTGCCAGCCCTTGGCGCGGTTGATCGCCAGCAGGCGCTTGCGGAAGCGTTCGCCCAGCACGATCGGCACGTCGCTGGTGGTGTCCGAGCCGCCGGCGATGCCCGCCTCGATCTGCCCGGCGGCGATCTTGTTGGCGATGATGATGGCGTTGTCCAGCGAGGTGCCGCAGGCGCGCGCCGTGGTGATGCCGGGGGTAGTGGGCGCCAGGCCCGAGGACAGCACCGCTTCGCGCGCCAGGTTCCATTCCGAGGAATGCTTGATCACCGCGCCCATCGCCACCTCGCCCAGCTCCTCGCCATGCAGGCGGAAGCGTTCGACCAGGGCGCCGAGCACCTTGACCGACATGCCGAAGTTGCCGACGTCGGCATACGCGGTGTTGTTGCGGCAGAAGGGAATGCGGATGCCGCCGATCACACCGACGCGCTTGGGGGTGTTGTCCATGTCCTTGAGGATTCCAGCCGGGGCGAGCGTTCAAGGCTAACGCGCCGTGCCAGCGCGCGAAAGCCCGTGTTAAGCCGGTGCTAGACTTCCGGTTCTTTGCCGTTCGGATTTGCCAACCGTGGAAGCCTCCTCGCTGGTCGCCCTGCCCATCGTGCTGGCGCTGGAGCTGTCGCCCGGCGATACGCCGGACCGCCTGAGCCTGAGCCGCGACGAGGCCGCCGAACTGGCCGCCCTGGCCGCTGCCGACCTGCACGCCCTGGTGCCGCAGGTGGACCAGGCCCGCCTGGCGGTGGCCGGCGCGCTGTTCGACGCGGTGGAACTGCTGCGCCCCGGCTTCCCCGTCTGGGCCACCCTGGATGAACTGGCCCGCCGCGTACCGCGCGGCCATCTGGATAACGTGGTCGCGTTCGGCACCCACGACGGCCACATGCCGGCCCAGCCGCTGGAACCGGAGCGCGCCTACGCCGATGGCCCGATGCGCCTGCTGCCGCTGAGCCTGCTGGCGCCCGAGGCGCTGGCCGAGGAACTCAGCGAGCGGCTGGAAGTGGAACTGGTCGGCCGCGGCGAAGCCGGCGCGCGCACCGCCGACTGGCTGATGCGCACCCTGGGCGTGCGCCTGGAGCATGTGCGCTACCTCAGCCGCAACGACCTGCTGGCGATGACCTGCGTGCAGTACGAGCACGTCAACCTCGCCGCGCTGTGGTCCCTGCTCGAATGCGCGCTGCTCACGCCGTACCGCGAGGAAGCCACGCTGAGCGCCCGCGGCCTGGCCCTGCGCTATGCCGACGGCAAGGTATTGATCCAGTCGCCGACCGACTGGGCCGCCGCGCAGGCCATCGATCCGGCCCAGCGCGCGCACGACCTGGCCGGCATCGTGTTCGAACTGCGCCAATACGCCGCCCTGCTCGACGCCCATCGCATCGCGCAGGCGCTCGAATCGGCCCAGGCCACCGCCACCGCGGCCGAGCCCGGTTATCTCCTGGAAATATTCGGCACGCTCGATCCGGCCTATGGCGAACCCCGCCTGCATGCGCACGAAGCGCCGGGCCTGGGCGTGGTCGCGGTGACCCTGGCCCAGCGCGGCGAGAACGGCCGCGCGCGCGTGCTGGCCAACGGTTATCCGCTGCAGCCGCGGGCGCTGGGTCCGCTGGTCGCGGCGCTGGCCGAACGCAGCGGCATCGCCGCCGAACTGCACGCCCTGGGCCGCATCGTGCTGGATGAGTCCGGCCGTCTCAGCGCGCCGGCCGAACCGCTGCACTGAAGGGCGCAAGGCCGGCGTCAGAAAGCCGGTCCCGAAAAGCTTGTGCGCCTAGACATTTCCTTCACGTCGCCGCGGCGTCCGCCTACTGCCCAGGGCTCGCCACTTGGCGCATCATGCGATCTCTAGCGTCCTACAGGGGTGGATGGACGGGCGGTATGGGCATGCAGCGGATCGAACCCGATCAAGCGACCGGGCCGGCATCGTCCGAGCCCGACTGGGCTGCTCGTGTCGTACACGGCGCGCCGGCGCTGATCGCCTATATCGACCGCGAGCTGCGCATCCGCTTCGCCAACGCCGCGCATCAGTCCTGGCTGGGCGTGGACCCCGCCCAGCTGCACGGCCGCCACGTCGCCGAAGTGCTCGACGAAGCCAGCCTGCTGCGCGCCGGCCCCTGCCTGGAAGAAGCGCTGCGCGGCCATCCTTCCGTATACGAAGGCGAGATGTTCGCCGGCCAGTCGCGCTGCTATGTGCACGGCAGCTTCCAGCCCGACTACGACGCCGACGGCAATGTCTGCGGCATCTTTGTCGTGCTGATCGACATCACCGAGCGCCACGCGCTGGAAACCCGCCTGCGCGAAAGCGAGCAGCGCTTCTTCGGCGCCTTCCAGCACGCCGCCATCGGCATGGGCCTGGTCGCGCCGGACGGCCGCCTGCTGCGCGTCAACGCCGCGCTGTGCCAGATGCTCGGCTACCGCGAGCAGGAACTGCTGCAGCTCAATATCCGCGAGATCACCCATCCGGACGACGTGGCCAAGAGCTTCGAGCTGGCCACCGAGCTGATGGAAGGCAAGCGCGATTCCTACCAGCTGGAAAAGCGCTACTTCCACCGCGACGGCCACGTGGTGCACGTGCTGCTGACCGTCTCGCTGGTGCGCGCGCCGGACGGCACGCCGTTCCACGCGGTGGCGCAGATCCAGGACATCAGCCAGCGCAAGGCCTACGAGGAAGCGCTGTTCCGCGAGCGCGAGCTGGCCGAAGTCACCTTGCGCTCGATCGGCGACGCGGTGATCACCACCGACCTGCAGCTGCGCGTGACCTCGCTCAATCCGATCGCCGAGGCGATGACCGGCTGGAGCCACGCCGAGGCGTCTGGCCGCTCGATCGAAGACGTATTCCGCCTGCTCGACGGCGACAACGGCGAGCTGCTGCGCAATCCGCTGCGCGAGGCGATCGGGCGCGACACCATCGTCGAACTGCGCGGCAACGCGATGCTGGTGCATCGCAATGGCTTCCGCACGCCGATCGAGGATTCCGCCGCATCCATCCACGATCACGCCGGTAACGTCATCGGCGGCGTGCTGGTGTTCCACGACGTCAGCGCCACCCGCGCGCTGGTGCTGAAGATGGCGCATATGGCCCAGCACGACACGCTGACCGGCCTGCCCAACCGGCATCTGCTGCAGGCGCGGCTGGCCCAGGTGATCGCGGCGGCGCGGCGCCGGCGCGGGCGCGCGGCGCTGATCTTCATCAACCTGGACCACTTCAAGCACATCAACGATTCGCTCGGCCACCAGACCGGCGACCAGCTGCTGCGCCTGTTCGCCGCGCATCTGCGCGGCCTGCTCGGCGGCGACCATATCGTCAGCCGCACTGCCGGCGACGAATTCATGGTGGTGCTGCCGCACGTGGACAGCGCCGCCGACGCGGCCAAGACCTGCGAGCTGCTGATGCGCCGCTGGCACGAGCATCCGCCGCACGAGCTGGCCGAGCTGGCGCTGAGCTTCAGCGCCGGCATCAGCCTGTATCCGGACGATGCGGACGACGCGGAAGCGCTGATCCGCCACGCCGACACCGCCATGTACGAAGCCAAGATGCAGGGCCGCAACAGCTACCGGCTGTTCACCGCGGCGATGACCGAGCGTCCCGCCGCGCAGATGCGCATCGAGCGCGACCTGCGCATCGCGATGCGCCGCGGCGATCTGCAATTGCATTACCAGCCCAAGGTGGACGCGCTGACCGGCGTGGTAGTCGGCGCCGAGGCGCTGCTGCGCTGGCAGGTGGATGGCCGCGATGTCTACCGCCCCGACCAGTTCGTGCCGGTGGCCGAGGAAAGCGGCCTGATCGGCCCGCTCGGCCGCTGGGCGCTGCAGCAGGCCTGCCAGCAGGCGGCGGCGTGGCATCGCTCCGGGCGCAGCGTGTCGATCGCGGTGAACGTGGCGCCGCCGCAGTTCCTGCAGCCGGGTTTCCACGACGTGCTGCGCGACATCCTGCGCGAGAGCGGCCTGCCGCCGGGGATGATCGAGCTGGAGCTGACCGAACGCATGGTGATGTCCGGCGGCGACCACAGCCGCGCGTTGATGCAGCAGCTGAAGGAGCTGGGCGTGAGCCTGGCGCTGGACGATTTCGGCACTGGCTACAGCAGCCTGTCCTACCTCAAGCACTTCCCCATCGATGTGCTGAAGATTCCGCGCACCTTCGTGCGCGACGTGGCCACCGACACCGACAGCGCGGCGATCGCCGACGCGATCATCACCATGGCGCAAAGCCTGGAGATGAGCGTGGTAGCCGAAGGCGTGGAGACGCCGGAGCAGGCGGATTACCTGCGCCAGGCCGGCTGCCGGCTGCTGCAGGGCTTCCTGTATGGGGCGCCGATGCCGGCGGTGGAGTTCGAGCGGCTGCTCGTGCCTGCGTGATGCCGAGAGCACCGCACTTCTCCGGGGAGAGGGCGGGGAGAGGGGCCGGGGCTCGCCTCACCGTAGCTCGTCATTCCGGCGCAGGCCGGAATCCAGTAGCGATCCCTTCGATGGTTACCGTCGCGCTGCGCTTAATTCGAAAGGCGGAAGACTGAGGCGAAAGTCGCGCGGTGTCGTTACTGGATGATTCGCTTCGCTCACCCCTTCGGGGCCGTCCTTCGGACGTTCTTCGCGCTACGCGCTACGTCCGGCCTGCGCCGGAATGACGGGCGTTCTAGAAGCCCGCCTCATACATGAAGTAATGGCAGCGCTCCATGCCCAACCCCGCATACGTCCGCTGCGCCCGCTCATTCTCCGTCTCGACATACAGACGCACACCAACCGCGCCAGCTTCACGCGCACGCTGTTTCACGGCGTCATACATCGCGCGAAACGCACCGCCACGCCGCGCCTGCTCCACGACATACACGCTCTGGATCCAGAAGAAATCCCCGCAGCGCCAGTCGCTCCACTCATAGGTCACCAGCAGGCAGCCCACCGGCTCGCCTTCGCGCTCGGCCACCAGATAGAAACCGCGCCGCGGTTCGTCGAACACCGCCGCCACGCCGCGCGCCAGCACCGCGGGATCCAGGCGCTTCTGCTCGGTCTCCCAGGCCATCGCTTCATTCCACTGCGCGATGTGCTGGATATCGCCGCGCTGCGCGGCCCGGACGGTGAATGACATGGCAGAAGCTCCGCGGTATTCGTAAGTATTCAAGACTGCGGCGGCCGCCGCGTGCGCGACGCACCCAGCTTGCGCGTCAGCGTATTGCGCCCGACGCCCAGCGCCGCCGCCGCATGCTGGCGGTGGCCGCCATGCACGGCGAGCGCGGCCTGCATCAAGGTGTGATCCAGCGCCGCACGGGCACGCGCGTGGATCTCGCTCTCGCCATCGGCCAGCGCCAGCGCCGCCCATTCGCGCAAGGCATCGGTCCAGTCACCGAGCGCAGGCGCGGCGGCCGTGCCGCCAAGATCGGCCGGCAGAATCTCCGCACCCGGCGCGATCACCGCCAGGCGGCGGCACAGGTTCTCCAGCTCGCGCACATTGCCCGGGAAATCGCGCTGCGCCACGGCCTTCAAGGCGGCCTTGGAAAAACGCTTCGGCGCAAGCTTCAGTTCGCGCGCCGCGGCGGCGAGGAAATGCTGGGCCAGCAACGGAATATCCGCGCGCCGCTGGCGCAGCGCCGGCAGTTCGATGCGCACCACGTCCAGCCGATGCTTGAGGTCCGCGCGGAACAGGCCGGCCGCGACGCGCGCATCCAGATCCTGATGCGTCGCCGCCACGATGCGCACATTGCCGCGGATCAATTCGCGCCCGCCCACCCGGTAGAACTCGCCGCCGGCCAGCACGCGCAACAGCCGCGTCTGCAGCGCCAGCGGCATATCGCCGATCTCATCGAGGAACAGCGTGCCGCCCTCGGCCTGCTCGAAACGTCCGGCATAGCGGCGCGTAGCGCCGGTAAACGCGCCGGCTTCGTGGCCGAACAGTTCGCTTTCCAGCAGCTCGCTGGGAATCGCCGCGGTGTTGAGCGCGACGAAAGGACGTCCACGCCGCGCGCTTTCCTCGTGCAGCGCGCGCGCCACCAGTTCCTTGCCGGTACCGGTTTCGCCGGTGATCAGCACATTGAGCTCGCTGGCGGCGACGCGGCCGATCAGGCGGAACACCTCGCGCATCGCCGCGCTTTCGCCAAGCAGAGCGTGCGCGGGAACCAGCGGCGCAGGCGCCGGCGTGGCGGCGACGGGCACATCAGCCAGCGCGCGCTGGACCGAGGCCACAGCCTGGTCCAGATCGAACGGCTTGGCCAGATAGTCGGCCGCGCCGGCGCGATACGCCGCGGCGGTGGTGGCCACGTCGGTAAACGCGCTCATCACGATCACCGGACCAATCCCGCGCGCCTTCAGATCATTGAGCAGCGCCAGCCCATCCTCGCCCGGCATGCGCACATCGGTCAGCAGCAAGGCCGGCCGCGCATCGCGCAAGGCTGCGCGCACCGATTCGGCATCGCCGAACTCGCGCACCGCCAGCCCCGCATCGCGCAGCGCTTCGGCCAGTACGAAGCGCACGCCGCGATCGTCGTCGGCGATCCAGATCTCTTCACTCATGCGTGCGCTCCAGCGGCAGGTACAACGAAAACACCGTCTCGCCCGGCCGGCCGGCATGGCGCAGCTCGCCGCCGTGCTCGCGCGCGATCTCGCGCGCCAGGGCCAGGCCCAGGCCGCTGCCATCGGCGCGTCCGGAGACCAGGGGTTCGAACAAGGTGTCGCGCAGCGCGGCGGGCACGCCAGGGCCGTCGTCGGCCACATCGACGCGCAGCGCCGTGCGCAGCATGCGTTCGCCTACACGCAGTCCATGCTCGACGCGCGTGCGCAACGTGAGCGTGCGCGCGCCGGCTTCGACCGCATTGCGCGCCAGATTCAACAGCACCTGCTGCAGCCGTTCGGCGTCGCCTTTCACGTCGGGCACGCTGGGGTCGTAGTCGTGGCGCAGCTGCGGCGGCTCGGGCTCGGCCTGCAGCAGATCGGTCAGCCATTCGAGCTGCTCGTGGATATTCACCGGACCCAGCCGCGGCGCGCCGTCGTGATGCAGCAGGCGGTTGGCCAGCGAGGCGAGCCGGTCGGCTTCGGCGATCACCAGCCCCGCCAGCGCTTTCAGATCTTCATCGGCCACACGCCGCTGCAGCAGCTGCGCCGCACCGCGCAGACCGGCCAGGGGATTCTTCACCTCATGCGCGAAGCCGCGCAGCGTGGCCGACAGCGGCGAAGCGGCCGGCGCCGCCGGCGCCAGCACATGGACCTCGAGCAACAAGCCGCCATCCACCGGCTGCAACGAAACATCGGCCGGCCATTCGCGCCCGCGCGCGTTGCGCAGCGCCACGCCGCGCAACTGCACCGCCCGTTGTTCCGCCACGGCGCGCCCGGCCTGCCCCAGCCAGTCCGGCTCATGCAGCAACAAGCCCAGCGGCTGCCCGGCCGCACTGCGCGGCCCGGTATCCAGCCATTCCGCCAGCGCCGGATTGATCCACACCACCCGCAGCCCCGCGTCGACCAGGGCCAGCCCGGTCGACATCTGCTCCGCCCAGGCGCGCCAGGATGCCGTGTTCATTGCACCATCATGGACAATGCTTGGAGTTGGTGCAATGGGCGTCTTATTCGTTTTTTGGCGGAGATGGCTTGACTGTTCCCAGGCCCATAGTTTGTGCAGTTAATACAAACTTTGGCGTTTGACCTCGGAACAAACTATGCCATTTGGTTCCTAAGCCGAAAGCTCAGTAAATCAGGTGGTTGCCACCTCACAGCGAGGAGGTGTACACCGAAAAAGACCGGTTCGCCTCTGAATCGTCAGGGATTTAGGGTGCAGTATGGACATCCCCATGGATGCCACCTTCCGCTTTTTCGGTGCTCAACCGGTCGGGATCTATTGGCCTGACGTCGCACTTGTCCCCTGAAGCCCCCTGGGATGAGCTTTGTTCAAACGTTTTGTCGTGGCTGACCGCCTCACACTGAGATCCTCAGACCACAACTTGGACGTCGTAACCCAGTGATCGAAGAGCTTTGCTGGTTCGAGCATTACGTGGCGGATACCGGCGTCTCACTGTGACGTCACTTGGTCCACAAGGGGACCGCCAGACAGACGGCGGTTTTGGCGTCCGGCGCTGGCCTCGAGCGGGCACCTACTTTGGGCCAAGCTGTGCCCGCCCTGGCGAAGTGGGCATCAACGTAAGCAATTGATTTCAATTGCCTTGACGCACTTTACCTACGCTCGTGCGGCAAAGTGCGTGCGCGGGGGTGCTACCCGCACAAACTATGTGTCCGTCAGCTAGTACCGACTATGCGCCTGTGAACATGACCTCAAATCCCTTAAAAAGAATGGCCTACCTCGGTTTTGGCGGAAAAGAGAAGCTTGTAGGTCAAAATATTCATTTACTGTTTAACTATCTACAGCGCTCGCCGGACCTGCTCCGCACGGCTGGCCGCCCATGACCGCCACTCATCGCTGACGAGAGCGTGCCGCGCGGTGTCCTCCCAGATCTCAGCCGCAATCAGCTTGGCGTCGATGTCGTCCGTAGCGATCACCGGCTCCTCCTGCAATGGCGGCACCAATCCTGTCTTGGCGGAGGGCACCCAGCGCATCGGTGTCATGTCGTAAACCGGCGAAAGTGTCAGCGCATGGGGCCAGCCGTCTCCCACCAGGAAGCTCAGGTTGCGCATGTGCATGTCGTTATTGAGAAGCAGGTGGCCGATCGTGGCCAGATGCTCGGTCAGCTGCAGCTGGCTGGCATCGACTACGCCTAGCCGCTCGAGGTGGGCGACGGCTCGCACCCAACCATTCTGCGGGCCGTGGTAATTGAAGGTCCGCGCCAGCGGCATCAGCGCGACCATGCCGCATCGCCCACGCGCGCCCACGCGGTCAAAACGCGTGGTCTCCAGGAAGAGACGATCGTCGTGGATCCACACTTCCGTGCTGGCAGCCGCGATGCCGTGCAGCGTCATCACCTGGTTGGCGATGGCCTCCGTCACCATGACGTCCGCCCATCGCCGCGCCGCAGCGTCGCCGCCGATCCTGCCGCTGAATTTCACGATCACCGGCCGCACCGTCTCTGCTTCGGCCACGACCGCGGTGAACTTGGGCTGCTCGCCTTCGGCTGATGCGCCGATCACCGCACCTTCCATTGCCCGGTCAGCGCGGATCGCATATTCGGCGTTGCGATTGGCAAGCGTCACTTCCTGATCGGGCAAGTCGATGGCCGGACCGATCGAAAGATTGCCGCGCCAATCCCAAGGCACTTGAGCAGCGGCCGTAACGATCTGCTCGTCAGTCCACGCCTCGACATCCAATGGCCAGCCCTGCGCCTCCGCGTGTTGACGCACCCACGCGCGGCCGAGGAAGCCGGCCGGCCGGAACGCGTCCATAAACCAGGGCAGGCCCTGATAGACCGGCAACTCCCCTTGTCCGAGCCAGCCGAGCTGCATCCACGGTTTGGCTTCCTGCACCTGCTCGAACGCCCATTGGTCGGCCGCCAGCGCGACCAGCGAGCCGAGCAGGTGGTCTTCGCCGGCCTCGTTACGCACGTAGATGGATGCTGATTCAACGCCGTCCCGACACAACGCATAAGCGCGGAAGCGCCTGCTGCCCAGACGCAGCAGACCAGGAGTATCGGCCAGCGCACGCTCGAAACTACGCTGGCTGCCGAAGTCGTCCTTGACGCGTTCGTACAGATCGCCCGACTTCATGGCACCCCAGCGGGCAAGCGCCTGGATGATCGCGGTCATGGCTGGCTCCTGGCGGAAATAAGCAGGGGAAATTCCCTTACAGTTCCGTAGGCTACGTGCCTTTTGGCGGAAATGATGGCCACCGGACAACAAATATTCAGTCAGTGTTTATTATTTAACGGCATCGCTGCGGTCTGGCGAAGCCAGCAGGAGGCTACCCAGTCCCACAACGCGCACAGTCTCCGCACTAAAGATCCGAGGCATAACGCCGTCTAAGAGAACCCGCCACGGCTATTAGATCGAGTCACTTTCCCCACATCTTTTTTTCGCCCGGAAGATGTGCGTCCGCTCACAAAACTGCCCTACTATCACGCGATGCCGACCTCTCTTTCACCGCTCTCCAACGAAGCCCGCCGCGGCAGCCTCGCCTGTGTCGGCTTGGGCATGACCCTGGGTTCGCACCTCACTCCGCTGGCGCGCAGCCATATCCAGCAGGCGGACGTGGTGTTTGCCGGGCTTTCCGATGGCGTGGTGGAGTTGTGGCTGCAGCGGATGCATGCCGATGTGCGCAGCCTTCAGCCGTATTACCGCGAAGGCAAGTCACGCATGAAGACCTATCGCGAATGGGTCGAGGTGATGATGGCCGAGGTGCGCGCCGGCAAGCGCGTGTGCGGCGTGTTCTACGGGCATCCGGGCATCTTCGCGTGGTCGCCGCACAAGGTGATCGAAGTAGCGCGCGCGGAAGGCTTCCAGGCGCATATGGAGCCGGGCATTTCCGCGGAGGATTGCCTCTACGCGGATCTGGGCATCGATCCGGGCCGCCTCGGCTGCCAGCATTTCGAAGCGAGCCAGCTGCTGTTCTACGAGCGCCGCATCGACAACGCCGGCTATCTGGTGCTGTGGCAGGTGGGCCTGGTGGGCGACCGCTCGCTGGGGCGCTTCGCCACCGGGCCGAAGTACCGCGAGCTGCTGGTGGAACTGCTCAACCGCGATTACCCGCTCGACCACGAAGTCATCATCTACCGCGGCGCCACGCTGCCGATCGAGAAGCCGCGCATCCGCCGCATTACGCTGCGCGAACTGCCGCAGGTGGAAGTGACTTCGGAGGAGACGGTGGTGCTGCCGCCGTCGCAGACCCTTCAGCGCAATCTTGCCATGCAGGAACGGTTGGAAGCCCTGGACCAGGAAAGCGCGCTGGCATGAAGCCGACACGGCGCGCGCTTATGCTTTTCGGGGCCCAGCGCCCCGCGTGACCTGGCTGTATGCCACGTCTTTGATGACATGGCAGACAACCTGGGGAACCACCGGCGCATCCATCCCGCCGGCATGCGACACCAAGCGGCCGCACCATAACGAACGTAAACAGGGGACTTAGGGGAAAACTCATGATGGATACCATCGATTTGCTCGAGGCGATCGGCAGCGACGCGTCGCTGCGCCACCTGCCGGGTGACGAACTGGCCAAGACGCTCGAAGCGCAGGCGTCCGAAGCGCTGAAGACCGCCGCGGCCACCGGCGACAGCGCGCCGCTGGTGGTGGAGCTGGGCGCGAAGAAGTCCGAGCCGCCGCAGGTCACGCAGGCGCCGGGCCACGAAGAAGAAGAAGCGCCCGACGAGCTGCCGCCGCTCGCGCCCGAAGAAGAGTAAGCACGGCGCCCGCGTCGGATACGACGCCGCCATGGCCTGGCCGACAAGCCGCCTGAAGACCTGGACCGCCTGCGCGGTCCTGGCTTTGGGCGCGCTTGCGCAGCCCGGCCACGCCGAGATGCCGGGCTCGATCACCATCGACCCGGCGCCGGCGTCCAGCATCGGCGACCCCTCGGCCTTCCTCGACCAGGCCGAAAACCTGCAGCGCAAGAACCATCCCAGGTTCGTGCAGATGCTGCAGCAGCTGCACCGCGAGACGCCCAAGCTCTCGCCGCGCGACGAATGGCGCCTGCGCTATCTCGATGCCTGGGAAGTGATGTTCCAGGGCAACTACGCCAAGTCGGAACAGGAACTGCGCGACATCATCGAGCACGCCAGCGACGAGGCGATCCGCCTGCGCGCTTCCTCGCTGCTGCTGATGAACCTGGGCTGGAACCAGCGCTACGAGGAAGCCTTCACCCTGGCCAACCGGCTGGCGGCGGAGCTGCCGTCGATCAAGGACCCCATGACGCGCTTCCTGGTCCTGATGAATCTCTCGCAGATGCTCGATCTTGCCGGCCAGACCGATCTGGCCACCAAGTACGCGCGCATGATGGACGAGGCCATCCCGCCCGGCGAAAACCGCTGCCTGCCGCTCAACCTGCTGGTGGCCGCGCTGTACAACGGCAAGCGCCTGCATTCGGCCAGCCCCGAAGTGCAGGAAGGCATCGACGCCTGCACCGCGGCGCAGCAGCCGGTCGCCACCAACAGCATCCGGCTGGTGCTCGGCAGCCTGTATATCGACGAGAAGCAGCCGGCCAAGGCGATGGCCTTGCTCGATCGCATCGCGTCCACCATCGAAGTCAACCGCTTCTATCCGCACATGCTGTCCGCGCAGGCCGAACGCGCGCAGGCGCATGCGATGCTCGGCGACGACAACGCGGCGCGCAACGCCGGCCTCGCCGCCGTCGCCATGGCGCACAAGGGCGAGATCAGCGAATGGCTGATGGTGGCGTACCAAGTGCTCTACGAGGTTGAAAAGCGCCAGGGCCACGCCGCCGCCGCGCTGGCTTATCACGAGCAGTACGCCGCGCAGGACAAGGGCTACCTCAACGATGTCAGCGCGCGCACGCTGGCCTACGAAATGGCGCAGCAGCATCTGCACGTGCAGCGCCTGGAAACCGATGCGCTGAGCAAGCAGAACAGCATCCTGCGCCTGCAGCAGGCCTTGAATACCAAGGCGGTGGAAACCAGCCGGCTGTATATCGCCTTGCTGCTGATGATGCTGGTCTCGATCGTGTTCTGGCTGTTCCGCATCAAGCGTTCGCAGTTACGTTTCAAGAAGCTGTCCTGCGTGGATGGCCTGACCGGCATCCTCAATCACCAGACCTTTATCGCCGAGGCCGAGCGCGCGCTGCATCTGCTCGAGAAGAAGCACGGCCACGCCTGCCTGATGTTTATCGATCTGGACCATTTCAAGCAGATCAACGATACCCATGGCCATGCGGTCGGCGACGACATGCTCAAGCATGTGGTGTCGCTGTGCCGGCCGCTGCTGCGTTCCACCGATCTGTTCGGCCGCCTCGGCGGCGAGGAGTTCGGCATCCTGGTGCTGGACTGCGGCCGCGAGCAGGGTCTGATGCTGGCCGAGCGCCTGCGCAAGGCGATCGAGTCGACGCCGGCCAGCAGCGAGGGGCATGACGTGTCGCTGTCGGCGAGTATCGGCATGGCGTTTACCGGCAACTCCGGTTACACGATGCAGCCCCTGTGCCGCGATGCGGATGCGGCGCTGTATCGCGCCAAGCGTGGCGGGCGTAACCGGGTGGTGGCGGATGGCGGTGATGAAGTACACGCAAAGCGTGCGTGAGCTCTCCACGATCGTCATTCCGACGTAGACCGGACGAGCTCTCCATTCGATGGTCGCGATGCCCTGCATCCCCCTCCGGGGAGAGGGTTGGGGTGAGGGGCCGGGGCTCGCCTCACCATTCACTACTCGTCATTCCGACGCAGGCCGGAATCCGCTTTTGCTCGTCATTCCGGCGCAGGCCGGAATCCGCTCTTGCTCGTCATTCCGGCGCAGGCCGGAATCCGCTCTTGCTCGTCATTCCGGCGCAGGCCGGAATCCGCTCTTGCTCGTCATTCCGGCGCAGGCCGGAATCCGCTCTTGCTCGTCATTCCGGCGCAGGCCGGAATCCAGTAGCGATAACGCCAGATTCTCGCGAAGAAGCCATCCGACGCTTTCGCGAGAACCCAGCACTGTCGCTACTGGATTCCGGCCTACGCCGGAATGACGGTGTCTCATATTGGTTGCGGTATGTGTAAATCGGACTTGTACTAACTACAACTGGCAGTTGCCTCTGCTAAGTTGCTTGGTGTTACCCGCGCTGTGTTTTTCGTCGCCTCGCGGGTAACCATGGCAGCAATGCTGTGAGAGTCGCGGGCCAAGGGTGCTCGAAACACCCCTGACCCGCTAACCACAACCAACTGAAAGGAAGTTGATCATGGCTAACCCAGATCATACGGTACCCGCTCGCCCGCTGTTTCCCTCAGCGACACACCCCCGCCTTCCCGGGCCGTCCGACGACAACGCGGACGCGGTTGAAGAATCGCGGCGGAGCTTTCCGCAGGTATTAATCCGAGCCGTCTGAACCCGGCGCGTGACCCTGCGCAGCTTTAAAGCCGCACCCCACTTCCTCAATCAAGCCGCCCGGTGCCCAACGTTTGGGCTACTGGTGAACCTTCGAGTCCGTCTGGTCGGCGGCATGCCGTGCTGTCTGGCGGCATGCCGTTTTCGGGGCGAGGGTGCGGCACTTTTAGCAAGGAGTTGCTTATGAATGTCTATGGCGAACCATGGATGAGCCGTCACGCGAATTATTTCTCTGATCCCGATACAGGAACCGATGCACTGCTCAACGATGCCACCGAGTGGTTGAAGTACGCGCATACGTCGATCCAGTTCTTGTCCGAACTGGCCCAAGAGCGCGGCAGCCCCGATCCTCGGCGTCTATCGATCATGCTCGATGGCATCGCGGCGTTCATCGACATGGGTACCCGCTGCGCGACGCAAGCCCATCTCCGCCTGCAGTGGCAACAGGTGCGCGACGAAGCAGAACGCGTAAAAGCAGAACGCGAGAACGCGGAACGCGCTACGTAATCAATCTCGCGACACCCTCCAGACTCCCTCTCCCCTCAGGGGTGAGGGTTGGGGTGAGGGGC
>Ga0207667_10000651_pt1 | contig 45008 bp, 43 predicted proteins | sample KBSCornC52_FD_184301 | JGI IMG/M metagenome (GOLD analysis project Ga0207667, IMG submission 184301) | Corn rhizosphere microbial communities from Kellogg Biological Station, Michigan, USA - KBS Corn C5-2 (SPAdes) (version 2) | ecosystem: Host-associated > Plants > Roots > Rhizosphere > Soil ... | reverse complement strand
CCGAAGATTGCGTCATCGACCTCGGCCGGCTGGTCACGCCCGAGCGTGATACGATCGTCGAAGGCCATGCCGGCGTCCATGCGCGCTATACCGATCACGGACACAGCCAATGGGAAGGGCGGTCCCACCATGTCTCGGCCGGCCCCGAGGCGATCCTGATCGAAGGTGACGAGGCGCGCGCGCTGACCTATGCGATGACCACAATGCTGATCGATGGGGCGCCGAAAATGATCCTCGTCGGGTTCAACTTCTGGCGGCTGCGGCGCGCGGCAGGCCGCTGGCGGATTTCGCACCGCTGGGCACGCCGTCTGGGCGACGGCGACAATCTCGCGCGCTTCAGGCCGATCGTCGGCGCGCTGCTCGACGCGATTCAGCCGAAGGGCGACAGCACCCTGAGCTGATTGTCGCCGGTGCCGTAGCCGCCCGGCAGCGCCGCCCCGGTCAGCATTCGGAAGCGCGGCGGATTGCGCTCGAACGCCTCGGGCGGCAGCGAGGCATGAACCTGATCGTGCATATAGCCGTACCAGCGGGCGAAAGTGCAGACGACGCTGACCCGATAGCCCATCGCGCGGCGCGGCATCGATCCATGCCAGACGTTGCCATGATGGATCAGGATCGACCCGGCCTTGGCTTCGATCGGCTTGAACAGGCTGAGGTCGCGGGCTTCATGGGCGGTCGGCGCCCGGCACAGCTTGTGGCTGCCCGGCACGATCGCGGTCGCGCCATTCTCGGCGTTGTAGTCGGTCAGCAGCCAGGTGAAGTTGCTGTGCTCGGGCAGGTGGTTGAACGCCACCGGCATGGCGATGTGATTATTGTCGGCATGGAGCGGCATATATTCGGTGCCGGGGCCCTTCTTGATCGCCATCATCGACTGCAACCGGCAGCTCTCGCCGACCAGATAGGTAATGATCGCCAGCGCCGGCTCGTTCATCAGCGCCTGCTCGAAGATGCGGCCATGGCGCAGCAGATAATGGGCGTCGCGGGTCTGGCCGAACATGCCGCTGGCGGTGTTGATCCGGTCGGGCTGAATATCGACGTCGAAGGCTGGCGCCTTGTCGATCACTTCCAGCGCCTTCTCGCGCAGCTCCGCGACGAAGGAGGCTGGGCCGACAACCTCGGGCGGCAGGATCGTATAGCCGTCGATCTCCATATCGCCGACATATTGGCGCAGGCCCAGCCGCTCGATCTCGGCCATCACCCGCTCGCGCAATTTGCGCGCCGCGCGCTCGGTCTCGGCATCGGGGCTGTGCGTACCGGCGAAGCGCGGCTCATCCGGCTCGGTTGTCGCGTCCTTCGGCATCATGTTCATCGTGCTGCTCCTCGCGCGGCAAGGACCGTCTCTCCAGGTCGCGGAGCATATTGCCGAAATGGGCAGCCGGCTACCGCCTCGGTGAGGGAGGTGACAATCCGCTGGCGGTGAACCCTCTCAGTTGAGGCGGAGAGACGGGTCGGCTGGCATCTGCGCTTCGAGCACTTCCAGCACCGCGACGTCGATCGCGAGGCGTGCCTTCATGCGCAACAGCGGTCCAATCAATTGCTTGAGGGTTCCGGCCTCGCCACGCCTGAGCTTGCCGATCAGCTCGTCGGCGCGAAGCAGCGCTCTGCGCGTCTCCTCCGCGAGCACGAGCGCATGGTCTACCGTGCCTGCCATCGCCAACCCCCTGCGTGGACACGCTCATCGCGAGATTCGGCCGTGCTGCGGCGGGCCGACGATGGCGCCGAACTGATAATTCTCCCAAGAGACAGGATGGCGACGATCCGATGTCGCGCTCGTGACTTGTACGAGCTGCGATCGCGACCTGACTATGCGGCCAGTCGCGCCCCGGATGCCTGGCGCAGGGCGACCAGCGTATCGATCTTGCCGCCGCTGAGCTCATAGGCGGGGGGCAGGCCGGTGATCAGCTGCAACGGTGAGGATAAGCTGATGCGTGCGCACATCTTTTGCTTCGGCGACAGACTCTCAAAATAATCGATCGCAGCGCCAAGAGTCATCGTCCGCCCAACCAGTAACGGGCTGCTCTCCCAGCTGAAGCTTACCGGATCATCCCACGCGATCGACATGGCGGATACCTCCAGTTGCAGCGATTACTTATTCGGCATTCTCTCCAGCGGCTCGATCCTAAGAAGAAATTAACCTTAGTCTCATTGTCGAGCTCGCCGACATCCTGATCAATAGTTCGCCGAAGTTTCCGGATTGTGACAGTGATCGGTAAATCAGGACGGCATTTGCCACGCGGCTTTAATATCCGCTCCAGACACCCGAGCCGTAGAACGCCACGACGATATCCCGCTGATCCGGAGCGATGGCGTCGCTCGCCTCGGCCAGGGCAAACCATTGCCGCTGCCGGTCGCGTCCTTCCGGCCATTCCGCCAGCTCAAGCTCGACCTTCAGTGGGTAGACGACCACCGGAACGGCAGCGCTGCCGTCGGGCGTCACTTTGGTGGTAACGAAGCGGCCGATTTCATGCTGCCAGATCGTGCCCTGGACCCCGGCTTCCTCATAGGCCTCGCGTGCCGCCGATTGGGCGAGGCTCGTACCATGATGCGGCCAGCCCTTGGGCAGAATCCAGCGGCCGGACCGGCGTGAGGTGATCAGAAGAATGTCGCGGCCACGGGGATGGCTGCGATAGGGGAGCGCGGCGACCTGGAGCGCTGTGCCACCGATCCCTGCCCCATGATTGTCGGTGCCCGGGTTCGGCGGGCTCGACGGATCGACAGCATATTCGATCGCCACCGCTCAGCTCCCGCCGCAAACCGCAAAGAGGGATCAAGTGGTTCTTTGTTCCACTTTTGTGTCACGGACGGCGGGTCGTGCGAAAGGCGAGTCGAGTGGCGATGGTGCCCCCGAGAGGACTCGAACCTCCGACCTGCGGTTTAGGAAACCGTCGCTCTATCCGGCTGAGCTACGGGGGCAACGGCGGATTTCCTAGGGTTCCGCCTGACCGCGGTCAACGCGCGACGCAACGACGGGCGCCGCGTGTCTTGCGGCCGGCCGGCGGTGCGCGCATCGTTGCGCCAACAAGCACGCGGCGAGGATCACGATGCGCAACTGGTTGGTGACGGGAGTCTCGAGCGGGATCGGCAAGGCGCTGGGGCAGGCGGCGCTCGACCGCGGCGATGTCGTCATCGGCACCGCGCGGAGCGATGCCGATGTTGCCGCTTTCGCCGCGCTGGCGCCCGGCCGATCCCATGGCGTGAAGCTCGACGTCGATCGGCTGGAGACGATCCCGGCCGCGGTCGAGCAGGCAATCGCACTTACCGGCGGCATCGACATCGCGGTCAACAACGCCGGCCGCAGCCTGTTCGGCGCGGTCGAGGAGGTCGCGGTCGACGAGGTGCGGGCGCTGTTCGAGACCAATTTCATCGGACCGCTGGCGGTGATGCAGGCGCTGCTGCCACATTTCCGCGCGCGCGGCGGCGGCACCTTCATCTCCATGTCTTCGGGCTGTGGATTCTACGGGACGCCCGGCCTCGGTGCCTATTCGGCGAGCAAATTCGCGCTCGAGGGTCTCTCCGAGACGCTTGCCGCGGAGACCGCGGGCTTCGGCATCAGGATGATGATCGTCGAGCCGGGCGCGATCGCCAGCCGCTTTATCTCCCATGCGACCGGTGAAGCGGCGCGCCGCCTGCCGGATTATGCCTTCCTCTCGGGCAGCGGCAAGAATGCGCTGAATGCCTATTACGAGACCGGTGCGGAATCGGCCGAAAGCGTCGCCGAGGCGGTGATGGCCGCGCTCGACCAGCCCGAGCTGCCGCAAAAGCTCGTCCTCGGCCGCGACAATCGCGCGACGATCAAGGCCAAGCTCGAGGCGATGCAGTCGCTAGTGTAGGACGGTCATTCGCCGAGCAGGATATTGTCGATCAGCCGCGTTTTGCCGAGGAAGGCAGCGAGCGAGAGGATCGCGCCGCGGCCGGCGAGTTGGCATTCGGCCAGCGTTTCCGGATCGGCGACGCTGACATAGTCCAGTCGCACCGCCGGCTCCGCGGCAATCGCATCGGCCATGATCCCGCGCAGCACGGCGGCGGTCCGCTCGCCCGCGGCGAAGGCGGCATTGGCGGCACAGAGGGCGCGGTAGAGCACGGCCGCCTGCTCGTGCTCGGCGGGCGTCAGATAGCTGTTGCGGCTGGAGACGGCGAGGCCGTTGGCGTCACGGATGGTCGGCCGGACGATGACCTCGACCGGCAGGTCGAGATCGCGGACCATGCGCTTGATCACGACGCATTGCTGCGCGTCCTTCTGCCCGAAATAGGCACGGGTCGGCTGGATGATGTTGAACAGCTTGGCGACCACCGTCGCGACACCGGCGAAATGGCCCGGCCGGGAGGCGCCTTCGAGGACCGTCGCGACCGGGCCGACGTCGATGCTCGTGGTGAACCCTGACGGATAGATCTGGTCGACCTCGGGGACGAAGGCGAGATCGACCGCGGCGTCGTCCAGCATCGCGAGATCGCGGTCGAGATCGCGCGGGTAGCGGCTCAGATCCTCATTGGCGGCGAACTGGGTCGGGTTGACGAAGATGCTGACCGCGACCGCGCCGCAATCGCGCTTGGCCTGCTCGATCAGGCTGACATGGCCCTGGTGGAGGAAGCCCATCGTCGGCACCAAGCCGAGGGCGGGAAAGGCAGCACGGGCGGCACGGACGTCGGCAACCGTCCTGACGACCTTCATGCACGCTGCCCCAGGGCGAGCGCGAGCTGCTCCTCGTCCATCTTGCTGCTCTGGGCGTCGGTCGGGAAGGTCCCGGCCTGTACCTCCGCGACATAGGCGGCAATCGCCTGCTCGATCGCCGCGCCGATCTCGCCGAAGCGCTTGGCGTGGCGCGGCGACTTGTCGCACAGGCCGATGATGTCGTGCCAGACCTGGACCTGGCCGTCGCAGCCGATGCCCGCGCCGATGCCGATCGTCGGGATGTGCAGCCGCTCCGAGACCGCTCTGGCGAGCGGCGCGGGGACCAGCTCCAGGACGATCGCGAAGGCGCCGGCGGCTTCCAGCGCGAGCGCATCCTCGATCAGCCGCTTCGCGCTCGCCGCTTCCTTGGCCTGCACGCGGATGCCGACCTGGTGCTTGGACTGCGGCGTGTAGCCGAGATGGCCAACCACCGGCACGCCGCGCTCGACCAGGTGACGCACCACTGGCACCACCGGCGCGCCGCCCTCCAGCTTGACCGCATGGACGCCGGCCTCCTGCATCACCCGCCGGGCGGCGAAAACCGCGTCCTCGATCGTCGCATAGGTCAGAAAGGGCAGGTCGCAGATCACCAACGCCTGCTCGCTGCCGCGGACGACCGCGGCGGCGTGACGGACCATGTCGTCGAGCGTCACGGCCAGGGTGGAATCATGGCCCTGGACGACTTCGCCCAGGGAATCGCCGACCAAGAGGACCCGAACCCCGGCCCGCTCCGCCAGCCGCGCCGACGGATAGTCATAGCTCGTCAGCACGGCGATCCGCTCGCCGGCCTCTTTCATGCGCAGCATGTCCCTGATTGTCGTCCGCATTCCCAGCTCCACAGCCCGGCGCCCGTCGGGCCGGGACTCGTCCGCGGCCCCTATAGGCCCTTGTTCGCAGATGCGGAAATTTTTGAGCTTAAGGCCTGGCCGGACGTGGCGGAGCCGCGATCATGGGGGTCGGCGGCGCCCCCAGCGTCTCGCGCAGGAAGGCGATCGTCCGGTCCCAGGCGAGCGTCGCCGCCGCGGCATTGTAGCGCGCCTCCGAGGTATCATTGTGGAAGCCATGGTCGACGTCGGGATAGACGAAGGCGCGAACATCGACCCCGGCGGCTTTCAGCGCTTTGACCCAGGGGCCGGCGGCGCTGTCGACCCGGCTGTCGAGCCCGGCGTAGTGCAGCATGATCGGCGCCTTGACCCGGCTCGCGGCGGCCGGATCGGGCGGCGGCCCGTAGAACGCGACCGCGGCGCTGAGCCGGGCGCCGGCGGCTACGGCGACGCGGTCGACCAGCCCGCCGCCCCAGCAGAAGCCGAGAATGGCGACCTTGCCGGTGGTGCGCGGACTGCGCCGCAGCCAGTCGATCGTCGCCACCGCATCGGCGATGGTGCGCGCCGGATCGAGCGCCGCGATCGCCTGGCGCGCGGCATCCTCGTCGGCCGGCGTCCCGCCCGAGGGCGTGAGGAAGTCGGGCGCGACGGTGAAGAAGCCGGCCAGCGCCAGCCGGCGCGCGACATCCTCGATATAGCTGTTGAGCCCGCGGTTCTCGTGAACGACGATGACGCCGGGGAGCGGTGCCGGCGATCCGGCCGGCGCCGCGAGATAGCCGTTGAGCAGCCGGTCCGGCGATCGCGCCGGCGCGGGCGGCGCCTGGCCTTTCGCGCCAGCGTCCTGCTTTCCGGCCGCGGGCGCCGGCTTGGTCGGCTGGCCGGGCCCGGTCCGCCACTGGACACGATGGGTGGTGATCGCCGGATCGTCAGGCGCGGTCAACGCTGCCGCGGCGGGGTCGGCGGCGATCGCGGTAAGCAGCGCCGATGCAGCGGCGGCGCTGCCGGCGATCGCGGTCAGCTCATGGAGAAAGCGCCGGCGGTCCATCCCCTCATGGGTGAAGCGGTCGTAGAGCGCGATCGCGCGGCGAAGGGGATCATTGGTCATCGCCGCCCGTCCTCTCGTCGGCCTGCTTACGCCTCGTGGCTAGCGATGGAAACGTCCGTCGCGGAGGAAGGCGATCGCCTGGCGATGTACCCGCGGACTGACCAGCATCATCGTATGCGGCACGCGCATCACGATATGATCCGCCGCGCCGGCGAGCCGCGTTGCCGCGACCGAAACCTTGCCGTCATTGGGACGCGGCAGCACCAGCCGTGGCAGTGTCGGATCCGGCCAATCGCCGGCGATGATGCCGACCGGATAATCGATTTCGCCGAGGCTTTGCCGCATCTCCGCCGCGCGATCGGGCGTGAGCACATGGCGTGCCTCACGCAGGATCAACTCGTCGAGACCAATCCGCGCGAGCAGCTGCACCCATTCACTGCCGTCGTTCGGCGGCCCAAGCATGACGACGCGACCAAGTCTCGCCGGCCGCCGCCGTGCGATCAACGCGCGGGCGATAAGGCCGCCCATCGAATGGGTGACGAAATGGATCTGGCCGCGTGCTCGCCGCTCGATCTCTTCGGCGAGTGGATCAATCAGCCGGTCGAGCGACCGGCTGCGCGATGGATAGGAGAGATTGAGCGTGCGGTAGCCGCTGCGCTCGAGTGCGCGTCCGATCGGCCACATGTTGAGCCGGCCGGCAGCGAGGCCATGGAGCAGGACGACGTTGTCGCCCGTCTCCATGGCCTTGTCCGTGGGCGTGGATCAGACCTTGACCTTGGCGCGCGGCTTGCGCTTGGGCGCCTTGGGCGGGGCTCCGACGATCTCGAAGCTCAGCGCATCGTCCTTGACGTGGACGTTGATCTCGCCGCCGTGGACCAGCTTGCCGAACAGCAGTTCCTCGGCGAGCGGCTGCTTGATCTTCTCCTGGATCAGCCGGCCCATCGGCCGGGCGCCATAGAGCTTGTCGTAGCCACGCCTGGTCAGCCATGCGCGCGCCTCGTCGTCGAGGTTGATGTGGACCTCGCGATCCGACAGCTGCAGCTCGAGCTGGAGGATGAACTTGTCGACCACGCGGGCGACCACCTCGGTCGGCAGATAGGCGAACGCCACCACCGCATCGAGCCGGTTGCGGAACTCCGGCGTGAACATGCGCTTGATCGCATCCTCATCCTCACCCTCGCGGGTGACGTTGCCGAAGCCCAATGCCTCCCGCGCCATGTCGGATGCACCGGCATTGGTCGTCATGATCAGGATCGCATTCCTGAAGTCGACGGTCTTGCCGTGGTGGTCGGTCAGCTTGCCGTTGTCCATCACCTGCAAGAGGATGTTGAACAGATCCGGATGCGCCTTCTCGATCTCGTCGAGCAGCAGGACGCAATGCGGCTGCTGATCGACCGCGTCGGTCAACAGGCCACCCTGGTCATAGCCGACGTAGCCGGGAGGCGCGCCGATCAGCCGGCTGACCGAGTGCCGTTCCATATACTCCGACATGTCGAAGCGCTGGAGCGGAATGCCGAGGATCGAGGCGAGCTGGCGCGCGACCTCGGTCTTGCCGACGCCGGTCGGGCCGGTGAACAGGTAATTGCCGATCGGCTTGTCGGGCTCGCGCAGGCCGGCGCGGCTGAGCTTGATCGCCGAGGCGACCCGCTCGATCGCCTTTTCCTGGCCGAACACGACGCGCTTGAGATCCGCCTCGAGCGTGGCGAGCGCCTTCTTGTCGTCGGTCGACACCGATTTCGGCGGGATCCGCGCGATGGTCGCGACCACCGCCTCGATCTCCTTGGCGGTGATCACCTTCTTGCGCTTGCTCTCGACCACCAGCATCTGCGAGGCTCCGGCCTCGTCGATCACGTCGATCGCCTTGTCCGGCAGCTTGCGGTCGTTGATGTAGCGCGCCGACAACTCCACCGACGCCTTGATCGCGTCGGGCGTGTAACGGACCTTGTGGTGCTCCTCGAAATAGGGGCGCAGGCCCTGCATGATCTTGACCGTGTCCTCGACCGTCGGCTCATTGACGTCGATCTTCTGGAACCGGCGCAGCAGCGCGCGATCCTTCTCGAAGTGATTGCGGAATTCCTTGTAGGTGGTCGAGCCGATGCAACGGATCGTTCCGCTCGACAGCGCCGGCTTGAGCAGGTTCGACGCGTCCATCGCGCCGCCCGAGGTCGCGCCGGCGCCGATCACCGTGTGGATCTCGTCGATGAACAGCACCGCATGCGGCAGCTTCTCGAGATCCGTGACGACCTGCTTCAGCCGCTCCTCGAAGTCGCCGCGATAGCGCGTGCCGGCGAGCAGCGCGCCCATGTCGAGCGAATAGATCACCGCCGGCTTCAGCACCTCGGGGACGTCGCCCTCGACGATCTTGCGCGCGAGCCCCTCGGCGATCGCGGTTTTGCCGACGCCCGGATCACCAACATAGAGCGGGTTGTTCTTCGAGCGGCGGCAGAGAATTTGGACGGTGCGATCGACCTCGGCAGTGCGTCCAATCAGCGGATCGACTTTCCCGCTGCGGGCCTTTTCGTTGAGATTGACGCAGAATTGCTTCAACGCGCTCTCGCCCTTGGACTTGCTCTCTGCCTTCTGGCCCTTCTCCTCTTCCGCGCCTTTCGGCTCGCGCGGTTCGGGGGTTGCGGTCCCCTTGCCGACACCATGACTGATGTAGGAAACCGCGTCCAGCCGGCTCATGTCCTGCTGCTGGAGGAAATACACGGCATAGCTTTCTCGTTCCGAGAACATCGCAACAAGAACGTTCGCGCCGGTGACTTCCTCGCGGCCGGAGGACTGCACGTGAAGGATCGCGCGCTGCACCACCCGCTGGAAGCCGGCGGTCGGCGAAGGATCGCTCTCGCCGTCGCTCTTGAGCGCGTCGAGCTCGTTATCGAGATAGGTGGTGACGGTTGCCTTCAACTCGTCGAGGTCGACGCCGCAGGCGACCATCACCTGGGCGGCATGCTCGTCGTTGGTCAGCGCCAGAAGCAGATGCTCGAGCGTCGCATATTCATGTTTGCGCCGGCTGGATTCCCCCAGCGCGTTGTGCAGTGTCTGCTCGAGTTCACGGGCAAATGAAGGCATTGAACATCACTCCGTGGAGACCGACGAAACCAGGTCGGCTCCGATCACAGACATCGGGTCCCAACCCCCCTTAATCAAGAAGGATCCAAACGCTGGATTTAGAATGTCCTCAGCCCCCAGCGATTAGCCCTTCCTGAACAGCGTATCAGCTTGCGCACGAAAGGTTAACGAGCCATCAAGCTTGTTTTTCACGCGCAAAATCTCTGCTTCTAGGGCTTCAATCCGCTCCCGAAGCTCCTCGACCGAAAGCGGGTCCAAATCCTGCCGCGCGAGCTGCGTCAGCGGGCTGTCGACCTTCCTGGGGAGGAGATCTTCCGGGTCCATACGGTGAGCGTTGACCCGATCGAGTCCTCTGTCAATAAACGCGCGCGGGGTTGATGCATTTGGGGGGGTGCGGTGTGGCCGATTTGCCGCGGATGATGATCGCGATCGACCCTGCCGCGCCAGGCGGGCCCGAGGTGCTGGTTCCGGTCGAGCGGCCGGTGCCGTCGCCAGCCGCCGGTGAGGTGCTGATCAAGGTGGCCGCCGCCGGCGTCAACCGGCCCGACGTCTTCCAGCGGCGCGGCTTCTACCCGCCCCCGCCCGGCGCGCCTTCGATCCTCGGCCTGGAGCTCGCCGGGGAGATCGTTTCGCTGGGCGAGGGGATCGACGCCGGCGCGCTCGGCCAGCCGGTCTGCGCGCTGGTCGCCGGCGGTGGCTATGCCGAATATGCCGTCGCGCCCTTTGGCCAATGCCTGCCGGCGCCCCCGGCGCTGACCATGATTGAAGCGGCGGCGCTGCCCGAAACGATGTTCACCGTGTGGATCAACCTGTTCGAGCGCGCCTATGTCGTCGAGGGCGATCCGGTGCTGGTCCATGGCGGGACCAGCGGCATCGGCACGATGGCGATCCTGCTTGGCCGGCTGTTCGGCCTCACCGTCATCGTTACCTGCGGCTCCGACGAGAAATGTGCCCGGGCGCTCGAGATCGGGGCACAGCATGCGATCAACTATCGCCGCCAGGATTTCGTCGAGGAGGTCAGGGCGATCACGGGTGGCGCCGGCGTCCAGGCGGTGCTCGACATGGTCGGCGGCGATTATGTCCCGCGCAACCTCGCCTGCCTTGCCGACGACGGCCGCCATGCGACGATTGCGACGCTCGGCGGCAGCAAGGCCGAGCTTGATTTCACCGCCATTATGCAGCGCCGGCTGATGCTGACCGGCTCGACGCTGCGGCCGCGCAGCGTCGCCTTCAAGACGCTGGTGGCCGATGAATTGCGGCGTAACGTTTGGCCCTTTGTCGAGGCCGGGCGGCTGAAGCCGGTGATCGACACGGTCCTGCCGCTCGCCGAGGCGGCCGAGGCCCATCGCCGGATGGAAGGCGGCGACCATGTCGGCAAGATCGTTTTGATAACGTAACGTTTTGCCATTCGGCGGAGCCTGTTCCAGCCGTCCGAGAACGCGTTCTTCCGCGTAATCTCCGAGCAACTTCCCTGCATTTGCTTGCGCTCACCGGCGCATAAGCCTACATCCGAACCATGTTTGGCCGCCCCGCGAAGGGCGGCCCTTTCTATATCTGGAGCGCGCCATGTCCCAACCGCTGATGCCGCATGCGACTGCATTTTGGCTGGTCGACAACACCTCGCTGACCTTCGAGCAGATCGCTGAATTCTGCGGTTTGCACATCCTCGAGGTGCAGGCGATCGCCGATGACACCGCCGCGACCAAGCTGACCGGCCGCGATCCGGTGCGCGCCAATGAGCTGACCATGGCCGAGATCGAAAAGGCGCAGGCCGACCCGAATTACCGGCTCGTTATGAGCAAAGTGCCCGAGCCGATCCGCCGCACCAAGGGGCCGCGCTACACCCCGGTCAGCAAGCGCCAGGACAAGCCCGACGGCATCGCCTGGATCATCCGCAACCATCCCGAGGTGTCGGACGCGCAAATCTCCAAGCTGATCGGCACGACCCGGACGACCATCGCCGCAATCCGCGACCGCAGTCATTGGAACATCGTCAACATCACGCCGAAGGACCCGGTGACGCTGGGGCTTTGTTCGCAGCGCGAGCTCGATGCGCTGGTCGCCAAGGCGATGAAGGCGACGGGTCAGCAGGACGAGGATCCCGGCCGCATCGCCGGCGAGCGCGATGCGTTGATCGAGCAGCTGCGCGCCGAGCGCGAGGCGGCTGCGCGCGCCGCCGAGGCGGTGCCCGAGGAGCTGATGCCGGGCGGCTTCGTCGACCCGTTCAAGCGCTAGTATGGGGCGGGGGGCCCGTCTCTGGCTGGCCGTAACCCTGGCGATTGCGATCGCCGCCGTCGCGCAGCGTGCAAGCGCTCAAGGCGATCAGCCCCCGGATGACCAGCGCTGCACCGCGCCGCCCGATTTCGTCACGACGGCAATCTGCACGACGCCCGCGCTCGACGAGCTCGATCGTATGCTGCGCAGCACCTATGACGCGTTGCTGACCGACAGCAGCCCGGCGGTGCGCGACAAGGTCGCCGCCGCGCAGGCCGCGTGGATCGCGAAGCGCGACGCCTGCAGCGATGTCGGCTGCCTGACCGCGGCCTATTCGGAGAGGAATGCTGCGCTCGCCGCCGAGCTGGCCAAGCCGGACCCGGCGACCGCGGCGGCGCTCGAGGGCAAATTCTACGGCACGGTCGACCGCGGCGAGGATGAAACCGTGCTGGTGGTCGACGACGGCACCTCTGCCGGCGCCGCCCGCCGCCAGGTCCGCCTCGCCGCGCGCCAGCCGCCGGCCGGCACCGACCGCGCGCTCTCGGGGCTGAGGGTGGTGGTATTCGATCCGGCCGCGCCGCTCGGCAAGAAGATCACCGCTGCCTGCAAGGCCAAATGCGCCGTCACCGGCACCGCCGCGCAAGCCGAGCGGGACTATTGGCACTTTACTGCAGTCACCGCCGCCGAAGCCTTGCCGGCAGGTTTCGACTTCAAGTCGCTCGCGGATCAGCCGTCGAAATAATCGAGCCCGATGTCGGCGGCCGGCGCCGACTGGGTCAATCGGCCGACCGAGATATAGTTGACGCCGGTGGCGGCGATCTCGCCGATCCGGTCGAGCGTCACCCCGCCCGAAGCCTCGGTCGTCGCACGCCCCGCGACCAGCGCCACCGCCTCGCGCAGCATCGCCGGCGGCATGTTGTCGAGCAGCAGCGCGGTCGCGCCGGCCCGCAATGCCGGCTCGATCTGGTCGAGCCGGTCGACCTCGACCTCGATCCGCGACAAGCCCGTCGCCTTGGCCGCGCCCACCGCCTGCCCGACGCTGCCGGCGGCAGCGATGTGGTTGTCCTTGATCAGCACGGCATCGTCGAGCCGCATCCGGTGATTGGTGCCGCCGCCCATGCGGACGGCATATTTCTCCAGCACCCTGAGACCGGGGATGGTCTTGCGCGTGTCGAGCAGCGTGGCGCCGCTGCCGGCGATCGCGGCGACATAGCTGCGGGTCATGGTCGCGATGCCGGAGAGATGCTGAACGGTGTTGAGCGCCGACCGCTCGGCGGCGAGGATCGCGCGGGCATTGCCGCGGATCGTCATCAGCCGGTCGTCCGGCGCGGCATCGGCGCCGTCCTCGACGTGATGGGTGATCTCCAGATCGGGGTCGAGCCGCGTGAAGAAGGCGTCGGCGATTGGCAGGCCGGCGACGCGAATCGCGTCGCGGCTGGCCATCACCGCGGTCAGCTGCAGGGCCGCGGAAATCGTCGCCATTGACGTGATGTCCCCGCCGGTTCCGAGGTCCTCCGCAAGGGTCGCCGCGACGAAAGCGTCGAGGTCGAAGCCCGCCAATTCGAACATCATCGTCTCCCACGCGCGGCGGCCACCCTCTAGGCGAGGGTCAGGCGCTTGACCACCGGCCAAGCGACCGCCACAACCCGGCCCGATGACCGAAGGTCCCGATTTCTCCGCGCTGAGCTTCGAAGATGCGCTTCGCAGGCTGGAGACGATCGTCCAGCGGCTGGAGAGCGGCGAGGCCTCGCTCGAAGAATCAATCGAGCTCTATGGCGAAGGCGATGCCCTCAGGCGTCAATGCGAGGAGCGGCTGAAGGCGGCGAGCGCGCGGATCGAGCAAATCCAGCTCGGCCAGGACGGGCGCCCGGCCGGCGCGCAACCCTTCGACGACGCCTGATCGACAGGCGATGGCCGCATCCTCGAGCCTGAAATCGGTGCTCGACGAGGTCGGGCGGGCGATCGACGGCCTGTTCGATCAGCTCCTCACCTTGCCTGGGGATGCGCGCGACACGCTTTACTCGGCGATGCGCCATGCCGCGATCGGCGGCGGCAAGCGGCTGCGGCCGATGCTGGTGGTCGCCGCCTGCGACCTGTTTCACGTCGATCGCGCCCGCGCGCTGCGCGTCGGCCTCGCGATCGAATGCATCCATGTTTACAGCCTGATCCACGACGATCTGCCGTGCATGGACGATGACGATCTCCGGCGGCGGCAGCCGACGGTGCACCGCGTCTTCGGCGAGGCTGTCGCCGTGCTTGCCGGAGACTCGCTCCAGTCGCTGGCGTTCGAGGTGCTGGCCGACGAGGCGACCCATGAGGATCCTTTCGCCCGCGTCGAGCTCGTCGCCGAGCTGGCCAGGGCGGCCGGGCCGGTGGGCATGGCTGGCGGCCAGATGATGGACATCGCCGCCGAGACGACCACGTTCGACCTGACCGCGACCACCCGGCTGCAGCAACTCAAGACCGGTGCCCTGTTCGGCTTCTGCGTCGAGGCCGGGGCGATCATGGGGCGGATGCCGCTCGAAGCGCGGACGCGGCTGCGGGGCTATGCGCGCGATCTTGGCCTCGCCTTCCAGATCGCCGACGATCTGATCGATGCGACCGGCGACGAGGCGACCGCGGGCAAGGCGGTCGGCAAGGATGCGGCGGCGGGCAAGGCGACCTTCGTCTCGTTGCTCGGGCTCGATCGCGCCCGCACCCAGGCAGAGATGCTGGTCGAGCAGGCGATTGCTCATTTGCAGGTGTTCGGACGGGAAGCGGATTTGCTTCGCGAGATCGCGCGCTTCACCGTTCGGCGCGACAGTTAGGGGGGAGGGGGCGATGCGCGTCGGGGTTTATCCGGGCACCTTCGATCCGGTGACGCTGGGCCATATGGATATCATCCGCCGCAGCGCCAAGCTGGTCGACAGACTGGTCATCGGGGTGACCACCAATGTTTCGAAGTCGCCGATGTTCTCGCTCGACGAGCGGCTGGCGATGGTGCGTCGCGAGGTCGCCGAGCTCGATGCCGGCATCGCCGTCGTCTCGTTCGATTCCCTGCTGATGGATTTTGCCGAGCGCGAGGGCGCCTCGGTGATCCTGCGGGGGCTGCGCGCGGTCGCCGATTTCGAGTACGAATATCAGATGGCGGGGATGAACCAGCAGATCAACGACCGCGTCGAGACGGTCTTCCTCATGGCCGATGTCGCGCTCCAGCCGATTGCGTCGCGGCTGGTCAAGGAGATCGCGATGTACGGCGGCGAGATCGCGAAGTTCGTGCCGCCGCGGGTGGCCGACGATGTTCGCGCACGGGTCGCGGCGCTGGGCATCAAGAAGCAGTAGACGCCGGCATCGATCAGGGTCATTGGCCGGGGAACGGACGGGAGCGGGCACGAGTGATGCGCAAGTCAGCCTTTCTCATGATGTTGCTCGGGCTGCTCGCGGCGCTTGGGCTGCTCGCGACGCCCGCGCTCGCGCGCAAGAAGCCGGCGCCGGCGCCGGCCGTGGCCGACACGACGCTCCCGCCGCCGGCGGAGCCGCAGAACATCTGGTATCTCGATCTGTCGACCGGCGGCCGCGTCGCGATCCAGCTGCGACCGGACAAGGCGCCGAAGAGCGTCGAGCGGATCAAGACGCTCACCCGTCAGCATTTCTATGACGGGCTGACCTTCCACCGCGTGATTGACGGCTTCATGGCCCAGGGTGGCGATCCCAAGGGCAATGGCGAGGGCGGCTCCAGCCTTCCCGACCTGGAACCGGAGTTCAACGATCTGCCGCATGTCCGCGGCGTCGTCTCGATGGCGAAAACCGATGAGCCGAACAGCGCCAACAGCCAGTTCTTCATCGTCCTTCAGCCGGCCTTGCGGCTCGACGGCAAATATACCGTCATCGGCCGCGTGATCTCGGGGATGGCCTATGTCGATGCGATCGAGCGCGGCGAGCCGCCGGCCAATCCGTCCAAGATCGTCCATGCCTCGATGGGTGCGGATGAGCCCGCGCCGGCGGCGGTGACCCAGGTCCCGCCCGAGGCGGCGGAAAAGGCGGCCGAGGCTGCGGCCAAGGCGGCGTCCGAACAGGCAGTCGACGCCCAGCTCCAGGCCGAGGAAGCGCGCAAGGCGGCGAATGCCGGCAATGCCGCCGATGCCGCGGCCGAGGCAGCGCGCTCGCAAACCTCGGCGCAGGGCGCGGCGCAGGCGGCCAGCGATGCCGCCCAGGCCGCCGGCGATGCTGCCAAGGCAGCCGAACAGCCCGCGCCCGCAGCGCCGCCTGCGCCCGCGGCGGAACCCGCGGCCCCGGCCCCGGAGGCAGTGGCGCCTGCACCGGAGCCCGAGGCGGCGGCACCGCCACCGGATGAGACCGCAGCGCCTGCACCGGAGCCGGCACCCGCCGGTCAATAGCGCCTGCGCGTCGACGCCTTCGACTTCGAACTCCCGGCCGATCGCATCGCGCTGAGGCCGGCGGTGCCGCGCGATGCTGCGCGAATGCTGGTGGTTCGCGATGACAAGCCGTTCGCCGATCGCGGCGTGCGCGATCTGCCCGACGAGCTCGCGCCCGGCGACCTGCTGGTGTTCAACGACACCCGCGTCATCCCGGCGCAGCTGTTCGGCCGGCGCGGGGTGGCGCGCGTCGGTGTGACGCTGCACAAGCGGGATGGGCCGTCGCATTGGCGCGCCTTCGTGCGCAATGCGCGCAGGCTGAGACCGGGCGACCGGATCGACTTCGCCGAGGGCTTTGCCGCGATCGTCGGCGATCGCGACGAGGATGGCAGCATCGGGCTCGAGTTGCTCAGCGATGAGCCGGTCGACGCGGCGCTGGCGCGTTTCGGAACGATGCCGCTACCGCCCTATATCGCCGGCCGCCGCCCGGCCGATGCGCGCGACCGCGACGATTATCAGACCATCTTCGCCGCCGAGGCGGGCGCGGTCGCAGCGCCGACGGCGGCGCTTCACTTCACCCCGGAACTGATGACGGCGTTGTCAGCGCGCGGGATCGGCCATGCGATCCTGACGCTTCACGTCGGTGCCGGCACTTTCCTGCCGGTCAAGGCGGAGGACACGGCCGATCATCGCATGCATGCCGAATGGGGCCGGATCGACGCCGCGACAGCCGCGCGGATCAACGCGGTTCGCGCCGCCGGCGGCCGCGTCGTCGCGGTTGGAACGACCAGCTTGCGGCTGATCGAAAGCGCGGCGACGGCCGAAGGGCTGGTGCAGCCCTTCGAGGGCGACACCGCGATCTTCATCACCCCGGGCTACCGCTTCCGCGCAATCGACGGGCTGATGACCAATTTCCACCTGCCGCGCTCGACACTGTTCATGCTGGTCTCGGCGCTGATCGGACTGGAGCGGATGCAGGCCGCCTATGCCCATGCCATCGCCAACGGCTACCGCTTCTACTCTTATGGCGATGCGTCGCTGTTGCTGCCGAAACCGGCTAGCCGCGCCTTATGATCTTCCAGCGCTTGAGCTGCGCGGCGATCAGCCTGGCGCGCTGGCGGTCGTCGCCGCCATCGAGCATCGAGACTTCCGCCGCCTCCGCGCGCAGATAGACGCCGGCGGTGCGTATGATCGGGGTTGTGTGACCGTTGGCCGAAACGGTGAAATATCCCGACGCGCGATCGGCGGCTTCCATCGTGATTTCACCGAACCCGTCCAGCTGCGGTGCATTGGGATCCAGCGGACGTTCGCCCTTCCAGTAATAAAACAGACCCGCGGGGTCGGATTTCTCCCTGACCGCCTCGGCGGTATATCGCGCGGACAGCTTACCGTCCTCGCGCCAGGATTGCCCGGTCAGGGCGAGGGCGCCGCCGCGCTCCCGTGAAATCTTGAGCAGGCTCAGCGCGGACGGCTCGTCGGCGGACCGTTCGGTCAGCGAGAACTGCCACCATGGACCTTCGATATGCGCGACCCGGCCTTCATTTTCGATCGCCTTGCGAAGCTGCTGGATGACGCCTCTGATCTCGGTTGCTGACGGCGCCGAATAGCGCGCGCAGGTGAGGCCGAGCAGGTCGGTCGGCAGCTTAGCATCCGTCGCGTGGAGGATGAAGGTGCGGTTCATGCCGAGCACACCGCCGAACAGCCCGGCTTCGAAGACCACATTGTCGCGTGGCGAGGCCTGAGCCGATTCCTGTTCTGGGCCCGCGGCCGTCCAATCGTCCTGCGCGAACAGGAAGGCGGCGAAGTCGACCTCGCGGGTCAGCTCGACAAGGCGGCCCAAAGTGCTGGTCCCAGGGTTGAACGAGGTCGTCCACGGCTCGACCTGCACCAAATCTTCCAGGCCGCGCGTCAACAGGTCGAGCAGCTTCGCCTGCTTCTTCGACGAACCAAGGAACATGCGGGGCTTGGCCATTACTTCCTCCCGGGCGCCGGTCGCCACGACGTCTCGCGACGTTACCACCGGGTCCGAGCGCGGAGCCAGCGCCAGGCTCGCCGATGCGGGTTTTTCCCGGTCGCGTGTCCGGCGTCGGTGCTTGAGGCTGGCTTGACGCGGAACCCGCCGCGCTTCAGCAGGCTGACTCGACCGCGGTTTTTTGCTGGCTCGGGAGATCGGTGTGCGCTTCGAGGGTACCAAGGATTATGTTGCGACCGACGACCTCAAGGTCGCGGTCAACGCCGCCGCCGCGCTTCGCCGTCCCCTGCTGGTCAAGGGCGAGCCGGGCACCGGCAAGACCATCCTTGCCCAGGAGATCGCGGGCACCATCGGCGCGCCGCTGATCGAATGGCACATCAAGTCGACCACCAAGGCGCATCAGGGCCTTTATGAATATGATGCGGTGGCGCGGCTGCGCGATGGCCAGCTGGGCGATCCCCGCGTCCACGACATCGCCAATTACATCCGCAAGGGCAAGCTGTGGGAGGCGTTCACCTCGCCCGAGCTGCCGGTGCTGCTGATCGACGAGATCGACAAGGCGGACATCGAATTTCCCAACGACCTGCTGCAGGAGCTCGATCGGATGAGCTTCGACGTCTACGAGACCGGCGAGACCGTCGTCGCCCGCGAACGGCCGATCGTGGTGATCACCTCGAACAACGAGAAGGAGCTGCCGGACGCCTTCCTGCGCCGCTGCTTCTTCCATTACATACGCTTCCCCGATCGCGAGACGATGGAAGCGATCGTCGCGGTCCATTTCCCCGGCATCGAGAAGCGGCTGGTCGCGCGCGCGCTCGACATCTTCTACGAGGTGCGCGAGGTTCCCGGGCTCAAGAAGAAGCCGTCGACCAGCGAGCTGATCGACTGGCTGAAGCTCTTGCTCCATGAGGACATGCCGCTCGAGGTGCTCCGCTCCAAGGATGTCCGCCAGGCGATTCCGCCGCTGCACGGTGCGCTGCTCAAGAATGAAGCCGATGTGATGCTGTTCGAGCGGCTCGCCTTTCTCGCGCGGCGGCAGGAACGCTGAATGTTCATCTCGCTGCTCGACGAGCTGCGACGGGCCGGCATTCCCGCCAGCCCGAAGGAGCATTTGCTTCTGCTCAGAGCGCTCGACGCCGAGGTGATCCAGCCGTCGCCCGAGGAATTCTATTATCTCGCGCGCGCGATCTACGTGAAGGACGAGGGGCTGATCGATCGCTTCGATCAGGTCTTCGCCAAGGTGTTTCGCGGCGTCCTCGACGAGGGCACGATGGCGGGCGCCGAGATCCCGGAAGAGTGGCTGAAGGCGATCGCCGAGAAGTTCCTGTCGCCCGAGGAGATGGAGCAGATCAAGTCGCTTGGCTCCTGGGAAGAGATCATGGAGACGCTCAGGCAGCGGCTCGAGGAGCAGCAGGGCCGTCACCAGGGCGGCAACAAATGGATCGGCACCGGCGGCACCTCACCATTCGGCAATGCCGGCTATAATCCCGAGGGCGTGCGTATCGGTGGCGAATCCCGCCACAAGCGCGCGATCAAGGTCTGGGACCGGCGCGAGTTCCGCAACCTCGACTCGAATGTCGAGCTCGGCACGCGCAACATCAAGGTCGCGTTGCGCCGGTTGCGCCGCTTCGCGCGCGAGGGCGCCGCCGAAGAGCTCGATCTCGACGAGACCATCTCGGGCACGGCACGCAAGGGCTATCTGGATATCCAGATGCGGCCCGAGCGCCACAATGCGGTGAAGCTGCTGCTGTTCCTCGACGTCGGCGGCTCGATGGATCCGCATATCAAGGTCTGCGAGGAGCTCTTCTCCGCGGCGACCAGCGAGTTCAAGCACCTCGAGTTCTTCTACTTCCACAATTGCGTCTACGAAGGCCTGTGGAAGGACAATCGCCGCCGCTTCGCCGAGCGCATCCCGACCTGGGACGTGCTTCACAAGTTCGGCCATGACTACAAGCTGGTGCTGGTTGGCGACGCCCAGATGAGCCCCTATGAGATCAGCCATCCCGGCGGCTCGGTCGAACATATGAACCCCGAGGCCGGCGCGGTCTGGCTGCAGCGCCTGACCACGGTCTACCCGGCCGCGGCCTGGCTCAACCCGATCCCCGAGAACCAGTGGGACTATTCGCACTCGACGGCGATGCTCCGCGAGTTGATGACCGAGCGGATGTATCCGATGACGCTCGAGGGTCTCGAACGCGCGATGCGCGCGCTGAGCGCGAAGCGCTGACGCGTCTTGCGCCAACGAAGGCTCCCCTGCCGGGTCAGGGAGGGATAAAGCGGTGGGTTCGCCAGCACGGGTTAGCTTCGGATCTGATTCCTCCGCGCTGAGGATGTGTCGATCTCGGTGCAGCGCGCTTCGCGCCACCCATCCTAACCCTTCCCTGAATTAGGGAAGGGGATTTGGTGGAGATGAATTAGACAGGGCTGGAGCGGTGCAGGCGCTGAAGACGGTCCTACAGATTCAGCGGCCCGGCCAGCAATCCGCCGTCTATGACCAGCTCGGAGCCGGTCATGAAGGCCGCTTCGTCCGAAGCAAGCAGCACCGCGGCGGCGGCGATCTCGCTCGGGTTGGCGAAGCGGTTGGCCGGGGTCGCGCGGGCGAATTCGGTCATGCGCTCATCGCGCTCGGCGCCCTCGCCGAGCAGCGGGTTCCACATCGGCGTCAGCACCGGCCCGGGATGGATCGAGTTGCAGCGAATCTCGAGCCCTTGCGAGGCGCACCACAAAGCGACCGTCTTGGTATGATTGCGCACGCCAGCCTTGGACGAGGCATAGGCTGCGGCGCGCGGTACGCCGACCATGGCGGAATGCGAGGAGATGTTGACGATCGCGCCGCGGCCGGTCGGCCGCATCATCTGCAGCGCATGCTTGCAGCCGAGAAAAACCCCGTCGAGATTGGTGCGATGGACCGCGCGCCAGTCCTCCAGCGTGCATTGCTCGGGGTCGTGCGGCGCATTGCCGGTCTCGAGCCCGGTGATCCCGGCATTGTTGACCAGCACGTCGAGCCGCCCGCTGCCGTTGCGGATGGCGTTCATCGCCGCCTTCCAGTCCTCCTCGCGGCGAACGTCGAGCCGGGCGGCGCTGGCCGGCACTTCGAGAGATTCGGCGACCGCGCCGGCGGCGCGATAGTCGAGATCGCTCACCCAGACATGCGCGCCCTCATCGGCAAAGGCGCGGACGATCGCCTCGCCGATGCCGCGGCCGCCGCCGGTGACCAATGCTACCTTGCCGTTCAGTCGTCCGCTCATCTCCATGCCCTTATTCATATTCGTGGGGCGAATGAACGGCGCCGGCGCCAAACTGTTGGCGCGGCCCGCCGAATCCCCCCGGTCGACGGCTCTGATAACCATGGTTTGGCGGTTCCGGCCCTGTCGCGCAACCGCCGGCTTGCTATAGCGCGGCGATGACCGATCGACCCCGCTTCCGCTTTGCCATCGACGCGACCGACGGCGCTGCCCGTGCCGGCACCATCGCCATGCGGCGCGGCAGGATCGCGACGCCCGCCTTCATGCCGGTCGGCACGGCGGCGACGGTCAAGGCGATGAAACCGGCCGACGTCCGCGCCTCGGGCGCCGACATCATTCTCGGCAATACCTATCATCTGATGTTGCGGCCGGGGGCGGAGCGGATCGCCCGGCTCGGCGGCTTGCACCACTTCATGGGCTGGGAGCGGCCGGTCCTGACCGATTCCGGCGGCTATCAGGTGATGAGCCTGTCCGAGCTGCGCACGATGAGCGAGGACGGCGTCGCCTTCCGCAGCCATCTCGACGGCTCGCGCCATCTGCTGACGCCGGAACGGTCGATGGAGATCCAGCGGATGCTCGCCAGCGACATCGTCATGGCGTTCGACGAATGCACGCCCTTTCCGGCGACGCGCGACGAGGCGGCCGCCTCGATGGAGCGCTCGATGCGCTGGGCGCGGCGCTCGCGCGACGGCTTCGATGCCGGCGACGATCATGCCGCAGTCGCGGCGCTGTTCGGCATCCAGCAGGGCGCGATGCTCGCCGATCTGCGGCGAGCCTCCGCCGACGCGCTGATCGAAATCGGCTTCGACGGCTATGCGATCGGTGGCCTCGCGGTTGGCGAGGGGCAGGCGCAGATGTTCGAGGTGCTCGATTTCGCAACCGGTCAGCTCCCTGCCGACCGCCCGCGCTATCTGATGGGCGTGGGCAAGCCCGACGACATCGTCGGCGCGGTCGAGCGCGGTGTCGACATGTTCGACTGCGTGCTGCCGACGCGCTCGGGCCGTACCGGTCAGGCGTTCACCGCCGACGGACCGATCAACATCCGCAACGCCCGTTTCGCCGAGGATCGCGAGCCGCTCGAACCCGGCTGCCCATGCCCGGTCTGCGCAACATGGGAGCGCGCCTATCTCCACCATCTCGTCAAGGCCGGCGAGATCCTCGGCGCGATGCTGATGACCGAGCATAATCTCTGGTTCTACCAGCGGCTGATGGCGGGGCTGCGCGGCGCGATCCGCGACGGACAGCTTGCGTCCTTCGCTGCCGAATTCCGCACGCGCTATCGGCGCGCGGGAGATGGCTAAAGCTTGATCTCCGCGCCGAGGAAATCGGGCACCGGCCCGTTCCAGCCGTCGTCCGCCTCATCGGTCCGCGCCGGCTGAGCCCGCGGCTTCTTCTCGGCCGCGGCGCGGGGCGGTCGAGGCTCGCGAGCGGGGCGTGGCGCACGCGCCGGACGTGCTTCGCCGGTGGATTCGTCGCGACGCTGGCGCGGTTCGCGCGCCTCCCGTGGTTGGCGCGGTTCACGGGCTTGCTTTGCCGCCGGCGCTGTTTCGCTGGCGTCGGGCTCCGCCCGGGATGCCTGCTGGCCGACGCGCGGGATCTTCTGGCCGGTCAGCGCCTCGATTGCCGCGACCGCTTCGCCATCCTCGGGCGCGGCGAGCGTCGTCGCGATGCCGGTGGCACCGGCGCGGCCAGTGCGGCCGATGCGATGGACATAATCGTCCGGATGCCAGGGCACGTCGAAGTTGAAGATATGGCTGACGCCCTTAATGTCGAGCCCGCGGGCGGCGACGTCGGAGGCGACCAGCACGTTGATCTCGTCGCGCTTGAAACGGTCGAGCTCGCGCAGCCGCTCGGGCTGCTCCATGTCGCCGTGGATTTCGCCGGCAGCAAAACCGCTGCGCTTCAATGCGGTGGCGAGCTCGCGCACCGTCGTCTTGCGGTTGGCGAAAATGATCGAGGTCTTGACGTCGGGCGCGCGCAGCAGTTCGCGCAAGACGCGGCGCTTGTCGGCGGCCGCGACCTGGACCAGCCGCTGCTCGATCAGATCGTTCGAGCTTGCCCGGCGGGTGACCTCGATCCGCTTGGGATTGGACAGGAAGCGCTCGGACAGCTTCTGGATCGGCGCCGGCATCGTCGCCGAGAACAGCAGCGTCTGCCGGATCGCCGGCAGCTTGGTGCAGATCTCCTCGATATCGGGGATGAACCCCATGTCGAGCATACGGTCGGCCTCGTCGATCACCAGGATCGAGCAACCCGACAGCATGATCTTGCCGCGGCCGAACAGATCCATCAGCCGGCCCGGTGTCGCAATCAGCACGTCGACGCCCTTTTCGAGCGCGGCCTGCTGATCGCCCATCGAAACGCCGCCGATCAGCAGCGCCATCGAAAGTTTATGGTTACGGCCGTATTTCTCGAAATTCTCGGCGACCTGGGCGGCAAGCTCGCGGGTCGGCTCGAGGATCAGCGAGCGCGGCATTCGCGCGCGCGCCCGGCCATGGGCGAGAATGTCGATCATCGGCAGGACGAAGCTGGCGGTCTTGCCAGTGCCGGTCTGGGCGATGCCGACGATGTCGCGGTTCATCAATATCGGCGGAATCGCGCTCGTCTGGATCGGCGTCGGCTCGGAGTAGCCCGCGTCGACGACGGCTCGCAGGAGTTCGTCGGAAAGGCCGAGATCGGCGAAGCTCATGAACGGTCCGGAAAAGGGCCTGCGAGCCTGCTCGCGGGCGGTGTGATTGGCTTGCGGCAGGTGTCGCGCCCTGTCAAGCGCGGCGGTATGTCACCTTGGTGTCACGGTCGTGACCGGTTCGAGACGGCGGAGGCGATCGATCTGGCATTCGCCGCCTGACCGCGAATGGATCGCGTCCCGCCCGGCGCAAACTTTTCCGTCGCTGTCCGGCTTGACGTAAAAGCCCTGGTAGAAGTCGAGCGCGGGGCATTCGCTTTCCAGCCAGGCACGCATGCGCTGGCCGCCGCGTAGGACGAAATCGACCGCGCCGTCGGGCGTGATTGCGGCGCCGGCGACCTTGGTCGAATCGAGGCAGCGGCCGGCGCGGCGCTCGCGCCACAGCGTCATCGGCGCTGGCTGGCGCGGCCGTCCGAGCGGCACGCGGATGATGGTCCGTTGCTCGATCCGCAGCTGAACCGTCGTCTGGCCGGATGGCGGTCGGCTCGGGTGACCAGCGCCAGTTGCGGGATTGGTCGACAATAGCAGGGCGACACCCGCCAGTCCGATCACATCCCGACTCCCAGACCCATCACCCTACATCGCCTTTCAAACCGCCATTGAACCGGCGATTAATCGACCGGCGCGACGGGCTGGCGCCGGGCTGGCGTGCCTGCTGTAATGGATTCATGACGATTTCGCATCCGTCACCAACTTTGCTCGAGCGCCTTGCCCGGCGGCTTGGCGAGCGCGGCTTCACGACCGATGCGCAGGCGATCGCGCCCTGGCTAACCGACTGGCGCGGCCGGGTGACCGGCCGGGCCGCGGCGATGCTGTCGCCGGCTACGACCGACGAGGTCGTCGATATCGTCCGCTGGGCGGGCGAGGAGGGGGTGGCAATCGTTCCCCAGGGCGGCAACACCTCGATGGTCGGCGGCGCGACGCCGCCGGCCGACGGCCATGCGCTGCTGCTGTCGCTCAGGCGGATGCGGGCGATCCGGTCGGTCTCGGCCGAGGATAATCTGCTGGTCGCCGAAGCCGGCGTGATTCTGTCCGATGTCCACGATGCCGCGGAGGCGGTCGGCCGGCGCTTCCCATTGTCGCTCGCCGCCAAGGGGTCGGCGACGGTCGGCGGGCTGATCTCGACCAATGCCGGGGGCACCCAGGTGCTGCGCTTCGGCACGATGCGCGCCCTGCTGCTCGGCATCGAGGCGGTGCTGCCCGATGGCCAGCGGATCGACGGGCTGGCCGGCCTGCGCAAGGACAATCGCGGCTATGACCTGCGCCAGCTGCTCGCCGGCGCCGAGGGGACCTTGGGCGTCATCACTGCGGCGGCGCTCCGCCTGGTCGCGCTTCCGGCGGCGCAAACCACCGCCTGGGCGGGCCTGGCCACGCCGGGCGATGCGCTCGCGCTGCTGCGGCGGCTCGAGGCCGCGACCGGCGATGCGGTGGAGAGCTTCGAGCTGTTGCCGGCCGAGGCGGTCGATCTCGTCCTCGAGCATATTCCCAACAGCCGTGCGCCGCTCGGCGAGGCGCATCGCTGGCATGCGCTGATCGAGACGGCGACCGAGGCGGAGACGGTCGAGCAGTCGATCGCTGATGGGATCGACGCCGGCGAGGTCGAGGATGCCGTCATCGCCGCGTCGCAGGCGCAGGCCGATTCCCTCTGGCATCTGCGCGAAACCGTTTCGGAGGCAGAGCGGATCGACGGCGTCGCGGCAAAACATGACGTCTCGGTGCCGGTCGCGGTGATGCCGGGCTTCCTCAGCGAGGCGCGCCTTGCGGTCGAAACCGCCTTTCCGGGCGCCAGGGTGCTGGCTTTCGGCCATCTCGGCGACGGCAATATCCATTTCAACGTTCGTGGCCCGGCCGATGCCGATTCGGCCCGATGGTTCGACGCCAATGGCGACGCGGTGTCGCGGCTGGTCGACGATCTGATCGTCGCCGCCGGCGGCTCGATTTCGGCCGAGCATGGCATCGGCCAGTTCAAGCTCGCCGAATTCGCCCGAACCGCCGATCCCGCCCGGCTTTCGGCGCTGCGCGCGGTCAAGCGGGCGCTGGACCCGGCCGGAATCATGAACCCGGGAAAGCTGGTACCGCTTGCGCCCTCGGACGGGCCCCCATAGAGCGACCGGATCATTCCCTCGAAGGTAGATCGTCATGGCGAGCGCCGCCCCCAATCCGGGCCTTCCGATCATGTACCGCGACCTGCAGCCGCTCTCCTCGGTTCAACATGGCGATCTCAAGCTCCGGCCGCTCGATCGCACCGACGTGCTCAACAACGTCCACGCCCTGCCGCTCACGGTCGACGAGTTCATCCTCGCTCAGCGCAGCTTCCCGATCGTCTTTTCGGCCGGCGACGAGGCGGTGCCGCTGGCGCTGTTCGGCCTTAACGAGGGGGTCAATCTCTTCGTCAACGAGGACGGGCAGTTCAACCCGGGCGCCTATGTGCCCGCCTATGCCCGGCGCTACCCCTTCATGCTCGCCCAGCTCCGGCCCGAGAGCCAGGAGCTCTCGCTGTGCTTCGACCCGACCAGCGAATCGGTCGGCAGCTTCGCCGAGGGCGACGCGCTGTTCGATGGCGACCAGCCGACCGAGACGACGCGCAATATTCTGAGCTTCTGCGAACAGTTCGAGATGGCAGTCCAGCGCACCGCGGCCTTCGTCAAGGAGCTGAGCGAGACGAAGCTGCTGATCGACGGCGAGCTGACGATCCAGCCGGACGGCGCCGACCAGCCGTTTATCTATCGCGGCTTCCGCATGATCAGCGAGGAAGCGGTCAACGATCTGCGCGGCGATGTCGCCCGCAAGCTGGTGAAGTCCGGGGCGATGGCGCTGATCTACGCCCATCTTTTTTCGCTCGGGCTGACCCGCGACCTGTTTGGCCGGCAGATGGAGCTGGGACTGGTGCCGGAACCGCAATCGGCGATCTGAACCGATTCGCCGAGGGGTTCCCATCTGGAGTCCTTCGGCGGTGCGACGAGCGCTTTTCCCTCGTGGATCAGCCGCCCGGCGACCCTTGAAAGCCGCGGCGCAGGGGCTTATCTTGTGGCTGTGCCGGGACGCGTTTCCCCTTTCACGTGTCGGCACGGCGCGTCCTCGTGACGCGTTCCTCCCTGAACCTGGCCACCTCGTGCACCTGCTGCACGAGGTGGTTTTTTATTCGGCGGCGATTGCCGTGCCGAGCGAGGCGATCGCCGCGTCCGCAGCGCCGCTCACCGCCCGCGCGATGAAGCTGCCCAGCGCGGCCAGTCCCGGCCCAGGCCGGCGCAGCTTGACGTCGAGATAGAGCGTCCGGTCCAGCTCGATCTGGATCGCGTGAACCCCTGCCGCCGGCCGGCCGTGGCGCTCGAGCGTATGAGCCCCGGCATAGGGCGTGTTGCGCGCCACCCGGAGGCCGGAGCGCTGCGCTTCCAGCGCGATCGCGGCCAGGATCGCCGGGCTCGCGCTGCGCCCGAAACGGTCGCCCAGGACGATCGTCGCCGAGGGCGCCTTTGCCGGCGGCAGCGGCGGCATCGAATGGCAATCGATCAACACCGCGACGCCAAAACGGGCGTGGGCCGCGGCGAGCGCGGCGGCGATCGCCCGGTGATAGGGCCGGTGGTCCCGCTCGACGCGCTCGGCCAGCTCGGCCGCGGCGATCGGTCGCGTGAAGATCGCCCCGCCGCCGGGCAGCCGGGTCGGCACCAGCCCAAGCCCGCTTTCGCTGCGATTGCTGGGGTCGGTCGTGCCGGGAAACAACGCCGGATAAACCGCCGCCGGATCGATCTCGCGCTCGCCGCGATTGAGATCGATCCACGCCCGCGCGCGGGTCGCGACGATCGCCGGAATGCCGGCGGCCACCGCGCGCTCGACCAGCGCATCGGCGTGGCGATCCTCGAGCAGTTCGAGCTGTGCGCGCGGAATTCGCGCCGCCTTCAGCAGGGCTGAAGGGTAATCGCGCCCGGCATGGGGAACGGTGAGGACGACCGGCGTTTCGGGCTCGGCCGGCCCCAGCCGGACGAAGCCCGGTTCAGCACTATTCCTCGCGGTCATCGGCCATGAGGCTAGGGCAGGCTGCCGCCTACAGGCAAGAGCGCGATGAACCGAACATCACCGTGCTGGAAAATATTAAAGCATTGCGTCATAGATTAGGGGCCGTGGCCGGGCGCGGCACAATGGGGGCGGTGACCGGACGATGGTGCGGATTCTTCTGGCTGAAGATGACGAGGCAATGCGCGCCTATCTGACGCGTGCGCTGGAGCGCGTCGGCTATAGCGTCACCGCGGTCGACCGCGGCACCGCTGCGCTGCCGCTGCTCGAGAAGGAAAGCTTCGAGCTGCTGCTGACCGATATCGTCATGCCCGAGATGGATGGCATCGAGCTGGCCCAGCGGGCGAGCGAGATCGCGCCGGGCATGCGGGTGATGTTCATCACCGGCTTCGCCGCCGTCGCGCTGAAGGCCGGCGTCGGCCCGCCGCATGCCAAGGTTCTGTCCAAGCCGTTCCACCTGCGCGACCTCGTCGCCGAGATCGACCGGCTGTTCGAGATCGGCAGCGCCGCGGGCTGATCCGCTTGCGCCGCAAGGGCGGCTCGGTTAGGGACCGCCGCCGTGGGCGCGTAGCTCAGTGGTAGAGCACTGTGTTGACATCGCAGGGGTCGCAAGTTCAATCCTTGCCGCGCCCACCATCATTCAAAAGGCCAGCTGACCAGGAGGTTGGCTGGCCTTTTTGACTCAGCCGAGATTGGTAGCACCCGGTCTTGCGAAGCAGCGCCGGGGACCCATATCGCTGACCGAGGTCGAGGTTGACATCCGGCTGGCGGGCCGTTCTATCCCCGCCACGTCCGCCCGGCAGAGGCGGAATGGAGAGGACGGCGCAGACAGGCTGGGCGCGGTCCGGCCAGTATGGAGATACGCATGTCCGATCCGGTGGTCATCGCCAGCTATGCAAGAACGCCGATGGGCGGAATGATGGGCGCGTTCGGCGAGGTGTCCTCGACCGAGCTGGGCGCCGCCGCGGTCAGGGCCGCGGTCGAGCGCGCCGGAATTGCCGGCGATGCGGTCGAGAAGATTTTCATGGGTTGCGTGCTGCCCGCCGGCCTCGGCCAGGCGCCGGCGCGCCAGGCGGCGCTCGGGGCCGGACTGCCGCAGTCGGTCGAGGCGACGACGGTCAACAAGATGTGCGGCTCGGGGATGCAGGCGGCGATCATGGCGCATGATGCGCTCCTGGCCGGCAGCGCCGACATCATCGTCGCCGGCGGCATGGAGAGCATGACCGGCGCGCCCTATCTGCTGCCCAAGCATCGCGCCGGCGCCCGCATGGGCCATGACGTGGTCAAGGACTCGATGTTCCTCGACGGTCTGGAAGATGCCTATGACAAGGGCAAGGCGATGGGCGTCTTCGCCGAGGATGCGGTTCGCGAGTATCAGTTCACGCGCGAGGAGCAGGACGCCTATGCGCTGCGCTCGCTCGAGCGGGCCAATGCGGCGATCGCCAGCGGCGCCTTCGAGCGCGAGATCACGCCCGTCGAGGTGACCACGCGCAAGGGCGTGACGACCGTCTCGGTCGACGAGCAGCCCGGCAATGCCCGGCCGGACAAGATCCCTGGGCTGAAGCCCGCCTTCGTCAAGGATGGCACGGTCACCGCGGCCAACTCATCGTCGATTTCGGACGGCGCCGCGGCGCTGGTGATGACCCGACAGAGCGTCGCCGAGAAGCTTGGCCTGCCGATCGTCGCCAGAGTCGTCGGCCATTCGGCTCATGCCCATGAGCCGGCCAAGTTCACCACCGCGCCGGCACCGGCGATGCGCAAGCTGCTCGACAAGGTCGGCTGGTCGGTCGACGACGTCGATCTGTTCGAGGTCAATGAGGCGTTCGCGGTGGTCGCGTTGATCGCCCAGCGCGAGCTCGGCATTCCCGACGACAAGCTGAATGTGAATGGCGGCGCGACCGCGCTCGGTCATCCGATCGGGGCGAGCGGTGCGCGGATTATCTGCACCCTGCTCGGCGCGCTCCAGGCGCGTGGCGGCAAGCGCGGCGTCGCGTCACTATGCATCGGTGGCGGCGAGGCGACCGCGGTCGCGCTCGAGCTGGTCTAGCTCGCGATCGGCGGCACCGTCGGTTCGACGATGGCCGGCTCGCCACGCAGCAGCCGAAACAGGTTCGGCATGCTGCCGGCGGGCCGCTCGAGCATATGGCGAACCACAGGCGGCTCGATCGTGAGCGCGTGGGCGCGCTCGGTGATCGCGATATCGGAAACGGTCATCCGCTTTCGCGTGCGCAGATAATCCGCCCAGGTCGGGCTATAGAAGCGCTCGGTCCAATGGCCCGGATCGGCGACGTCCTGGAGCAGCATCCAGCCGCGCGCGCCGTCGCGGACGCGGATACGCCGCCGCTCGGCCATCGCCTCGATAAACTCCTCGGTCCTCGCCGGATCGATGCGATAGTCGATCGCGGTGACGACCGGTCCGCTGCGCGGCTCGATATCGATGCCGACTTCCGGATCGGTGATCCCGCGATGCGGATCGAGATCGACCTTGGCGTGCTCGCCAAGCCGAAGGCGAAAACCGATCAGGCTCGCTGCAATGCCGGCGACGCCCGATGCGACCATCGCGACGCGCACGTCATAATGCGTCGCGAGGTTGCCCCAGCCCCAGGCGCCGAGCGCCAGGCCGGCAAACAACACGGTCTGGTAGATCGCCATGGCGCGGGCGACGACCCAGCGTGGCGATGACATCTGCACCGTCGCCGCGAACGTCGACAGCGTCAGGACCCAGCCGCCGCCGGCGAACATCAGAACGAACATCGCCAGCGGCAGGTTCGTCACAACGCCGACCAGGCCGGTGGCGGTGGCATAGGCAAAGCTGGCCCATCGCACCATCGACTCATTACCGAGCCGGTGGCGCAGTCGCGCGCTGAGCAGGGCACCGCCGACCGCGCCGACGCCGAAGCCGCAGAGCAGCAGACCATAGGCGAGCGGACCGCCGTGAACGCCGTCCCTGGCGACGACCGGCATCAGCGCCCAGATCGCGCTGCCGGCGAGGCTGAAGATGAGCACGCGCAGCAGCACCGAGAGGATGGACGGCGACATCGAGACATAGCGCAGGCCCGAGACCATTGCCGTGCCGATCGGCTCGCGTGGGAACAATCGCTCGCGCGGCCGTGGCCGCCAGCGGAGCAGCACGACGATCAACCCGATGTAGCAGACCGCATTGACCACGAAGGTGGTGGCGACATTGGCGACGGCAACGATCGCGCCGCCGATCGCCGGCCCGAGGCTGCGCGCGACATTGTAGCTCAGGCCGTTGAGCACGACCGCCGAGTGCAGATCCTCGCGCGGCACCTGCTCGCCGATCGAGGCCTGCCAGGCGGGCCCGTTGAGCGCCGCGCCGCAGCCGAGGAGAAAAGTCAGCGTCAGCAGCGTCCACGGGTTGAGCCAGCCGGTAAAGGCGGCGACCGCCAGCACCACCGAGACCAGCAGCATCCCGGTTTGGGCCCAGATCATCACCCGGCGATTGTCGCCGCCATCGGCGATCGCGCCGGTGGCGAGCGAGAATAGCATCATCGGCGCCATCGCTGAGGCCGGGACCAGCGCGACCAGATCGGGGCGGTGGGTCATCGTCAGCATCAGCCAGGACGCGCCGACCGACTGGATCAATCCGCCGAAGTTGGAAATCAGGCTAGACACCCAGATCGCCGCGAAAATGCGGTGACGGAAGGGCGCGGTGATCGACGGCCGGGCGGGAGCCTCTCCAATTCCAGCCGGATTGCTTTGGTCGGCCATGGCCGATCAATGCCCGGTTCGGCCCTTGGCTCCAAGCGCCTTGACAGCGCGGGAACGATGCCCCCTGCTGGCGAGGATGCCGACGACCGCCGCAACCATCGAAAAAGACGATGGTTACCTGCCTTCCTGGTATGCCGAGACGCGGGTCGCGGAACCGCCGGTTGCACCGCTCGACGGCGATCGCGAGGCCGATATCTGCGTCGTCGGCGGCGGCTATTCCGGGCTGTCGGTGGCGCTGCATCTCGCCCGCGCTGGCGCCAACGTCGTGCTGGTCGAGGCCGAGCGCGTCGGCTGGGGCGCCTCGGGCCGCGGCAACGGCCTCGTTCGGGTCGGCCTGCCGCGTGATCCGGTCTGGCTGGAAAATGAGCTGGGCCGCGCCGAGACGATCGCGCTGTGGCGGCTGGCGCTCGATGCGCGCGCGCATCTCGACTGGCTGATCGGCCGCTATGACATCGCCTGCCAGTTCACGCCGGGTCATCTTCAGGTCGATCGCAGCGGGCGCGAATTCGACAAGACCCGGCGCCATGTCGAGCTGCTCGAGGAGCGTTACGGCTATGGCCATCTCCGCATCGTCGAACGGGACGAGCTGGGCTCGCTGATCGGCGCAAGGGGTGGCCGCGGCGGGGTGATCGATGCGCGCGGCGGCCATCTTCATCCGCTCAATCTCGCGCTGGGGCTCGCTGCGGCCGCCCATGCCGAGGGCGCGTTGCTGTGCGACCGCACGCCGGCGACCGCGCTCACGCGCAGCGGCGGACGCTGGCTCGTGACCACGGCGAACGGCACGATCACCGCCCACCGCCTGGTCCTCGCCGGCGGCGGCCAGCGCGCCGGCCTCGAGCGCAAGGTCGACGCGCGGCTGGTGCCGCTGGGCAGCGTCGTCGCCGCGACCGAACCGCTCGGCGCCGACGTCGCCGGTGACATCATTCGCGGCAGCCATGCCGTCACCACCGGCGGCAGCGGCGATTTCTTCCGCGTCACCGCCGATCATCGGCTGCTGTTCGGCAGTGGCGAGGGGCATGGCGTCCGGTCCTCCGCCAGGCCCGGTGACCGCGTCCGCCACGACATCCGCAGGATGTTTCCGCAGCTGCGGGACGTGAAGGTCGATTACAGCTGGGCCAGCGGCGTCGCGGTGACGCGCAATCGGTTGCCCTATGTCCGCCAGCTCCGGCCGGGGATGTATGTGCTCGGTGGCTATTCCGGCTGGAACGCGGTGCTCGCCCCTTATTTCGGCAAGCTCGTCGCCAGTGCGATCGCCGGCGGCGACGGCGATTTCGACCGGCTCACCCAGCTGAAGGTGCCGCGCTTCCCGATCCGCCCGCTGATGCACGGCCCAACCCAGGGCGTGGCGATGTCACTGCTCGCGCTGCGCGACCGGTTGTAATCTAAGCCGTCGCGGTGATCGCCGCGCCGAGCCGATCGACGATCTCGTCGATCTGCGCCTCGCTGGCGATCAGCGGCGGCGACAGCGCGATGATGTCGCCGCTCATCCGGGTCAACAGGCCGTCGTCGAAGCTGCGGTGGAACACGGCCTTGCCGCGCGCGCCGGGCGCGCCGTCGCGCAGGGCGAATTCGACCGCGGCGATGAAGCCGAAGTTGCGCACGTCGATCACGCCCGGGAAGCCATCCAGGCGATGGACCGCCTCCTGCCAATAGGGGATCAGCCCGGCGGCGCGCTCGAACAGTTTTTCCTCGCGATAGAGCCCGAGCGTTGCGACGCCGGCGGCGGCGGCGAGCGGATGACCCGAATAGGTGTAGCCGTGGAAGAACTCGATGCCGGGCGCGGCGCCGTTGACGATCGTGTCGTGGATGAAATTGGCGCTGGCGACCGCGCCCATCGGCACTGCGCCGTTGGTCAACCCCTTGGCCATGGTGATCATGTCCGGCGTGATGCCGAGCGCCTGGGCGGCAAAGGGCGTGCCGAGCCGGCCGAAACCGGTGATGACCTCGTCGAAGATGAGCAGGATGCCGTATTTGGCGGTGATCGCGCGCAGCTTCTCGAGATAGCCGACCGGCGGCGGCAACACGCCGGTCGAGCCCGCCATCGGCTCGACGATCACCGCGGCGACGGTGTCGGGTCCCTGAACCTGGAGGATGGCCTCCAGCTCGTCGGCGAGATGCCCGCCCCAGGCCGGCTGGCCGCGGCTGAACGCCTGCTCGGCGATGTTGAGCGTATGGGGCAGGTGATCGACCCCGGCGAGCACCGGATAGAGCTTGCGGTTGGGGCCGATGCCGCCAACCGAAATGCCGCCGAAATTGACCCCGTGATAAGCGCGTGCGCGGCCGATCAGCTTGACCCGCTCGCCCTGGCCGTTGGCGCGGTGATAGGCAAAGGCGATCTTCAGCGCGGTGTCGACCGCCTCGGATCCCGAATTGACGAAGAAGACATGGTCGATCCCTTCCGGAGTCAGGTCCGCGACGAGGCTGGCGAGGCGGAAGACATCCGGATGGCCGAGCTGGAAGGTCGGCGCGAAGTCGAGCTGGCCGGCGGCCTGGGCGATCGCATCGACGATCTGCGGCCGGCAATGGCCGGCATTGACGCACCACAGCCCGGCGGTGCCGTCGAGCAGCTGGCGGCCGTCCGGCGTCCAGTAATGCATCCCCGCGGCGCGGGCGAGCAGCCGCGGCTCGGCCTTGAAGCCGCGGTTGTCGGTGAACGGCATCCAGAAGGCCGAAAGATCATTGGGCATCGTCGTCATGCAGGTCCTCGCGGGCAATGCGGCGCCCTTGGCCCGTGAATGCCTTAGCCCCAGTTAACGCTGTTCGCCATGTTGGCGGCGGATCAGTTCCTCTGGGGATGCGCCGTCCGCCAGTCGGTCACTGCCTTGAGTGCGCCGGCGACATGGCCGTCGGGCTTCAACGCGGTGAAGGTCCACAGGATCTTCCCGTTCGGCGCGATGACATAGGTCGTGCGGTTCGACATCGCCCGTTCGGGAAAGGCGACGTCATAGGTCTTGATCAGCTTGGCATCGACCGCCCCCACGGCGAACTTGCTGCCGCATTCGGACACGGAAAATTTGTCGAGCGTGTCCATGTCGTCGGCCGAAACCCCGATCACGGTCGCGCCTTGCTTGACGAAATCGTCATGGGCTGCGGCGAATTCATGGGCCTCGATCGTGCAGCCCTGGGTGAAGGCCTTGGGATAGAAATAGAGCGCCACCGGCCCCTTCTTCAGCGCCTGCTTCAGCGAGAAATCGAAGCGCTTGCCGCCGATCGTCGCCGGTGCCGAGAAGGCCGGGGCCTTGGTCCCGACCGCCAGGGCAGCAAGGGCCGGAGCGGCGACGAGAAAACTGGCGGCAAGGGCAGCGGCGAGGCGGATCTGCATGACGGATTCTCCGTTTGATGGTTGACGCTAGGCCCGCTCGGGCAGCCGCGTCCAGCCTTCGCCTTGCCGGATAGAAGTCCAGACCCTAGGAGGGCGCGCGCATGAGCGAGTTGCCCAAGACTTTCACCCCGTCCGAGATCGAGGCGCGATGGTACGCCCATTGGGAAACGACTGGGGCCTTCCGCCCCGCGCGGCCCGATGCCGAGCCCTATACGATCGTCATCCCGCCGCCCAACGTCACCGGCTCGCTGCACATCGGCCATGCGCTCGACAATACGCTGCAGGACATCCTCATCCGCCATGCCCGGCTGAAGGGCAGGGACGCGCTGTGGGTGGTCGGCACCGATCACGCCGGCATCGCGACGCAAATGGTCGTCGAGCGCCAGCTCAACGAGCGCCAGCAGCAGCGCACCGATTTCAGCCGCGACGAGTTCGTCGCCAAGGTCTGGGAATGGAAGGCCGAGAGCGGCGGGACGATCACCCGCCAGCTGCGTCGGCTCGGCGCCTCCTGCGACTGGACGCATGAGCGCTTCACCATGGACGAGGGCTTTTCGTGCGCGGTTACCCGCGTGTTCGTCGAGCTTTACCGGCAGAAGCTGATCTATCGAGACAAGCGGCTGGTCAATTGGGACCCCAAGCTGAAGACCGCGATCTCGGACCTCGAAGTGGAAACCAGAGAGGTCCAGGGCAAATTCTGGCATTTGCGCTATCCGCTCGCGGACCGGCCGGGCGAGATCATCGTCGCGACCACCCGGCCCGAGACCATGCTCGCCGACATGGCGGTCGCGGTGCATCCCGAGGACGTGCGCTACAAGGACGTGATCGGCTTTAACGTGCAGTTGCCGATCACCGGCCGGCTGGTGCCGATCATCGCCGACGAGCATGCCGATCCGAGCCTCGGCTCGGGCGCCGTCAAGATCACCCCGGGCCATGATTTCAACGATTTCGAGGTCGGTGTTCGCGCGGGCTTCAAGCCCGCCGAGATGCTCAACATGCTCGACGCCGAGGCGCGGGTGATCCAGACCAGCGACGGGCTGATCCCGCAGGAGCTGATCGGCCTCGACCGTTTCGCCGCGCGCGATGCGGTGGTTGCCGCGCTGGAGGCTGCCGGCCTGATCGAGCAGGTCGAGGATCGCACGATCCAGACGCCGTTCGGCGACCGCTCGAACGAGGTCATCGAGCCCTGGCTGACCGATCAATGGTATGTCGACGCCAAGACGCTGGCGGGCCCCGCGATCGCCGCGGTGCGTGACAGGAAAACACGCTTTGTGCCTGACAACTGGTCGAAAACCTATTTCAACTGGATGGAGAACATTCAGCCCTGGTGCGTCTCGCGCCAGCTCTGGTGGGGCCATCGCATTCCCGCCTGGTACGCCCCCGACGGCCGCATCTTCGTCGCCGAGGAGGAGACCTTCGCCCAGGCCGAGGCCGGCGCGGACGTGCCGCTGCAGCGTGACCCCGATGTGCTCGACACCTGGTTCTCCTCGGCGCTCTGGCCGTTCGGCACGCTCGGCTGGCCGGAGGAGGGGGGCGCGCTCGGCCGCTATTATCCGACGACGGTGCTCGTCACCGGCTTCGACATCATCTTCTTCTGGGTAGCCAGGATGATGATGCAAGGTATTCACTTCATGGGCGAAGCGCCGTTCGCGACGGTCTACTGCCATGGCCTGGTGCGCGACGCCAAGGGACAGAAGATGTCCAAGTCGCGCGGCAATACGGTCGATCCGCTCGAGTTGATCGACCGCTATGGCGCCGATGCGCTGCGCTTCACCCTGGCGGCGCTGGAAAGCCAGGGCCGCGACATCAAGCTCGATGAGCGCCGGGTCGAGGGCTATCGCAACTTCGCCACCAAGCTGTGGAACGCCGCCCGCTTCGCCCAGGCGAATGGCATCACCGCGTCACAGACAATCGATCCGCCGGCGGCGTCGCTGCCGGTCAACCGCTGGATCATCGGTGAGGCGGTCAAAGCGATCCATGAGCTCGATCTGGCGCTTGCCGACTATCGTTTCGATGAAGCGGCAAACACGATCTACCATTTCACCTGGGATCGCTTCTGCGACTGGTATGTCGAGTTGATCAAGCCGGCGCTGCAGGGCGGGGACGCGGCGGGCCAGGATGAGACCCGGGCGGTCGCCGGCTGGGTGCTCGATCAGATCCTGGTCATGCTCCACCCATTCATGCCTTTCGTCACCGAAGAGCTTTGGCACGCGATGGGGCCGCGCCAGCACGACCTGATCCTTGCCCGCTGGCCGGCGCCGGATGCACGCTCACTCGACCCGGCGGCCTCGGCCGATGTCGAATGGCTGATCGGGCTGATCAGCGCTGTGCGCAGCGCGCGCGCCGATCTCGGCATCTCGCCCGGGCTGACGATTGAATATGTGATCGCCGACCCGTCAACGAAAACTGCGTCGCGGCTTGAGAAGTCGGCGGCGGAACTCCAGCGCCTGGCTCGCTTTTCGCCCGCAAGCGATCGCAAGCAGGGCGCGGCGATGCAGATCATCCATGAGGGCGACACCTATTCGGTGCCGCTCGAAGGCATCATCGACCTCGATGCCGAGCGGGCGCGGCTGACGCGCGACCGTGCCGCCGCCGAGAAGGAGCGCGATGCGCTCGCCGCGCGCCTCGCCAATGCCAGCTTCGTCGAGCGGGCCAAGCCGGAGGCGGTCGAAAAGGCGCGCGCCGATCACGCCGAGCGGGAAGGCGAGGCCGAACGGCTGGCCGCAGCATTGGCGCGGCTCGGATGAGCAGATCGCTGGGCGCTGCGCGCAATCTGACGGACGGACCGATCGCCAAGACGCTGTTGGCCTTCGCGCTGCCGACGATGGGATCGAACATCCTGCAGTCGCTCAACGGCTCGATCAGCGCGGTCTGGGTGGGGCAGTTCCTCGGCGAGAATGCGCTGGCAGCGACGTCCAACGCCAATCTCGTGATGTTTCTGCTCTACTCGGCGATCTTCGGCTTCGCGATGGCGGCGATGGTGGTCATCGGCCAGTCGTTCGGGCGGCGCGACATCACCGGCGTGCGCCGGGCGATGGGCACCGCCGTTTCGCTGCTGTTCTCAATCGCCATTGCTGTCACCATCATCGGCTGGTTCTTCGCGGTGCCGATCCTCCACGCCATGTCGACACCCGCTCCGGTCATCCCGCCGGCGCTGGCCTATCTGCGGATCGTGTTCCTGTTCATGCCGGCGAGCTTCCTGTTCATGCTGCTGCAGATGGGCCTGCGCGGCACCGGCGACTCGGTCACCCCGCTGATCTACACCGCGCTGAATGTCGTGCTCTGCGTCAGCCTCAATCCGCTGCTGATCCTCGGTTGGGGGCCGATTCCGCCGCTGGGGATCACCGGGTCGGCGATCGCCGGGCTGATCGCGAACTATGTCGCGCTGTTCGCGCTCCTCGCCCACATCTATCGCAAGGACCTGCTGATCCGGATCAGCCGCAGCGAGCTGGGTTATCTGATCCCCAATCGGGCGTTGATTCGGCCGATCCTGTTCAAGGGCTTTCCGATGGGCCTGCAGATGATCGTCGGCTCCTTTGCCGCGATCGCCTCGATCGGACTGGTCAACCGCTATGGTGTCGATACCACTGCCGCCTTCACCGTCTCCGCGCAGCTCTGGGCCTATATCCAGATGCCGGCGATGGCGATCGGCGCGGCGGTCAGCGCGATGGCGGCGCAGAACATCGGCGCCGGCAATTGGGCGCGGGTCAGCCGGATCACCCATTGGGGGGTCCGCTTCAATTTGCTGATTACCGGCGCCGCCGTCCTGTTTCTGACGGCGGTCAATCGCTACACAGTTCTATTGTTTCTCGCTCCCGATAGCCCGGCGGTGCCGATCGCCGAGCATATCAATCTCGTGACCGAATGGGGCTACATCCTGTTCGGTGTGCATTTCGTCCTGTCGGGCACGATGCGTGCGAATGGCGCGGTGACCGTGCCGACCATCATCCTGATCATCGCGCTGTTTCCGGTGAGGCTCGGCATCGCATTCGGGCTGACGCCGCAGTTCGGGATCGATGCCCTGTGGTGGAGCTGGCCGATCAGCGCCGCCGCCGCGATGTCGATGGGGATCGTCTACTATCTCTCGGGCCGCTGGCGCCGGGCGCACATGGGCGAGCCGGTCGACCCGACCGAGGCGGAGTCGATCGTTGTCACCGAGGCTGATCACACCGCGCAGTTGCAGCCCCAGAGCCTGAGCTAAACCGGCCCTCTAGAAATCCGGCAAGCGCTGCGGCGCGATGCCCCAGTCGCGCAGCGCGGGCGATCGCGCCCGGGCGACGAGCGTCGCGCCGTCCTTGACGGTGAAGTGGTTGGGCGTGAATTCGTCCACCTCGTCCCAGGTGATCGGGGCGGCGACCGGGGCATTCGGGCGGGCGCGGGCTGAATAGGGCATCACCGCGGTCGCGCCGCGCTGGTTGCGCAGCCAGTCGATGAAGATGCGGCCCTTGCGTTGGGCCTTCTTCAGATTGGCGGTGAAGCGATCGGGATGGGCCTCAGCCAGGGCAAGCGCGAAGCGATTGGCGAAATCCTTGACCGCCGGCCATGCCACCGTGGCGTCGAGCGGCACGACGACATGGACGCCCTTGCCGCCGGTCAGCATCGGGAAGCTGACCAGGCCGATGCCGGCGAGTACCTCGCGCAGCTGGCGCAAGGCGCGGCGAACATCTGCGAAATCGAGGCCCTCGTCGGGATCGAGGTCGAAGATCAGCCGATCAGGTTTCTCGACGTCGGCGACCTTCGATCCCCAGCCGTGGAATTCGATCGTGCCCATCTGCACGCAGGTCATCAGCCCGGCCGCATCGGACACGTAGAGATAGGGCTCGACCGAGCCGTCCTTCTCGCGGATCGGAACGTGATGGACGGCATCGCCGAAGCTGCCGGCATCGTGCTTCTGGAAGAAGCATTGTTTGGCACGGCCCTGCGGGCAACGCACCAGGCTCACTGGTCGGTCGCCGAGCCAGGCGAGCAGCAGATCGGCGATCTCGGCGTAATAGCCGGCGAGCTGGCCCTTGGTGATACCGGATTCAGGGTAGATCACCCGGTCGGGATTGCTGATCTTGACGCCGAACAGCGGCGCATTGCCGGCCGGCGCCGCCTTCGGCTTTTCGACGACGACATCCTTGGCCGGCTTGTCCTCGCGCAGGCCGACGAAGCTCGCATGGCGCAGGATATTGTCCTGGGTGAATTCGGCGAAGGCGATCTCGGCGACCAGCTTCGGCTTGAGCCAATGCGCGCCGCGGCGGACCTCGCGCGGCACCTCGACCGGCGGCTGCTTCTGCTCGAGCGGCGTCATCCGCTTGGTCAGCATCTCGATCTTGGCCGCATCGAAGCCGGTGCCGACCTTGCCGGCATAGCGCAGCCCGCCCTGATCGTTGACCGCGAGCAGCAGCGAGCGGAAGCCGCGGCCCTTGTCAGAGACGGTCCAGCCGATGATGACGAATTCCTGGCGGTGGGTGCATTTGATCTTGAGCCAGCTCTGCGTGCGGCGCCCGCGATAAGGCGCATCGGCGCGCTTCGAGACGATCCCTTCCAGCCCCTGCGCGCAGATGCTCTCGAACATCGCCTCGCCGGCGCCGACGACATGCTCGGCATAGTGGATCGGCGGCGAGACGCCCTGCAGCAGCGCCGCCAGCCGCCCCTTGCGCTCGATATTCGGCAGGCGGGTGAGATCCTTGCCGTCCTGCTCGAGCAGGTCGAAGGCGAAATAATCCTGTCGCCCGCCTTGCTTCAGCGCATTCTGCAGCGTCGAGAAGCTCGGTCGGCCCTTGCCGTCGAGCGAGACGATCTCGCCGTCGATCAGCCCGCTGCCGGGCAGCGTCGCGGCGGCCGCGACGATCGGCGCGAAACGGTCCGACCAGTCGAGCCCGGCGCGGGTATAGGCTTTCGCCGCGCCGCCGCCGAACGCGACCAGCGCGCGATAGCCGTCGTATTTCGCCTCGTGCAGCCAGCCGGCGCCGGCGGGCACGTGATCGACCAGCGTTGCGAGCTGGACATCGCGGAAGCGCGGCGGCTTGCCGGATTTGGCGCGCTGCGTGGGTTTGGTTGCGGTCATTTGTGCCTTGGCTTTGGTCGGCTTCTTGGCTGCCGGCTTGCGCTTCGACGGGTTCTTCCCCTCGGCAATCTCGCTCATCGTCCGCCCTGTATCGACACTGGTCAGCGCCGTGTCGACCAGCGTGCCGCTGCCGGCGGCATATTGGTCTTCGATCTTGCGCAGCAGCCAGTTCTCGGTCTTCTCCTTCGGCCTCGGCTTCATCCGGACCAGCAGCCACTCGCCCTTCATCCGCTCGCCATCGAGGCAGAAGTGGAGATGGCCCTCGGCCAGCGTCTTGCGCGGGTCCTTGCCGGCGACCGGCGTCCAGGTGCCGCGGTCCCACAGCATCACCGTGCCGCCGCCATATTCGCCTTCGGGGATGGTGCCTTCGAAGCTGGCATAGGCGAGGGGATGATCTTCGGTCCGAACCGCCAGCCTTTTGTCCTCGGGATCGAGGCTCGGGCCGCGCGTTACCGCCCAGCTCTTCAGCACGCCGTCAAGCTCGAGCCGCAAATCCCAGTGCAGCCGGGTCGCGTCATGCTTCTGGACCATGAACAGCCGGCCCTTGGCGGATGCTGCGGCTTTCCCGCGCGGTTCCTTCGTCCTGGTGAAGTCGCGCTTGGCATTGTAGTGGGCGAGAGGGTCGGCGCGCGCCGCCATGGCTCAGGCCCGCTTGCGCGCCGCGGGCTTGCGCGCATGCGTCGTCTTGCGAGCGCGGCTTGCGGGCTTTCTCGCTGTGCTGCGCGCGGATGTCGCGCTGGTGCTCTTCGCGTTCGGCTTCTCGAGGGATTTCTTGAGCGCGGCCATCAGGTCGATCACGTTCGAGCCGCGCGAGGCCGGCTTCTCATCCTCCTCTTCGGTCGAGATCTTGCGGCCCTTGCGCTTGCGCTCGATCAGATCCTTCAGCGCATCAACATAGCGATCGTGGAATTCGCCGGCGTCGAACTTGCCGGCCTTCTTGTCGATCAGCGTCGTCGCGAGATCGAGCAGATCCTCCTGCGGCTTGGCATCGCCGATGTCGCGGAAAAACGGCGTCGCCTTGTTGACCTCGTCGGCATAGCGCAGCGTCTCGAGCACCATGCCGCGCCCGCAGGGCTTCAGGCTGACGACATATTCGCGCCCGCGCATGGCGAGCTGGCCGAGGCCGATCTTGCGGGTCTGGCGCAGCGCCTCGCGCAGCACGATAAACGCCTCCTCGGCGAGGTCGTCGGCCGGCGTCACATAATAAGGCTTGTCGTAATAGATCGGGTCGATGTCGCCGATATCGACGAACTGGGTCAGCTCCAGCGTCTTCTTGCTCTCCAGCTTGACCGCGTCGATCTCGTCCTGCTCGAGCAGGACATATTCGCCCTTGGAGACCTCATAGCCCTTGAGGATCTCGTCCGGATCGACCGGACCGATGCCAGTCACCACCTTTTCGTAATGGATCGGCTTGCCCGACGGCTCGTGGATCTGGCGGAAGGAGACGGTCGCGCCCGATTTCGTCGCCGGATAGATCTCGACCGGAATCGACACCAGCGCCAGCCGGATCTGTCCTTGCCAATAGGCTCTTGCTGCCATCGCTTGTTCTCCCGAAGCGCGGACTCAATCGGCGAGGAGCCGAGTCGTTCCCATGCTCCATCCTGGACCAATTCGCCGACGCCACCGCGGCAAAAGGCCCATTTCGGAGGATTTCGAAAGATCTTGGAGATGAGTGGCTGCGCTGCTTGCCCGCGGAGGCGGGGATATGACTGGCAGCGCCAAGGCAAATTCGGTGCCTGCGGCCGAGCTGATGCGCAATTTCGGGCGCTGGCAGGATCGTACCGCCCATGGGCCGGTGTTCGTGACCAATCACGGTCGCCCGCGCGTCGTGCTGATGTCGATCGAGGAATATGAGCGGATCGGCTATCTTCCGCCGGCGAAGGCCGGCATCGCGATGGATCCGGTGACCGGGCTGCTGCTCGACCGCCTCGACGAGGGCTTCGTCGCCTTCGACGAGCATGAGATCGTTCGCAGGATCAACACCGCCGCTGCGCTTTATTTTCGCCGCCCGGCAGAAGAGATCGTCGGTCTCGGGCTCAATCAGCTGGGCGATCCGGCGGGCAATGCGCAGTCGATCGGCTATGTCCGCCGCGCGATGTCAGCCGGTGAGGTCGGCAGTTATGACATGGCGTCGGCCAGCTACCCTGGGGCGATCATCAGGGTGCAGATCTTTCCCTTTCCGGGCGGCGGCGCATGCCTGTTCCGCAATGTTACGCCGCAGCGTCTCGCCGCCGGCGTCGCCGGGCAGAAGGCGCTGGCCGATGCGCTCGATAGCCATGGCGGCGTGATCCATGCCAGGCTGACCATTGACGGGGCCTTCGCCGCGATCAGCGACCGCGCGGCAAGCCGGCTGGGGCTCGCTGGCGAGCGGCTCGCCGAGCATTATTTTCTCGATCTGTTCGGGGCTGGCTGCCGCTCCAAGGCGCAAGTCCTGTTCGACGCGGTCGTTCGACAGGGTCAGCCGCGGGCGTTCGACGGGCAGATGCTGCTCGATGGCATCAGCGAGCGTGCGGCGCACATCGCGCTTGCGCCGATCCGCGAGGATGCCGCGGTCGACGGTGTGATGCTCGTGATTACCCGGTAGCGGCGGCGGGCTGGTCGGCCCGCCGCATGGGCTTACTCGCCCGCCGTTTCCTCGGCCGGCGCTTCCGGCTCGGCGCCGGGTTCGAACACTTCGCTGGGAGCCGGGGCGCCTTCCTCCGCACCAGCCGCGGCGATCTCCCCCGGCTCGGCGTTCGGATCAAACGCCTCGGTGAAGCCGGCATCGTCGCGCTCGTAGAGCTGGGCCATGACGTCGACGCCCTGGGCCTGGAGCTCGGCTTCCTCAGGGCTGCGCGCGACATTCACCTTGATCATCGCCGAGACCTCGGGATGCAGCGCGACGCGCACCTCGTGCAGGCCGATCGCCTTGATCGGGCGGTCGAGCACGATCTGGCTCTTGGTCACGCGGCTGCCTTGGGCAGTCAGCAACTCGGCGAGGTCGCGCGCGGCGACCGAGCCGTAGAGCTGGCCGGTGTTCGACGCCTGGCGGATCAGGACGAGGGTCTTGCCCTCGACCGTCCCCGCGTCGCCCTGGGCGGCCTCGCGCCGCTTGGCGTTGTCGGCCTCGATCTGCGCGCGGGTCGCCTCGAACAGCTTGCGGTTGGCCTCATTGGCGCGCAGCGCCTTCTTGTTCGGCAGAAGATAGTTGCGCGCAAAGCCCGGCTTGACGTTGACGACGTCGCCGATGGCGCCGAGCTTTTCGACGCGCTCGAGCAGAATGACTTCCATCGCCCGTCTCCTATTTCACGATGTAGGGCAGGAGCCCGAGATGGCGGGCGCGCTTGATCGCTTGGGCGAGCTCGCGCTGCCGCTTGGCGGAAACCGCGGTGATCCGCGACGGCACGATCTTGCCGCGCTCCGAGACGAAGCCCTGGAGCAGGCGGACATCCTTGTAATCGATCTTGGGGGCGTCCTTGCCCGAGAAGGGACAGGACTTGCGGCGGCGGAAAAAGGGGCGGCCCATCGTCTTGTCTCCGTTACATCATCATGTCGTCGCGGTCGCGCGGACCACGATCGCGGTCGCGCCCGCCACGGTCACCGCGATCGCCGCGGTCACCACGATCGCCGTCGCGGCCGCCGCGGCGCTCACCGCGCTCGCTGCGGCGCATCATCGCCGACGGGCCCTGCTCATGGGCATCGACCCGCACCGTCATGTAGCGGATGACGTCCTCGTTGATCGCCGTCTGGCGCTCCAGCTCGGCGACGACGCCCGCGGGCGCATCGATCTCGAGCAGGACGTAATGCGCCTTGCGGTTCTTCTTGATGCGGTA
>Ga0207667_10000648_pt1 | contig 45080 bp, 44 predicted proteins | sample KBSCornC52_FD_184301 | JGI IMG/M metagenome (GOLD analysis project Ga0207667, IMG submission 184301) | Corn rhizosphere microbial communities from Kellogg Biological Station, Michigan, USA - KBS Corn C5-2 (SPAdes) (version 2) | ecosystem: Host-associated > Plants > Roots > Rhizosphere > Soil ... | reverse complement strand
GGCGGGTTGGTGGCGGGCGGGTTGGTCGCCGGCGGATCGGTGGCGGGCGGGTTGGTCACCGGCGGATCGGTGGCGGGCGGGTTGGTCACCGGCGGGTTGGTGGTGGGCTGCTCGGTCACGGGCGGCTTGGCCATGCTGCCGTTGCCATCGTTCATGCTCGAATTGGCGCCGAACGAGTTGCCGTTGTCATCGGACGCCAGGTTGGAATTCGAGCTGGCGAGCTGCCCCGTGCGCTTGTGGCCAAAGCCCTTGAAGCTCACCAGGCCCTTCGGGGCCAGGATCGAACCGCCCTTGCTGTCCAGGGTTGCAGTGGCATCGGGCATCTGCGAAGCAATCACGATGTTGCCGCTGTCCGCGGAGATCGTGCCGGCATTGAATACGTGGGTGCATGTGGTGAGATTCACCGAACCACCGGACTTCACTGCGCCTGTGCTGGCGATGTTCACGATGCCGCCGCTGGTGAGGTCGGTGGAGGTCTTGCCCGAAATCGTGCCGGCCACATTGACGCCTACACCTGCTTCGGTGCCGATCATGCGGATGGCATTTGCGTGCATGCCGCCCAGCGCGGCGACGTCCAGGGCGAGGGCCGGCGCCGCGCCTTCACCGGCGATGGCGGTAGCGGCGATGGCGCCGACGCTGTCGGCCGCGGCATACGCCACCTTGCTGGCGCCGGTGATCACGCGCAGTTTGTCGGCCTTCAACTCGGCATTCAGCACAATGCTGCGCGCCATCAGATCGGCCATTTCCACGCCGCTGAAATCCGCACCCTTGCCGGTGACATTGATGACGCCCTTGGCCACGTCGATCGAGGTCACGTTGCCGGCCGCGTCCAGTTTCGGGACGCCGGTTGCGAGCGTGACGCGCGATGCGTTGATGAAGCTGGCGCCGTTGGCGGTGATGCCGTTGGGGTTGGCGATGATCAGCGCGGCCTTGCTGCCGGCGATCTCAAGCGCGCCGTTGAGCTGCGACGCTGAGTTGCCGATGACTTCGGCGATGATCAGCTTGGCTGCGCCGCCCTTCAGATTGTCGTTGATCAGAGTCTGGTTCGGACCCAGCAGCGTCGATATCGTGGCGGTCTGGGCGTTGTTGAGCACAACATCCGGCGCACCGACGTCGAGCTGGGTGAACTGGTTGTGCGATACGCCCGCACCGTTCGGAGTGACGATGTTGACGATCGGTGCCTGGCCGCCGATCTGGATCAACTGGGGGCCGTTAGCGTTGTTGGCGGGCGTGACGGCTGCCATGGCGCTGATCGGCAAGGCCAGCGCGAGCGCCGCATACAGCTCGCGGCGATACAGGGTTTTCTTGCTTGGTTTGGACATGCTGATGCCTCGTTGTTAGAGATCCCCCTTGGCCGGCGGGCTTCCCCGGCCCGCCGGAATACGCAACCGGTCATTGCGGCCGGCAAGGAACGAGCGAGAACTCAGAAGCGCGCTGTCACGCGCAGCGACACATTGAAGCCGCCATCCAGCACCGCCTTGGGCTTGTTCAAGACGCGGCCTACCGATACGTCGTAGCCGAAGCGCGCGATCTGCCCGCGCAGGCCCAGGCTCACGCTGCTGAAATGCGCGTTGCCGGACTTGTAGCCAGGGGTGGCCAGCGAAGCGCCGCTGAGCTGTGCGGCATCCAGGCCCAGGTAGGGGTTGCCCAGCTTGCCGCCGCTGTTCCACACCACGTCGTTGTGCGATACCCAGCCGTTTTCGCCGGTGATTACGTAGCGTCCGTCGAGTCCGCGCAGTGCATAGCGGCTGTTGATCGACAGGTTTTCGGTCACCGGCAAAGGGGTGAACGCATGCTGGCCGGAGAGCGTGCCTTGGTAGCTGAAGCTCTCGCCGCCAATGGTAAAAGGCGCGTTCACGGTGAGGCTGGCCGTGCCGAGGCGGTAGTGGCCGCCCCAGTTGGCGCGGCCGATCACATAGCCCGGACGCGCGGACAAGCCCGGCAGGCTGCCGCGCAGGCCCACGGAGGCTTGCAGCGAGGTCTGCCCGATGTAGCGCAGATAGTCGAAGCTCACACCGTAGCCGGTGATATCGCGGCTCTGCGCGATCAGTGGCGTGCCGCCGAGTTTGCCGGTGTCGTTGCGACGATTGACTTGCAGCTTGACCGTGCTGCGGCTTTGCGAAGTGCGGCCCACCACGCGGTCCACGCCCAGTTGGACCAGCTGGGTTCGATTGATATAGGCGAAGCGTGTGCCCAGCAGATCCAGCGACTGGTTTGAATATGAGCTGCTCGCGGCGAGCGAGACATTCCAGTAGCCGACCGGCATCGACCAGCTCAGACCCAGTCCGCGCGAGACCTGCTGCTTGTTGCCGACGTTCATGTTGTTGCTGTAGGTAAGCAACAGCAGGTCGTCGCGGTTCAGCGGGGCATCCAGCACCCCGATCAATCCAAGCTGATTCTGGCCCGTGGCGTCCTGGCCGCCGTTGTCGGCGGTGAGCACGGCATGCCAGGGGTTCTTCTTGCGCTGGCGGTCTATCGTGATGTCGCTGGTGCCGATCTCGTCACCGGGCGTCAGCGCCATCGTCGCCCCCGCCTGGCCAGGCACGCGGCGCAGATTCTCCAGAGCCTGGTCCAGGTCGCGCAGGTTCAGCACATCGCCTTCGCGGAACGGCAGCGCATTGCGCGCCTGCAGAGGCTGGCCGGTTTCCTTGTCGAGCAGTTTGCCCACGCGCCCGGGGATGACGCGGATGACGAGCCGGCCTTCGGCCAGATCCTGCGCCGCAATCAGCACGGTGCTGGTGATGTAGCCGCGCTCGATCAGCTGGCCGGTGAGGTAGCGCTGCAGCTCCTTCACTCCTTGCGGACCCAGGCACATGCCGCGCGGCGAAACGGTGCCTGCCAGCCAGGGGAACGGCAGGATGCCGCTCCAGCCCACCTCGGTCACCGCGGTGCAGTCCGCTTCCTGCGGTGGCGCGAAGGCTGCGTGCTTGCGCGCTTTCTCGCCCTTGAGTATCACGCTCTTCTGCGCCGCCTCGTCCTGCGCGTGTTCCAGTTCACGGCGCAGCCGCCGTTCCACTTCCTGGCTGTCCTGCGGTGGCTCGGCCTGCGCTGCGCCGGCGTGGGCCATGCCGCAGGCCAGTGCAAGCGCCAGGGTGGAGCGGCGGGGAAACGACAGACCAGACGGCAGATCGGCGCGCGGCACAGTGAAATAGGGCTTAAGGGGCACGCCGTTCAATCCTGAATCGAATCTCTAAGAAGGCGCGCAGTTTGAGAGCGGCCCCACGGCGGCACGTACCTGATTTTTCCAATAGTCGGCTGCCTGGCGGACCCGCCCGCGCAGCGCGTCGGAATTCCGACGCACTCCCTCGCGGGCTTTGCATCGATGCCCGCAAACCCAGTTGCCGCAAGGCTTCGCGATGCCGTGGCACGCGTTTTGCTCAAACCCTCCGGCGGACCTTCCGCATGAGGTAGCGAGGCCATGAGCCAGATCAACGACAAGCTGTTCGGCATCCACACCCAGGCCCTGGGCCTGTGGCAGAAGCGTGCGGAAGTGCTGGCGGGGAATCTGGCGAACGCGGACACGCCCGATTACCTCGCGCGCGATGTCGACTTCCGCAAAGCGCTCGCCAGCGCCGGCGCCGACGGCAAATTGCCGCTGGCCGCGACGGAAAGCGGACATATCGACCCGGCGAGCCAGGCGAACGACCAGCTCGCTTATCGCGTGCCGCTGCAGCCCAGCATGGACGGCAACACCGTCGACACACAGGTCGAACAGGCGAACTTCGCCGCCAACAGCGTGCACTACCAGGCCAGCCTGTCCTTCATCACCGCGCAGATCCACATGCTGCGCACCGCCATCACCGGAGGGCAGAGCTGATGTCGCTGTTCAAGATCTTCGACGTCGCCGGCTCCGGCATGGCCGCGCAGTCGCTGCGGCTCAATACCGTGGCCAGCAATATCGCCAATGCCGACAGCGTGGCCAGTTCGCCGGAAGCGGCGTACCGCGCCAGGCAACCCTTGTTCGCCACCGTGCAGCGCAACCTCGCCGCCAAGGAGCAGGACGGCGCGCAGGGCGTGCAGGTGCTCGGCGTCACCGAAAGCCAGGCGGCGGTGGAAAGCCGCTACGAGCCGGGCAATCCGCTCGCCGACGGCGACGGCTACGTCTATGCCAGCAACGTCAATCCGGTGGACGAGCTGGTCAACATGATTTCCGCCTCGCGTTCGTATCAGAACAACGTCGAGGTGATGAACAGCACGCGTCAGCTCATGCAGAAGACGCTGGACCTCGGCAAATAAGCGGAAGCGAAACCCATGGCCGATATCGCCATCAACAACAGCACCGGTTCCTCCGCTTCGCAGGCGGTGAAGAGCAGCAGCGGCAGCACGCTGAGCCAGGCGGATTTCCTCAGCCTGCTCACCCAGCAGATGCGCAACCAGGATCCGACCCAGCCGATGGATTCCTCGCAGATGGTCAGCCAGCTCGCGCAGATCGCGCAGGTCTCGGCCACCCAGTCGCTGCAGACCTCGTTCGACACCTTGAGCACCGCGCTGCAGGGCAACCAGCTGCTGCAGGCCAGCGATCTGGTCGGGCGCAATGTCACCGTGCCATCCAATGCCGCCAAGCTCGAAGGCACGGCCGGCGTCGACGGCGCGATCAATGTCGGCACCGGCGGCCAGACCGCTTCGGTGCAGATCATCGATGCCGCCGGCAACGTGGTGCGCACCATCGATCTGGGCAAGCCCGACGTGGGCCTGGCGGACTTCCATTGGGACGGCAAGGACGAGAGCGGCCAGCCGCTGCCGAACGGCACCTACGGCATCAAGGCGCAGGCGGGCACCACGGCGGTGCAGGCCTATGTCAGCGGCAAGGTCGACAGCGTCGGCATGGCCGGCGAGCAGGGGGCGTATCTGCAGGTCGCCGGCTTCGGCGGCGTGCTGCTCAACCAGGTCGCGCGCATCGACTGATTCATCGAGGGCCGCGTGGCCCGCACACACCGTCTCCACAGGGGAGCAGCATGGCATTCAATATCGCACTGAGCGGGCTGAAGGCGGCTTCGTCGGATCTCGAAGTCACCGCCAACAACATCGCCAACACTTCCACCACCGGCTTCAAAGGCTCGCGCGCCGAATTCGCCGAGCTGTACAGCGTGGCCGGCAAGAACCTGAGCGCCACCCAGGTCGGCAGCGGCGTGCGCCTGACCAACGTGGCGCAGCAGTTCACCGCAGGCAATGTGGAGAACACCAATAACGCGCTGGATTTCGCCATCAGCGGCGACGGCTTCTTCACCTTGAAGGACGGCAAGGGCCTGTCCTACACCCGCGCCGGCGCGTTCCGCCAGGACGCCAACGGCTATGTGGTGAACAGCGCCGGCCAGAATCTGCAGGTGTTTCCGCCGAACAATGCCGGCGGCTTCGACACCAGCACCATGACCGATCTGCGCCTGATCACCTCGCAGAACGCGGCCAAGGCCACCGGCAGCGTGCAGCTCGCGCTGAACCTGCCTTCCAACGCCACGCCGCCGGCCAATGCCTTCGACCCGAAGGACGCCACCAGCTACAACCAGGCCACGCCGTTCACCGCGTATGACTCGCTCGGCGCCACCCACAACGGCACCGTGTACTTCGTGCGCAATGCCGCGGCCAATACCTGGGACGCGCATCTGTTTATCGATGGCAAGGACACCGGCGCGACGCAGCAGCTGAGCTTCACCAGCACCGGCGCGCTGGCCACGCCGGCCGGCGGCAAGCTGACCTTCCCGGCGATCAGCGCCAGCCCCGGTTCCGATCCGATGGCGATCACGCTGGACGTGACCAAGGCCACCCAGTTCGGCAACAACTACGCGGTGACCTCGATCAACCAGGACGGCTATCCGACCGGCACGCTGTCGAGCATCGACGTGTCCAGCGACGGCGTGGTGCAGGCCAAGTTCTCCAACGGCCAGTCGCAGTCGCTCGGCCAGCTGGCGTTGGCGAACTTCGCCAACCCGCAGGGCCTGCGCCAGATGGACAACACCAACTGGGCCGCTTCGTACGACTCCGGCACGCCGGTGATGGGCGCCGCGGGCAACGGCAACTTCGGCAATGTGCAGTCCGGCGCGCTGGAAGCTTCCAACACCGCCGACCTCACCTCGCAGCTGGTGAACATGATCAAGGCGCAGCGCAACTACCAGGCGAATGCGCAGGTGATCTCCACCGACGACAAGCTCACCCAGACCATCATCAACATCCGCAATTGACGCGCCAAAGGCGCGTCACCCCAGCGCAAGCTGGGGTCCAGTGAAGAGTGCCGTGCCGTTCCGGCGCAAGCCGGAACGGCACACAAGACCCACGCATTACAGATCGAGAAACGCCATGGACCGCTCCGTCTATGTAGCCATGACCGGCGCCACGCAGATGATGCGCGCGCAGGCCGAAGTGGCGCACAACCTGGCCAATGCCGACACCGTCGGCTTCAAGGCGCAGATGTCCGCGTTCAAGCCGCTGCCCGTGCAGGGCCAGGGCATGGCCGCGCGCATCAATGGCGTGGCGCAGGGCATCGGCCAGGATCTGCGCGCCGGCGCGCAGATGGATACCGGCCGTCCGCTCGATGTTTCCGTGCAGGGCGACGGCTGGCTGGCGGTGCAGGGCGCGGACGGCGGCGAAGGCTATACCCGCGCCGGCCAGCTGCAGCTCACCGCGGACGGCCTGCTGACCGATGCGCGCGGCAATCCGATGATGGGCGACGGTGGTCCGATCACTGTGCCGGATGCCACCCAGATCAGCATCGGCGCCGACGGCACCATTTCGGTGGTGCCGAAGGGGCAGGGGCCGGATACCTCCTCGGTGATCGGCAAGCTGAAGCTGGTCAATCCCGCTGCCGGCCAGCTGCAGGAAGGCGACGACGGCCTGATGCATCTGGCTGACGGCGGCGTGGCGCAGGCCGATCCGGCGGTGACGGTGAAGGCCGGCGCGCTGGAATCGAGCAACGTGAATCCGTCGCAGACGCTGGTGCAGATGATCCAGCTCTCGCGCCAGTACGAATTGCAGGTGCGCTCCATCCGCACCGCGGACGACAACGCGCAGTCGGCCACGCGCCTGCTGCAAGTGGGCTGATCTTTCCTGAAGCGGCACAGGCCGCGCGGAGCACCAAATGTTTTCTTCCCTGTGGGTCGCCAAGACCGGTCTCGATGCGCAGCAGACGCGCATGGACGTGATCTCCAACAACCTGGCCAATGCCAACACTACCGGCTTCAAGAGTTCGCGCGCCTCGTTCCAGGACCTGATGTACCAGAACGTGCGCCAGCCCGGCGGCCAGACCACCGAGCAGACGCAGTCGCCGTCCGGCCTGATGCTGGGCACCGGCGTGCGCGTGGTCGGCAGCGAGAAGCTGTTCACCCAGGGCAATCCGCAGCAGACCGGCAATGCGCTGGACCTGGCCATTCAGGGCCGTGGCTTCCTGCAGGTGACCCAGCCCGACGGCACCGTGGCGTATACGCGCGACGGCTCGTTGCATCTGGATCAGAACGGCCAGCTGGTCACCGCTTCCGGCTATCAGCTCGATCCGGCCATCATCGTTCCGCAGAACGCGCAGAGCGTGACCATTGGCACCGACGGCACGGTCAGCGCGACCTTGCAGGGCCAGGCCGCGCCGCAGCAGATCGGCACGGTGCAGCTGGCCGACTTCATCAATCCCGCCGGCCTGCAGCCCAGCGGCGACAACCTGTATCTGGAAACGGCCTCCAGCGGCGCGCCGCAGATCGGCCAGCCCGGCCTCAACGGCCTGGGCACGGTGACCCAGGGTTCGCTGGAAAGCTCGAACGTCAACGTGGTCGAGCAGATGGTGGACATGATCGAAACGCAGCGCACCTACGAGATGAATTCCAAGTCGATCTCGGCGGCCGATTCGATGCTGCAGTTCCTCACCAACAAGACCTGAGCACGACCATGCGCAACTTCGATGGCCTGCGCCTGTGCGGCGCGCTTGTCTCCCTGGCCCTGCTCGCCGGCTGCGCCATGCCCGTGGCGCGCAACGACGATGCGGCCTGGGCCGCGACGCCGCCGCAGGAGCCGGCGGCGGTGCCGGTGGCGAACGGCGCGATCTACCAGGACGCGCAGAACATGGAGCTGTTCAACGACCCGCGCGCGCACCGCGTGGGCGACATCCTCACCATCTCGCTGGTGGAGAGCACGCAGGCCAGCAAGAAGGCTTCGACCAGCACCAGCAAGAAGGACAAGAGCAACCTCGCCGCGCCCACCATCCTGGGCCGTCCGATCAGCATCGGCGGCAAGGACGTGAGCTTCGGCACCGAGGGCGACCGCAGTTTCGACGGCAGCGGCAACAGCAGCCAGAGCAACCAGCTCACCGGTTCGATCACGGTGACCGTGGCGCAGCGTTTGTCCAACGGCAACCTGCTGGTGCGCGGTGAGAAGTGGCTGACTATCAACCAGGGTCAGGAGCTGGTGCGTATTTCCGGCATCGTGCGCCCGCAGGATATCGGCCAGGACAACAGCGTGCCGTCGACGCGGGTGGCGGATGCGCGGATCGGCTATACCGGGCGCGGGACGCTGGCGGATGCGAATACGCAGGGTTGGCTGTCGCGCTTCTTCAGTTCCAAGTGGATGCCGTTCTGATGAACACGACAGCGCACTTTTTCTCCTCTCCCCTCCGGGGCGAAGGGAGAGGGCGTGCCTCACCCTTGGCTCGTCATTCCGGCGCAGGCCGGAATCCAGTGACTGTATCGCTTGGTTGTCGCGTTTGCGCTTGGGTGTCTCGCCTACGGCGAGTGTTTCGCCCCGCTGCCGCGGGGCGAGTTACTTCTTCTTTGCTTGCCCACGCAGCCGCAGGAAGCGGCTGCGAACAGCGAAGCTGGCCCGAAGGGCGGAGGGCAGGATGCCCGGAGTCAAGAAGAAGTAACCAAGAAGAAAAGGCACCCTGCTTGGCGCCCTCCGCAGCTTCGCTGCTGAGGGTCCGTGAGGGCTGGCCGGGCTTTTTGACAGGGCATCCATGCCCTGATCAAAAAGGCGGGGACTTCCTGTCCCCGCCCCCTGCGGGGCCTGATCGTCCAGCCCTCACCGCCGGCGCCAAGGGAACCCTGAAGATCAAGAGCAACGTCAAAAGCCAAGGCTCGCAAGCGGAACGCGGCGGCTATGCCGCTGGCTCTCTGTGGGGTCCGCATTTCCAGACGTTATGGGTAGGTCGTATGCGCTCGCGCGTCATTCTTTTTCTCTCGTTGCTGCTATGCGTAGCTCCCACCCACGCCGACAAGATCCGCGATCTCGCCCAGGTCGCCGGCGTGCGCAGCAACCAGCTGATCGGCTATGGCCTGGTGGTCGGCCTGGACGGCAGCGGCGACCAGACCACGCAGGCACCGTTCACCACGCAGAGTCTGGAGAACATGCTGCAGCAGTTCGGCATCACGGTGCCGGCGAATGTGCGGCCGCAGCTGAAGAATGCGGCGGCGGTGACCGTCACCGCGCAACTGCCGCCGTTCGCCAAGCCCGGCCAGGCCATCGATGTCACGGTGGCCTCGATCGGCAATGCCAAGAGCATCCGCGGCGGCGAGCTGTTGATGACGCCGTTGCGCGGCGCCGACGGCAATGTGTATGCGATGGCGCAGGGCAGCGTGGTGGTCGGCGGCATCAGCGCGCAGGGCAAGAGCGGTTCCAGCGTGCAGGTGAATATTTCCGCCAGCGGCCGGGTGCCGAACGGCGCCACGGTGGAGCGCAGCGTGGCGTCCTCGTTCGGCCAGGGCGGCGATCTCGTGCTCAATCTCAATACGCCGGATTTCACCACCGCGGCGCGCGTCGCCGAGGCGGTCAATCGCGCTTATGGCGCGGGCACCGCGCAGGCGGTCGACGGCGGTTCGGTGGCGGTGCGCGGGCCGGCCGATCCGGCGCAGCGCGTGTCGTGGCTGGGCATGATCCAGGCGCTCGACGTGCAGCCGGGCGATGCGCCGGCGCGCGTGGTGGTCAATTCGCGCACCGGCACGGTGGTGATCGGTTCGGATGTCAAGGTCAGCGCCGCCGCGGTGGCGCATGGTTCGATCCAGGTCACCATCAGCGAGCAGCCGCAGGTCAGCCAGCCGGCGCCGTTCAGCCGCGGCGGCCAGACCGTGGTGGTGCCCAGCAGCAGCGTGCAGGTCAGCGAGGACGGCGCGCATATGTTCAAGTTCGGTCCGAACGTTAGCCTGGATTCGATCGTGCGTGCGGTGAACCAAGTGGGCGCTTCGCCGACCGACCTGATCTCGATCCTGCAGGCGCTCAAGCAGGCCGGCGCCTTGCACGCCGAGCTGGTGGTGATCTGAGATGGCGCTCGGCGACGGCACTCTGGGCGCCGCCAACGGTGCGCTCAATACCTGGACCGAGCTGTCGGGCTTCAAGCAGCTGCGTGCGCAGGCTGCGCAGGGCGACGGCGGCAAGTCCGCGCTGCCGGCGGTGGCCAAGCAGTTCGAGGCGATCTTTACCCAGATGATGCTGAAGTCGATGCGCGAGGCCAGTCCCGGCGGCGGCGTCGGCGACAGCGAGCAGGGCAATGCCTATCGCGATCTGCTCGATCATCAGTTGTCGCTGAGTCTTTCCAATGGCGGGCATGGCTTGGGGATAGCGCAGATGCTGATGCGCCAGCTCGGCGGCAAGGACGGCAGTTCCGCCGCGAATGCCTCGGCCGACGCAGCATCGAGCTGGCAGAGCACGCTGGACCAGCTCGCGCATGGCGCCGGCAAGGTCGCGGGCAAGATGGCCGAATGGATGCCGGGCACGGGCGATGCGGTGAACTTCGTGCAGGCGCTGGCGCCGCACGCGCAGGCTGCCGCGCAGAAGCTTGGTGTGTCGGTGCGCGCGCTGCTGGCGCAGGCCGCGCTGGAAACCGGCTGGGGCAAGCATCTGCCGGCGCATCACGACGGCAGCAGCAGCAACAATCTGTTCGGCATGAAGGCCGGCCGCAGCTGGGACGGCGACAAGGTGAGCGTGCCCACGCTGGAGTACGAAGACGGCGTGGCGGTACGCAAGCGCGACCAGTTCCGCTCCTATGGCACGCCCGGCGATTCGTTCTCCGACTACGCCGACGTGCTGGCCAACAATCCGCGCTATGCCGGCGCCATCGGCAAGGGCGAAGACATCAAGGGTTTCGCCAAGGCATTGGCGCACGGCGGCTACGCCACCGACCCGGCCTACGCGGCCAAGCTCGAAGCGATCGCCAACAGCCCGGAAATGCGCAAGGGGCTGGAGGCGCTGGCCGCGCTCAAGTCGGACGACGGTTTGCCGTCACAGTTGCCATGACGTGCCCCTCCCTCCCCATGACACGTACCGCCACAAGGACCGCCGACCATGGCTGACCTGCTTTCCACCGGCGTCTCGGGCCTGCTGGCCTCGCAGATCGGCCTCAGCACCGTCAGCCACAACGTGGCCAATGCCAATACCGACGGCTACAGCCGGCAGACCGTGCAGTTCAATGCGCGCCAGGCGCAGCAGCTGGGCAATTTCTACGTCGGCACCGGCGTCAATACGGTGGCGGTGCAGCGCGCCTACAGCCAGTACCTCAATACCGCGCTGTGGACGGCCTCGTCCGACCAGAGCCGCGCGGCGACGTACCAGGGCCTGACTGCCCAGCTCAATAACCAGCTTTCCGGCAGCACCAACCTGCAGACCTCGCTGGATGCGTTCTACGGCGCGCTGGGCGATGTCTCCAACGCGCCGGCCGACGCGGCCGCGCGCGGCGTGCTGCTGGCCCGCGCCGGCGCGCTGGCCAACACCTATCAGGCGCTGTCCGGACAGTTCAACCAGTTGAACACCCAGGTGCAGCGGCAGATCAGCGATACCGTCGATTCGATCAACAGCGACAGCGCCTCGATCGCCAGGCTCAACGAGCAGATCCGCACCGCGTATGCGAGCGGCAAGGGCGAGCCCTCGGACCTGCTCGACCAGCGCGACGCGCTGGTGAAGAAAGTCTCCGGCGAAGTCGGCGTCAGCGTGGTGCAGCAGGACGACCACACGGTGAGCCTGTTCGTCGGCAACGGCCAGGCCCTGGTCAACGGCTCCAATGCCTACGCGCTCGCCACCGCGCCGAACCAGTACGACCCCACCAGGCTGGAGATCGTCGGCAAGGACAGCGGCAGCGTGCTGACCGGCCAGGTCGGCGGCGGCTCGCTCGGCGCGCTGCTGGATTTCCGCAGCAATGTGCTGACGCCGGCGCAGAACCAGCTCGGCCGCGCCGCGGTGGCGATGGCCAGCGCGTTCAATGCCCAGCATGCGCAGGGCATGGACCTCAACGGCGCCATGGGCGGCAGCTTCTTCAGCGTCGGCGCGCCGCAGGTGCAGATCAGCTCGAACAACCAGGGCACCGGCACCGTCGGGGCCAGCATTTCCGACGTCGGCGCGCTGACCAGCAAGGATTACGTGCTGCGCTACGACGGCAGCGCCTGGAGCCTGCGCGACACCGCCGGCAACGCGGTCGCCATGACCGGCACCGGCACCGCCGCCGATCCGTTCAAGGCCGAAGGCTTGAGCCTGGTGGTGGGCGGCGCGGCCAGCGCCGGCGACAGCTTCCAGGTGCGGCCCACCGCGGCGGCCGCGGCCGGTTTCAAGACGGCCATCACCGATCCGAACAAGATCGCCGTGGCGGCGCCGCTGACCGGTACGGCCGGCACGGCCAACAAGGGCGGCGCCAGCGTGGGCGGCATCGCCGTCACCGATCCGGCCAATGCAGGCCTGCTCGGCACGGCGAATATCGTGTTCACCTCGCCGACCAGCTACACCATCAACGGCGGCGCCGCGCAGACCTACACGGCCGGCCAGCCGATCAGCTTCAACGGCTGGAGCCTCAGCCTCAACGGCACACCCGCGGCGAACGACACGTTCACGCTCAAGGCCAACACCAATGCGCGCGGCGACAACAGCAATGGCCTGGCGCTGGGCAAGGTGGCCAATCTGGGCGTGCTGGACAACGGCAACACCAGCGTGGGCCGCGCCTACGGCCAGCTGACCAGCCAGGTCGGCAGCGCCGGCTCGCTGGCCAAGGACGCGCTGACCACGCAGAACTCGATGTACCAGCAGGCGCTGGAAGCCCAGCAGGGCGTGTCCGGCGTCAACATCGACGAGGAAGCCGCCACCCTGGTGCGCTACCAGCAGGCCTACCAGGCCTCGGCGCAGGTGATCTCCACCGCCAACCAGATCTTCAACGCCTTGCTTACCGCCGTGCAGAACTGAAGGAGCATGCGATGAGAGTCTCCACCAGCTGGATGGCCCAGCAATCCGTGAGCAGCATGCTCGACAGCCAGTCCAATCTGTCTGACCTGCAGAACCGCATCAACAGCGGCAAGCGCATCAACCAGCCGTCCGACGATCCGGTCGGCGCCTCGAACGCGCTGGAGCTGTCGCACATGGACGCGGACGTGGCGCAGTACCAGCGCAATATCACCTCGGCCAATGCGCGCCTGGGGCTGGAAGACCAGGCGTTGTCCACCACCTCCGACGCGCTGACGCGCGTGCGCACCTTGGTCCTGCAAGGCATCAACGGCACGCAGACCGACCAGACCCGTTCGGATATCGCCGCCGAGCTGAGCCAGATCCGCACCCAGCTGATGGGCCTGGCCAACGGCAAGGACGGCAACGGCGATTATCTGTTCGCCGGCAACCGCACCGGCGCGCAGCCGTTTACCGCGCAGGGCAATGCGGTGGCCTACAACGGCGACGACGGCCAGCGCATGGTCGCGGCCGGCCCGGGCATGCAGGTGGCTACGGGCGATCCGGGTTCCGCCGTCTTCATGAACATTCCCACCGGCAACGGCACCTTCCAGGTCAGCGCCGGTGCCGGCAATACCGGCACCGCGGTGGCCGGCTCCCTCAGCGTGGCCGACCGCTCGCAGTGGGATAACGGCAACTACACCATCGCTTTCACCTCGGCGACCGCGTACGAAGTGCGCGACGCCGCCAACAACGTGGTGGGCACCGGTGCATACGCCGACGACGGCAATGCGGTGGTGGCGTTCCGCGGCGTGCAGGTAGGCATCAGCGGCACGCCGGCGGCGGGCGACAGTTTCAGCGTGGGGCCGTCCGGCACGCAGGACATCTTCAGCACGCTGGACAACATCATCAGTGCGCTGAAGACGACCGGTGGCGGACCGGCCATGAAGAACGCGCTCAATGCGCAGTTCTCCAATCTCGACCAGTCCATCGACACCGTGACGCAGACGCGCGCCGCGATCGGCGGCCGCATGAACGCGCTGGACCAGCAGCAGTCGCTCAACGGCGACCTGTCGCTGCAATATCAGGGCGCGCTGTCCGACGTGCAGGATCTGGATTACTACGACGCCATCAGCAAGCTCAATCTGCAGAACACCGCCTTGCAGGCCGCGCAGATGACCTACACCAAGGTGCAGTCGTCCACGCTGTTCGATTACCTGCGCTGAGGGGCAGGGCGATGCGCGGCAGGAAAGTACCGGTTTCCGTTGTTTCCATCACATCCCCGCGCCTGGCTCTAGCCCATTTTCTCCACCCGCTCAAGTTCCATGAGGACCGGTCGAAACAGTGACTGAGGCGGCGATGTTCCAGCAGGAATTCCCGCTGAGAACACCACCGCCGGCCTTTTTCCGGCTTCGACCCCAACGGAGTGAATTCCCATGGTCATGAGCGTTACCACCAACATCAGCTCGCTGAATGCCCAGAACAACCTGGCCAAGACGCAGGGCAAGCTGAGCACCGCCATCGAGCGCCTGTCCTCCGGTATGCGCATCAACAGCGCCAAGGACGACGCCGCCGGCCTCGCCATCTCCACCCGCTTCACCACGCAGATCAACGGTCTGAACCAGGCCGTGCGCAACGCCAACGACGGCATCTCCATGGCGCAGACCACCGAGTCGGCCCTGGACGAGGTGACCAACAACCTGCAGCGCATCCGCGAGCTGGCCGTGCAGTCCTCCACCGGCTCCAACTCGACCACCGACCGCGCCGCGCTGGATAAGGAAGTGCAGCAGCGTCTGGCCGAAGTGACCCGTATCGCGCAGCAGACCAACTTCAACGGCACCAAGGTGCTGGACGGCAGCGCCGGTTCGGTGGCGTTCCAGGTCGGCGCCAACGTCGGCGAGACCATCAGCGTCAACTTCAGCGTCGGCATGAAGACCAACCAGGTCGGCCAGGTCGACACGGCTTCGGTCAGCGCCAGCGGCACGGCCCCGACCTATCCGCTGACCCTCGCCGCCGACCAGACGGTGAAGATCGGCACCACCAGCGTCACGCTGAAGAGCGGCACGGTGTTCAACACCGCGCAGGACGCCACCGACGCGCTGAACGCGGGCTTCAAGGACGCGGGCGTGGACGCGCAGGCCTCGGCCGACGCTACCGGCAAGATCAGCGTCGCGGCCTTTGGCGCTGACGTGGACGCTTCCGGCGCCACCGCCCTGGGCTTCGCCGCCGCCGACAAGGCCACGCATGCCCTGGACAGCAAGCACCTGTCCGACGCTTCGATCTCGACCGTCGCTGGCGCCAACGACGCCATCCGCCGCGTCGACGCCGCCCTGCAGTCGGTGAGCAACCTGCGTTCGGACCTGGGCGCCGTGCAGAACCGCTTCCAGTCCACCATCTCCAACCTGCAGACCATTTCGCAGAACCTCGACTCGTCGCGCAGCCAGATCCAGGACGCCGACTTCGCCGCGGAAACCGCGAACATGTCCAGCGCGAACATCCTGCAGCAGGCCGGCGTGTCGGTGCTGGCCCAGGCCAACTCCAGCCAGCAGAGCGTGCTCAAGCTCCTGCAGTAACTCCCCGTGGACGGCCGCGCATGAGGCGCGGCCGTCCCTTCTCTTAAGGAAAACCAGCGACCATGGCGATCACCACTTCTTCCAGTTCTTCGGGCGGCACCTTAAGCTCGCTCGGCAGTGGTTCGGGATTGCCGCTGGCGGACATGGTCACCCAGCTGGTGGCGGCGAAGAAAGCGCCGCTGCAGAACCAGATCACTTCACAGGCCAACACGGCCAAGACGCAGATTTCCGCCCTGGGCCAGGTCAACGCGGCGCTCGCCGCGATGCAGACCGCGCTGAAGGGCTTGAGCGACGGCACCGCCTTCCAGACGCGCAAGGCCGCGACCAGCGACGCAAGCGTGTTCAGCGTCTCCTCGACCACGGGGGCGGTGAACGGCAGCTACAGCATCAACGTCGGCCAGCTCGCCACTTCGCTGAAAGTGCAGTCCGCCGGCGTAGCCAGCAGCGACGCCAAGGTCGGCACCGGCACGCTCACCATCGCCGTCGGCGGCAAGTCGATGAGCGTGGACATCGGCAGCGATGGATCTTCCCTGTCGCAGATTCGCGATGCGATCAACAAGAGCAGCAGCAATCCCGGCGTCTCCGCCACCATCGTCACCGGTTCCGACGGCGCGCACCTGGTGCTCAACAGCACCGCCACCGGCCAGGCCAATGCCTTCACGGTGAGCAGCAGCGGCGGCGACGGCGGACTGGCCGCGCTCAACTACAACCCGGCTTCCGGCAGCAACGGCCTGTCGGTGGTGACCGCCGCGCAGGACGCGAAATTCACCATCGACGGCATGGCCGCGACCAGCGCCAGCAATACGGTGACCGGCGCCATCGACGGCGTCACGCTGAGCCTGTGGAAGCAGGGCACGGCCACGCTTTCGGTCAGCACCGACAGTTCGGCGGCATCTACCGCGGTGGGCAACTTCGTCACCGCGTATAACAATTTCGTCGGCGTATACCAGCAGCTCACGACTTACGATCCGTCCGGCGCCAATACCGGCGCGCTGCTCGGCGACGCCACGCTCAACAGCATCAAGAGCACGCTGTCGTCGATCGTCAGCGGACCCGGCGGCAACGGCGCCATGCTCAATTCCATCGGCGTCAGCCTGCAGATCGACGGCACGCTCAAGCTCGACACCGGCGCGCTGTCCACCGCGCTGAGCGACGGCGGCACCAAGGTCAACGGCCTGTTCGCCGGTACTAACGGCATGGCGACCAAGCTCAGCAGCCCGCTGACCGACTGGACCGCCAGCACCGGCGTGCTGACCACGCGCACCGCCAATCTCAACCAGCAGCTCAAGGATCTGAGCACGCGCCAGGACGATCTGAACGCCCGCATGGATGCGCTTACCACGCAATACACCAGGCAGTTCACCGCGCTCGACACCCTGGTCAATAAGCTCAACAACACCGGCAGCTTCCTGACCCAGCAGTTCGACGCGCTCACCAAGAGCAGCAAGTAAGCGAGGAGCCAGATCATGGGATTCGGATACGGCGCCGGCGCCTACCAGCAGGTGCGTTCGCACGGGACGGTGGAAACCGCCGACCCGCACGGTTTGATCTTGATGCTGATGGACGGCGCGATCGAGCGCCTGACCAAGGCGCGCGGCCATATGCTGCACGGCGAAGTAGCAGCCAAGGGCGAGTTGATCTCGCGCTGCCTGGACATCATCAGCGAGCTGCGCGGCAGCCTCGACCCCAAGGTGGAGACGCCCCTGATCGGCCAGCTCGGCGCGCTGTACGACTACATGGGCCGCCGCCTGCTGCACGCCAACCTGCATAACGACCCGCGCGCGCTGGACGAAGTCGCCGACCTGATGGAAAAGCTGCGCCGCGCCTGGGCCGGCATTCCCGCCGACGCGCGCCAGCCGCAGCGTCTCGCCGAGGCGGCGCCGTGAGCGGCGGCCTGGCACAGGTGATGGCGCTGAGCCGCGGCATGCTGGACATGGCCGAGCAGGGCGACTGGGAACGCTTCGCCGCGATCCAGGACGAACGCGAGCAACTGCTCGAGCGCGTGCTGCCTGCCAGCCGCGACGATGAGCCCGCCCTGCGCGCGCTGATCGACTACAACCGCCGCCTGTGCGAGGTGGTGGAGCGCGAGCGCGATAAAGTGGCGCAGGATTGGCAGGCGGCGCATGGGCGCTCGCAGGCCATTGCCGCCTATACGCGCAACTGAACCGCCCGTGCGGCGGAAGTCGCGCCTTCACGCCTAGCCGGGAGATCTACGCCATGAATGCCAGCGCCTGGGACGAGTTCCAGCAACTGCTTGCCTGCGAGGGCGACTGGCTGGCCGAGCTGGAGCCGCTGGCGCTTCCGCTGGACGAGCGGATGGCGGCCGGCTACGCCGAACGCAATCTGTCGGCGCTGGGCATGCTGGACGTGCTCGACGAACGCATGGCCGACGTGTCGGACGAAGACAGTCCGCTGGTGCAAGACCTTGCGCGGATGGACGCCAAGCTCACCGCGCTGATCCACATCATCAACCGCGTACTGATCCCCGACGCGCTGACCCGGCCGCGCCACACGCTGCGCTTCAACGCCGTGGGCGCCCTGGTGCCGCCGGCGCTGGCCCCGGCCGGCGAGGGCGCGCTGCTGCGCATCCGCCTCGATGGCTGCCCCAGTTTTCCGCTGGAATTGCCGGTCCGGGTCGAGCGCCGCCTGCCGGACGGCCGCGTCTTCCTGACCTTTGAGAATCATTCCGAAGCCCTGCGCGAGGGGCTGGAACGTATGGTTTTTCGCCATCACCGACGCAGAGTGGCAGTCACTCGGCAAGGGCATGTCTCGACGCCTTGAGGGCGCGCGTGAAGTCAATGTGATTGGCATCACAAAACGAATGGCCCGAAAGTTCGGATTTTTGACGTGTCTGACACTTGGCATGTGAGTTGGAGCCGGCCTTGGTGCGTCAGCGTTCATTCATTTAGCCACGGTCGGTCAACGGTTTAACTCGCTTCGTCAGCGCCATGAATACGTTTTCAGTTGACCCGGGGAGTCGGAAAACCGACCCCGTCCTAGCCCCCCGTCATAGACCCGCCACGGCGTTGGCCCCGATCTTGCGTATTGCCCTGCGGCGCCAACGTCGGAGCGTTGACGCTATGGGTAAGCAAGAAAAACGAGTGACAGGGCATAGGAACGCCGGTCACCACCATGGCAGGGGGTTAGCGTGCAAAACGAAGTCCAAGACATCGACGTACTGGTCATCGAAGCAGATGCCGTGCGGGCGGAAACGATCGCCTCGGCGTTGCAGTTCCTGGGTTATCGCCCACGTTTCGCCGGTAAGGATGCTGCCGACGGCGGCAAGGGCGACTGGTGTGCGGTCTATATCGGCGACGTGGTGGACCTCGACGATTTCCAGCGCCAGCTCGACACGTTGGGCGAGCAGGCGCTGCATCTTCCATTGCTGGTAGCGAACGATTCCCCGCTCGCCGCGCAGTTGCCCGGCGCGCTGCCGGGATCGCGTTCGCGCTCGGTGGAACTGTTGTCCTTCCCCTTGCGCTACGAACCGCTGCTGGATGCGCTGCGCCGTTTTTCCGGCCCGGCTCGCATGGCTTTCAAAGGCGGGCAGGGTGGCTGCGCGACGGGACAGTCGGGCATGCACCGCATCGTCGGTGGATCCAATGCGCTGGGCCGCGTGAATGCGCTGGTGCGCCAGGTCGCGCCGTTCGACTCCACCGTGCTGGTGCTGGGCGAATCGGGTACCGGCAAGGAAATGGTGGCGCGCGCCATCCATGAATCCTCGCAGCGCCGCGACAAGCCGTTTATCGCGATCAACTGCGGCGCGATTCCCGCCGAGCTGCTGGAAAGCGAACTGTTCGGCCATGAAAAGGGCGCCTTCACCGGTGCGATCAGCGCGCGCAAGGGCCGCTTCGAACTCGCTGAAGGCGGCACGCTGTTCCTCGACGAGATCGGCGACATGAGCCTGCCGATGCAGGTCAAGCTACTGCGCGTGCTGCAGGAGCGCGTGTTCGAAAGAGTCGGCGGCAACCGCACCCAGCGCTGCGATGTGCGCATCATCGCCGCCACGCATCGCAACCTGGAGCAGGCCATCGCCGATGGCCGCTTCCGCGAAGACCTTTACTACCGCTTGAGCGTGTTTCCACTCGAGATGCCGCCGCTGCGCGATCATCTCGAAGACCTGCCGGAACTGATCGCCGAATTCAACCAGCGCCTGGTGCGCCGCGGCCTCGGCGGCGTCCGCTTCAGCGCCAGCGCAATGAACGCCCTGCGCAATCACACCTGGCCCGGCAACGTGCGCGAGCTGTGCAACCTGGTCGAGCGGATGGCGATCCTGTATCCGTCCTGCGAAATACGCGCCGGCGACCTGCCGGAAAAATACCGCGGCGTACCCGCCGGCGAAGAAGTGACAGGCGCCGCGCTGCTCGCGGTAATGGAAGGCCGCGCTCCCGTCATGCCCGCACCGATCGCCGCATCGGTGGCACACGAACCTTCAGCAGCCATCCTCCCGGAAGGCGGCCTCGATCTGAAGGATCACCTGTCGGATATCGAAGTCGGCCTGATCCGCCAGGCTCTGGATGCAACCGGTGGCGTAGTGGCGCATGCCGCCAAGCTGCTGCGCATGCAGCGCACGACGTTGGTGGAGAAGCTGCGCAAGTACGGCTTGCAGACGGGCCTGCAGGTGCCTTGATTTCCGGTCAATCCGGCGCGGCGGTCTGCGCGCCGGATTTAGATCGTTCTATCAGCGCGCCAAAAAAACCAGCGCCACACTCCACCCGCCCCCTCACCCTGCCCTCTCCCCGGAGGGGAGAGGGGTGTAGTGGCGTGGCATGCAGGGAAAAGAGCGAAAGCTGGCCTCAATTCTTGAACGTCCTCTCGGCGACGGCACCTCGAAGGGCGCGTCCCGAAACCGCACGCTCGCTTCGTGTCGACTCTGGTTAATCCGTTTCCACGGCCGTCATTGCTCCTTCTAGTCGCGTCGCGAGCCGTTGCTTTTAGGCCATTTCTTTTGGGTTACTTTTTCTTTGGGCCAGCAAAGAAAAAGTGACTCGGGCGCCGGCAGGCGTCCGAAATGCCCGCTGCATAAGCGGCCAGGTCGCGGTATCGCGACAACCGAGCGATACAGTCACTGGATTCCTGCCTACGCAGGAATGACGAGTAAGGAAGGCCTACGCAGGAATGACGAGCAAAAAAACGCGTAGCCAAGCCATTCTTAGTGATGGCACACCTTGTGCATTCACCACCTTGGTAACCATTACACGCGTCGGAACTCCGTCATGACCCAGATCGACGTCAACAGCCTGCTCACCCAGATGCGGCAAATGTCCGCAAACATGCCGACGCCCGAAATCGCGTCACGCACCGCCATAGCAGGCCAAAACAGCGACTTCGGCGCGTTACTCAAGCAATCGATGTCAGCCGTAGGCCAATCCCAGCTGGAAGCCGGAAAATTGGCGGCCTCGTTTGAGCGAGGCGATGCCGGCGCCGACCTCGGCCGCACCATGGTCGCCGTGCAGAAGGCTGACCTGTCGCTGCGTGCCATGACCGAAGTGCGCAACAAACTCGTCGACGCCTACAAAGACATCATGAACATGCCGGTGTGACGGACCGCAGCGTCCGCCCTCGCCACCTTCCTTCACACCGATAACGAGCAGTTTTCATGGCCGAAAACGCCATCGCGCAGACCGACCCGAGCGGCAAGCGCCTGGACCCGCTGAAGCAACTCGCGCAGAGCCCGGCGACCCGGCAGCTGCTGCTGCTGGTTGCCGTCGCAGCGGCGGTGGCATTCGGCGTCGCGGTGGTGCTGTGGTCGCGCGGACCCAACTACGCGCTGCTGTACGCGGGCCTCGATTCCAAGGACGCCTCCGCCATCACCCAGGCGCTGCAGGCTTCCAACACGCCTTATCAGCTCGGCCCGGATGGCGCTTCGATCTCGGTGCCCGCGGCGGATCTTCCCGCCGTGCGCCTGCGCCTCGCCGCGCAGGGCCTGCCGCAGGGCAGCGCCGGTACCAGTGCCACGGTGCCCGGCGCGGATTCGCCGTTCGGCATGAGCGATCTGGCTGAGCGCACGCGCTATCAGCAGATGCTGGAAACGGATCTGGGCAACACCATCGCCGGCCTGCAGTCGGTGCGCGCTGCACGCGTGCATCTGGCTCTGCCGAAGCCTTCGGCATTTATCCGCGACAACAAGCAGGCCAGCGCTTCGGTGCTGGTCACGCTGTTCCCGGGCCGCCAGCTCGATGCCTCGCAGGTCGCGGCGATCGTGCACCTGGTGGCGTCGAGCGTGCCGGAACTCGATCCGCGCCAGGTTTCCGTCGTCGACCAGCAAGGCCAGCTGCTTACCATCAACGATCCGGACAGCCCGGGCGCGGTCGGCGACAGCCGCCTGCGCCTGGCCACGCGGATGGAGAACACCTACGCGCAGCGCATCGAAGAGCTGCTCACGCCTCTGGTGGGCCCGGGTAAGGTGCGCGCGCAGGTCTATGCGGATCTGGATTTCAGCCAGACCGAAAAGGCCACCGAAACCTACAACCACGACAACCCCGCGCTGCGCAGCGAGCAGGTCAGCAGCGAGCAGCGCCGCGACGGTTCGAGCAATGGCGCCGTGCCCGGTGCGCTGAGCAACCAGCCGCCCACCACGGTGGCGCAGCCGACCGCGGCCAAGCCGAACGCCGGCGCGGCGAACGCCAATGCCAATGCGGCGACGGCCAATGCCAACAGCGGCGGCGAGAGCTCCAACAGCGCCACGCGCAACTATGAGCTGGACCGCACCATCAGCCACGTCAGCGATCCGGCCGGACGCCTCGCGCGCCTCACCGTCGCCGTGGCGGTGGACAACAAGGCCGGCACCGACGACAAGGGCAACAGCAAGAGCGTGCCGTTCACGCCGCAGGAACTGGAGCATCTGACCGACCTGGCCAAGAACGCGGTCGGTTTCAACCAGCAGCGCGGCGACAACGTCACCGTGATCAACCAGCCCTTCCACAAGGCGCCGGGCAACGAGCCGCTGCCGGAAACGCCGTTCTGGCAGCGCCCGGGCGTGATGGATCTGATCAAGCAGGGCGGCGGCGTGCTGGTCGCGCTGATCATCGCCTTCGGCCTGCTGCGCCCGCTGCTGCGCGGCGTGTTCAAGGGCACGCCCGGCACCGCGCTGCAGGCGCTGCCGGCCGGCGGCGTGCCGACGGTGTCGGTGCGCATCGACGATATGGAAGAAGACGTGGCGCCGGGGCGATTGGGCCCGCCGCCGGGGATGAACTACGAAGCGCGCGTGGCGATGGCCAAGCGCATGGTCACCGAGAACCCCAAACAGGTGGCGCAGGTGGTCAGGAGCTGGGTGAGCGAAGATGGCGGCTAATATCGAAATCACCGGCGCGCAGCGCGCGGCGATCCTGTTGCTCACCCTGGGCGAGCAGGACGCGGCCGAAGTGCTCAAGCACCTCAACGCACGCGACGTGCAGGCGGTCGGCCAGGCCATGGCGGGCTTGAGCAATGTCTCGCGCGAGCAGGTCGACCACGTGCTCGGCCGCCTCACCGAAGACATGGGCCGGCACACCTCGCTGGGCGTCGGCACCGAGGAATACATCCGCAAGATCCTGGTCAACGCGCTGGGCGAGAGCAAGGCGGGCGGCCTGATCGACCGCATCCTGCTCGGCCGCAGCAGCAAGGGCCTGGAGTCGCTGAAGTGGATGGAGAGCCGCGCGATCGCCGAGATGATCGGCCAGGAGCATCCGCAGATCATCGCCCTGGTGCTGGCGCATCTGGAGCCGGACCAGGCCGCCGAAGTGATCGGCTACCTGCCGCCGCGCGTGCGCAGCGATTCGGTGATGCGCATCGCCACGCTCGACGGCGTGCAGCCGCATGCGCTCAATGAGCTGGACGAGATCATGGAACGCCAGTTCTCCGGCAATACCAACAAACTCAAGTCCGCCACCGTCGGCGGGCTGAAGGCGGCGGCGGACATCCTCAACGCGATGGAAACCAGCCGCGAGACGGAACTGATGACCGCGATCCGCGGCCACGATGCAGCGCTCGGCGGCCGTATCGAAGAACTCATGTTCGTGTTCGAGGACCTGGCCGAACTGGACGACCGCAGCATGCAGATGCTGCTGCGCGAAGTGCCGTCCGCGCGCCTGGTCACCGCCCTGAAGGGCGCGGAGCCCGCCGTGCGCGAGCGCATCTTCTCCAATATGTCCAAGCGCGCCTCCGACATGCTGCGCGACGATCTGGAAGTGAAGGGTCCGGTGCGCCTGAGCGAAGTCGACGCGGCGCAGAAGGAAGTGCTGCAGATCGCCCGCCGGCTGGCCGACTCCGGGCAGATCAGCCTCACCGGCGGTGGTGACGACTTCGTCTGATGGCTGCTTCCTTTCTCTCGCGCGAACAGCTGAAGGAATTCCGCCGCTGGGAGCTGCCCGAGGTGGGCGAACCCAAGGCGGCCGATCCGGCGGCAGCAGCGCAGGCGGCGCTGCCGACCGTGGCCGATCTGGAGGGCCTGGAACGCGAAGCGCGCGATGCCGGCTATGCCGCGGGCCTGGCCGAAGGCCACGCTGCGGCGGAAGCGCAGCTGCGCGAACATCTGGCCAGCTTCGACAGCATCCTGCAGGCCGCCGCGCGTCCGCTCGCCGCCTTGGACGACGCCACCGAACAGGAACTGGCGCGCCTCGCGCTGGTGATCGCGCGACGCGTCGTCGCGCATGAATTGAAGACCTCGCCCGTGCTGATCGTGCGCACCGTGCGAGAAGCAGCGCTGGCGCTGCCGGCAGCCACGCGTGCGCTGCGCGTGTATCTGCATCCCGACGATCTCGCCTTGCTGCGCGAACTGGATGCCTCCGAGCCGCATTGGCAACTGCTGCCTGACCCGGACATGCAGCGCGGCGATTGCCTGCTGGAAAGCGAAAGCTCGCGCCTGGATGCCCGCGTGGAAACGCGGCTGGCCGCGATCGCCGACGCCATCTTCGGCGACGAGTCCAGCGAAGATCCCGAGACCGAAATGGCATGAGCCGCGATTCCGCTACCAACGAACGCTGGCGCCATCGCCTGGCCCGCCGCGCGCGCCGCGCCGAGGCGGCGACGCCGCTGGTGGTGGAAGGACGCCTGCGCCGCGTGGTCGGCCTCACGCTGGAAGCGGAAGGCTGCGAGGCGCCGCTGGGCGCGCGCTGCCTGGTCGCTGCCGCGGGCGGCGTGCAACTGGATACCGAAGTGGTGGGCTTCGCTGACGACCGCCTGCTGCTGATGCCGGTGACCGAGATGCATGGCGTGCTGCCGAATGCGCGCGTGCGTCCCTGCGCGCAGGCTGGCGGCCTGCCGGTCGGCATGGCGCTGCTGGGGCGGGTGATCGGCGCCGACGGCGTGCCGCTGGACGGCGCCGGTCCGCTGGATGTCGACGAACACGCTTCGCTCAAGCGCGAACCGATCAACCCGATGGCGCGCAAGCCCATCGACGCGCCGCTGGATACCGGCGTGCGCGCGATCAATGCGCTGCTCACCGTCGGCCGCGGCCAGCGCTTAGGCTTGTTCGCCGGCTCGGGCGTCGGCAAGTCGACCCTGCTGGGCATGATGACCCGCTATACCGATGCCGACGTGGTGGTGGTGGGCCTGATCGGCGAGCGCGGCCGCGAGGTGAAGGAATTCGTCGAGCACACGCTGGGCGAGGAAGGCCGCGCCCGCGCGGTGATCGTCGCCGCGCCGGCCGATGCGCCGCCGCTGAAGCGCCTGCGCGGCGCGCAGTACGCGACCGCGATCGCCGAATGGTTCCGCGACCGTGGCCAGCGCGTGCTGCTGCTGATGGATTCGATCACCCGTTATGCCCAGGCGCAGCGCGAGATCGCGCTGGCCATCGGCGAGCCGCCGGCGACCAAGGGCTATCCGCCGTCGGTATTCGCCCTGCTGCCCGCCCTGGTCGAACGCGCCGGCAACGATGCCGAGGGGCGCGGTTCGATCACCGCGTTCTATACCGTGCTGACCGAGGGCGACGATTACCGCCACGATCCGATCGCCGATGCGGCGCGCGCGATCCTGGACGGCCATATCGTGCTGTCGCGCGATCTGGCCGAGGCCGGCCATTATCCGGCGATCGATATCGAAGCCTCGATCAGCCGCGTGATGCCGGCCGTGGTCGAGCGCACGCATCTGCGCGCGGCGCAGCAGTTCCGGCAGATCTATTCCGCCTATCGCCAGCAGCGCGATCTGATCGCGGTGGGCGCCTATCAGAAAGGTTCCGATCCGCAGGTCGACAAGGCCATCGCCATGTGGCCGCAGCTGCGTGGCTTTCTGCAGCAGGAAGTGGACGATCCGATGCCGCTGGCGCAGGCGATCGAGGCGCTGCGGGACATCGCCGCCGAGGCCGCCGCATGAAGCCGCGCTCCGCCCGCCTGGCGCCGGCCGCCGACCACGCCAAGGAAAAGCGCGAGACCGCCGCGCAGCGCCTGGCCGAACAGCAGGAGCGCCTGCGCGCGGCCGAGCATCAACTATCCGAACTGCAGCGCTATCGCGCCGAGTACGCGCTCGACGGCGCGGCTGCGGTGTCGGTCAGCGCGCTGCTCAATCGCCAGCAGTTCGTGGAGCGCATCGACCGCGCCATCGCCCAGCAGCTGTTCGAAGTGGAACGCCAGCGCCGCCTGCTCGAGCAGGCCGGCGCCAGCTGGCGCGCCGCGCATGCGCGCGAGCGCGCACTGGACAGCGTGATCGGCCAGGCGCGCGAGCAGGAGCGCAAGAGCGAAGAGCGCAGCGAACAGAACGATATCGACGAACGCATGCAGCACCGCAATCCGCGGCGCCGCAGCTGACAGGCCTTGCCGACATGACCGCCAACGTAGCCATGCCCACTTCTACGCCCAAACCCGTCGCCACCGGCGCGCATGCCGCCGCCGGCAAGACCACCCAGCCCGGCGCCGCCGATGCTTCCGGCCAGGAGGGCTTCGATCAGCAGTTCAACCAGGTGATGCGCCAGCAGGCCGCCGGCCCCGCCTTGCCCGCGGCGGTCGCGCCGCCGGTGCTGCCGCCCAAGGTCGCATTGGCTTCCATCGAACCCGCCAATCCGCTCACCGGCAAGGACGATGCGAACACCGATCCGGCCGAGCGCGAGGGCAATGCGCTGGCCGCCGCCGTGCTGGCGATGCTGGGGCAGGGCGTCGCCGCGCAGGCGAAAGTCGCCGGCAGCAGCCAGGGCCAGAGCGTGTCGGCCGATGCTGGCAAGGGCGGTGCGCAGCGCGGCTTGCCGGGTCTGGTCACCGATGCCGCGAAAGATGCGGGCGCAATCGCCGCGTCGGCGCCGGCCGTTGGCGTTGACGCCAGCGCGCTGGTCGCCGCGGCTACCGCATCGGCGGCGCCGGAAACACGCAAGTCGACCGAACCCGGCAATATCGAAGCGCTCGCTGCGCCGATGAACTTGCAGGCGCCGGCCGCGAACGCGACGGCTCCCGCCGCGCACGCGTTGCAGATGAACACCCCCGCCGGCAACGCCGGCTTCGCCCAGGAACTCGGCCAGCAGGTCGCCTGGCTGGGCGGCCAGGAGATCAAGCAGGCACGCATCCGCCTGCGCCCGGAAGAACTGGGCCAGCTCGACGTGAAGGTCAGCGTCGCCGAGCACGGCCGCGTCGACGTCAGCTTCACCGCCCAGCACCCGGCCGCGGTCACCGCCGTCCAGCAGACGCTGGGCCAGCTCGATCTGATGCTGGCCGGGCATGGCCTGTCGCTGGGACAGGCGCAGGTGGGACAGCAGGGCGGGCAGGGCGCCGGGCAGGGACAGGCGGGTCAGAGCAGCGACGGCTTCGTTGGCGACGTCGAACCGAATGAGCCGTCCATGCAGCGCGTGGCGGTGGGTTTGCTGGATACGTTTGCCTGAAGCTCTAGCTGGATCAAGTATCAAACAGCATTGATCACTTCGTGCTCCAGCGCCGCCTGCAGCAATTGGTTGAGGCTGACACCGCGTGCTGCTGCTGCTGTCACGGCACGTTCGTGCAGTTTGGGGGGGATACGCGCCTGGAACTTACCGGAGAAATTCTTGTAGGGCTCGATGCCGTTTGCTCGACAGGCTTCGAAGAAGACGCGCAGTGACACCTTGCCCTCGCGCAGCAGGCCGGCCACGTCGGTTGCGTAGAAATCGGCACCGCCGTTCAGGCCGGTGAACTCGCCCCGGAACATCTCGATATCCGGATCGTATTCGATGACCGCTTTGTGGCCTTCGATAGTCATGACATTGATCATGGCTTCACTCCAAATGACTCCAACCATTTCCGGATGCTGGCAACCGCGCCTTTGTCCATATCCGACCGCGGGTGAGGACGATGGAGAACGCGAACCTCTCCGAACAGCGCGACGCTGACCCGCGAGCCTTCCGCCTCAGCAATCACACCACCCAGTTCTTAGAACAGAGCCTGCGCATCCGCCCATTTCACGTTCCCGGAAGCAGGCCGGCTGAAGATGAGGCTCAACGTTCTTGCATGTCTGCTTTTCATGCGGGGATGGTACCGATATATGGTACTTAGAAAGTTCCGAAAATACACCGCCATAGCAGCGTCGCGACATCTCTCCGCCACGCGTCAATAAAACGCCGCAGTCCTGCTCTTCAGGGCCCGCAACCCGCACCACCAAGCCATTTCTCCCGATGGCATGCCGATTGCATTTAAGCCCTTGCCCCACGCGTGGAACGTGCGGGAGCGATGGATCCATTGCATATCGAGGTCATGCATGTCGAACGCTGAGCAGAGTCCGGTCGTAGAGCAGCAGCCCGCCAGGAAAGGCGGCACCGGGCGCGGCACTGTCCTGGTCCTGGTCTTCGCCCTGGTGGTGGTGTCGGCGGTGTGCGGCTATGCGCTGTTCACGCTGCGCGGCCATGCGGCGCAGGGCGCCGCGGGCAGCGAAGCCAAGGTCGAGAAGAAGAAGGAAGGGCCGGAGGTGTACATGCCGCTGGATCCCGCCTTCGTGGTGAATTTCCAGAAGGCCGACGGGCTGAGCTATCTGCAGGTCGGCGTCACCCTGATGTCGCACGACCCCGCGGCGCTGCAGGCGGCGAAGGAAGCCGATCCGGTGATCCGCAATGCGCTGGTGATGCTGTTCTCCGCGCAGGACTACGCCGCGCTTTCCGACACCGCCGGCAAGCAGAAGCTGCAGGCCAAGGCGCTGGCGGCGGTGCAGAAGATCATCGAGGACCGCACCGGCCGTCCCGGCGTGGAAGCGCTGTATTTCACCAGCTTCGTGATGCAGTGAGGCGGCCGTGAGCGATCTGCTCTCCCAGGAAGAAATCGACGCCCTGCTCAACGGCGTCAACGGCGGCGACGTGCCGACCGGCGGCGACGAACCGCCGCCGAAGGACGCGGTGCTGTCCTACGACTTCACCCAGCAGGACCGCATCGTGCGCGGCCGCCTGCCGACGCTGGAGATGGTCAACGACCGCTTCGCGCGCTATTTCCGCACCGGTATCTTCGGCGTGCTGCGCAAGACCTGCGAGGTCTCGGTACTGGGCGTGAAGATGACCAAGTTCGTCGAGTACGTGCATGGCCTGGCCGTGCCGACCAATCTGAACCTGGTGCGCGTGAAGCCGCTGCGCGGCACGGCGCTGATCGTGATGGAGCCGCGCCTGGTCTTCAGCGTGATCGACAACTTTTTCGGCGGCGACGGCCGCTACCACGCGCGCATCGAAGGCCGTGACTTCACGCCGACCGAGACGCGGGTGATCCAGATCGTGCTGGCCGAAATCTTTACCGCGATGAGCGAGGCCTGGTCGCCGGTGCTGCCGCTGAACTTCGAGTTCATGAATTCGGAGATCAACCCGCAGTTCGCCAATATCGTCAGCCCGACCGAGACCGTGGTGGTCTCGCGCTTCCACGTGGAAGTGGACGGCGGCGGCGGCGAGATCCACCTGACCCTGCCGTACTCCATGGTCGAGCCGATCCGCGTGCTGCTGGATGCGGGCGTGCAGAGCGACCGTGTCGAGCGCGACGAACGCTGGCTGCAGAGCCTGCATCAGGAAGTGCTGGATGCCGAGGTCGAACTCAGCTCGCTGCTGCTGGAGACCGACCTGCAGATCGGCGACTTCCTCAAGCTGCGCCCCGGCGATGTGATCCCGGTGAACCTGCCGGAGCTGTGCACGATGTTCGCCGAAGACGTGCCGATTTTCCGCGGCCAGCTCGGCCGCGCCAGCGGCCATAAGGCCGTCCGTTTCCAGACCCCCGCCGGCCGCCGCGAAACGCGCACGTCCGCCGAGTTTTCCACCGGGAATTCCAACGCATGAGCACCACCAACGACTCCGCCACCCTGCTCGATCCGGCCGGCCGGCCGGAATACGAAACCATGCTGGGCGTGGCCGGCGAAAACGGCGACGTCAATCTCGACCTGATCCTGGATGTGCCGGTGACGCTGGCGATGGAAGTCGGCCGCACGCGCATCAGCATCCGCAATCTGCTGCAGCTCAACCAGGGCTCGGTGGTGGAGCTGGACCGCGCCGCGGGCGAGCCGCTGGATGTATTCGTCAACGGCACCCTGGTCGCGCATGGCGAAGTGGTGGTGATCAACGAGAAGTTCGGCATCCGCCTGACCGACGTGATCAGCCCCGCCGAACGCGTGCGGAAGCTGCGCTGATGATCCTTGCGCTTGCCATGGCCGCCGTGCCCGCGGCCGAGCCCGGCGTGGGCGGCGTGGGCGGCGAACTGCTGCGCGTGTGCCTGAGCCTGGTCGGCATCATCGCGCTGATCTTTGCCGCCGGCTGGCTGGGCCGCCGTGCGCAGGGGCGCACGCAGCTTGGCGGGCGGCGCATCCGCTGCGTCGAGTCCTTCGCCGTCGGCGCGCGCGATCGCGTGCTGCTGCTGGAGGCGGATGGCAAGCGTCTGCTGGTCGGCGTCGGGCAGGGTGGCCTGCGCACGCTGCATGTCTACGAAGGCGAGGCCCCGCTCGCCGAGGTTCCGCCATCGCCGCCGGTGCCCGCGTTCGCGGACCTGCTCGGCTTCTGGAAGCGCAAGTGATGAAGTACCTGCTCCTCGCCCTCCTGCTGCTGGCGCCGCTGCCGCTGCTGGCCGATCCGGTCACCGGCATTCCGGTGCTGAACGTGCAGAACGCCGCCGGCGGCGGCCAGAGCTGGACGCTGTCGCTGCAGATGCTGGCGCTGATGACGGTGCTGACCCTGCTGCCGGCGGTGCTGCTGATGATGACCTCGTTCACGCGCATCATCATCGTGCTCGGTTTCCTCAGGCAGGCGCTCGGCACGCAGTCGACGCCGCCGAACCAGGTGCTGCTGGGCCTGGCGCTGTTCATCACCTTGTTCGTGATGTCGCCGGTGCTGGAGCGCGCGTACGCCGATGGCGTGAAGCCATACATGGACGGCCAGATCGCCGCGGAGCAGGCGCTGCCCGCCGCCGCCGCGCCGTTCAAGCGCTTCATGCTGGACCAGACGCGCGATGCCGACCTGCAGCTGTTCACCCGCCTGGCCAAGGAACAGCCCTATGCCGGCAAGGACGACGTGCCGTTCCGCGTGGCCATGCCGGCCTTCGTCACCAGCGAGCTGAAGACCGCGTTCCAGATGGGCTTCCTGCTGTTCATTCCGTTCCTGATCATCGACCTGGTAGTGGCCAGCGTGCTGATGTCGATGGGCATGATGATGGTGTCGCCGATGATCATCTCGCTGCCGTTCAAGATCATGTTGTTCGTGCTGGTGGATGGGTGGTCCTTGCTGCTGGGCACGCTGGCGGGGAGTTTCTTCTCGTGACGCCCGAATCCGTCATCGAATTCGGCCAGCACGCGCTGTACGTGGCGATGCTGATCGCCGCGCCGCTGCTGCTCACCGCGCTGGCGGTGGGCGTGCTGATCGGCGTGATCCAGGCGGCGACGCAGATCAATGAAATGACCTTGAGCTTTATCCCGAAGCTGATCGCGATGGCGCTGGTCGCGCTGATCACCGGGCCGTGGATGCTGCGCACCCTGGTGCAGTTCACCCGGCATCTGATCGAAGGCTTGCCCGGTGCGGTGCGGTGAGCACGCTCGACCTCGCCCAGCTGCCGATCCTGCTCGGCAGCGTGCTGTGGGCGATGGGCCGCGTGGCCGGGCTGTTCCTGGTCGCACCGATCTTCGGCGCGACGGTGCTGCCGGCGCGCATCCGCGTCGGCCTGATCGTCCTGCTGACCATGGTGCTGGCGCCGCTGGCGCCGGCGCGCGTCGATCCGATGACCGCCACCGGCATCGCCACCATGGCGGGCCAGGTGCTGATCGGTGCATCCGTGGGCTTCGTGCTGCGGCTGACCTTCGAAGCAGTGGCGTTCGGCGGCCAGCTGGTAGCGCAGAGCATGAGCCTGGGCTTTGCCGAAGTGGTGAATCCGCAGGGCGGCGGCAGTTCGCCGGTGCTCAACCAGTTCTATCTGCTGCTGGTGACCTTGCTGTTCCTGGCCATGGACGGGCATCTGCGCCTGATCGCGCTGCTGGCGGAAAGCTTCCGCACGCTGCCGCCGGGCGCCGGCGCGATCTCGCCGGACGGCCTGCATGCGGTCGCCGCGTTCGGCGGCCAGCTGTTTGCCGGCGCGGTGCGCGTGGCGCTGCCGGCGATGACCGCGCTGCTGGTGGTGAACATGGGCTTCGGCGCGATCAGCCGCGCGGCGCCGTCGATGAATCTGTTCGCGGTGGGTTTTCCGATCACCTTGTGCCTGGGCTTTATCGCCCTGTGGCTGTCCTTGCGCGCGCTGCCGGGAGCGTTCGGTGCGCTGGAAGAAAACGCATGGTCGCTGATGCGCGACCTGCTCGGGCAATAAGGGCGAGGAACTGACGTGTCCGAGCACGACGACCAGGAACGCACCGAAAAACCATCAGAAAAGCGCCTGCGCGAAGCACGCGAGAAGGGCGATCTTCCGCGTTCGCGCGATCTGTCCGGCGCGTTGGTGGTGCTGGCAGGCGTCAGCGCGCTGATGAGCGGCGGCGAGCGCTCCTTCGTGCATGCCAAGCGCATCTACGAACTGGGTTTCAGCTACAGCCGCGAATCGCTGTTCGCCGAGGAGCTGCCCGCGCGTGTGCTGGGCGCAGCCTTGCACGAGGCGCTGGCGCTGATCACGCCGGTGGCCATCGCGACGATGCTGGCGACGCTGGCGGCGCCGATGCTGATCGGCGGCCTGAGCTTCAGCGCGCAGGCGCTGGAGCCGAAGTTCGACCGGCTCGATCCGATCGCGGGGCTGGGCCGGCTGGTTTCGATGCGCGGCGTGGTGGAGCTGCTCAAATCGCTGCTCAAGCTGGTTTTCATCGGCGCCGCGCTGGCCTGGTTCCTGTGGCATGGACAGGAAGCCATGCAGGCCACCGGCCGCGGCACGGTGGGCGCGGGCATCGCGCTGGCGCTGGGGGAACTGGGCAAGGCGGCGCTGCTGTTCGGCGCGATGTTGTTTTTGATCGGCGGCATCGACGCGGCCTACCAGCGCTACGACTACGGCAAGCGCCTGCGCATGACGAAACAGGAAGTGCGCGACGAGAACAAGGAAAGCGAAGGCAATCCCGAGCTCAAGGGCCGCATCCGCCAGGTGCAGCATCAGCTCGCGCGCCGCCGCATGATGCAGGAGCTGCCCAAGGCCGACGTGGTGGTGACCAATCCCACCCACTTCGCGGTGGCGCTGAAGTACGACGAAAACCGCATGCTCGCGCCGCGCGTGATCGCCAAGGGCGCCGACGTGCTCGCCATGCAGATCCGCCAGGTCGCCGCCGGCCACCGCATTCCCATGGTGGAAGCGCCGCCGCTGGCGCGCGCGCTGTACGCCACCACCGAACTTGGCCGCGAGATTCCCGCCGCGCTGTACGTCGCCGTGGCGCAGGTGCTGGCCTATGTGTTCCAGCTGCGCCAGGCCGTCGCGCACGGCGACGCGCCGCCGGTGCCTCCTTCGCCGCAGGTCGATCCCGAGCTGCTCGGCCCTTATCGCTGATTCTTTCCAGGAAACGCTTCATGGCTGCCGCAAGCGCAAGCGCCTTCGATACCTTCAAGCAGATCGCCCGCCGCGGTGCCGGCGCGCCCATCGTGATGCTGGCCGCGCTGGCGATGGTGATGCTGCCGATGCCGCCGTTCCTGCTGGACATGCTGTTCAGCTTCAACATCGCGCTGTCGCTGGTGATCCTGCTGGCGGTGATCTATGTGATGCGGCCGCTGGAATTCGCCGCGTTTCCCACCGTGGTGCTGATGGCCACGCTGCTGCGCCTGGCGCTGAATATCGCCTCCACCCGCGTGGTGCTGCTGCATGGCCATAACGGTCCGGGCGCGGCGGGCAAGGTGATCGAGGCCTTCGGCGAGTTCGTGATCGGCGGCAATTTCGCGGTCGGCCTGGTGGTGTTCGCCATCCTCACCATCATCAACTTCGTGGTGGTGACCAAGGGCGCCACGCGCGTGTCCGAAGTGACCGCGCGCTTCACCCTGGACGCGATGCCGGGCAAGCAGATGGCCATCGACGCCGACCTCAACGCCGGCCTGCTGACCCAGGAACAGGCGCGCGAGCGCCGCCAGGAAGTGCGCGAGGAAGCGGACTTCTACGGCTCGATGGACGGTGCCTCCAAGTTCGTGCGCGGCGATGCCACCGCCGGCATCCTGATCCTGGTGATCAATATCGTCGGCGGCTTCTTCGTCGGCGTGATGCAGCACGGCCTGTCCGCGGGCGACGCGGCCAAGACCTACACCTTGCTCACCATCGGCGATGGCCTGGTCGCGCAGGTGCCGGGGCTGATGCTGTCGATCGCCACCGCGGTGATCGTCACCCGCGTCTCGCGCGCGCAGGACATGGGCAAGCAGGTGCTCGGCCAGGTGTTCGGCCAGCCGCGCGCGCTGGCAGTGGCCGGCGTGGTGCTGAGCGTGATGGGTCTGATTCCCGGCATGCCGAATATCGCCTTCCTGCTGCTGGGCGGCATCTGCGGCGCCGCGGCCTGGATGATGCTCAAGCGCGAGCGCGAAACCCGCCAGAAGCTGGCCGAGGACGCGATCGCCGAAGCCGCGCCCGCCGCGCCGCCGGCCGAACGCCTGGAGCTGGGCTGGGAAGATGTCGCCAGCGTCGATCCGGTGGGCCTGGAAGTCGGCTATCGGCTGATTCCGCTGGTGGACAAGAACCAGGGCGGCGAGCTGATGGGGCGGATCAAGTCGGTGCGCCGCAAGCTGTCGCAGGAGCTGGGCTTCCTGGTGCCGCCGGTACATATCCGCGACAACCTGGATCTGGGTCCGAACACCTATCGCATCACCCTGATGGGCGTGCCGATGGGCGAGGCCGAAGTGCATAACGAGCGCCTGCTGGCGATCAATCCCGGCCGCGTGCACGGCACCTTGCAAGGCATCGCCACGCGCGATCCGGCGTTCGGCCTGGAAGCGGTGTGGATCGAAGCCGGCCAGCGCGATAACGCGCAGGCGCTGGGCTATACCGTGGTCGACCCGGCCACCGTGGTGGCCACGCATCTGTCGCACATCCTGCAGGGCCATGCGCATGAACTGCTCAGCCACCAGGACGTGCAGCAGCTGCTGGACCGCCTGACCGCCGTCGCGCCGAAGCTGGTGGAAGACCTGGTGCCCAAGCGCATGTCGCTGGGCGTGGTGGTGAAGGTGCTGCAGAACCTGCTGGCCGAGCGGGTGCCGATCCGCAATATGCGTTCCATCGTCGAATCCTTGGCGGAACACGCGGGCCAGAGTCAGGATCCCGGCGCGCTTACCGCCGGTGTGCGCGTCGCGCTGGGCCGCCAGATCGTGCAGGAGATCGCCGGCCTGGGCACCGAGATCCCGGTCATCACGCTGGCGCCGGAACTGGAGCAGATCCTGCTCGGCTCGCTGGCCAATGGCGGTGTGGCGGGCGCCGCGGTGGAACCGGGCCTGGCCGACCGTCTGCAGAGCGGCGTCGCCGACGCTGCGCGCCGCCAGGAAATGGGCGGCGAACCGGCGGTGCTGCTGGTCGCGCCGCAGCTGCGGCCATGGCTCGCGCGCTTCACGCGACACGTGGCACAGAACCTGCACGTACTGGCCTACAACGAGGTGCCCGACAACCGTCGGGTGCGTTTGGTGCAGGCGCTGGGACGCTGATCCGTTGCGCGCCGCATACCGGGACAGGGGTTGAACCGACCGATGAAGATCAAACGTTTCGTAGCCGCGGATATGCGCCAGGCCATGCGCGAGGTGCGCGAGGAACAAGGCCCCGACGCGGTCATTCTTTCTACGCGCCGCCTGGACGAGGGCGTGGAGATCATCGCCGCCGTCGACTACGACGAAGCGCTGGTGCGCGAGGCCGCCCGCTCGGGCGAGCCGCTGCCGACCGAAGTGCGCATCGTGCGCGAGGAAGCGCCGCTGCCGCCGCGGCTGCCCGCGAGAGCACGGCGTGCATCGCCGCCGCCCGCACCGGTTGCGGCTCCGGCGCCTGCGCCGGCTGTCGCGCCGCGCATTGCGGTGGCGCCGGTCGCTCCCGCTCCCGTGAGCGCACCGCCCATCGCCGCGGCGCCGGCCGAACCTGCGCCGCTGCATCCGATGGTGGAGCAGGCCGCGCTCGACACCGCGCGCATGCGCGCCGAGCTGGGCAGCCTGCGCGAACTGCTGGAATCCCAGATGGCTTCGCTGGCCTGGAACGATCTGCAGCGCCGCCATCCGCTGCGCGGCCGCGTGCTGCGCGATATGACGCGCATCGGGATCGAAGCCGACGTGGCGCGCCGCCTCGCCGACGAGCTGCCCGACCGCCTCAGCGCCGACCAGGCGCGCTATCTGCCGCTGGGCGTGCTCAGCCGCAATCTCGCCATCACCGGCTATGACGTGGCCGCCAGCGGCGGCGTGGTGGCCCTGGTCGGACCGACCGGCGTAGGCAAGACCACCACCATCGCCAAGCTCGCCGCGCGCGCCGTGCTGCGCCATGGCGCTGCGCAGGTGGCCCTGGTCAGCACCGACCACTACCGCATCGGCGCCGCCGCGCAGCTGGAGCATTACGGCCGCCTGCTCGGTACCCGCGTGTTTCCCGCGCACGACGCCGAAAGCCTGCGCGAAGTGCTCGACGTGCTGCGCGGCCGCCGCGTGGTACTGGTCGATACGGCCGGCGTGGCCGGCAGCGATCCGCGCCTGGAGCAGCAGATGCAATTGCTGCGCGCCGCCGGCGAGCTGCGCACCTGCCTGGTGCTGGCCGCCAATGCGCAGGCGCAGGCGATCGACGATATGGTGCGCGCCTTCCTGCCGCAGCAGCCGCAGGCCTGCATTCTTACCAAGCTGGATGAAGCGCCCAGCCTCGGCGGCGCGCTGTCTGCGCTGATCCGCCATCGCCTGCCGCTGGACTACACCACCGACGGCCAGCGCGTGCCGGAAGATCTCGCCACCGCCGATGCGCGCGTGCTGGTCTGCCGAGCGGCACAGGTGCTGAAGGGCAGTGCGCCGCCGGTGGACGAAGGCCATATGGCCGAACGCTTCGGCCTGGCCATGGCGGGCGCACGATGACCACGCTGGCCATGAACCAGGCCTGGGGCCTGAGCAATCTGTTTTCCGCGTTTCATTCGTCGGGCGATGACGGCGCCCGTCCGCTCGCGATGAGTTCCAGCAGCTCGCTGCCAGCCGCGCCGCCGCGCCGCTGCCGCGCGATCGCGGTCGCCGGCGGCAAGGGCGGGGTGGGCAAGTCGACCGTGGCGGTGAACCTCGGCATGTCGCTGGCCATGGCCGGCCGCGAGGTGGCGCTGCTGGATGCCGATCTGGGCCTGGCCAATCTCGACGTGCTGCTCGGCCTGCAGCCGGCGCGGCATATCGGCCATCTGCTCGACGGGACCTGCACGCTGAGCGAGCTGATGCTGCCGGCGCCGCATGGCCTGAAGGTGATCCCGGCCGGCTCCGGTGCGCGGCGCCTGGCGCAGCTCGATACGCGCGAGCACGCGGCGGTGATCCGCGCCTTCGACGAGCTGCCGGATCCGCCGGAATTCCTCATCGTGGATACCGCCGCCGGAGTGGCCGACAACGTGGTGATGTTCGCCGCGGCCGCCGACGACGTGGTGCTGGTGGTGTGCGACGAGCCGGCTTCGCTGACCGACGCGTATGCGCTGACCAAGGTACTCAGCCGCGACTTCCGGGTACGGCGTTTCCACGTGGTGGCCAACATGGTGCGCCACGCCGGCGAGGCGCGGCAGCTCTACGACAAGCTGGCCCGCGTGTGCGACCGGTTTCTCGATGTGGCCTTGGATTTCATGGGCGCGGTTCCTTACGACGAACACCTGCGCCAGGCCATCCGGCGCCAGAGCGCGGTGGTGGACCTGTGGCCGGCCAGCCGGTCGGCGCGGGGATTCAAGCAAATGGCGGGTGCGGTCGATACATGGGGAGAACCCTTGCGCACGGGCCGCGACCGCATTGCCTTTTTCGGCGGCCAGGTCGCCATGGCGCCGGACCCGGCAGGCGAGGGGGTGTGAGATGAGCGTGGCTTCCGAATATCTGCAACTGCAACGTGAAAGCACGGAGGAGATGGTGCGCCGGCACGCTCCGCTGGTGCGGCGCATCGCCTATCACCTGATGGGCCGGCTGCCGCCGAGCGTGGACGTGGACGACCTGGTGCAGGCCGGCATGATCGGCCTGCTGGAAGCGGCGCGAAATTATGCGACCGACCGCATGGCCAGCTTCGAGACCTATGCGGGCATCCGCATCCGCGGCGCCATGCTGGACGAGCTGCGCAAGACCGATTGGACGCCGCGCTCGGTGCATCGCAAGTTGCGCGAAGTGTCCGAGGTGGTGCGCCAGATCGAGAACGAGACGGGCGCCGATGCGACCGATGCCGAGGTGATCCGGCGTCTGGGCATCGACGCGCAGGAGTACCACCAGATCCTGGCCGACGCAGCCAGCGCGCGCCTGCTCAGTCTCTCCGCGCCGGAGGACGACGAGGAAGGCGCCGCGCTCGACGTGGCCGACCAGGAAGGCCTGGGACCGCAGGACCGCTTCGAGCAGGAAGGCATGCGCGGAGCCCTGGTCGAGGCGATCGGCGGCCTGCCGGAGCGCGAGCAACTGGTGATGTCGCTGTACTACGAGCAGGAACTGAATCTGAAGGAGATCGGCGCCGTGCTCGGCGTGACGGAATCGCGGGTGTGCCAGATCCATGGCCAGGCGCTGATCCGGTTGCGTGCGCGCATGACGGGGTGGCGGGAGCAGGGTGCGACGGCTGATAGCAGCAAGGCACGGAAGTTGAAGAGTACCGGTTAAAGCGTTCGCTCCAGGCTGGAATCCTTCTCCCTTCGGCGACCTGAAGGTAGTCCCTGTGGGAGAGAAGGTGCCGGCAGGCGGATGAGGGTACGGGCGCAGTGGAACGCACCACTCCGCCCGTACCCTCACCCCCAACCCCTCTCCCGCCCTCTCCCGAGGGGAGAGGGGCTAAAGCGCAGCGTTTCAACCAATACGCAATCTAAGATCTGGAGAGAGGCGTTTGGACAAGAACATGAAAATCCTCGTGGTGGACGACTTCTCCACCATGCGGCGCATCGTGCGCAACCTGCTGGTGGAGCTGGGCTTCACCAATGCGCTGATCCAGGAAGCCGACGACGGCGTCAACGCCATGGCGATCCTCAAGCAGCAGTCGTTCGACATGGTGGTGACCGACTGGAACATGCCGAACATGACCGGCATCGACCTGCTGCGCGCGATCCGCGCCGAGCCCGCGCTGAAGGGGCTGCCGGTGCTGATGGTCACCGCCGAGAACAACCGCGACCAGATCATCGCCGCCGCCCAGGCCGGCGTGAACGGTTACATCGTCAAGCCCTTCACCGCGGTCACGCTGAAGGAAAAGCTGGACAAGATCTTCGAGCGGCTCGCCGCGCAAGGAGCAAGCGCATGAGCGCCGTGATGATTACCCCGATGAGCGCGGCGCTGCCGCAGGAAGTACAGGAACTGCTGGCCAGCCCCGACGGCGCCACCTTCGAGATGGCGCTGGACACCATGGTGCGCCAGCGCGAGCAGCATCTGTTCCGCGCGCTGGGCCTGCTGGCCCGCGACCTGCACGAAGCGGTGCGCCGCCTCGGCGGCGAACTGGCGCAGGAAGGCGTGCCCGACAGCGTTGCCGATGCGCGCCAGAACCTGCACGACGTGCTGGAGATGAGCGCCAAGGCCGCGCATCGCAGCATCGATTTCGCCGAACGCATGCGCCCGCAGGCCACCGCGCTGGAAGGCCGCGCCGACAGCGTGCTGGCCGGCGGCGGCGAAGCCGCGGAACTTGCGACCGAAGCGCGCCATTTCGCCGCGCAGTGCCGCGAAGGCCTGTCCGACATGGTGATGGCGCAGTCCTGGCAGGACCTGTCGGGCCAGCGCATCAAGAAGGTCGCCACCTTTATCGGCAGCGTGGAATCCTCGCTGCTGGAACTGGTGCGCCTGACCGGCGCGCTGGCCGGCGGCGAAGCGCCGGTGGCCGCGGCCAAGGTGTCCAGCCAGGACGAGGCGGATCGCCTGCTCAGCGAATTCGGTTTCTGAGCGCGGGGTTCTGATGGATCCCTCACTCGACAGCGAGCTGCGCGACGATTTCCTGGTCGAGGCCGGGGAACTGGTGCAGCGCCTGGGCGAACAGCTGGTGGCGCTGGAAGCGGCGCCGCGCGACGCCGAGCTGTTGAATGCCGTGTTCCGCGCCTTCCACACCGTGAAGGGCGGCGCCGGCTTTCTCGCCATCGATCCGATGGTGCAGCTCTGCCATCACGCCGAAGACCTGCTCAATGAAGCGCGCTCCGGCCATGTGCTGATCGATGCGGGACGGATGGATGCGCTGCTGGAAGCGCTGGACCTGGTCAACGCGATGATGGCCGCGCTGGCGTCTTCGACGCAGATGCCGGTGGCGCCGGCCGCCTTGCTGGTGCGCCTGCAGCCGCATGCCTCGCGGCCGCCCGCGCCTGCTCCTGCTCCCGTGCCGGCCCCCGCGCCGGTCGCGGAAGAAGGCGGCAGCATCGACGACAGCGAGTTCGAAGCGCTGCTCGACAGTCTCTACGGCAAGGGCGGCGCGCCGGGCGCGCAGGCCGAGCCGCCCGCGTCGGACATGATCGACGACGCGGAATTCGAGAAACTGCTCGACGATCTGCACGGCAAGGGCAAGGCGCCCGGTACGCCGGTGCCGGCGTCGTCGAGCACCATCGACGACAGCGAATTCGAAGCGCTGCTCGACAGCCTGCATGGCAAGGGTGCCGCGCCAGGGGCTGCGGCGAAGGCCGCGCCCGCACCGGCGAAAGCCACAGCGAAAGCCGCGCCTCCGCCGGAGGCCACCGTGCGCGTGGATACCGGCCGCCTCGATGCACTGGTCAACCGCGCCGGCGAACTGGTGCTGGTGCGCAATCGCCTGCTCAGCCTCGCGGCGAGCAGCGGCGACGAACCGTTCAACACTGCGGCGGGCGAGCTCGATCGCGTCGCCGACGAACTGCAGGGCGCCGTGCTCGGCATGCGCATGCAGCCGGTGGGGCGCCTGTTCCAGCGCTTTCCGCGCATCGTGCGCGATCTCGCCCGCCAGCTCGGCAAGGAGATCGAGCTGGTGTTGGAAGGCGAGGACACCGATCTGGATCGCAGCCTGGTCGAAGCCCTGGCCGATCCGCTGATTCACCTGCTGCGCAACGCGGTCGACCACGGCCTGGAGACTCCCGAGCTGCGCGAAGCCGCCGGCAAGGTACGCAAGGGCCGCGTGCGCCTCGCCGCCAGCCAGCGCGGCGAACGCATCGTGATCGTGGTGGCCGACGACGGCCGCGGCATGGATCCGGAAATCCTGCGCCGCAAGGCGGTGGAGAAGGGCGTGATCGATGCGGCGCAGGCCGCGCGCCTGTCCGAGACCGAATGCCTGGAACTGATCTTCCGTCCCGGCTTCAGCACGGCCGCGCAGGTCTCCGACATCTCCGGCCGCGGCGTCGGCATGGACGTGGTGAAGACGCGCGTGGCGGAGCTGGGCGGCACCTTGCAGGTGCGCTCGAAGCTGGGGCAAGGCAGCGAGCTGGAACTGACCGTGCCGCTGACCCTGGCCATCGTGCGCGTGCTGATGGTGCGCGTCGGCGCGCGCCTGTTCGCGATGCCGTTGAGCAATGTGGACGAAGTGTTCGAACTCTCGGCCGGGCAGGACCGTCTGCTCGACGGCTGCCTGATCGCCGCGCACCGCGATCGCGCGCTGCCGCTGGGCGATCTCGCTGCCTGGTCAGCAGCGGCGCCGACGGCGGGCCGCCATGTGGTGGTGCTGCATATCGGCCATCAGCGCCTGGGCTGCCTGGTGCACGACGTGCTCGGCCGCGAAGACGTGATGGTCAAGCCGCTCGGCCCGCTGTTCGCCGGTGTCGCCGGCGTAGCCGGCGCGACCATCACCGGCGACGGACGGCTGGCCCTGGTGCTGGACCTGGCGGGCCTGGCCGGCGACGGCGGGCCGTGGCAGCTGGCGTCGCGCGTTTCTCCATCTTTAGAGGCGGTGGTGTGACATGGATCTGGTTAGCATCATCGGGACGATCCTGGCCTTCGTGGTCATCATTCTCGGCACCATTCTCAAGGGCTCCAATGTGGAAGCCCTGTGGAATCCGGCCGCCTTCGTGATCGTGTTCGCCGGCACCATCGCCGCGCTGCTGGTGCAGACCCAGGGCAAGGTGCTCAAGCACGCCATGGGCATGCTGCCGATGATCTACAAGCCGCCGCGCCACGTGCCCAACGACCTGATCAGCCGGGTGATCGGCTGGAGCGAGATCTCGCGCCGCCAGGGCCTGCTCGGCCTGGAGCCGCAGATCGAATCCGAACAGGACCCGTTCGTGCGCAAGGGCCTGCAGCTGCTGGTCGACGGCAGCGAGCCGGAGGCGATCCGCGGCGTGCTGGAAGTGGAGCAGGACACGCGCGAACACCAGGACCTGGCCGGCGCGAAAGTGTTCGAGCAGGCGGGCATCTATTCGCCGACCATGGGCATCATCGGCGCCGTGATGGGCCTGATGGCGGTGATGCAGAACCTGGCCGATCCCAGCAAGCTCGGCCACGGCATCGCCGCCGCCTTCGTCGCCACCATCTACGGCGTGGCCCTGGCCAACCTGCTGATGCTGCCGATGTCCTCGCGCCTGAAGGGCATGATCCACAAGCAGGGCAAGATGCGTGAGATCATCATCGAAGGCCTGGTCTCGATCGCCCGCGGCGACAACCCGCGCCAGATCGAAAGCCGCCTCCAGGGCTACCTCACATGAGGAAAAAGAAGCACGAGGATCACGTCAATCACGAGGCCTGGGCGATTCCCTACGCCGACCTCATGACGCTGCTGCTCGCGTTCTTCGTGGTGATGTATGCAGTCTCGGTGGTCAACGAGGGCAAGTACCGCGTGATGTCCGAGTCGATCATCGAAGCCTTCAACGGCAACAACAAACAGATCCAGCCCGTACAGACCAACAGCGCCACCGCGCCCGCGCCGGTACCGTCCAAGCACACGACTTCGACCACGCCGCCCTCGCTGCGCCCGCGCCTGGCCGTGCCGCTGCCCACGCAGTCGCTGCCGCCGCAGATGACCCAGGGTTCGCTGACCACGCGCGAGACGGCGCAAGAAAACCTGCAGAAGATCCAGGACGAAGTGCAGCGCGCGCTGCAGCCGCTGATCGACCAGAGCCTGGTGGTGGTGCGGCGCACGCAGAGCTGGCTGGAGATCGAGATACGCACCGATATCCTGTTCCCCAGCGGCGTGGCGCGGCTGTCGCCCGAGGCGGATACCACCTTGCGCAGCGTCGCCGGCATCCTGGCGCCGTTCCCCAATCCGCTGCGCGTGGAAGGCTATACGGACGATAAGCCGATCAACACCTCGGTGTTTCCATCCAACTGGGAGTTGTCCGCCGCGCGCGCCGCGAGCGTGGCGCGCCTGTTCGCCGACAGCGGGGTGGATCCCAATCGCATGGGCATCATGGGCTGGGGCCAGTACCGTCCCGCCGCCGACAACGCGAACGAGGAAGGCCGCAACCGCAACCGCCGCGTGCTGGTGGTAGTGCTGAGCGACCAGCAGGGGCCGGCGCGTTTCTACAGCGACGCCGATCGCGCGGATCCGGCACAGATGGACGCTGCCGCAGCGGCGGCCGTGCCGAACGCGCTGAAGCCTGCGTCGCCACAGGTCGTGCCCACCGCGCCGCATGCGGTTCTACAGGAAGCCATTCCCGCCGTCGCCGTACCGGCGGTGCCGACCGGAACCTTGCCGACGACACCGAGGCTGCGCACCGTGCAGATCGCCCCCGCCGACAACGGCGCCGGCTGAGCCGCACCGCAGCCACGACACTCCAAGAGATCACCGCATGAACCAGGACCACGCCACCGCCCCACCCGCCGAACGCGGCTGGCTGATCTTCCATCTCGCTGGGCAGCCGTACGCCGCGCCGCTGACGCAGGTGAGCGAGGTGGTGCGCGATGGCGATATCACGCCGGTGCCAGGCGCCGCCGCCGATCTGCTCGGCATCCGCCAGATGCGCGGCCGCATCGTGCCGGTGCTGGATGGTTGCCGCCGCCTCGGTTTGCCGGTCGACGGCGGCGAAAGCGCACGCAGACGCATCGTGGTGCTGTCGCATCAGGGGCATCTGGTGGGTTTGCGTGTGGATGCCGTTGGCGATCTGCTCGATGTGGGTGGGGAGATGGTGGCGCCGCCTCCGGGGCGCGTTGTGCGGGAGGATGATCCGGTGGATGGGGTGGCGCCTTGCCAGGGGGGCTTTGTGGCGTTGCTTGATGTGCGGAGGTTGTGCCGCCTTCCGGAGGGGTTGGAGGCTGTCGCCTGATTGGGGGCGCCTGTGCGGCGCGTGCGTTTGCTCGCCACTCCGGCGTGGGCCGCCTTTGCTTGCCATTCCGGCGCAGGCCTCCCTTGCTCGTCATTCCTGCGCAGGCAGGAATCCAGTGACTGTATCGCCTGATTATCGCGATACCGCGACCTGGCCGCTTATGCAGCGGGCATTCCCGCGTAGGCCTCCCTTGCTCGTCATTCCTGCGCAGGCAGGAATCCAGTGACTGAATCGCCTGATTGTCGCGATAGCGCGACCTGGCCGCTTATGCAGCGGGCATTTCGGACGCCTGCCGGCGCCCGAGTCACTTTCTCTTTGCTGGCCCAAAGAGAAAGTAACCAAAGAGAAATGGCCAAGAGCAAAGGCTCGCGACGCGACTAGAAGGAGCAGTGAGCGGCCGTGGAAACGGATTAACCAGAGTCGACACGAAGCGGGCGTGCGTTTGCGTAGCGCGCCCTTCGAGGTGCCGTTGCCGAGAGGATGTTCAAGAACTGAGGTAGCGCTGTGCGTTGCGCTCCGGCCGAACCCTCACCCCACTTCTCCCTCTCCCGATGGGAGAGGGAGAAGTGGGGTGGCGTCGCATGCAGGAGCAAAGAGCCAAAGCTGGCCTCAATTCTTGAACGTCCTCTCGGCAACGGCACCTCGAAGGGCGCGTCCCGAAACCGCTCGCTCGCTTCGTGTCGACTCTGGTTAATCCGTTTCCACGGCCGCTCACTGCTCGTTCTAGTCGCGTCGCGAGCCGTTGCTCTGAGGCTATCTCTCTTTGGTTACTTTCTCTCTGAGCCAGCAGAGAGAAAGTGACTCGGGCGCTGGCAGGCGTCCGAAATGCCCGCTGCA
>Ga0207667_10000647_pt1 | contig 45083 bp, 49 predicted proteins | sample KBSCornC52_FD_184301 | JGI IMG/M metagenome (GOLD analysis project Ga0207667, IMG submission 184301) | Corn rhizosphere microbial communities from Kellogg Biological Station, Michigan, USA - KBS Corn C5-2 (SPAdes) (version 2) | ecosystem: Host-associated > Plants > Roots > Rhizosphere > Soil ... | reverse complement strand
GGCAGGACAGAGAATCAGAATCCGTTTGAAGGCATATGACTACCGCGTGCTGGACACCTCCACCGGGGAGATTGTGGATACGGCCAAGCGCACTGGCGCGCAGGTTGCGGGTCCCATTCCGCTGCCCACCATGAAGAACAAGTACTGCGTTCTGCGCTCGCCGCACGTGGATAAGAAGTCGCGCGAGGCATTCGAGATCCGTACCCACAAGCGGCTGATCGACATCCTGGAGCCGACGCAGCAGACGGTGGATGCGCTGATGAAGCTCGATTTGCCTGCAGGCGTGGACGTCGAGATCAAGACAGTACAGAAGTAATTTAGGCAGCAATGACTCCGGCAGTGCCGCGCCAGACGGCCGGCATGATGAGGAAAGGAAACGACGATGGCAGTGACAGGAATTCTCGGTAAGAAGATTGGCATGACCCAGGTCTTTGACGACCGCGGCGATGTACACCCGGTAACGGTGCTGAAGGCGGGTCCGTGCGTGATTACGCAACTGAAGACGCTGGCAAGGGACGGCTACGATGCCGCGCAGATCGGCTATGTCGATTTCATCAAGGCGTCGAAAGTGAACAAGGCAATGACGGGCCACTTCGCCAAGTCGAATGTTCCTCCGGTGCGCGTGCTCAAGGAAGTCCCGGTCGAGCCGGCCAAAGAGGGCGAGGAGAACGGCGCGGTGAAGGCCGGCGACCGGATCATGGTTGATATCTTCGCGGACGAAAAGTTTGTGGACGTGATCGGCACCTCAAAGGGTCGCGGTTTTGCAGGCGTCGTACGCCGCCATCACTTCGGTGGCGGTCCCAAGGCACACGGCCACATGTTCCAGGTGCAGGGCTCGATCGGAGCGTCGTCGTTCCCCTCGCGTGTGTTCCCAGGGCAGCGTATGCCGGGTCACATGGGCGACGACCAGGTCACGGTTCGTAATCTGCGCATTCGCGGCATCGACATGGATGACAACCTGCTGCTGGTAGAAGGCGCAGTTCCAGGGCCGCGGGACGGATATGTCCTGATTTCGAAGGCGAAGGCTCCGCCGCGTGAGCGCCGCGGATTTGCGGGTTCGGGCACGGTCGATCCGCTGAAGGCTTCCAAGAAGGCTTCCGCCAAGAAGAAGTAAGAACGGAACGGAACAGAGCGGATTTCGCTTTGGTTTGAAATGAGAGCAACCGCTGCGCGGGGAACAGACCGGGAAACGCAGCCAAACAAGGTCAGGGCTCGCCGCAGCGATGGCGGGCAAGAAGAGAGAAGAACGATGGCAAACATCAACGTAGTCAACCTCGGAGGCAAAAAGGTCGGCGAGTTCGAACTGCTCGACGACATCTTTGCCCCCGAGGTGAATGACGGACTGCTCTGGGAGGCGGTGAAGCACTATCGCGCTGCGCTCCGCCAGGGTACGGCGTCGACCAAGAACCGTTCGCAGGTCTCCGGAGCCGGACGCAAGCTGTGGAAGCAGAAGGGCACCGGCCGCGCACGCGTGGGCTCGATCCGCACCCCGATCTGGCGTGGCGGCGGCACCGTTCACGGACCTCAGCCGCGCAGCTATGAGTATCAGTTCCCGAAGAAGAAGCTGATGGGCGCGCTGCGGTCGGCACTGGTGGCGAAGATTTCGGAAGGCAAGCTGACTGTGGTGGATTCCTTTGCTGTCGACGAGGCGAAGACCAAGCACTATCGCAATGCCCTGAATAAGCTGGAGACGGGCAAGACCACTCTGCTGGTTGAGACCAGCCGCCAGCTTGACGAGAAGCTTTACCTCGGCTCGCGCAACCTGGATGGCGTGGAACTGGTGCTGAGCTCGGAGGTTCACCCATACGACCTGCTCCGCTATGAGCACGCAGTCTTTTCCAAGGACGCACTCGAGGCTCTGCAGGAGACATTAAAGAAGTTCGTACCCAAGCGCGGCAAGACTGCCGGGAAGGAGGTTGCGTAATGCCGACTCTCTATAACGTCATTCGCCGCCCGCTGATAACCGAGAAGGGACTGGGTGTGAAGGAGACGCAGAACACGCTGGTCTTCGAAGTGGATCTGAAGGCCACCAAGACGGAAGTGAAGCAGGCCGTCGAGACGCTGTTCAAGGTTAAGGTCTTCGGGGTCCGCACCTCAACCGTGGAAGGCAAGGAGCGCCGCCGTGGAAAGTTTACCGGCTACCGCCCCGACTGGAAGAAGGCTTATGTCCGGCTGCAGGATGGACAGAAGATGCCGGAGTACCTGGACAGCCTCTAAACACCTGGGCAGCCTGCGAAGGCAGTCCAGAACGAAGTTAGCAGTCAGCGAGAAACAGACATGCCGATTAAGACATTTCGACCGATTACCCCGACACTCCGCTTTCAGACTAAGCTGGTCAACGACGATCTGACGACGGACACGCCGCACAAGCCGCTGCTGACGGTCAAGCAGCGCACCGGCGGCCGCAACAGCACCGGCAGGATGACGATTCGTCACCAGGGCGGCGGCCACAAGCAGAAGCTGCGGCTCATCGACTTCAAGCGCGATAAGTTCGGCATTCCGGCCAAGGTTGCGACCATCGAGTACGACCCCAACCGCAGCTCGCGCATTGCGCTGGTGCATTATGCGGACGGCGAGAAGCGCTACATCATTCAGCCGATCGGGTTGAAGGTGGGGCAGACCATCATGAGCGGGCCCGACGCCGATATTCTGGTGGGCAACGCGCTTCCGCTCAAGAACATTCCCGCCGGCACGACGGTGCACAATATCGAGCTTCGGCCGGGCAAGGGCGCGCAGATGGCGCGTTCGGCTGGATCGCAGGCTCAGCTGGTGGCCAAGGAAGGCGACTACGCGCTGCTGAAACTGCCTTCGGGCGAGACGCGCCGCGTGCTGGTCGAGTGCATGGCCACGGTAGGGCAGGTGGGCAACACCGATCACGAGAACACCTCGATCGGCAAGGCCGGCCGCAACCGCTGGAAGGGTATTCGCCCGGCGAACCGTGGCGTTTCGATGAATCCGGTCGATCACCCGCACGGCGGCGGTGAAGGCAAGACCTCGGGAGGCCGTCATCCGGTCACCCCGTGGGGCCAGCCTACCCGCGGATACAAGACACGCAACAACAAGCGGACGGACGTATTCATCGTCAGCCGCCGCGGCAAGTAATTCGGCAGAATCGCAACCGGCAGCAGAAGGATTTCGGAGCAGCTTACTATGGCACGTTCAGCAAAGAAGGGTCCGTTCATCGACGAGCATCTGCAGTCGAAGATTACGGTCATGAACCAGTCCAACGACAAGAAGGTCGTGCGCACCTGGTCGCGCCGCTCGACGATCTTTCCCGACATGGTCGGCCACACCATTGCCGTCCACAACGGCCGCAAGTTCATTCCGGTGTATGTGACCGAGAACATGGTGGGCCACAAGCTGGGTGAGTTCTCGGCGACCCGTACGTTCAAGGGCCACTCGGCGAAGGCCTCTGAATCATCGGCAAAACCGAAATAGCGTATTCGCGCCCTAGGCGGCGCACTGAAGATCGTTTTGAAGGAATGACGTCATGTCGAAGATCGCAGCAGAAAAAGTCCGAGAGTTCCGCGCTGAGGCCAGGTTCCAGCGCACCAGCCCGCAGAAGGCGAAGCTGGTCCTGGACACCATCAAGGGAATGCGCGTCGAGCAGGCGCTGAACACGGTCCACTTCTCCACCAAGCGCATTGCGCCGGTGATCGAAAAGGTGCTGCGCTCAGCGATCCAGAACGCGAACTACGTCTCGCAGGAGCAGGGGCTCGATGTCGACGTGGACAACCTCTACGTTCGGACTGCGGTGGCCAATGAGGGTCCGCGCATGAAGCGCATCCGCCCGGCTCCGATGGGACGCGCGTTCCGTTATCAGCGGCGCATCGCGCACATCATCGTTACGGTCGCTGAGAAGAAGCAGCAGCAGACCGGCTCCTCCGCAACTGGTGGCGAGGCTCCGGCCGCGAAGACCAAGGGCAAGAAGCCCGCGGCGAAAAAGACGGCGGCCAAGAAGACCGCAGCGAAGAAGGCTCCGGCCAAGAAGGCGGCCAAGAAGACCGCTGCCAAGGCAGCGAAGTAAAGGTTTCCGGGGCGCGAACGCTCCGGCAGTTCAGGGATCATTCAAAGCCCCACCGGCTCAACCGGGGACGGGGTCGAAGTAAAGGGAAGCTATGGGACAGAAGGTCCATCCGTATGGATTCCGGCTCGGAATCAACAAGCCGTTCAAGTCGCGCTGGTTCGTCGAGCGCGGCTACGACAAGCTGCTGGTCGAGGACGTGAAGCTGAAGGCGGAGCTTCGCGAGAAGCTGAAGGCCGCCGGCGTCAGCTCGGTTGAGGTGGAGCGTCCGGGCAACAAGCTGCGGCTCATTATCCGCACTGCGCGTCCCGGCATCATCATCGGCCGGAAGGGCGCGGAGATCGACAAGCTGAAGGCGGACATCCAGAAGCGCACCTCGCGCGAGGTTTTCATCGACATCCTCGAGGTGAATAAGCCGGAGCTCGACGCACAGCTGGTGGCGGAGAACATCGCGCTGCAGCTGGAGAAGCGCGTCAGCTTCCGCCGCGCGATGCGCAAGTCGGTCGACTCGGCGCTGCGCTTTGGCTGCAAGGGGATCAAGGTGCGGGTCTCGGGCCGGTTGAACGGCAATGAGATCGCCCGCTCGGAGTGGTATCTGCAGGGCCGTCTGCCGCTGCACACGCTGCGCGCGGACATCGATTACGGCTTTGCCGAGGCGAAGACCACGTATGGAGTAATCGGCGTGAAGACCTGGGTGTATCGCGGCGATATATACGAGCAGAAGAAGCGGCGCGAGCAGGGTGCGACCGCCGGGGTGTTCTAAACGGTTTTGGATTGAGCGGGGAGCGACGAGCTCCAGCAATGTTGCAGGTCAGAGGTTTTCGTTATGTTGATGCCAAAGAAGGTCAAGTATCGCAAGCAGCAGCGCGGACGCATGCGCGGCAAGGCCTGGCGCGGGTCCGATCTGTCGTTCGGAGAGTTCGGTCTGAAGGTCCAGGAGTGCGGATACATCACTGACCGCCAGATTGAAGCGAGCCGTATTGCGATGACGCGCTTCATCAAGCGCGGCGGTAAAGTGTGGCTGCGCCTGTTCCCAGACAAGCCGATCACCAAGAAGCCGGCCGAGACCCGTATGGGCAAAGGCAAGGGCGCTCCGGACCACTGGGTTGCGGTGGTGCGGCCGGGCAAGATCCTGTTCGAGATGGAAGGCGTCTCTTCCGAGATGGCTCGTGAAGCGATGCGGCTGGCTGCGCACAAGCTTCCGCTGAAGACGGTTTTCGTGCAGCGTCACGACGTGCAGAACACGGTTGCTGCCAAGTAGCACCTGAAGCAGGCGCACGCGGCCTGTGCTCGAAAGATTCGAACGAAAGAAGAGACTTATGGAACTTGAAAAGATCCGCAACCTGAGCGACGACGAGCTCAAGAGCCAGCAGGCCAAGACAGCTGAGCAGCTCTTCCGGCTCCGCTTCCAGCAGAGCCTCGGCAATAACGAGGGCGTTAAGAAGCTGCGCGGGCTGAAGCTCGAGATTGCTCGCATCCAGACCGTCGCCCGTGAGCGTGAGCTGGCTGGGGCCAAGGGCGCTGCGCCCGCTCCGGTGGCAACCACGCGCAAGAAAGCGAAGAAGGACTAATCCATGGCAGAGACAACGAACACAGCAGTTGCGCCTGAAACGCAATCCTCGCGCCGCAACGAAAAGGTCGGCACGGTGGTTTCGACCAAGATGCAGAAGACGATCGTAGTTGAGATCGAAATCCGCAAGGCGCACCCGAAGTACAAGCGGGTGATGAAGTCGAACAAGAAGTTTTACGCGCACGATGAGCTGAACTCGGCCCGCGTGGGGGATGTGGTCCGCATTCGCGAGGCGCGTCCTCTGTCGAAGCTCAAGCGCTGGTCGCTGGAGGAGATTGTGCGTCGCTCGTCGCTGGCGCAGCTCGATGAGAAGAGCCCGGTCGAAGAAGCTCAGTAAGGTTTTTCCCGGCATCTGCATGCCGGGCGGCAGCGGCTGTTTGTAGCGCCGAGGGTATAGAAGGCCGTCAGGCCCAGGAGAACGAAGATGTCAGTACAGATGAGAACAATCCTCGAGGTGGCCGATAATTCCGGCGCCCGCAAGCTGCAGGTGATTCTGCCGCTGGGCGGCGGCCTGGGTAAGAAGGCAGGCCTCGGCGATGTGGTTACGGCCGCGGTCAAGGAAGCCTCGCCGGATGGCACGGTCAAGAAGGGGAAGGTCGTCAAGGCGGTCATTGTGCGCACCCGCAAGGAGGCGCGCCGCCGCGACGGAACCTATATTCGCTTCGATCAGAACGCCGCCGTGGTCATCAACGATGCGATGGAACCGGTCGGGACCCGTGTGTTTGGCCCGGTGGCCCGAGAGCTGCGCGAGAAGAAGTTTCTGAAGATCGTCTCGCTGGCGCCGGAAGTTATCTAACTGCGGTGTCCGGTTCCTTGCTTGGAACTGGAACGCAAGAACCCGCCGGTGGAAACCGAGGCCCTAAGCCAGAAGCTTGGGGATAACAGCTAGGAGCTGTTTGTTATGGCAGGCATCAAGATCAAGCGCAACGACACCGTCGAGGTGATCGCAGGCAAGGATAAAGGCAAGCGCGGACGTGTACTGCGCGTGATGGCGGACAAGGACCGCGTACTGGTCGAGCACGTGATGATGATCAAGAAGCACGTGAAGCCGAACCCTCAGCGCAATATCCAGGGCGGCATCGCCGAGCAGGAGTCCCCGATCCATATCTCGAACGTGATGTTGGTGGACGGGGAAGGCAAGAAGACACGAGTTGGCAGCCGGCTTGAGGGCGAGCGCCGGGTGCGTGTCTCCAAGGCGAGCGGGAATGTGATCGCGGACAAGAAGAAGTAAGCAAGTTAGCAGAGCGTTTTTGGGTACTGAGTAGCAACGGAGCACCCCACGAATCGGTACACGGGCCCTGAGCCCACTCCGTAGACCGTGGAGAAAAGAGAGAACACCATGGCAGCACGATTCAAAGAAAAGTATGTAAGTGAGATTCGCCCGGCGATCGCGAAGGAACTGGGGATCGAGAACGCGATGGCGATTCCGCGGCTGGAGAAGATTGTCATCAACATGGGTCTGGGGGAAGCGACCCAGAACGTGAAGATTATCGACCCGCTGGTTGCCGACCTCGGAGCCATCAGTGGCCAGAAGCCGGTAACGACGAAGGCGAAGAAGTCGATCGCCGCCTTCAAGGTCCGCGAGGGCATGCCCATCGGCGCCATGGTGACGCTGCGCGGCGATAAGATGTACGAGTTTCTCGATCGCTTGATCACGGTGGCATTGCCCCGTGTCCGCGACTTCCGCGGCGTATCGTCGAAGAGCTTCGACGGCCGCGGCAACTATACGCTGGGTCTGCGCGACCAGCTCATCTTCGCCGAGATCGATTACGCGAAGGTGGACAAGATGAAGGGCATGAACGTCACCATCGTCACCACCGCTGTGGACGACAACGGAGCGCGCGCGCTGCTGAAGCACTTTGGCATGCCCTTCCGGGCCGGCGCCTAACCGCAAGTTTTGTAAGGATAGAGAGCACACACTATGGCAACTACTGCAAAGCGCGTCAAAGACGCAAAGAAGCCGAAGTTCAAGTCCCGCCAGCACAACCGCTGCCAGCTCTGCGGCCGTCCGCGCGCGTTTCTGCGCAAATTCGGCGTCTGCCGCCTGTGCTTCCGCGGCCTTGCGCTCAAGGGCGAGATTCCGGGCGTCGTCAAATCAAGCTGGTAGCCTGCGGCTGCGGTGCCCTGTATACTTGAAGGGTTGTCGCAACCGTACCAACCTTCCAGAGACCTCATCCGCCCGGGATGCTGAAGTCTGGAGGAGCAATCTGATCCATCCGGGCCGAAGTGGCCCCTCACATCCGCAAGTTGCGAAATGTCTCCGTCTGGTTCTCGCTGCATCCCGCATGCGCCGAGCGAACGGGAGATGAAGGAGAATGAATGAACCTGACCGACCCGGTAGCCGATTTTCTAACGCGTATCCGCAATTCCATCCGCGCGCGTCATCAGAAGCTTGACATCCCTGCATCCCGGCTGAAGACCGAGATCGCCCGCATTCTCAAGGAAGAGGGCTACATCGCCAACTACAAGCCGACGGAAGAGGGTGGCCTGAAGGTGTTGCGCGTGTACCTCAAGTATGGTCCGAACAATGAGGCGGTCATCCGTGACCTGCAGCGTGTCTCCCGTCCTGGCTGCCGTGTATATGTGGGCCGTGATGAGATCCGCCGCGTGCAAGGCGGACTCGGTATTTCCATCATGACGACTCCGAAGGGCGTCATGACTGGCCGTCAGGCTCGGCGCGAAGGCGTCGGGGGCGAGATTCTCTGCGAAGTCTGGTAACCCGGTGCTCGGCCGCGGCAAACGCGGGCGCAGTATCGATTGCATTTTCTGGCGCTGTTGGTTGCGCCGCCTTAGACGAATGAAGGTTTAGCGGCTGCAGTGGAACTCGGACGCGGAAGCGCTGAGAGACTCGCAAGCCACCGAAGGATTTTGAAATGTCTCGTATTGGAAAGAAGCCTATTCCGCTGCCCGCCGGCGTCAAGTACACCGTGATTGAGAACGGCAACCAGGTTCTGGTCGAAGGGCCGAAGGGCAAGGTGACCGCCATGCTGCCCGGCGGCATCAAGCTGGTGCAGAAGGACGGTACCCTGATCGCCGAGCGCGAGAACGAGAAGCAGGCTGCGTTTCACGGGCTGGCGCGTGCTCTGGTCTACAACGCCGTCACCGGCGTGACCACCGGCTGGACCAAGGATCTCGACATCGTCGGGATCGGATATCGCGCTGAGATGAAGGGCAAGAGCACGGTCGTGTTCACGCTCGGCTTCTCGCATCCGATCGAGTTTCCTCTGCCAACCGGCATCGATGTTGCTATCGACCCGAAGCAGACGCACCTGACGATCTCGGGCATCGATCGCCAGAAGGTAGGCCAGGTCGCCGCCGACATGCGGTCGCTGCGCAAGCCTGATCCGTACAAGAACAAGGGTGTTCGCTATACGGGCGAGAAGCTGAAGAAGAAGGTTGGCAAGACGGGCGCGAAGTAAGCCGTAGCCCTGGATTTATAAACCGAACGTCGCCGGCACTCCTGCGACGCCCATAGGAAGGAAGAAACAATGTTGAAGCCACGCGAACGCAATGTCATCCGCAAGCGGGTCCACTCGCGCATCCGGGAGAAGATGTCGGGAACGGCCGAGCGCCCCCGCCTCAACGTCTACCGCTCGTTGAACCACATTTACACGCAGCTGATTGATGATCAGTCCGGCGTGACTCTGGTCTCGGCATCCAGCAAGGGCAAGAAGACCGAAGAGAAGGCCTACGGCGGGAACGTCGCCGCTGCGAAGCTGGTCGGCAAGCTGATCGCCGAGCGAGCGCAGGAGAAGGGCATCAAGCGGATTGTGTTCGACCGCGGCGGATACCTGTATCACGGCCGGGTGAAGGCACTGGCTGAAGCGGCTCGCGAGGCTGGACTGGAATTCTAGGTTGGTTTTTGGCGCGCCCGGAACGGCGGCCGGAAAGTTGGAAGGAATATGGCACTGGCTAAAAAGAAGGTGGACGGCAACCGGATGAACCTCAAGGATGAGGTGGTTTCCATTAACCGCGTCACCAAGGTGGTTAAGGGCGGTAAGAATATGTCTTTTGCCGCGCTGGTTGTCGTGGGCGATCCCGCCGAGGGAGTGGTCGGCTATGGCTCGGGTAAGGCCAAGGAAGTTCCCCAGGCGATCCGCAAAGGCATTGAGGCGGCCAAGAAGAACCTGGTCCGCGTCAATCTGACACAGACCAGCATTCCGCATCAGGTTCTGGGCCGATTCGGCGCCGGTTCCGTGATGCTGAAGCCTGCCCCGGAAGGTACCGGCGTGATTGCCGGCAAGACCGTCCGCGCGGTGATGACCTCGGCAGGCGTGCAGAACGTGCTCACCAAGTCACTCGGCTCGGCTAACCCGCACAACGTCATCAAGGCGACGTTCGACGCGCTGATCCAGCTGCGAAACAAGGACGAGGTTGCCGCCCTGCGCGGCAAGACAGTGGAAGAACTGTAAGCAGCAGTTTTGGGCCGCTGCGTCGTGCAGCCGGTCGCTTTTAAATTCGGAGAAGACAAATGGCAGCCGCAAACACAATCAAGCTTCAGTACTTCCGCTCGAAGATCTGCACCCCAGTGAAGCACAAACTGGTCATCAAAGGTCTGGGTTTCACGCGTCTCAACCAGGTGATCGAGCGCGAGGACTCGCCGTCCATTCGTGGCATGGTGGCGAAGGTGCCGCACCTGGTTCGCGTCGTCGAGTAGCCGCTGGCGGCCGGGTTCGCCAGCTTTATTTCAATGTCGTGCCCCGAGCGGGCTTCGGCAAATTACATGCGAGTCGGTTGAGAGCTGTTCAGGCTGCTTGCCGGCGTTATAGCGAGGACCTCAAATGGCAATTCGCAATCTATCCAATCTCCGGGCGCCCAAGAAGGCCAACGAGAACAAGAAACGTGTCGGGCGCGGCATGGGCTCGGGTATGGGCAAGACTTCAACCCGCGGCCATAAGGGCCAGGGCTCGCGCTCCGGCTCGTCGCTGATGCGCGGCTTTGAAGGCGGCCAGATGCCGCTGCACCGCCGTCTGCCCAAGCGCGGCTTCAACAACATCTTCCGTACCGAGTACACCGTGCTTGGCCTCGATCGGATTGCTGAGATCCTCACGGAGCAGCCCGGCACTGAGTTCACGCTTGAGAAGATTGTTGCGCTGGGGCTGCTGCGGAAGAAGAACGGCCTGATCAAGGTTCTCAACAACGGCGCGATTTCGAGCCCCGTTACCATTCATGCGCACAAGTTCTCCAAGAGCGCCCAGGAAGCGATCGAAAAGGCCGGCGGCAAGGCTGTTCTGATCGGATAGTCTCGCCGGAGAATTTGTACGGCGAGGCTTCCGGTCTGCCGTACACTGACGAAGGAAAATGCAGGGCGTTCGCCCTGCGGGTTCAGGCACTCACCGCCTGGCCTGGCCAGCATCACCCGAGGTCCTGATGTTCGAGAAATTCGCCAACATCTTCCGCATCCCCGACCTGCGCAAGCGCGTTCTGTTCACGCTTGGTCTGCTGGCCGTCTATCGCCTGGGCGCGTACATTCCCACACCCGGCATCAACTCCGATGCGCTGAACCAGTACTTCAATGCGAACTCGCAGTCCGCACTTGCTCTTGCGGATCTGTTCACCGGCGGAAACCTGCGCCGGCTCACCATTTTCGCGTTGGGGATCATGCCGTACATCACGGCGTCCATAATTTTCCAGCTGCTCACCGTGATCTATGAGCCGCTGGCGAAGCTGCAGAAGGAAGGCGAGCTGGGCCGCCGCAAGATTACCCAGTGGACGCGTTATGTCACGATCCTGCTTGGGATCATCCAGTCGTTCGCGATCTCGCTGACGCTGACCGGCTCCGGCAGCAACATGGTCACGCTATCGCGTGGGGCCTTTATTCCGCTTTGCGTTGTCACGCTGACCGCCGGCACTGCTTTCATCATGTGGCTTGGCGAGCAGATTACGGAACGCGGCATCGGCAATGGCATGTCGCTCCTCATCTTTGCCGGTATTGTGGTCGGGCTGCCCCGGGGCATCCATGATCTGTGGGATAAGGCCCGCGACGCAGCATGGGGTCCGTTTACGCCCATTGCGATCGCGTTGCTGGTCGTCGTCATGGCCGCCATCGTAGCCTTCATCGTGTTTGTCGAGCGCTCTGAGCGCCGCATTCCGGTGCAGTACGCCAAACGCATCGTCGGCCGCAAGATGATGGGAGGGCAGTCCACTCATCTGCCGCTGCGGGTCAACTCCGGCGGCGTGATGCCGATCATTTTTGCAAGCTCCATCCTTTCCGCACCACTGCTCTTCCAGAACATGAAACTTTTCGGTGGAACGCCGCTGAGCGAGACTACGTTCCTGGGCCCCATCCTCCGCGCTCTGGCGCCCGGCGAGCCCTGGTACGAGCTGCTCTCCTACGTTGCGATTATCTTTTTCGCCTATTTCTATATATCCATCGTCTTTCGTCCTGACGACATTGCCGACAATATGCGCAAGTACGGCGGCTTTATCCCCGGCATTCGCCCCGGGCGGCGCACCTCGGACTTTATTAATGACGTCCTCACCCGCATTACGCTGGTCGGTGCGATCTACCTGGTTATCGTGTGGACCATTCCGGGCCTGCTCATGACCGGCATTCACTTCAATCACCTCTGGCTGATTGGCAGGGCCTTCGACTCGCTTCCCGGCTGGATGGTAAATGGTTTGGGCGTGAACTTCTACTTCGGCGGTACCTCCTTGCTGATCGTGGTCGGCGTGGCCATGGACACCGTACAGCAGATCGAGTCGCAACTCATCATGCGCCACTACGAAGGCTTCTCGCCTAAGAGCGGCCGAATCCGCGGGCGCCGAAGCTGGTAGGAAAGAATTGCTAGGCAACGCTACCTTGAACTCCGATACCGCATCGCACTCCACGGCCCCGGCGGACGCAAGTTTTCTGCCCGGGCCGGTTCTCCTTCTGGGCGCTCCGGGAGTGGGTAAGGGCACCCAGGCACAGCTTCTGGTATCGCGATACGGTATTCCGCAGATCTCTACCGGCGACCTGCTGCGTGCCAACATCGCTCGAGGCACTGAGATTGGCCTTAAGGCCAAGGAGATCATCAGCTCCGGTCGCCTGGTGGATGACGCGCTGGTCAATGCTATGGTTCTTGCCCGGCTTCAGGAGCCGGACACCGCCAGAGGCTACATTCTGGACGGCTATCCGCGAACGCTCGATCAGGCCATGTTCCTCGACCGGACCCTTGCGGAACTCAGCCTTCCCCCGGCGCTTCCCGTCGTGGCTGTCAACATTATCGTGGCTTACGAGGAGCTGCTCCGCCGCATTACCGGCCGGCGAATCTGCCCTTCCTGCAAGAGCATCTACAACATCTATACGAATGCTCCACGGCTGGACGCCCTCTGCGACCTGGAGAGTGCCGCGCTGATTCAGCGCCCGGATGACACGGAAGAGGTCTTCCGCGAGCGCATGAAGACCTTCGAGCAGCAGACCGCGCCCGTTATCCATCACTATCGCGGGCTGGGACGGTTTGAAGAGGTCAACGGCGACCAGCCGGTTGAGGCCGTTCTCGCTGCAATCGAGTCCACGCTCCTCAAGCTGCGCGCAGCAGGAAGGTAGTCACCGCCACCATGGCGATTCTGATCAAGACCGACGCCGAGATCCAGAAGATGCGCCGCTCCGGAGAGGCCCTCCGCGAGGTGCATGAGGCTGTGCGGCCGCTGGTCGTCGCGGGCGCCAGCACTATGGACCTGGAGAATGCGGCCGTTGCCAAAATGGAGGCGCTCAAGGCGGAGTCTGCGTTCAGGGGATACCACGGCTATCCCGCGGTCCTTTGCACCTCGGTCAACAGCGAGGTGGTTCACGGCATTCCGTCAGCCACGCGAGTGCTTCAGGACGGAGACATTATCTCCATTGACTGCGGCGTGATTGTGGACGGCTTCTACTCGGACTGTGCCGTGACCTATGCGGTCGGATCGCCTTCGCCCACCGCCCGCAAGCTGCTCGACGTCACCCAGGCATCGCTGGAGGCGGCGATCCAGCAGGCCGTTCCAGGAGGCCGGCTGTTCGATATTTCCGCCACCGTACAGGAAATGTGCGAGGCCGAGGGCTTCGGGGTCGTCCGCGAGTTCGTCGGGCATGGCATTGGACGATCCATGCACGAGGACCCGCAACTCCCCAACTTTGGCGTACGAGGCAGGGGGCCAAGGCTCAAGCCCGGAATGGTTCTGGCTATTGAGCCGATGATCAACGCCGGGGCGCCCGAGGTAAAGGTGCTGCCGGACGGCTGGACCACTATTACCCAGGACGGCAGCCTCAGCGCCCATTTTGAGCACACCGTGGCGATCACTCGGGACGGACCACTGGTACTGACCCGATAGGCAATTTGCAGGGATGGGAGCTGTGGGCGGCCAGTCCACATACGCAATTCACAAGTGGAATCCTGCCCGCATTTCAAGGTATACTCAGAGATGCTGCGTGTACCACGGCAGCACCAGGGTTTGGACGCAATCTAACGTCCACGCCCGCACAAGGAGAGCGATTGTCGAAGGAAGATGCAATTGAAGTGATGGCGACGGTCGTCGAGACGCTGCCCAATGCGCTGTTCAAGGTTGAGCTTGAGAATAAGCACCAGGCCTTGGCGCACGTCTCAGGACGTATGCGCAAGAACTTCATCCGCATTCTCCCCGGCGATCGGGTTGCGATTGAGCTCAGTCCGTATGACCTCAGCCGCGGCCGCATTGTCTACCGCTACAAGTAGACGGAAGAACAGCTTCTAGCTGCTAGCGTTTGCTACTGGCTTTTTCGCTGACATACCCCGAGGGTTCCGCTCCGCCGGTTTTGTCTCTGGCTCAAATGCTAGAGACCGCGAACTGGCGGGTGCATCAGGAGTGTTATGAAGGTCCGTGCGTCTGTAAAGAAGATTTGCGATAAGTGCAAAGTGATCCACCGCCGCGGGGTTGTTCGCGTTATCTGCGAAAACGCCAAGCACAAACAGCGCCAGGGCTAATTCAGCCTGCCGCTTTGCCCCGTTGTACCCGGCCCCGTCAGGCGAGTTAGCCGAAGTCAAGGCTTGCGATGAACCTGGCGGACTTGCCGCCCACGAATTCACCCCTGTTTCCGCGGCCATAAGCGCTGCGAAGCTCCAACGAAAAGGAACCTCATGGCTCGTATTGCTGGAGTCGACGTACCGAATAACAAACAGGTACGCGTCGGACTCACCTACATCTTCGGCATTGGCGACTCACGCGCGGCCAAGATCCTCACCGAGGCCAATGTTGACCCGTTCGCGAAGGTCGGCACGCTCGACGAGGACGCGCTTAATCGCATCCGCCACGTCATTGAAACCCAGGGTCAGATTGAAGGCGACCTCCGCAAGGACGTCTCATTGAATATCAAGCGCCTCATTGAGATTCAGTCCTACCGTGGCCTCCGCCACCGCCGTTCGCTGCCGGTTCGGGGCCAGCGCACCCACACCAACGCACGCACCCGCAAAGGCCCGCGCAAGGGAACGGTTGCAGGCAAGAAGAAAGCGACCAAATAAGCCATGGCGAAGACTCAGAACAAGGCAGCCGGCGCCAAGGCCGGTAAGGGCAAGAAGTTCAAGAAGCGCGAGCGCAAGAATGTTCCATTCGGGCTCGTGTTCATCCAGGCCAGCTTCAACAACACTATCGTCACCATCACCGACCAGCAGGGCAATACGCTCTCCTGGAAGTCGGCTGGCTCACTCGGCTTCCGCGGCTCCCGCAAGGGAACCCCGTTTGCCGCGCAGCAGGCCGCTTCGGGCGCCGCATCTCTGGCCCGCGATCACGGCCTTCGCTCGGTCGACGTCCGCGTTGCCGGTCCAGGCTCGGGCCGCGAGTCGGCGATCCGCGCACTCGCTACCGCCGGCATTGAGGTTCGCTCCATCCGCGACGTCACGCCGATGCCGCACAACGGGTGCCGTCCTCCGAAGCGCCGCCGCGTGTAAGAGCAGCTTCTGGCCCTTAGCTTCAGCAAAAGGGGCAAGAGCAGCCAAAAGGAAACCGGATCGGGACGAAGCGCTTGAGCGTGTAAACCGATCGTCACCTGAAGTAAAGGAGCAATACAAATGGCACGTTACACCGGAGCCGTCTGCCGCCTCTGCCGCCGCGACGGTACTAAACTCTTCCTCAAGGGCGCCAAGTGCTTCACCGATAAGTGCCCCGTTGAAAAGCGCAACTTCCCCCCGGGCCAGCATGGCCAGTCCCGCAAGGTCAAGAAGGTCGTCGGCTACGGTCTGCAACTGCGCGAGAAGCAGAAAGCCAAGCGCATCTACTTCACGCTGGAAGGCCAGTTCCGCGAGTACTACCAGAAGGCCTCGCGCAGGACCGGTGTCACCGGCGAACTGCTGCTGCAGCAGCTTGAGACCCGGCTGGACAACGTCTGCTACCGGCTCGGCTTCGCGCTTTCCCGACGCCAGTCGCGCCAGCTCGTTCGCCACGGTCATATCCAGGTCAACGGCCGCAAGGTGAACATCCCCTCCTTCCAGTGCAAGGTGGGCGATGAGATCCAGGTCCGCGAGGGTTCCAAGAAGCTGGTAATCCTCGAAGAGTCGGCGAACTTCGCCAGCGGTCAGCGGGCGGTGCAGTGGCTCGATATCAACCGCGAAAATTTCTCCGGCAAGGTGCTTTCGCTGCCGAAGCGTGAGGATGTGAGCCTGCCGGTGAACGAGCAGCTCATCGTCGAGCTCTACAGCAAGTAAGTTTCAGGATTGGGTGCCCAGGTCTAATACAAAAGGCCTGGGCCTCCCGCGAAGAAAGCTCGATCGAGCGGTCCTCGCGAAGCGAACAACCTGGTCCGCAACAGAACCACCCGCCAGTCCGCAGAATGCATCGCGGCTAGGACGGATAAAGGAGAATCACTCATGCTTTGGAGAGGTTTCCAGAAGCCCAAGCGTCTCGCAGTCGACACCGACACACTCACCGAAAAGTACGGCAAGTTCTCCGCGCAGCCTTTTGAGCGCGGCTTCGGCACCACAATCGGCAATGCTCTACGCCGTACGCTGCTCTCGTCCATCGAGGGCGCAGCGGTCACGGCCGTTCGCATTGAGGGCGTGCTGCACGAATTCCAGTCCATCAGCGGAGTGGTCGAGGACGCGACTGACATCATCCTGAACCTGAAGCAAATTCCGTTCAAGCTCAACGGCGAGGGACCGAAGGCGCTCTACCTGCGCGCCGACGCCCCCGGCATCGTCACCTCCGGCATGATCGAGGCCGATGGCGACGTCGAGATCCTGGACAAAGACGTCTACATCTGCACCGTCTCCGAAGGCGGCAAAATCGACATGGAGATGCGCCTGAAGCGCGGGCGCGGCTACGTCTCAGCCGACAAAAACTTTGACGGCGACCTCGGCCTCGGCTTCATTCCGGTCGACTCCGTCCACTCTCCGGTGCGCAAGGTCAACTACCTCGTGGAAGCCGCCCGTCTGGGTCAGATCACCGACTACGACAAGCTGACCATCGAAATCTGGACCAACGGAACCGTCTTCCCGGCAGACGCGCTCGGCCTATCCGCGAAGCTGCTGAAGGACCACATGAACATCTTCATCAACTTCGAAGAGGAGATGGAGGCCGGTCAGGATCAGCTTGATTCTCCGGGTATGCGCAACGAGAACCTCAATCGGTCGGTTGAGGAGCTGGAGCTCTCGGTTCGCAGCTACAACTGCCTCAAGAACGCCAACATCGCCACCATCGGCGAACTCATCCAGAAGACCGAAGCGGAGATGCTCAAGACCAAGAACTTCGGTCGCAAGTCTCTGAATGAGATCAAGGAGATTCTGGCGCAGATGGGGCTCTCGCTCGGCATGAAGATCGACGAGCACGGCAACCCGGTTCCGGGTCCCACCTCCGTCCTGCCGGCGGCCACCCTTGCCGCCAGCTTCGGCAACTTCGATGACGAGGACGAGGATGAAGACGAAGACATCGAGCTGCCTGCGGAGCAGGAAAACTTCTAGTCAGGTATATAGTTCATTTCAAAGGCCGTATCCGCATTCGGATGCGGCCTTTCTTCATCTCCGGCGGCCAGTTCCTCACTTGCCAATGGTCGGCTCAGGTCCCGTGCTATACTAATGTTGCGCTTGAATGTAAACCGAGCGCGGGCATCGCAGGCAAGAGTTCCGGGATTTGCCGGAGTCTGGCCAGAGACTGCGATTGCTTCTCCCCACCGCAGATTCTCTCGGTTGTGAGCTTTAGAATCAGCTCCGCGAGCCCGAACCAGGGGCTCCGCCTCAATGAAGAAGCGCTGGTTGCTCTGGCTGGAAGACCCGTCAATGAGACGCGTCTCGCCGTGCAGCAGCTCATCGAACTCCGATTAGCCACGCTGAAATGTATGAACCTGTATGCCCGCGCGTCTTCGTGCGCCTGGCACACCTCTACACCGAACCTACATCGGTTCGAAGCGTACAAAGGACTATCTTGAATACCGCAATTCCCGAGCCTCAGGCTCCCAATACACAGATTCAGAACGTGATCGCCAACCAGACATCCTCCGCCATTGCGGTCGATTCCGCCGACATCCAGATTGATCCGGCCACCCACCTCCCGTTCCTCAAGAACGTCCACTTCAACGACTTTGCCATTTCGGACAAGCTGAAGACGCGTCTTGCAGCCGCTGGTTTCCAGACGCCCACGCCGGTCCAGGCGAAGGCAATTCCACCAGCCCTGGAACGCGCCGACATCCTTGCCACCGCCTCTACCGGCACCGGCAAGACTCTCAGCTTCCTCATTCCCATCATTGAGCACATGGACCGCAACCCGGTCGTGGTGCCCAAGGGCAAGCGTGGCCCCATCCGCGCCCTGATCTTGCTGCCGACCCGCGAGCTCGCCATGCAGGTCCTTGAGGCCTATACAAAGCTCGTCCCCAACGGCAAGCACGATGCTGTACTTGTCTGCGGCGGCCTGTCGGAGAATGTCCAGCTCGAAAATCTTGGTCGCGGACCCCGCCTGGTAGTCGCCACACCCGGACGGCTTGAGGACTTCCTCCGGCGTCGCGCCGTCAACATCTCCACGGTGGAGATGCTGGTGCTCGATGAGGTGGACCGCATGCTGGACATGGGCTTCCTGCCCGCCATCCGGCGCATCGTTGGCGCGCTGCCCCGCGGCCGCCAGACCATGTGCTACTCGGCCACGCTTGACGCCAATGTTGGCGAGATCGTCCGCGATTACGTGCGCAACCCGGTTCGTGTCGAGATCGGCCAGACCTCCAAGCCTTCCGACCGAGTCACCTTACGCTTCTACACTGTCATGCAGGACCAGAAGCTCGGACTGCTGGACCAGATGTTACGCGAAGAGACCGGCACGTTTCTGGTCTTCTCCCGCACCAAGCACGGCGCCGATCGCATCGCGAAGAAGCTGGAGAAGCTCGGTCACGATGCTGATGCCATCCACGGCGATCGCTCGCAGTCGCAGCGCAGCGCGGCGCTGAAAGGCTTTGCGACTGGCAAGCACCGCATCCTGGTTGCAACTGACGTCGCTGCGCGCGGCATCGACATCCAGGACATCGCGCACGTCGTAAACTACGACATGCCGAATGCGTCGGACGATTTCGTGCATCGCATCGGTCGCACCGGCCGCGCCGGCGCAACCGGCATTGCCACCACCTTCGTGATGCCTCAGGAGCGCTCCGACGCCCGCAAACTGGAGCGCGAGCTCAAGGTGCCGTTCCAGTGGTTCGAGGCTGATAAGAACCTCCAGAAAGAGGAGCGCAACAAGCCTCTCGATCTGAACTCCGGAGTTTCGGAACTGCTGGCTCTCGAGAGCCGTTCCTGGCGCGGTTCGCAGGGTGCGGGTGCTTCCGCCCCTGCCGGCGAACCCCGCACCCACAACGCGCACGGACAGCGTTCCGGCTCCCGCAGTGCGGGCGGCCGGCAGCGGTTCGGGCGCAGCGGCTCCGGATCGGCGCGCCGGGCACGATAGCCGGCGCTTCCGCGTTCTGCGCGCGGACCGTCACGACAGGCTTCAGAACTCCAGCTCCGCCAGGCACGCCAACCAGCGGCCTATTACGCGAGAATGCCCAAAGCAGGGTTCGCATCGTGTAGGGCGGAGCCGTTCTGCGTCGGGTCTCTCACGCAGGCGCTGTCACTTGATGAGCGCTTTCCAAACCATCGTTTACATCCCGTATACTTGAACAAGTGGATCGAGAAGCAGCCGCTCCTCTCCCCAGGACATTCGCACGGAAAGCACAACGACCAGCTAGCAATTCAAACGCCTGATTGGCCCGCCGGGCAGCTTGGGCGCGAAATACAGCGCGATGGGTGCATCCCCTGCCGGGTCGTGCGCTCCGGCTCGCCGACCGCTTCAGCAGACACAAGGATTTGCCATGATATCTGTCTCCAACGTCACGATGCGCTACGGCCAGAAGCTCCTCTTTGAGGATGTTTCCGTCACTTTCACCAGCGGCCGCCGCTACGGTCTTACCGGTCCCAACGGAGCCGGCAAGTCGACCTTCATGAAGATCCTCTCCGGCGAGATGGATGCGCAGAAGGGAACTGTTGTCCGTCCGCGGAAGGTCGGAGTGCTCTCGCAGAACCAGTACGCTTTTGATCAGTATCGCGTCATCGATACCGTCATCATGGGCAACAGGCGGCTGTGGGAGGCGCTCGAAGAACGGGAGATCATATACAACAAGCCCGAGATGACCGACGAAGACGGCTCCCGCCTGGGCGAGCTCGAAGGCATCGTCGGCGAGGAAGACGGCTACGAGGCCGAGGCCAACGCGGCCATCCTGCTGCAGGGCCTCGATATTCCCGACGAACTCCACGAGCGGCAGATGTCCGAGCTTCAGGGCGGCCAGAAGGTGCGCGTGCTGCTCGCACAGGCTCTCTTTGGCGAGCCCCAGGCGCTGCTGTTGGACGAGCCGACGAACTATCTGGATCTCGAGTCCATCCTCTGGCTGCAGGAGTTCCTCGTCCGTTACAACGGGACGCTGATCACCATCTCCCACGACCGTCATTTTTTGAACTCGGTCTGTACCCACATCGCGGACATCGATTACGAGACCATCATTCTCTACAACGGCGGCTACGACGACATGGTCGAGCAGAAGACCGCCATCCGCACCCGCATCGAAGCGCAGAATGAGCAGCGCGAGAAGAAGATCGCGCAGCTGAATGAGTTCATCGCGCGCTTCTCGGCAGGTACCCGGTCTAGTCAGGTCAACTCGCGCAAAAAGGAAGTGGAGCGGCTTGCTACCACCGAGCTTGCCCGGTCGAACATTCAGCGACCTTACATCCGCTTTGAGCAGGCGCGCCCCTCTGGCAAGCACGTGCTTGAGTTCGACAATATCCGCAAAGCCTACGAGCAGAAGGACGGCACGCCGCTGCAGGTGATCGACGGCTTCTCCGCTGCGTGCACTCGCGGCGATAAGATCGTGCTGATGGGGCGCAACGGGCAGGGCAAGACCACGCTTCTCAAAGCGCTGCTGGCGAACGCCTCCGGTGTCGACGAGAAGGACGTCTCCATCGACTCGGGCACCGTCAAGTGGGGGCACGAAGCCCAGATCGGCTACTTCGCCCAGGACTTCCGCGCTTCCATTCAGCCCGGCATCACTGTCAACGAGTGGCTGCATCAATTCGATCCAGAGGCGAGCACGGAAGACATTCGCGGCATCCTTGGCCGGATGCTCTTCCGCGGCGAGGAAGGCCTGAAGATCACCGATGCACTCTCGGGCGGCGAGGCGGCGCGCCTCCTCTTCTGTAAGCTCATGCTGCAGAAGCCCAACGTCCTTGTGCTCGACGAGCCCAGCAACCACTTGGATCTCGAAGCTATCAACGCCCTCAATACCGCGCTCCAGAAGTATGAGGGAACCGTGTTGCTGGTGACCCACGACCTTGATCTGATCGAGGAGGTCGCCACCCGAATCTGGCATTTCTCCGGCGGCCCGAATCATTTCCACATCGAAGATTTCAAAGGCCCCTATTCCGAGTATCAGCAGAAATCCGCTCTGGCGGCCCGCTAGCAGCTTCGGCAGCTCTGCTAACTGACGCCGATGCTATACTTCTGGCATCCCGCAGCGCCGAAGACGGCTCTGCGCATCCAATTCAGCAAAGGCATGGCGGCCCCGCAAGGGCACGCTGTGGAGGTACCCCATTCCGCCAATCGATAAACGTTCCGCCAAGTCTTTCATCCGAACCAATGAACGGATTCGCGCCCGCGAAATCCGCGTCATCGACGAGAACGGTGAACAGCTTGGGATTATGCCTCCTTTCGATGCTCTGAAGATGGCCCGCGAGCGTTCGCTCGACCTGGTGGAGATTTCACCCAATGCGGTTCCGCCTGTCTGCCGCATTCAGGATTACGGCAAGTTCCTCTACGAGAAAGACAAGAGTGAGCGCGCCGCCCGGAAGAAGCAGAAGGTCATCGTCATTAAGGAAGTGAAGTTCTCGGTCACGGTGGACGAGCACGACTATCAGACCAAGAAGAACCAGGCCGTTCGCTTCCTCGGCGAAGGCGACAAGGTCAAAGCCTCGCTTCGCTTCAAAGGCCGCCAAATGGCGCACCGAGATCTCGGATACAAAATCATTAACCGGCTGATCATGGACATCGGCGATGCGGGTACGGTGGAGTTCATGCCGCGCATGGAAGGCACCACGCTGCACGCCATCCTCGCGCCATCCCGCAAGGCAATGGAGGCCGCTCCGAAGAAACCGGCCGCCACTCCCGTCGCGGCCAAGCCGTCCGACGGCGCAGAACCAGCCAACGCGCAGGCCTGAGACCCCCAATTTTCTTAGGGGAAGAGTGAGACACCGCAGCGGCTGCTACGGTGTTCGCGCGTCAGTGCTTAATTGCCCACATCCCCCAGCTTGCCAGGATGGTTCCGCACACGAACAGGACAAAGCAGAACGCGCCGAAGCGGATCATCATGCGCGGCTCAGAGCGCTGGGTGATTCCAAACACCACCGATGTGAACAGCGAAAAGAGCAGCACGGCTCCAAAATGAGAGATGGTCAAGATTGCTTCCTTCCGGACGCTAACGAGTGAGCATCCACCGCCGCAACAATATTCAATAGTCCGGCCACCACGATGAACTTCGACCCATAGTCGGCCACCGCTGTCAGCACCGGCGCCTGTCCCCAGCCGATCATTCTTGCTAGCAGGTACAGCAGCCCCGACCCCAAATCACCAGCGAAGCCGAGCATATCCAGCGGCTCCCCGGTATTGGGCGTATAAACCTTGCCTTGCAATGCGATGCCTACAAAAAACATGCCGCCAATCGCAGCCATCAGCAGCAAGCCGCGAATCCATTTGCCCAGCAGCAGATGTCCGGCACCTGGAATCAGCCAGCCGGTCAGCAGCGTGAGTGCCGGAGAAATTCGCGGGGTAGCCGCGGTTGCGAGGCCCTTATCGCCGGGCGCTAATGGGTAGTCGATCTTGGCTGCCATCTCGCTCCATAATATCAGCGGGCGTGCTGCAGGCCCTGCTAGATACGGACCAGCTCCGTTTGCGCCCGCCCAGTGACTTCGGCGCGCCCGGGCCACGTGATCATGTTCACCTCGCTGCGGACTCCAAACTCTCCCGCAAAGTAGATGCCCGGCTCGACTGAGAAGCAGGTGTGCGGCAGAATTCGGCGCACGTCATGTGTCTCCAAGTTATCCAGGTGCGCGCCTGCTCCGTGGATCTCCACTCCGATGTTGTGTCCTGTGCGGTGCGGGAACCACTCCGCATAGCCGGCGGCACGGATTACCTCGCGCGCCGCATCATCTGCGTCGCAGCCCCGGATTGGCTCTCCCGCGGCGAAGGCGTGCTGCACTCGCGCGATCGCCGCATCGCGGGCCGCCCGGACCGTGTCGAAAATTGTGCGCTCCCGATCCGTCGGTTCACGGTCCACAACGCCGGTCCAGGTGATGTCGTAGTACACCGCTCCCGGATCCGGCAGCTTCGCCCACAGGTCAATCAATACAAAATCACCGCTGCGGATACGGCGGGAGCTACCGGCAGTCGGCTCGTAATGGGAGTCCGCGGAATTCGCACCGCAGCTCACATTTGGCCCATGCTCCCATACAAGGCCCTCCCGCCGGAAGCCCTCGGAGATAAACTCCACCATGGCGAACTCATCCGTGCCGTTGCCCCGCACCCGAGCGCCCAGCTCCTGCCACGCTGCCGCCAGAACAGCGTCGACCTTCCTCTGCGCAACAAAGTGGGAGTCGATCTGCGTCGCACTCAGCACTGCCTCAAACTGGCTCACCAGGTCGGCGGAGCTGACCACCTCTTTGCCCAGTCTGCGTACCGCCTCTACCGTGCCCGCATCCACCATTCCCACAGCAGGGATGGCGTTATCTGGCGAGTACTGCATGGCAATCGTTTTCGCGCCTTCGAGCAGGGCGGCGAGGCTGCCATCCAGCTCTTGCCACGTCGAATACTCCTTCTTGGACCCGGGCAGTGCATCCAGCCGCATGGACTCGATCCGGTGCACCAGCTTCTGCGGCTCGCCCGATGCAGGCACTCTATAGAACCAGCGTCGAGTTACATGCGCGTCTGCATCGAGACCGAGAATCCGATAGGCCAGAGGGTCGCGGCCGTGGTGATCGTAAAACAGCCATGAGTCGATCCCCGCGTCGCGCAGAGCAGCCTGGATCCGTTCGATGTTCATGGCGGAATTCTACTTGTGCTGCATTCGACGTGTGCGTCGCCGCGAAGCTCCGCGAAGGCACGGTGGCCTCATGTAGACTGGGCGAAGTGACCCACCGGAAGACTCCAGGTTCCAACGACTCCAGGGCTGCGCGCCGGCCGTTGCGGAAACCCTTTCTCATCCTGGCAGCTGCAACTGTATCTGCCCTGCTGTTACCGGTTTTGCCTGCCGATGCGTCCGTCCAATGCGTTACCGGTCCCGGAGCATCCCGTCCCGCCGACGTCTACGTGCCGCTCGATAGCTGGGTTTATCCGGCGCTCGACCGCCTGCACGGTCTGGGGTACCTTCAGACCGGTTTCCTCGGCCTGCGCCCCTGGACCCGCCGCAGCATCGCGAGCATGCTCGATGTCATCGATGCAGAAGGCGATATAGCACAGGATCAAACGGCCCGCAGTCTCTTTGAAGCTTTGCAGCAGGACTTCGCAGCCGGGGACTACAACTCCGATCAGCCGTCGTATGCATGCGAAAGTGCGTATGTCCGGCTGCAGGGTATCTCCGGGCAGACGCTGCGCGATAGCTTCCACCTGGGGCAGTCCATCGCATATGACTACGGCCGTCCCTATCAGCCGGGCTTTAACACCGTCGATGGTGTGAGCGGCAGCGCCGAGTACGGTCGCTTCAGCCTGTTTGCACGCGCAGAGTATCAGCACGCCCCAGCAGCGGCCGGCTACTCGCCTGCAATGGCCGCGACCTTGTCCGCTATCGATAATGTCCCGCTCGCAAGCAATCCTGTGCAGGCGACTATTCCCCAGGGTCCGATTGCCGCAACCAACACCTTTCGCATCGTAGAGGCGAACCTCTCCTATAGGCTCCTCAACCACGAGATATCTTTCGGTAAGAGCGATCACTGGCTTGCGCCAACCAAGGGCGGCAGCTTCCTCTACAGCAATAACGCGGAGAACATCTATGCCTTCCAGATCGACCGCGTGGAGCCCCTGTATATCCCGGGGCTTTCCTGGCTTACCGGCCCATTTCGCTATGACTTCTTCGTGGGCAGCCTGAAGGGGCACTCCGACCCGAACGATCCCTGGATCCACACCGAAAAGGTCAATTTCAAGCCGACACCGAACGTAGAGTTTGGATTCTCCCGCTCGACCATCTGGGGCGGCAAGGGCCACGCGCCGATCACGCTCCACACCTTCCTGAAGAGCTTCTTCAGTTTCCAGAATGTTCCGGCGGCGGAAAAGTTCTCGCGCAGCGATCCCGGCGCACGCTTCGGCACATTCGACTTCAGTTGGCGGCTCCCGTTCCTCTCTCACTGGATCACTCTCTATTCGGACTCACTCGTGCACGACGATGTCAGCCCCGCGGATGCGCCTCGTCATGCCGCCGTCCGCCCCGGAATTTATCTGAGCCGAATTCCTGGAATCCAAAAGCTCGATTTCCGGATCGAGGGGGTAAATACTGACCCGTCGGTACGTCGTAGTAATGGAGGTGGCTATCTCTACGCAGAGGGTGTCCAGCTTCAGGGATACACCAATAAGGGCTACATCCTGGGCGACGCTATGGGAAGGGAAGGGAAGGGTGGGCAGGTCTGGCTCACTTATCACCTCTCCCCGGAGGAGATGGTTCAGGTCTCTTTCCGCAACGCAAAAAATGCCAAGGACTTCGTTCCGCTCGGCACCACGCAGAACACTCTCGAGCTGCATGTGGTGAAAAGGCTGCGTGATGATCTCGAGCTCTCGGCCGAGCTTCGCCAGGAATGGTGGAAGGCTCCCGTGTATAAGCCCGGGCTCCAGACCGACACCGTGCTGACGTTTCAGATCACCGCGCTTCCGCATCGCCGCACAGCGGCCAAACCCTGAAGAGTCTGTCGCTCGCTCGACCCAAGTGCGCCAACCTCTATACTGGACGTAAATCAGTTAGCGTTGTCTTTCCAGGAGAAACCCACACCGAATGCGTGCGCTCGTAATCGACCAGCCCGGCGAAGCCAGAGTCGTTGACATTGAACCTGCGGCTCCGAATCCCGGTGAAGCCACTATGCGGATCCGCCGGATCGGGCTCTGCGGCACCGACCTCAGCACGTTCCTCGGCAAGAACCCTCTGGTCAGCTATCCCCGCGTTCCCGGTCACGAGATCGCCGCCACCCTGGAAGAGGTGCCGGATAATTCGATTGGTTTTGAATCCGGCATGGACGTCACCATGTCTCCTTACACCAACTGCGGAAAGTGCGCCGCCTGCCGGCAGGGCCGCTTCAACGCCTGTCGGTTCAACCAGACGCTGGGTGTGCAGCGGGACGGAGCCATGCGTGAGCGCTTCAGCATGCCGCTCGAGAAGCTCTACCGGGCGAATCTTCCCATTGAGGAGCTCTGCCTGGTTGAGCCGCTCACGGTCGGCTGTCACGCTGTGTCCCGCGGGCAGGTCACAGAGAGGGATACCGTGGCGATCTTTGGATGTGGTGGGGTCGGCCTGGGTGCAGTGTCGGCGGCGGCCTTCCGCGGCGCGAACGTTATCGCCATCGATATCGATGACAAGAAGCTCGGCGTGGCGCGTCAGGCCGGAGCGCGGCACCTGATCAACTCTACACGTGAGGACGTGCACGCTCTCCTGCAACAGGTCACAGAGGATCACGGTCCCAGCGTCGTCATTGAGGCGATCGGCAGGCCTGAAACCTTCCGTGCCGCCGTTGAGGAGGTCGCCTTCACCGGCCGCGTGGTGTACATCGGTTACGCCAAGGAGCACGTCAGCTACGAGACACGCCTCTTCGTGCAGAAGGAGCTCGATATTCGCGGCTCGCGGAACGCATTGCCGCAGGATTTCCACGAGGTGATCCGCATGTTCGAGAGCAAACGTTTCCCCACCTCCTCCGCTGTTAGCGCCACGGTACCGCTTGAGGAAGCGCCCGCACTCCTGAAAGCATGGAGTGAAAATCCCGCCGCGTTCACTAAGATCATGATCAGCTTCGATTAGGGCACGAACATTGCCGCTCGTTGTAGACTGCTGCCCATGAGCAACAATAGCTCGCGGGTGGATGCCTATATTGCTAAGGCCGCCGAATTCGCGAAGCCGATCCTGAGCCATCTTCGCGAAGCAGTCCATCAAGTCTGTCCGGATGTTGTTGAAGAAATGAAGTGGGGAAGGCCCTTCTTCGTCCATCGAGGCGTCATTCTCTGCGGCATGGCCGCATTCAAACAGCATTGCTCGTTTATGTTCTGGGGAGCGGAGATAAGAGAACTCCTCCGCCATGACGGCCTGCTCGAAGGCGACGGAATGGGAAGCTTCGGGAAAATCGCAAGCCTCCACGACCTGCCACCCGAACGGAAGATGCGGGGGTTTCTTCGTCGGGCGGTCGCCTTCATCGATGAGGGTCAGGGGCAGACGTTCATGGCCGCAAGCCGTAAGCCAGCCAAGCCGCCCAAGGCCGCGCCCGTGCTACCTCCCGAGTTTCTGAGTGCGTTGAAAAAGAACACCGCGGCCAGCAAGGTCTTTGCGGCTTTCAGTCCGAGTTGCAGGCGCGAGTACGTGGAGTGGATCGCCGAAGCAAAGAAGACCGAGACCCGCGACCGGCGTATCCAACAGGCCGTAGGCTGGATCTCCGAAGGTAAGCAGAGAAACTGGAAGTACATGGCGGGCCCGAGCTAAACGACCGGCTGACCTGATCCTCGAAACGGGAGCAAAATCCATGCGCGCATCAAGACTCTTCGCTCTGCTCTCATTCGCTGGCGTGGCTCTCACCGCGCCGGCCCAGCAGCCTGCAACTTCCATTTCGCCGGCTGCCGCACCGCACTCTACTGCAACTGCGATCCGGCAGAACGATCCCTGCAAGCAGGGCTCCATCGCTCCCAGGCGCGACCCCTACTCCCCCGGATTCGTACCGGCAGCCGAGATCGCGGATGGCCAGGTTCCTCCTGCGGAACGCGACGGCAACTTCGTCATCGGCCCGACGCATCGTCCCGCGCCCGAGACTCTTCCGCAAGATGGCGTCCCGCACGGCACTCTCTCTGAATTCAAGATGGAGTCCGCCGACAGCAAGCTCTATCCGGGAATAGTGCGCGAGCCCTGCACGTTTGGTACGCCGGACCCGGCGGATCCCGCCAAAATGGTCGTGACTACCAGCCATCCCGGTCCTTACACCCGGGAGGTTGGCGTCTACATCCCGAAGCAGTATGTGACCGGCACGGCCGCACCGTTCATGGTCGGTGCAGACGGCATCGATCACACTATGCCCATCATTCTCGACAACCTCATCGCTGCTCACAAGCTTCCACCCCTCATCTTCATCTCCATTTCAAATGGAGGAGGGGATGCGCAGGGAAGCGAGCGTGGGCTTGAGTACGACACCATGTCAGGCAGGTACGCCGAGTGGGTTCAATCCGAGGTCCTCCCCCTTGTCGAATCCAAATACAACGTGAAGCTCACCACCGATCCCGAGGGCCGAGCGACCATAGGCTCCAGTTCCGGGGCCTCCTGCGCTCTCGCCATGGCCTGGTATCACCCAGAGTGGTACCACCGCGTGCTCAGTTACTCCGGCACCTTCGTCAATCAGCAGTGGCCCACTGATCCGGCGGTCCCGCATGGCGCATGGGAGTTCCACGAGCATCTGATCCCGTCGAGTCCCGCCAAGCCCATTCGCATCTGGATGGAGACAGGGGACCGCGACCTCCTCAATCCCAACACGCTGCGCGACAATATGCACGATTGGGTGGTAGCCAACGAGAACATGGCTCGCGTCCTCGCCGCCAAGGGGTACCACTACCAGTTCGTCTTCGCGCGCAACGCGGGTCACTCCGATCGCGCCGTCCGCATGCAGACCGAGCCAGAGGCACTCGAGTACCTTTGGCTCGGCTATCCCATCTCCAAATAGCATTTCCAAGGAGCAGTCCGCAGAGCTGCTATTCGTAGCGAAGCGCCTCAATCGGGTCCAGTTTCGAGGCCCGGATTGCAGGAATCATTCCGCTCACCAGCCCTACTACCACCAGGATCGCCGTCGCCACAATGAGCGACAGGGGCGAAATCAGCAACCGAATGTCCGCCGCTTCGGCATTCTTGGCAAGCGCGCTGTAAAACGTTATCCGTCCTGCGAGCATGGAGACCAGCACCGCCAGTCCGATTCCCAATAGCCCACCGACACCTGTAATCGCCATCGCCTCGGCCATGAACTGCAGCAGAATGTGCCTCCGCCTCGCGCCCAGCGCCTTCTCTACTCCAATTTCGCGGGTCCTCTGCTGCACGGCCACAAGCATGATGTTCATCAACCCGATGCCGGCGATCCCTAGCGTCAGCGCCCCTACGAGCGACAGCAGCACATTCAGCGCAATGGTCAGAATGCTGAATTGCTTCAGTTCTGACATCAGATTTGCCACATAGACTGCATTGTGGTCCGACGGACGAAAGTGGTGGGCCGCGGCCAGCGTCTCCCGCACCGCCTTTTCTACCATCATGTTGTCGCCCGTATAGCCAAGCCATATCCCGCTGAGGTAATGCGTATCCACCAAGTCGCTCATGGTGTTGAACGGGATATACACCTGCCGGTTGACGTTGTTCTGATCGCCCTCCTGCATCTTCGGTTTCAAGACCCCGATCACCGTGAAAGCGACGCCGTTCAGCCGGACCGACTCTCCCAGCGCCCACCCGCCCGAAAAGAGCTTTGTCTTTGCCTCTGACCCCAGCACGCACACGTGTGCCCGTTGCTGGTTCTCCATGCCGTTGAAGATCCGCCCCTGGTCCGGCTCCAGCTTCATGAACTCCGCATAGACCGGCCGCACCCCATTCACCGGCCATGAGTAGGAGTGGAGGTCCGTCTGCACGGAGACGCCATCCTTATTCGCCACTGGCGAGATTTGCGTGATGCCCGGGACGCTCGCCGAAAGCCGGTCCACATCATCCAGCGTGAAGCGTACCTTCACACCTGCTTTGTCTCCGCCCGCTTGCTGGCTGGTCTTACCCGGGAACACGCCGATGGTATGTGTCCCCCACTGCTCGAAGATCGCCTGGATCGCCCGGCCGAACCCGGCACCGTAGGCCAGCAGCAGCACCACAGTCGCGATTCCCCACGCCATGCCCACCATCGTGATCGCGGTGCGCCGCCGGTTGAACAGCATCGCCTCCCACGCCTGCAAGAGAATATCCTTCAGCATCGGCTCTCCTACTCGCGCCGCAGCGCCTCAATCGGGTCCAACGCGGCGGCTTTGCTCGCCGGATAGAGTCCCGCGGCCACGCCGCTGAGCACCAGGCATCCTAAAGCCAGCCCTGCCGACCACGGCACCAGACGCGGCGGATCAAACCCCGGCATCTTGTTCGTCAGAAACTGTTGCAGCACCCACATGAACGCCGCCGAGATCGCAATCCCAATCAAGCCGCTGATGCCGGTCAGCAGCAGCCCCTCCCAGAAGAACTGCGCCACAATGGACCGCTTCGTCGCTCCGATCGCCTTCAGCAACCCGATCTCCCGAGTCCGTTCGGTCACCGATACCAACATGATGTTCACGATCCCGACCGCGCCCAATCCGAGGGTGACAATGCCTACGCCGCCGAGAAACACGTCCATCCCGTCGAAAATCGCGCCTACCATTCTCTCTTCCTCAATCGAGTCGAACTGGTCGAAGGCGTCGCGCATGGAAGGATCGAAGCCATGCCGCGCTGCAATCATGCGGTCGGCAGCGGCTAGAGCCGCACTCGATTCCCCTCGTACCGTCGGCTGAAACTGGATGGAAGTCAGTGCGTCCGGGTCGATGTTGTCGCCCTTCAGGGGAAACAGCTCATGCATCGTGGTCACCGGAATGTAGATCCGCTGGTCCGGCCCATCATCATCGCCGCGGCTGATCTTGTCCGCCGTTCCTATCACTAGAAACTCCGTCCCATTGATCGTGATGCTCTCGCCCAGCACCGGCCTGCCCGGGAACAGCAGTTGCGACGCCTTCAACCCAAGCACCGCAACCCGCCGCCGCGAAGCGACGTCGTCGTTACGGATAAACCGTCCGTGCACGATCGGCAGGTTCTTCACCGCCGCGTAATTCGGCTCCACTCCAATTACCCGGTTGCTCCCATTGCTATACGGGCTGACCTGGTACAGGTCGCCGCGCCCCAACTCCACCGTCACTGCTCGCAGCTCCGGCAGCTTCCGGAGCGCCTCTTCATCTCCAGTTGTCAGCTGGTACGGTCGCAGTCCGGTGTGCTGGTTTGGCAGCGCCGGCACGGTCCCGTTGTACATCATGATGATGTCATTGCCCAGCTTAGAGAGGTTCTTGTGCTGACCGGACCGGAATCCTTCGCCGAGTCCCACCAGCACCAGCAGCGAACCCACCCCCCACGCTATCCCGAACATGGTCAGAAACGTACGCAGCTTGTTCGCGGCAATCGCGCGGAATACCTGCCCGAGGATGTCACCAAAACTCTGCATCGCACCTTGAAAGAACTGCTGATGAATCATACGCAGCAAGGCCCACGCGGGTTCCTGCATCTCCGAAAGCGGAACAAATCCCGTCGCCTATGCGTACATTCAAACGTCCAACCCGCACGGGTCCGGGATGCTTACGTCGCGCAGCAAACTATTGCGCATTCAGGGAGGTAGCTGGTGGCAGCATCCAAAAAGAGAAAGCGCGTCTGGATCTGGGGAGCCATTGCTCTCGTTCTGGTCCTCGCCATAACAGGTGCTGCGCTTGCGCGCCTCGCCAGAGGCTCCTCCATTGACCCGAACCGCATTGCAAAGGTCACCCGGGGCGATGTCGCCCGCTCTGTGGTCGCTACCGGCAAAATACAGCCCATCACCAAGGTGGAGGTCAAGAGCAAGGCATCCGGCATCGTCGAGAAGCTTTTTGTTGATATAAACCAAGTGGTCCACAAAGGCCAGCCTCTCGCGCAACTGGATCAGCAGGAAATTCTCGCCCAGGTGGAGGCGCAGAAGGCCCAGCTCGCCGCTGCCGAGGCCAACGTTAGCACCAACCAGGCCAACATCGATGAGGACAAGGTCAACGCCGCTGCGCCCGACCTGCCGATGTACAAGGCCTCGCTAGACCGCAGCCAGGACCTCCGCAAGGCCGGCATCGTCAGCCAGCAGTCCTACGATGACACGAACCGCGACTATCTTGCCGCGCTCACCCGCCGGGATGCGGCCCGTGCCCAGGTTGGCGTCGATACCGCCAAGCTGAAGCAAGCGCGCGCCCAAGTCATGCAAAGCCAAGCCAGCCTCAAGCAGCTCGAGGAACAGCTCAGTTACACCATCATCACCGCCCCGATGGACGGCGTAATCCTGTCTCGCGACGTCGAAATCGGCGACGCGGTCAGTTCCATCCTAGTGCTCGGGTCAACCGCCACTCTCATCATGACCGAAGGCGACATCAATCAGGTCTATGTTCAGGGGAAGGTCGACGAGGCTGACATCGCCCATGTCTATCTTGGACAGCGCGCTCGCATCAAGGTCGAAAGCTTCCGCGACCGGATCTTCAACGGCAAGGTCACCAAGATCGCCCCCCTCGGCGTCGAAAAGGACAATGTCACCACCTTTGAGGTGCGCGTCTCCATCGATAACTCCAAAGGTGAGCTCAAGGCCAACATGACTGCCAACGCCGAGATCCTGCTCGACGAGCACAAAAACGTCCTCACCGTTCCAGAGAATGCCGTCAGCTACGACAATCAGAAGAACGCCTCCGTGGAAGTGCCTGACCCAAATCAGAAATCCGGGACCCGCAAAGTTCCCGTCCAGGTCGGGCTGTCCAATGGCTCCGTCACCGAGGTACTCGCCGGCCTCAAAGAAGGCGATAAAGTGGTCCTCAACCAGTAATGGGTGTCCCGGTGAGAGCAGCGACCCTTCCCCATTCATTGGCTGTGTCTGAATCGGCGTTTCAATCGCAGTTGGCGAATGTCTTCGCACCCCAGCTAAGAGCTAGAACCCAGTGGATCACCCAGCGATGAGCAAGCGCAGGTCGCGCAAATTCTGCCCCGTTGGCCCCGTCTGCAGAATCGCGCACCGGCTCCGCAGATAACCATAGGCGCGAAACCCGTTCAGCGCCTCCAGCGCTCCTGCATCCGCCGTTGTTTCATCCACCACCGCGCCCGCTGCCGGACTGTTTCCATCCACTCCATCTGATCCGCCCGAGAGCGCCGCGATTGGAGCATCCGCCGAAGCGAGCAGCGTGGCGAGATAGAGTGCCCACTGCTGATTGCGCCCACCCTGCGCATTCTGGGGAAGCCCTGCCGGAAGGACTACCGACACCTCGCCGCACGAAATCACGCACACATGGCCGTGCTCGCGCCTCTCCTGCCGCAGCCGCTCCAGCAGCCACTGCGCCGACTTCTCATAAGGCCAGTCATCGCACCCGTTTTCAACTACCGCCGCAAATCCCATCGCCTCTGCCCGAGCCATTGCGGCCTTCTCGAGTTCGGCGCTGCTCAGTAACACATGCGTGCTGGGCTTCAGTTCGCCCGGCTTGGGCGTCTCGGCGATCTCTCCGGCAATCTCTCCGGCAAAAAAATTGCGCACCGGGGCAGGGAAGCGCTCCTCCATCCCAAACCGACGCAGGATCTCGCGGCACTCCTCGCTCGTGCTCGGATCCGGAAGCGTGGGCCCGGAGGCAAGCGCATCCAGTCGTCCGGGCGGCACATCGCTCACAAAAAGAGATACCTGACGCGCTGCACCTGCGGCCAGAGCAAGCCGGCCGCCCTTTACCGCGGAGAAGTGCTTCCTCACACAGTTCATCTCCACGATGGAGGCGCCGCTCGCCACCAAGGCTCGATGAAAAACCACTGTGTCCTCCAGCGAAATCTCTGCATCGAGCGGGAGCTCCATCATGCTCGACCCACCGCCGCTCACGAGAAAAACGCACAACGTTCCGGCTGGGTCTCGCGCCGCGTCGTGCATCAACTCCAGCGCTGCATGCGCTCCGGCAAACGACGCTTCATTCGGCGAGGGGTGTCCCCCCGGGAAAAAAGCAAATCCCTCTGGCAGGGTTCCTGGTCTCTCGGGTGCAATCAGCACCCCGCGCACCTCGGATCCTGCAAAGTCGACCGCCCGCAGCAGCGCATCCAGCATCGGAGCCGCGGCCTTGCCCACCGCCAGCACCCGCACGCGTCGCAGCTCGTCCAACCTGGCAATTTCTTCGCCGTTGATGATAAGCCGGCGTACGCCTTCGCTCAATTCCACCTTCACTGCCCGGGAGAATGCGCGCTCGATGCTGCAGTCCTGCAGCGCACCCAGGAATATCTCCGTCGCCAAGGCTTTCAATGTCTCGCTCACGCCCGCAGTTTACCGGTTTCGGCTCGCAGCCGGGCTGCCAACTCTAGGGGTTTACAATCGGCTCGTTACGGAAAGGGCTTGAAGAGTACACCTCATGTCGCTGCCTATCCTCATTGCCGTTGTCATTGTCCTTCTCTACCTGCTCAACTCCATCAAGATCCTCAACGAGTACGAGCGCGCCGTCGTCTTCACCCTGGGCCGTGTCTCCGGACAGCCCATGGGGCCTGGCGTCATTTTCGTCTTCGCCCCCTTCCAGCGCATCGTCCGTGTCTCGCTTCGCCAGGAAGCTATGGAGGTACCTGCGCAGGACATCATTACCCGCGACAACGTCACCCTCAAGGTCAACGCCGTCATCACCCTTCGCGTCGTGGACCCCGTCCGCGCCGTCATCGAGGTGACCAACTACATCTACCAGACCTCGCAATTCGCGCAGACCACCCTGCGCTCGGTCCTTGGCGAGGTTGAACTCGACGAGTTGCTCGCCCACCGCGATCGCCTCAACCAGCGTATCCAGACCATCATCGACGGCCATACTGCGCCTTTTGGACTCAAGGTAGTCTCGGTAGAGGTCAAGCAGGTCGACTTGCCGGAATCCATGCTCCGCGCGATGGCCAAGCAGGCCGAGGCCGAGCGCGAGCGGCGCTCCAAGATCATCCATGCCGAAGGCGAATTCAATGCGGCGCAGAAGCTGGTCGACGCCGCTGCCCTGCTCGCCACGCAACCCATGACCCTGCAGCTCCGCTACCTGCAAACGCTCACCGAAATCGGGGTCGAGAAGAACACCACTATCGTCTTCCCCTTGCCCATCGAGTTCATGACCATGCTCAACAAGCTAAGCAGCTCAATCCCAACGCCACCCTCCCCGTGACCGGCATGACAGCCTTGCCCCGCACCCAATCCGTCACTAACCAAACCGCCACCGCCCGTAGATAATCATTTACGGCGCCCATGAACCACCTGCTCGAACCCGATCTCGAATCCGGCACCCACGACTACGCGCAGGACCGCGAGATCTCGCTTGGCCTCGGCACCATTCTCGGGCTTTTCTTCGTGCTCGCGCTCATCTGCGCCTGCTTCTTCGGTTTCGGCTACTCGGTTGGCCGCCGTTCCGCTCTCGCGGCTGCTATTCCCGCAACCGTGATCCCTACGCCCGCCACCAACGGCGCAACCAAGCCGTCCGCAGGCAGCGCCGTGCCGACCGCTTCCGCGGCTGAGACTCCCGCCGCCCCGGTCAGCATTCCCGCGGACGCAGCCATGGCCGCCGCGCCCAAACCTCAGATTTCCCAGATTCCTGCCGCGGCGGCCGTCCAAGGTACTGCTCCCGTTGGCGTCGGATCCTTCATGGTGCAGGTCGCTGCCGTATCCAGCCAGGATGTCGCCGATATCGAGGTTTCCGCGCTGAAGAAGGACGGGTACGCCGTCGTCGTCCGCCACGAGCCTCAGGACAAGCTGCTCCACGTGCAGATCGGCCCCTTCGCCGATAAGAAGGATGCCGAGGCCATGCGCCAGCGCGTTATCGGAGACGGCTTCAACGCCATCGTTAAGTAGCACCCAGCTCCGACGCAATCCTGCCCAGTTGATATCCGTGGTGCACCATGTGCACCTCAAAGAACCGCAGCACCTGCTCGAAGCTCATCCACCCGGCCACCGGATGCCGGAACACTCCGCCGAGGCATCCCTCCGCTCTCCCGGCCAGCGTCTGAAGCTCTAGCCGCGCTGCATCCCATCGCGCTGCAACCTCGCTCAGCCCCAGGCTCTCGCAGGGCAGTATCTCCTTCACTGCATCCGGCACCTTCACCCGGCCTGGCGAGAGAAACCTGCGCTCCACCATGGCAAAGCCCATGCGATCTCGCAGTCCAATGCGCCGCGGGGCAGAAAGGTTCCTTTCAACGACCCCGCAGATACCAACCTCTGTCCGCACCAGATGCTCCAACACCTCGAGCGCGCTCCATCCGCCATCCGCTGGACGCCGCGCCTGCAACTCGTCCGGCCACAGGCCCACACGGTCCAGCAGCACGCGCCTCGGCTCTTCGAGCCGCTCAATCCACTCAGTAGTCATCACTGCTTGCCACAACTCCGCGTCCCCTGCCGACCTATTCCCTACAGGAAATGGCATCTTGGCTGCAAAGATTTCGCCGAAGTATCTAAAATGGCTCGACGTCCAAGTCCGTCCGGAGAGCCTTGATGAGCCTCGCAAGAAGACCAGCCCAACCTGCGCCTTCTCTTGAAAGCGAGTTTAGCTCATCAGATCTGAATCTCCTGTTTTGGACCGGCATGGTAACCCTCGTGCTGCTAGGCGCGACCATCGCGGTACTAGCGATTGGCGGCCGGCCTGACCCGCCGGCCCTCCGTGCCGCCGCTCCACTGCTCGATGGCGCATGGCGATTTCACATCGGCGACGATCCGCGCTGGGCAGATCCAACCTCAGACGATAGTGGCTGGGAGACCATGGATCTCAGCGCACCGGCGGCCAGCCGGGATGGGGACGTTGGTTTGCCCAATTACCTCGCGGGATGGATGGCGCACGGCCACCCTGGATATCACGGTTATGCATGGTACCGCCGCAGAGTCACGGTGCCTGCAGGAAACCGTACGTGGGACATCCTGGGACCGACCGCGGTCGATCACGCTTACGAACTTTACTGGAATGGCTTAAAGCTGGGTGGATCGGGTCGGCTCGGTGCGTCTCCCAAGGTAGTAGGCACCCGGCCCATGATTTTCTCGCTTCCCGCCGATGCGGCCGGTACGCAGGGGGTGCTCGCCATCCGGGTGTTCATGCAGCCGGGCTACGGCGGCGGGAGTGAGGGCGGCGGCATCCACGTCGCGCCGACGATTGCACCTGAGCCAGAGAGCCGGGCGCTCTACCGCGTGGAACGGTGGCGCACGGTCGCCGGCTACATCGTGGAGGTAACTGAACCGGTTGCCATGTTCCTCGTGATTGCACTGGCGCTTACAACGCGGCCGCGCAGCAGCCAAAGGGATTTTATCTGGTGGACCTGCGTCGCTCTCGCGCTCTCCGCGTTGAAGCGGCTGGATAACGCAATCCTGGCATGGACCGATCTGCTCAGTCTGGCAAGCTACGTTTGGTTGACGCAGGTGGTCTGGATGCCGATCAGTCTGGTCACCTGGACGCTCGCCTGGAATCGCTGGGGCATGCGGGCTTCGCGTGCGATCGATGGAGCAACCCTGGTGCTGGCGGTGGCTGGGGTCGCCGGTGGTGTAATGCACGTAACAATCCTGACCCGTATCGATCGATACGGATTTCTTGCCTTGCTGCTGCTGATTGCCGTGCGTATTGTCCGCCGTGGCCCGATGCCGATTCTGGCGGTTGTAACGATGACAGCGATCCTGGCGGCGCAATTTGCGGACGAGCTAAGCGCCGTGCATGTGCCCGGCATCTGGTTCCCCTTCGGCATTGGTGTATCGCGGACCCAATATGCGTATGCGCTCGCGATTCCACTGCTTGCCTTGTTGATCGTGCGAACCCTGCGTTCCGGGAGCGGGCCGCCTGCATCGCCAACGAGCTGGGACACGTCTGCAGCAGATACCCAATCTCAGCTAGAGGTCTGAAAATTGTTCGCGTACCAAAGCTTCTCCGCAACAAGGAAGGCTCTGGTGTTATGGAATATCCGCCGGTCTCATCTCCTCCGGTAATGCCTCCGCGATCGCCGTCCGCACCGCCGCGATCAGCTCCTCGCGCCTGGCAAACTCTTCTGGCCGAATCACGGGCAGCATCTCCACGCGCACCGTCCCCGGACGAATCTTCGTCGAGCCCTTCGGCATCAGCTTCTGCGTGCCCGAGATCGCCACCGGCACGACCGGTGCTCCTGTTTCCATCGCGAGAAAGAACGGCCCTCGCTTGAACACACCCAGCCGTCCGCTACCTGACCTCGTTCCCTCGGGAAATATCAGGAAGTGCAGCCCAGAGCGTATCGCCTCGCCTGCCGCCGCCACGCTCCTCTGCGCGGCCTCGCGGCTGTGCCCCCGCGCCACCGGCACAAACTTCGCCATACGCATTGCCGTCCCGAGCAGCGGAATCCGCATCAGCTCCTGCTTCAACATCACCGAAGCCTGCCCGGGCAGCGCAGGAAACAGAATCGGCGGGTCCAGGTTCGACACGTGGTTGGCCAGGAACAGGCAACTCGTTCCTGCCGGCACATTTTCGAGCCCGCTCAGCTCCACGCGGACGCCGGCTGCCCTCACTCCCAGCCGCGCAATTCCCACGCCGACCCGGTACAGCAGCCGCACGTTTCCCACTATCAGCGAGTACGGGATCCCGATCAATCCAGCCAGCCCACCCAGCGTCACGTATACAAACAGCATTTTGCTCAGGGCAAACATTCATTTCCGAGCATATCCCAAGGCACATCGGTCAGCGCGCATCCGCTCGGCTCGGGGCGTAAGAAACGATCGGATCCGGTGCTGGACAGATGCCTCGCATCGCCCGGAATCGGTCGGTCGATGGGTCCGCTATGGTGTGATCTTAAAATTGGCGAAGTAGCCTTCCGTGCCCGGTCCCACCCAAAGCGCCACCGGTCCTTCCGAGTCGCCGAGCTTCAGGTCATCCACGATGAGGCAGGGCTGCGGAGCATCGTGGACGTACAGCCGCGCTTTGGTCCCTTGGATCACGATGCGATAGTGCGTCCAGGTTCCGGGTTCAAGGTCGACATAGGACTCGTACTTTTCGGGTGACTCCTTGCGCAGACGCTCGTAATCGTATTCCGGCTGTGCGCCGTACTGCGTGGAGTGATTGCGCCGCACCTGGTCCTCGGCACGGCCGTTGGTGGGACGCAGGTAGATGTACTCGTAGCGGTCGCCTTGCATGCGGAACGCAATTCCGATGAAACCGCGCGCGCCACCGGAGGCGTTCGCCGCGGGCTTGCCGGCGAGATCCACTTCTATTGTGCCGTTGTGAAATCGACTGCCGGTGAGGATTGCATAGGACTGCCCGTTGGAGGCAGCGGGCAGCGCATCGACGCGGACCGCCGCTTTGCCCTGGTACGTTGTATCCGAGACCGAGACACCATGGGCCTCGAGCTGTTTGGAAGTCTGGGCGCACAACGGCGCCACGCTCAGGAAGGCAAGCACGCTACTACCGATAAGTTTGGGGAGAATTTTCATATCAGCGCTAAGCCGGGTTCTATTTATACGAAAGCTGTGCTCCGCGCGCAATCGGATCCCGTCCGAACGCAAAAAATAGGCCGGGGACAATTGCCCCGGCCCGCTCTGCTTTGCCTGCCTCTGCGTTACGCGTTCGCGGGAGTCTCGGCTGCCTCTGCTGCTGCCGCGGCGGCTGCCGTAGCTCGCACCGTCTGTCCCAGCTCAGCCGCCAGTTTCTCCGTCGTAAACGTCTCCAGCATGTCGCCTACACGAACATCTTTGAAGCTTCCGAGGTCGATGCCGCACTCCGTGCCCTGCCGCACTTCGGCCACATCGTCCTTGAAGCGCTTGAGGGAAGCGATCTTGCCGCGCCAGACCTCGTTGCCCTCGCGCATTACGCGTACCTGCGCGTTGCGCAGAATCACGCCGTCGGTCACGCGGCAGCCGGCAATCTGGCCCACCTTTGTGATCTTGAAGACGTTCAGCACCTCGGCGCGGCCGGCGAAGTTCTCCTTGAAGACCGGTTCCAGCAATCCGTACATCGCCTTGGTGATCTCGTCACGCAATTCGTAGATGATCGAGTGCAGCCGGATCTCCACCTTCTCCTGGTCGGCCAGCTCCTGCGCCTTTCGCTCCGGTCGAACATTGAAGCCGATAATGACAGCGTTCGAAGCCGATGCCAGCAGCACGTCCGACTCTGTGATCGCGCCCACGCCCGAGTGCAGCACGCGGACCCGGACCTTGTCCGTCGTCATCGCCGCCAGGTCCTCTGCAATCACCTCCACCGAGCCCTGCACGTCGCCCTTCACGATCAGGTTCAGGTCCTTGATGCCCGCCTGCTTGATCTGCTCCGCAAGCCCTTCGAGTGAAGCCCGCGAGCTCTTGGCAAGCTGGCTCTCGCGTTCCTTCATCTTGCGATACTGCGCAATGCCCTTGGCCTTGTCGCGATCGGCCATCACCAGGAATGTGTCGCCCGCGTCCGGCATGCCCTCCAGGCCCAGGATCTCCACCGGAGTGGACGGTCCCGCCTCGACGATGGGCTGGCCGCGATCGTTGAACATCGCACGAATTTTGCCGAACGTATTGCCCACAATGTAGCTGTCGCCCGTGCGCAATGTTCCGTTCTGCACCAGCACGGTCGCCACTGCGCCGCGTCCGCGGTCCAGCTTGGCTTCTACGACAGTACCCACAGCCGCCCGGTCTGGGGTCGCCTTCAGGTCCTTCAGGTCCGCCTGCAGGCAGATCATCTCTTCCAGTCCGTCGAGGTTGATGCGCTGCTTCGCGGACACATTCACGAATGGCGTATCGCCGCCCCAGTCGTCAGGCTGCAATCCTCGGTCCGCCATCTGCTGCTTGATGCGATCCGGATTGGCATCCGGCTTATCGATCTTGTTCACCGCCACGATAATCGGCACGTTCGCCGCCCGTGCGTGGTCGATCGCCTCCAGCGTCTGCGGCATCACGCCGTCATCCGCCGCTACTACGATCACCACAATATCGGTGATCTTCGCGCCACGCGCACGCATCCGCGTGAACGCCTCGTGGCCTGGCGTATCCAGGAACACAATCTCGCGCCCAAACGCCGGCGAGTCCGGCTTGGTGATCTTCACCTTGTACGCGCCGATGTGCTGCGTAATGCCGCCAGCTTCGCCCGCCGCTACATCCGTCGAGCGGATTGCGTCCAGCAGCGATGTCTTGCCATGGTCGACGTGGCCCATCACAGTAACCACGGGAGGACGCGTAATCTCCACCATGCCGGTCGTATCTTCCAGCAGGCCCTCGATTGCCTCGTTCTCCAACTGCTCTTCGACGGAGATCACCGTAGCCTCGGCCCCAAACTGCCGCGCCACGTCCTTTACCAGTTCGCTGTCCAGCGACTGGTTCACCGTCACCAGCACGCCTTTCATCAGCAGGGTTGCAATCAGGTCCTTGCCCCGAACCTCCAGCTTCTCCGCCAGGTCTTTTACGCTGATCCCTTCGGTCACCGTAATCGACTTGGTAATCGGCACCGGTCCCTGCGACATCATTGCGCCGCCATACCGCGGTGGCGGCTGGAAGCCCTTCATCGGGCCTTCCTTCACCTTTTCGTAGCGCTGGTTGCCCCGGCGTTGACCCGGCCTCTGACTCGGCCTCTGCCCGGTTGGAGCCTCGCCCGGAGGCGGAAGCGTGCCTGGGGCGCCCATACCCGGCCGCGCTCCGAAGCCTGGCCTCGGCCCACCCGGAAATCCAGGGCGTGGACCACCCGGCCCACTCGGGCCACCCGGGAACGTGCGCGTCGGATGCATTGGCCTGCGCGCCCCCGGTCCCATCGGAGGACGCTGCCCCGGTGCGCCGCCCCCTGGTCCCTGCGGACGTGGCCGCTCGAAAATCGGGCGTCCCCGCTGAATCCCACCCGCCGGAGCGGCTGGCGCGGCATACACAGGACGCGGACCGGTCTGCGGCATCACCACGCGCCGCGCCGGAACCGCAGAAACATTGGTTGGAGGAGCCGCAGCTGCCTCGGCCTCGATCGTCGCAGCCGGGGTTGCGGCCTCTGCAGCCGTAGCAGTCGTCGTCGCGGGCTCGGGCTTTGTGGGAACCGCAACGGCAGCCGTCACCGGCGCAGCCGAAGTTGCGGGCACAGCACCAGCCGGAACACTCTGCGCCGGAGCCGCAGGCGGTGCTGGAGGAGCCACTACCACTGGCGGCCTTGCCACCACCGCTCCAACCGGCGGCTTGCTTGCAATCGCAGGCGGAGGAGCAATCACCGGAGCCGCAGGCCGCGGCTGGGGAACGATTCTTCGCGGCGCCGGCGGTGCCGGTGCCACCGTGCGCGCCGGCTGTGCAGCCGCTGGGGCTGCAGGAGAAGCTGCGGGCGTGCTCGTCGCGCTGGCCGTTGCTGTGCCGGGCGTCGCAGATGCAGCCGGAGCTGGCGCACCGGGACGTGCAGGTGCGACGACAGGAGTGCCTGCAGGTCTGGCCGCTACCACCGCCGCTGGCCGTGCCGGCTGGCTCTTCGCCATCGCCTCCTGTTGTTTCCGTTCCAGGATCGCCTTCAGCGCGTCGCCGGGCTTCGAAATATGGGAGAGGTTGAACGCCGGCTTCGCCTCGCCACCGCCGGACCGTCCCGACTGTGTGCCGCCGCGCCGATTCTTCAGATAATCGCGCACGCGCTCGGCCTCGTTGGCCTCAATCGAGCTCGAGTGCGTCTTTGGTTCAGTCACGCCGACTGCCGTCAGAGCGTCCAGAATGGACCGGCTCTTGACTTCAAGTTCCCGCGCGAGATCATTGATTCGAACTTTGCTCATCCGTCCCTTTTCGTTTAATTCCCCGACTGCGCTAGCTGTTCATTTCAGCCTCTTCGAAGTAGGAATTGTTCCAGTCTCTATTATCCCTGAATTTCGAGTCCGCGAAACCGCAGATTCCATCTCCAGAGCTCCGTTGCTGCCCAAAAACGTACTTACCCACGGTCGTGTTCGTCCGCGTCGATCACCTCGTCGGAGACCTCCTGGCTCTCGGCCACCAGCTGATCTGTGGCGTCGTTGTCCAGCTCAATGGCCTCCATCCGAGCATCCGCGTCCGTATAGGCGTCGCTCTCCGACTGGGCCTCTTCAGAGTCCGCAATATCCTCCGTCGAAACCTCGCGCACCTCTTCGGCATCTCCGACTGCACTTGCGTCCGCAGCCAGCAGTTCTTCCGGTGTCTTTGCCATTGAACCCTCCCCTTCCGTCACTTCCGTCGAGTTACCATCGCCCGCAGGCTCCTCCGCGGTCTCGACCGTTGGATGCGCCTCGTCCGCGCTCACCGCCGGCTCCGGCCTCTCTTCGCCCTCTTCGTACTGGCCGAAGTAGTGCCGCACCGCCACTGAAATCTTCTCCAGCGTCTTCTCGCCAATCCCCGGAATCTCTTCCAGTTGCTCCGGAGTCATGTCCGCAAGCTGCTCCACCGTGGTGACTCCGGCGGCGATCAGCTTCTCCTGGATGGCCTCGCCCAGTTCAGTGATCTGTTCGATCGGCGTCGAAACAGAAGCGCCCATCCCGCTCATCTGCTGCTCGACTTCCTGGCGCTTCTCCTCCTCGCTCTTGATGTCGATCTTCCAACCCAGCAGCTTCGCCGCCAGCCGCACATTCTGGCCCTTCTTGCCGATCGCCAGGCTCAGCTGCGTGTCGTCGACAATGACCTCCAGCTGCTTGTCGTTCAGGTCCACGATCGAGACCTTGCTCACCTTCGCCGGCTGCAGCGCCTTCTCTGCAAACGTCGTAATCTCGTCCGAGTACTCGATGATGTCGATCTTCTCGCCGCGCAGCTCGCGGATAATCGACTGCACCCGCATCCCCTTCATACCCACGCATGCGCCCACCGGGTCGACATCTTTATCCCGGCTCTGCACCGCAATCTTCGTTCGCTCACCGGCCTCGCGTGCAATCGCCCGGATCGATACCGTGCCGTCATAGATCTCCGGCACTTCGCTCTGGAACAGGTTCTGCACCAGACCCGGCGCAGCCCGGCTCACAATTACCTGCGGCCCCTTGGCGGCGCGGTCCACCCGCAGCAGCACCACACGAACCCGTTCGCCCACCGAGAACTGCTCCAGGCGGCTCTGTTCCCGCTTCGGCATGCGCGCCTCGGCCTTACCCAGATCGAAAATCACGTCCATCGGCTCCAGCCGCTTCACCGTGGCGTTCAGCACCTCACCCGCGCGGTGGTTGTACTCCAGAAACACCGTGTCCCGCTCCGCCTCGCGCACCTTCTGGAAGATGACCTGCTTCGCCATCTGCGCCGCGATTCGCCCCAGCGGCGACGTGTCCTTGTAAAAGCGTAGCTCCGCGCCCACCTCTACCTCGGGCGCCAGTTCCCGCGCCTGTTCCAGAGTCAGCTGGTTGATCTCGTCCTCCACCTGCTCTGGGCCTTCTACCACGATCTTGTACACGTAAGCCCGAATCTCACCCGTCTCGCGATCCATCTCCGCGCGCATGTTCTCCTGCGTCCGGTAGTACTTCCGGGTTGCCAGCGCAATTGCGTCTTCCACCGCGCCAACCACGATGTCCGCCTCGATGCCCTTGTCGCGGCTCAACGTCTCAATCGTCTGATACAGAACACTCGCCATCTCTACCCTCAATTCGTCTCAATCAATCACAACCGGCAGCCAGCAATCAGCAACGAACAACTAGCAACTGTTTCCTATCCACTGCCTGCATTAGATCTCCGCAACCAGGTTCGCCTTCTCCACATCCCTGAGCGGAATCTCCAGAACATTGTTCGCCGATCCCTGATCTTTGTTCCCTGACTTCTTCTTGCCCTTCTGCTTCACGGCGCTCAGATCAATCCGCACCACGCCGTCGGCGAACCCCGCCAGCCTTCCCGTCCACACCTTGCTGTTGTTCACTGCCGCAAACAGCTTTACTTTGAGCAGGCTTCCTGTAAACCGCTCGAACTCCTCCGCCCGTGAGAGCTTCCGTTCCAATCCTGGCGACGACACCTCCAGCGTGTACTCTCCGCCCGGAATCGCATTCTCCACATCCAACACCGTGCCAAAGTCGTTCGCGAAGGCCGCGCAGTCCTCATGCGTCACGCCCGAAAGCAGCTCCACTGGAACCCCCTTCGGCACATCCAGCTCCTCACCCGCCGCCGCCCGCTCCTTCAGCTTTGCCCGCTCGGCGGCATCCTTTTCCAGATACACCCG